>JACXTT010012679.1_pt1 | contig 11171 bp, 11 predicted proteins | sample 9270951 | NCBI WGS metagenome assembly JACXTT01 (sample SAMN15532306, study PRJNA645909) | rock metagenome | isolation source: weathered quartz diorite | place: Puerto Rico | collected 2017-06-21 | reverse complement strand
TCCACCGGCGTATTGAAGTGGATGGCAGCGCCATGGCGCACAGCGGCGCTGGCAAGGCCGACGGCAAAGCGGCCCATGTGCATCTGGCCGCTTTTCTTGTAGAGCAGGCCACCGTGATATCGGTCGCTCGCAACTTCGGCGTGTACCCGCGCGGCGTCCAGTAGCTCCACGTCAGTATCGACACCATCGCGTTGCAGGCTTTCGCAGCTGCGCAACAATGCCTCCATGTGCGCAGGCCGGGAGGCGAGCTTCAGTTTGCCACGGCGCACAAAATCGCAAGCGATGTTTTCCTCACGCACGATTGATTCCACCGTATCGACCGCGGCGTCATAGGCGTGATACCAGGCACGAGCGCGATCGGCGCCGACGCGTGCCGCCAGCGTGGCGTAGTCAACAGCAAGGCCATTGTTGACATGTCCGCCGTTGCGACCGGACGCTTCCCCGGCCGGCCTGTCGCCTGCTTCGAGGACAATGACGCGCGCGCCTCGTCGTGCCAGGCTCAGCGCCGCCGACAGGCCGCAGAAGCCACCGCCCACGACGACGACATCTGCCGTTGCCGGCAATGGGTCAGCCGATCCGGCGAACTCTGGTACACCTTCCTTCCAATAGCTATCGAGCTTCATTTCAGTCGTGGTTTGGAGCCGCTGGCGCTGCCTGGCTTGCTGTCAAAGTGTGCTCGCGTTGCGCTGCGTGCGAGTTGCGTCATCACGCTGAAATTGAAGCATGCATGTCCGATGAGTTTGTGGGGTATTTATCGCCGCCACAGCGAATACTGCGGTTTCTGACGGGCCATTCGGCATTGCCTGCCACGGGCACGCGGGACGTGCATGTGCACCGCAAAAAAATCAGGGATTACCCGCGGATTGCACCGCACTGGTGCGTCTTCGCTGGGCAAGCATTTTTTCCTATCACCGCGATCTGCTTCGACGCATCATGAGCGTCCGACAGAATCCCGTTGCGTCGTGGAAATAATGGAATCGGCAAACACTTACGCACAACCTGCTGGCAACGCCTTTCGAATTCGGCCGATGGTGGAGAGCGATCTGTCAGATGCTCTCCAACTCCTGGAGCTGGCCGGATGGCCACACAGACTGCGTGATTTGACGGCACTCTTTGAAATCGGCCAGGGCTTTGTTATCCAGGCAGGCGAGGCCACTGTTGGCATGGGCATGCGCTGGCTCTGGGGAGCCGACGAGGCGTCATTGGGCCTGATTTCTGTGCATCCCTTCTGGCGAGGGCATGGCTTCAGCAAGCAGCTTATGAACGCGCTCTGTACGGGCCTAGAGCATCACTCCGTACGCATGCAGGTGACGCCCCCTGTACCAGACTGGGCGATTCGTCTGGGCTTTGTCCATGTGGGTGATATTGCACGGCTTGAAGGGCGTGCAGCGTTGCCGCCGCTGGTAGCCTTGCCGGATGGCTACCGTTTGCGGCCAGCGGGTCGCAAAGACCTCCCCCTGCTGACACAACTGGATACCGCAGCCACCGGAATGACGCGGAAGAACATGCTGCAGTCATGGCAGCCCAACGCGCTCGCTACCATGGTGCTGGACCACCCGGACGGCGCTCAAGGCTTCGCGTTAATGCGTCGGTTCGGACGAGGTGCCGTGATCGGCCCAGTGATTGCGCCATGCACTGTAACGGCCAAGGCATTGATTGCACATCTGGCGGCCATGGCCGATGGGCGGTTCCTGCGGTTGGATGTCATGAACGCTCCGGACTTGCGCGACTGGATCGTTACGCTCGGGCTGGAGCAGACGGGCCATACGGCCGTCATGGTCAAAGGCGGCCTCAAGGAACGTCAGCCACAGTGCCGCTGCGTCGTGTTGGCGGACGAAACTTTGGGGTAGGAGTATGCGAGACGAGGTCACCTTCCTCTACAAGGCAGATCCCATTCGAGGGCAGACGTGGGCCGAAGTGTTTGAGCGGGAAGCCCCGCACGTGCGCTTTCGCATGTGGCCTGACATCGGAAATCCAAGTGAGGTGGAGTACCTGGCCGCGTGGGAGCCGCCGGATGACCTGGCAGTCTTTCCGAATCTGCGCGTGTTGTTTTCCACTGGTGCGGGCATCGATCAGTTTGACCTGAACAGGCTGCCTGACCACGTGCCGCTGGTGCGCATGATCGAGCCTGGCATCGTCGAGGGGATGGTCGAATATGTCACACTGTCAGTGCTCGCCTTGCATCGCGACATGCCAGCGTACAGGCGCCAGCAGGCGCAAGGCAACTGGAGACCGCTGCAGGTTCGTTCCGCAGAGTCCTGCCGTGTAGGTGTGCTTGGCCTTGGGTCGCTTGGGCAAGCGGTATTGGGCAGGCTCTCTACGTTCGGCTTCGATTGCGCGGGTTGGGCGCGTTCGGCGCGTCGATTGGACGGGGTGCAGACATTCTGCGGATGGCCGGTTCTTGACGAGTTCCTTGCGCGCACCGACATTCTTGTTTGCCTCTTGCCGCTCACGGAGGAAACGCGCGGCATTCTCAATGGCTCCCTGTTCTCGAAGCTGCCTCGTGGCGCGAAGCTGGTTCACGTCGGACGCGGGCAGCATCTTGATGCCGCGGCGCTCATGACGGCGCTCGATGATGGCGTGGTAGGTGACGCCATCCTTGACGTCACCGATCCGGAACCACTGCCGCCTGACGCTTCGCTATGGCATCACCCCCAAGTCTGGATCACGCCTCATGTGGCAAGCATGACCCGTCCGGACACTGCTGCGCGAGTGGTGCTCGATAACTTGCGGCGCATGAAAGAAGGGCAACCCATGGTAGGGCTGGTCGATCGCGCAAAGGGATACTGACCGGGATAGTGCCTGTTGCGTACTCCGTGGCGGACGGAGAAAATGCTGGGCACACACTTCTGTCGTTAGGAAAAATGGTAACCCCCGTAAAACTCGACCGTCTGGACCTTCGTATTCTGGCCCAACTCCAGAAGAACGGTCGTATGACCAACGTGGACCTGGCGGAGGCTGTAGGTTTGTCTGCCAGCCCCTGCCTGATTCGCGTCAAGCGCCTCGAACAGGCTGGCTATATCGGTGGGTACAGTGCGCAGATCAGGATGGACAAGCTGGGCGACATCCTGACGGTTTTCACCGAGATCACTCTGGAAGACCATCACCGGGAGGATTTTGTGCACTTCGAAAAGGCTGTGGCAAATATCGACGAGATTGTCGAATGCCATCTGGTGAGCGGTGGGTACGATTATCTGCTCAAGTTCATCACGCGGGGTGTGAACCATTATCAGGAGATAATGGAAAACCTGCTGGAAAGCAATATCGGAATCGAGAAATATTTCAGCTTTATCGTTATCAAGTCTCCATTCATCAAGACCCATTATCCGATCGAGCGTCTGTTCCCGTCGACGTGAATGGCATGGCGTGCCCGACTCCAGGGGCGTAAGCCCCTGGAAGATCACTTAGCCCATTACCACATAGACTTTGCGAAGGGTTTCGCGGATATCCCATACACCCACAGTGTTGGCGGGAAAAAACAGGGTATCTCCAGCACGAATCTCTTGCGGCGCCTCGCCGGCAGGCGTAAATGTGCAAGCGCCGCTCAGAATATGCATGACCTCTGCATTGGCCAGCTGCCGTTCGAAGCGACCTGGCGTGCATTCCCAGAGTCCGCTGCGATTGGCGCCAGCGCCCTGAATTGCGACCTCCAACGATACGGTTTCGCAGGTAGGCTGGGTGAGGGGGCGCGCGACCGCGCCGCTGGCTACAAGCCCGTCGGCCTGGGCAGAATTTGAAATAACGACGATCGACATAGGGAAGCTTCAGAAGGCGGAGGAAAGCGCCCAAACCTGCCTGGCTGGGCGTGCAACTTCAACGGTGGGCTTACTTGCCGGCTTCGACGGCGTCAGCCAACTCGGCCAGCGAGTGGAAGTGGTAGTCCGGCGTGGTGTGTGTGGATTCGATCGTGCCGCCGGATCCCTTTTGCGCATGCCGGCGCTCGATCCAGCAGGTCGTGATGCCGAGTTCTTTTGAGATGCCGATGTCGTGATATTGGCTCTGGGCGACGTGCAGGTTATCCGCCTGCTTGTAGCCCCAGGCGCCTTCGTAGCGGCCCCGCGCATACGCAAAGTAGCGGGCATCAGGCTTCTCGCACATGGCATCATCGCAGCTCAATTCCATGTCGAACGGATTGCCAAGCGTTTCTGCGAAGTGGCGCAGCGCCCAGGTTTGCGCGTTGGTCATCGTGACCAGCTTGAAATGCTTGCGCAGGCGTTTCAACGCTTCGACGGAATCCGGGAACGCGGGCCAGTGGGCGACAGAGTCGCGGAAGCCCTTTGCGATCTCATCGGTCGCGGGCAGGCCCAGGCCGGCGGCGATGACCTTCCAGCAGCGCTCGAGGTCGTCCGGGTACCAGGTCGTGTCGGGACTCTTGCGGGCTTGCCTGTAGGCAGCCAGGAAGTCCTCGTCACCGAGCTTGGAATCCGGCGCTACGCTACGCAGATAGTTGAGCATGCCGCGCTCGAAGTCGATCAGGGTGCCGACAACGTCGAAGGTCAGGACTTTGAAATCTTTCAGACTCATGGTGAACTCGCTCTTCAATGAATGGGGACTGAGGCAGGAAGCGAAGCGCCACCCGCGCTCTGCAATTGCCGCGGGGTAAGCCCGCAGGCATTCTTCAGGCAGAGTGCGAGATGGCTTTGATCGTAGAAGCCGCACGCCTGTGCCGTGTCCGCCGGGGAGCAACCCCGTTTGAGCATGGCGCGCGCACGTTCCAGCCGGGCGCCGCTGATATATCGATGCGGCGGCATCCCGAGCGCCTGACGAAACAGCGTGACGAAGCGGCTGACGCTGAGCTGGCAAAGCCTTGCCAGCTGCTCCAGCTTCAGGCGCTCGTCCAGATGCTGGTGAATGTACGTCAGCGCCGCTGCCACACGCGGATAGTTTGCGTGAGTGGGCAAGCTTTCGACAGCTGTTTGCGGGGCGTATGCTGTGGCTTTCATGACCATCAGCATACGAGTAACCGCGCCGCGCTTCTCGCTGATGTTGCTGCGCCTTTCCGCATTGAATTGCGAAATGGGCGTGGGCAAAAGCAGATCGTGTTGTGAACTATGGGGCACCTGGGACTATGCCCCGCAATGGCTCGTTCAGACGGTTCCGAAGGGGATCAGCGCGTATGGACGTAGTCTCGAAGGCGACAGACTGAGACGTCGCGTCGATCGCAGCATTGGCCGAGCGTCCGCCCGCATTTCCCGCGCCCATTACTTCAGAATCACGAAGACCTTGCGCATGGGCTCCTGGATCTCCCACGTGCCGGCGGTATTGGCCGGGAAGAACAGGGTGTCACCCGCCTTGATGCGCATCGGCTCGCCGCCGGTCGGCGTGAACACGCAGGCGCCTGCCAGGATATGCATGACCTCGGCTTCCGGCACCTGTCGCTCGTAGTTTCCGGCAGTGCATTCCCACAGGCCGGTCCGGTTCTCGCCCGCGCCTTCGAGAGTGACTCGCAGGCTGCTGGTGCGGCAAGGCGGCTGGCTTAGCGGGCGACCGACCGGGCCATCGTCGGTCAGTTCGTTGCATTGCGCGGCATTCGGGATGATCGTGATAGGCATGGCATTTCGCACGGACGAAGGCCGCTCACCGCGATATCGCGGTGCGCGGCCCGGGGGGAGGGACTTACTGGTTGGCCTCGACAGCATCGGCGAGCTGCGCCAGCGAATGGAAGTGGTAGCTCGGCTCGGTCAGCTCGGGTACCTCCATGGTGCCGCCGAAGCCGGGCTGCGCGTGGCGACGCTCGATCCAGCAGGTCTTCAGGCCGAGCGCGTTTGCCACGCCGATGTCGTGGTACTGGCTCTGGGCCACGTGCAGGTTATCTTCCTGCTTGAAGCCCCATTTGGCGTCATAGCGGCCGCGGGCATAGGCGAAGTACTGCGGATCGGGCTTTTCGGTCAGTGCATCGTCGGCGGTGTTGGTGTCGTCGAACGGAAAGTTCAGCGTCTTCTCGAAGTGCGACAGCGCCCAGCGCTGCGAGTTGGTCATCGCTACGAGCTTGAAATGTTTGCGCAGGCGCTTCAGCGCATCTACGGAATCAGGGAACGCTTTCCAATGCACCACCGAGTCGCGCAGCCCTCGTGCGAGTTCGTCGGAATCGGGCAAATCCAGGCTCTGCGCCATCAGGTGCCAGCAACGCTCCAGGTCATCGGGGTACCACATGGTCTTGTCTTCCGCCCGCGCCCGGCGGTAGGCGGCGAGGAATTCCTCGTCCGTGATCTTGCTGTCCGGCACGACGCGACGGAAGTAGTCGAGCATGCCACCTTCAAAGTCGATCAGCGTACCGACCACATCGAACGTAAGTACCTTGAAGTCTTGCAGTGCCATGAGGTGCCTCTCTCGGAGAAATGAAGCGAACAAACGAAAGGAGTCCCCCGGCCGCACTGCGTGCGGCCGGGATCGGAAAGAAAAACCGGTTGACCCGTCGGGCGGGCTCAGCCTTCGAGCCAGACGTTTTCGGCGAACGAGTAGCCCATCATGCCGCCCAGCGGAATCGGCGACAGCCCCTTGAGCCTCTTGCTATGGCCATCGATGGTGGCGACGAACAGCGGAATGCCGATACCCGAATCCTCGTGGATCATCATCTGCATGTCGGCGTACATCTGCTTGCGCTTTGCCATATCCGTCTCGGCGCGCGCCGCGGACAGCAACTGGTCGAATCTTGGATCCTTCCAGCGCGATTCATTCCAGGTTGCATCCGACTTGAAAAACTGCGTGAGGATGGTGTCCGCGTTTGGACGCGGCACGATGGAGCCGAAGCCCACCGGGCTTTGCAGCCAATGATTCGACCAGAAGCCATCGGCCGGCATGCGCTTGATATCGAGATTCAGGCCGGCCTGCCGTGCGGATTGCTGCAGTACCTGCGCGATATCGACTGAATACATGGCTGCCGGCGAGGCCACCACCGGAATCGGGGCGCTACCCAGATTGGCCTTCTTCAGGTGGAACCTGGCCTTCTCGGGGTCGTACTGGCGTTGCGGCAGCCCCGGAGAATAGAAGCGGTTGGTCGGATCGATCGGCTGGTCGTTGCCCGTCAGTGCGTAGCCGAGCGCGATGGATTTCTTCATCAGCTCGCGATCCTGCAGCAGCTTCATGCCCATCACGAAGTCCGGGTTGGTGCCGGGGCCGGTGTCTTTGCGCATGATCAGGTCGGTGTACTGGCCCGATTGCGTGACAAACACGGTATGGCCCGGTGAGCCTTTGATACGGGCAACGGAACGCGGATTGATGGTCGTGACGAGGTCGAGGTCGCCGGACAGCAGCGCATTGACGCGCGCAGCCTCGTCGCCGATGCCGACGAACTCGATCTCGTCCAGGTACGGCTTGCCGGACTTCCAGTAGTTTTCATTGCGCGTCACTACCGAGCGCACGCCCGGTTTGAACTCCTTGAGCTTGAAGGGGCCGGTGCCGATGCCCGCGTTGAAGTCGGTGGTGCCGCTTTTGATGATATGGAAGTGGAACGTTCCAAGAATGACCGGCAGGTCGGCGTTCGGCGCGGACAGCACCACGGTCACCTCGTTAGGGCCGGTGGCCGAAACGCTGTCAATCTGGTCGGCCAACACTTTGGCCTTGGAAGCGGTGGCAGGGTCCTTGTGGCGCATCAGGGAGAATGCCACGTCGGCGGGCGTCAGCGGCTTGCCGTCGTGGAAGGTCACGCCCTTGCGCAGCGTCAAGATCCAGGTCTTCGCATCCCTCGACGTGAACGATTCGGCCAGCGCCGGCTGGGGTGTGAGGGTTGCGTCAAGCGACGTCAGGCCGTTGTACAGCATGTTGCACCGACAATAGTCGACCTTGTTCGACTGCCTGGCCGGGTCCAGCGTATCGCCCGCACCGGCATTGTCGCCGGCCACCCGAATCCGGCCGCCGCGGCGCGGAGTCTGTGCATGCGCCGAAACCGCCATGCCAGCCAGGCTTCCGGCCAGCGCTGCCTGCATGCCCCCGGCCGCAAACATGGCGAGCACGTCACGGCGCGTAAAGCCCCGCCGCAGTCCGTCCAGGATGCGCGTGCTTTCCGCTGGGCCGATTAGGTTGTCGAGCTGTGTGCGGTTGTTCATGGCAGAAGGTTCCTTGGTGGCGTCGTCGCGTATGACAAGACTGCGTCTATGTAATAGGATCGGGCGCAGGACAATACCGTTTGGGTGGCGTCCGGACAGCCCGCTTACTGCAGAAATCCCTGTGACATGCCCAAAGTTTAGAAAAACGGGGTGCTCGCGAGCAACTTCCCAATTGTTGGGTCAAGCATAATCTGAGGTTATGGCCAATTTCCGTCGCAAGTTGCCTAGCGCCAATGCACTGTTCGTCTTCGAGGCCGCCGGGCGCTGCGGGAGCCTCACCAAGGCGGCTGCGGAGCTGTATGTCAGCCAGCCCGCGGTGAGCCGCATGCTGGCCCGCATGGAGGAGCGCATGGGCGTGCGCTTGTTCAACCGCGTGCGCGGCGGCGTTGAGCTGACCGATGACGGCCGCATGCTGCATCAAGCCATTACCGCCGGGTTCAATACCATCGAGGCGTCAATCAGCGAGATCGAGGCGCGGGCGACGGGCATGGAGACAATCACCCTGTCAGTGTCGACCGCGTTCACGACGCACTGGATGATGCCGCGCATGGAAAAACTGCGGCGGGACTTTCCCAATGTCGACCTGCGCTTCCAGCTAATCTCCGGCAAGGTGGGCGGTCCGATGCACGATGTGGACCTGGGTATCCGCTTTTTTACCGGCAACGAGACGCCAGAAGCGGGTGCGCTGCTGATGCCAGAAATCATCCTGCCGGTCTGCACGCCAGGCTACCGCGACAAGCCGGTGCATGGCAGCGACATCATCATCAACCTGACCGACAGCTTCAGAGACTGGCCGAATCTGTTTCCAGGGCTGCGCCAGCGGGAGCTCGATCTGTACAGCCTGAACTTCTCAGACTATTCGATCGTCATCCAGACTGCGATGCTGGGCCAGGGCATCGCACCGGGCTGGCTCAATGTCGTCACGCACTGGATGCGGCTGGGTACACTAGTGCCCGCAATCGGGCAAACACATGTCACAGAGCGGCGCTGCTATCTGGTCCAGCAGTCCAGTGGCACGCCGCGACCGACAGTGGCAAAGCTCCGTGACTGGATCATTGAGGAGACCTTCAGGGATCTAGAGGAGATCGACCGAATGTATCCGGAAATGGAGCTGCTAAATCTGGCGTCGGGACGAGGGTAGAGATCGTTGGTACAGTCGGGATGCGACGAGGGCTTTGGAAGCACGCGAAGCCCGCTAGAAGTGCCAGCTTTTTTGTATCGCAATTCCGTGCGAAACACGCGCGACGACCAATTCGGATTCAAACCCGGGAGTGGCCAAAAGCGGGTGGAGAATCCATCAGGTAAGGGATCGGTTGCTGCTCCATCCGATTCGATGCCGCGCCTGCGTGGCTTCAAGGCGAGCATCCTCCTCGCTGTGCAAGTAGCCGCTCGTCGTCGAGATCGACGAATGCCAAAAATTATCTCTGACATACTGCAGATCCACGTGCCGGACGGTCATGTGCGAATCGCGCCACGCACGCTTCCGGCGAAGTCTCAGGTTGATGAGGCCCGCGCTGACACGTCCTTTCACGCCCTCCCGTGTACTGTTCAGACAGAATTGGTCCTTGACTTTAGAGTCTCCTCGACGAGCTGAGTTTTTTTTGCGGCTTTTCGGCATCTGCAGGACTCCGGACCCGTGATGGGAAATGCCGTTTCCCTCCGCTCGGTCCGGCTGGGGTCGAGCACATGAGCTGCGTATTGAAGTATCAGCTAGAGCCCATCGAGCCTATGGGCAGGTGTCTGCCGGTGCGTGCAAGGTCTTTCTTTTGGCGGAGCCAGTCGCGTCACGGATGTTGAACAGGGACAGGCTCCTGTTCGTTCGTGTCGAGTTGGGCAATGGCGGCGAAGGCCTGTTCGAGATCGGCCAGCAGATCGGCCACGCCTTCCAGCCCGATATGCAGGCGGATCACCGTGCCATGGCCGGACCAGTCGGTGACGCTGCGCGCGCGGCGCATGTCGGCCAGCACCGCCAGGCTTTCGAAGCCGCCCCACGATGCGCCGATGCCGAACAGCTGCAGGCTGTCGACGAAACGCTCGGCGGCCACCGGTGCCGGCGTGCGCAAGGTGAACGACAGCAGGCCGTTGGTGCCGTGGCAGTCGCGCCGCCAGAGCGCGTGATGCGGATCGTCCGGCAGCGCGGGACAGAAGACCTGCGCCACTTCGGCCCGTTCGCGCAGCCAGTTCGCCACGGCGATGGCCCCTTGCTGATGCTGCGCGAGGCGGGCGCCCAGTGAACGGATCCCGCGCTGCACCAGGTAAGCGTCATCAGGGCTGACCGTCATGCCGAAGGCGTCGGCCACAGTGGACAGCTGCTGCCACACGGCTTCGGTGGTACAAACCGTGCCCATCATCACGTCCGAATGGCCACTCAGGTACTTTGTCGCAGCCATCAGCGAGATGTCGGCGCCCAGTTCCAGGGGGCGGTACAACAGCCCGGAACCCCAGGTATTGTCCGCCGCCACCAGAGCACCGTGTGCGTGCGCCAATGCCGCGATGGCGGGCAAATCGCACATCTCATAGGCGAGCGAGCCCGGCGCCTCGACGTACACAAGCCGCGTCTCGGGACGCAGCCGTGCGGCAAGGTCCGAACCGTCGGCCGCGTAGAAGTCGGCGGCGATGCCATGCTGGCGCAGGAATCCGTTGGCCAGGTTGCGCACGGGCTCATACACGCAGTCGGGCAGCAGCACGTGCTCGCCCGGGCGCACGTAGGCGAGCAGGGTCATGGCAGCCGCGGCCAGCCCCGTGGGGAACAGGCGCGTGCGATAGCCGCCTTCCAGCATCGTCACCATGTCTTCGAGCGCGAAGCTGGTCGGGTTGCCGCGCGCACCATATGTGAACAGCCGCTCGCTGTTGCGGTGCGCACGCATCTCGCGCTGCTGGGCCACAGATTCGAACAACACGGTGCTGGCGCGCACCACCGGCGGGTTTACCGGCTGGCCGCCCGGCACGCCGGGCGTGCGGCCGGCGTGTGCCAGGCGGGTAGGAAGCGAATGCGTCATGGCTGACCTGTGCAGGGCAAAGTTGGTGTGTGGTGATTGCAAGGGCCGTGCCGCGCGCTCAGTCGACGTGGGCGCCGGACAACTTTACGATCTGGGACCATCGCGAGATGTCCTGCCTGAGCTGGGC
>JACXTT010012678.1_pt1 | contig 11172 bp, 13 predicted proteins | sample 9270951 | NCBI WGS metagenome assembly JACXTT01 (sample SAMN15532306, study PRJNA645909) | rock metagenome | isolation source: weathered quartz diorite | place: Puerto Rico | collected 2017-06-21 | reverse complement strand
ATCTCGTCCGGGCGGTTCTCGCGAATCAGGTCGCCGACGCGCGCGTTGTTCACCATCACCTCGACCGCGGGCGCCCGCCCGCCGCCGATCGTCGGCATGAGCCGCTGGCAGATGACCCCGCGCAGCGTACCGGCGAGTATCGAGCGGATCTGCGGCTGCTTCTCGGCCGGGAAGAACTCGATCATGCGACCGAGCGTCTCCGCGGCGTCGATCGTGTGCAGCGTCGAGAAGACGAGGTGACCGGACTCTGCCGCCTGCAACGCGACGTGCGCGGTCTCCGTGTCGCGGAGCTCGCCGATCAGGATCACGTCGGGGTCCTGGCGCAGCACCCGCCGCAGCGCCTCGCCGAAGCTGGTCGTATCGAGACCCACCTCGCGCTGGTTGACGATGCAGCCGCGGTCGGCATGGAGGATCTCGATCGGGTCCTCGATGGTGACGATGTGCTGGCGCCGCGTCCGGTTGATGTGGTCGAGCATTGCGGCCAGGGACGTCGTTTTCCCCGACCCGGTGGGGCCGGTGACGAGGATCAGCCCGCGATGCTCGCCCGCGAGTCGCTTGACGCCCGGCGGCAGGCCGAGGTCGAGGAACGACGGAATCTGGCTCGGGATCACACGGAAGGCGAACGAGATCGCGCCTCGCTGCCGGAAGCCGTTGACGCGGAAGCGCGGCAAGGTCGGGTGCGAGAACGCGATGTCGAGGTCGCCCATCTCCTCGAACGCCTCGCGGCGCCTCGGGGACAGGGCCGTGATTTCGTCGAGAATCGTCTCGAGGTCGGACTCGCTCAGAACCTGCTCGCCCGCGAGCGGCTCGAGATCGCCGTCGAGGCGCACGATCGGGGGCTGGCCGAGCTTGAAATGCACATCGCTGGCGCCAGCGTCGACCACGCTTTGCAGAAGAGGAACGAGCTCCACGGAGGATTGATCGGCAGCGGGGGGTACATGCTTTAGGCCGTTTTGGCGCCGATTTTCAGCGCGCAAGCCGCGCGAGCAGCTTGAGCGGCGGGCGGGCGAGGCCGCGTGCCTCGTTCGGGTGACGCACCTCCCCCGCGAGCAGCCCCGCAACCACGCCGAAGACACCCGGGCAACGCGCCGCCCAGAAGCACGCGGAGGCGGAACGGTCCATCGCCTTCTTCGCCGCCCAGGAGGCGGCGGCGTGGTGGTCGAGCCGCTCGGCGAGGCGCAGGGGATAGTCGTCTAGGCGACCGCCCAGAATGGCGCTCGCCGCGAGCTCCGCGGACACGAACGCCTCGTACATGCCGTCGCCTGAGAGGGGATCGACGAGCCCCGCCGCGTCGCCGACGAGGAGCACCCTGCCCACCGACGGCGGCGCCCCGACCGGCCGCATCGGGAGACGGTGACCCTTGCCGTCGGTGAGCGCGCCGCCGCTGACGGCGTGCGCCTCGGCAAGCCCGTCCAGGTTAGCGCACCGCCGCGGGCCTTCCCTGCCCCAGCCGCCGACGCCGAGGTTGGCGTGGTCGCCCTTGGGGAACACCCAGCCGTAGCCACCCGGCACGACGCCGAGCTCGACCACGGCGCGGCCCCGGTAGCGCTCCGGTTCGAGGATGTCCCAGCCGGCGTTGCCCTCGAGCGCGACGCCACGCACGAGGTCCTCCCCCAGCCCGACCGCCCTGGCGACGACGCCGTTGGCACCGTCCGCTCCCACCACAACGTCCGCGCGGACTCGATGGCCGCCGACGGTCGCCTCCACACCGTCGTCGTGAGCGACGAGATCCTCGACGCGCGCGTCGTCGCGCAGGTCGGCTCCGGCCGCAGCCGCCTGCTCGGCGAGAAAGGCGTCCAGCCTGCGGCGCTGTGTCATCACAATCATCGGCTCGCCGCCGCCGCGCTCGAAGCGCGCACCGTAGCGCAAGCGAAGCTCGAAGCGGTCGACCACGTGCTCGACGACCGGATCGACGGGGCAGGGGAGCACTCGGAGGGCGCGCCCCGTCAGCCCGCCCCCGCAGGGCTTGTCGCGCGGAAAGCGCGCCTTCTCGGCGAGCAACACGCGCACGCCGGCGCGGGCGAGATGGATCGCCGTAGCCGATCCTGCCGGACCGGCCCCGACGACGAGGACGTCGAACCGCTCCACGCCATGATCGTAGGCCGCCGACGGCCTCGGTGGCGCCGTCTACAATTGCCGTCCCCGCAGGGGTTCCCGAGTGGCCAAAGGGGGCGGGCTGTAAACCCGCTGGCTCAGCCTTCAGAGGTTCGAATCCTCTCCCCTGCAAACCCGTGGGGGAACCGCCGGTTCCCCCACGCGCCTTTCGAAGCCAGTCGCAGGCGCCGATAGACTCCCCCCGAGCGCCCTCTTAGCTCAGTCGGTAGAGCACCTCCATGGTAAGGAGGGGGTCGACGGTTCGAGTCCGTCAGAGGGCTCTCTGCAAAAGCGCCGCACGTCGCGCGTTCTCACGCCTGCTCCTCATTCGGGCTCCAGGGCGAGGGCGAGCCCTGCTGCGGGGTGGGCTGGGAGCAGCAGCAGAGTGGCGATCGCGCCCGCGGCGCTGACGCCGGCGGCGACGAGGCACGCGGCGTTGAAGCCGTAGAAGAACGACGTCGACGCCGCGGCGGGGACGGCGTTCGCGAGTGCGGGATGGCCGTTCAGACTGGTGCGGTTGGCGACCTCTAGCGCGCTGCCAACGGAGTTGTGGGCGGTGCGCGCAAGCCGAGGTGCCAGCTCCGCGGGAAGCCGGCTGGTCAGTCGGTTGTTGTAGAGAGAGACGTAGACGCTGCCGATGACGGCGACGCCGAGGGTGCTGCCGAGCAGGCGGGTGGCGTCGTTGACGGCTGAGCCGACGCCGGCCTTCGCCTTGGGAACGACTCCCATGATCGCTTCGGTCGCGGGTGCGCTGACGAGCCCCACGCCGCTGCCGCCGAGCAGCATCTGGCCGGCTATCTCGAGGTAGGTGGTCCCTGTGTCAGCGGTTGAGACCCAGACGAAGAAGCCGGCGAGACAGAACAGGCCCGCGGTGACGACCTGCTTCGTGCCGAGGCGCACGGCGAGCTGGGTGCCGAGCACCGACATCAACCCAACCGCGAACGCGACCGGCAGCAGGCGGACACCCGTGGAGAGCGGGCCGTAGCCCTTCAGGAACTGGAAGTACTGGGTGATCAGGAAGCTGAAGCCGGCTATCCCGAAGAAAGCGACCGTGACGGAGCCACTGGCGGCGGTGAAGCGGAGATTGCGGAAGAGGCTGACGTCGAGCATCGGCTCTGCGGCGTTTCGCTCGCGGACGATGAAGGCTGCGAACAGCGCCGCTGCGACTGCGAAGCCCGCGAGGCTGCGGCCGCTGCTCCAGCCGTAGCTGGGGGCCTCGATCAGCGTGTACGTCAGCAGCGCCACCGCCGCGCTCGACAGCACGAGCCCCGGGCCGTCGGTCTTGTGTGCGCCCGGATCGCGCGAGGTCGGGACGCTCCAGGCGACGAGCGCGGCGCCGGCAACGGCGACGGGTGCCATCGCGAAGAAGATGCTCGTCCAGCTGAACTGCTCGAGCAGCCAGCCGCCGACGATCGGGCCGAGCGCGATCGCGATGCCGGCCGTCGCGCCCCAGAGGCCGATCGCCTTGGCACGCTCGGCTCGCTCGGTGAACACGTTCGAGATCAGCGAGAGGGTGGCGGGGAAGATCATCGCGGCGCCGAAACCCATGAAGCCACGAGCGGCGATCAGCTGGCCAGCGCTCGTGGTTAGACCGCCGGCGATGCTGGCGGCTCCGAACACGACCAGGCCGGCGAGCAGGAAGCCCTTGCGGCCGAGGCGGTCGCTGAGGCTGCCGGCGGCCAGCAGCAGCGCAGCGAACAGCAGGTTGTAGGCGTCGACGACCCACTGCAGCTGCGAGTTCGATGCATGTAGCTCCCGAACCAGCGTCGGCAGGGCCACGTTGACGATGGTGATGTCGAGGTTGATCACAAACGCTGCCAGTAGCAGCGAGACGAGAATCAGGGGACGGCGTTGCACGGTTGCTGCGATCTCCATGAGGGGCCTCCTGGCCGTCGACATTCAATTGACATCAGTTTCTTCACGAAACTGTCATCGCTCGACGGTACCAGAAGGAGGTTGTGTGACGCAACTGATACGCGCTACCATTGGTGACGATGCTGAACCGTGACTACGAAGGCCAGAACTGTTCGATCGCGCGAGCGCTCGAGGTTGTCGGGGAGCGGTGGACGCTGTTGATCATCCGTGACGTCTTCCTCGGCCTGCACCGCTTCGACGAACTGCAGGAGAGCCTGGGAATCGCCCGCAACGTTCTGACCGACCGGCTCAACCGGCTGGTCGACGAAGGCGTGCTCGAGCGCGTCCTCTACAGCGAGCGCCCGGAGCGGTACGAGTACCGGCTGACGAAACAGGGTCTCGACCTGCAGATCGCGCTGACCGCGCTTCGCCAGTGGGGCGACGACTACCTGAGCGACAAGCCACCGCGCCTGCTTCGGCGCACGATCGACAAGACGCCGGTCGTGGCTGCGCTCGTGCCGAAGGGGACCAGATCGCTCCGCGCCGACGAGCTCGAGGCTGTCCCCGGACCGGGCGCGGCAGGTAGCGCTCGTCGAGCCCGCCGACCGGCCAAGCGACCCGCTCGTCGCTGAACGGAGTCGCAACCGAGCCGGCGTAACTCGCCCGGAATAGGCATCCGCGCGTTCGCGTTCAGAGTTTTATGATAAAACTCTCAGCACTTCTCGACACGACCGCGGCGCCAGACCGGCCGCGTCTCACCCCACATCCCGTCGACGCGTTCGCGCGCGCATGAACGACGGCCGTCCATATTCGCTGGTCCAGATCCGCGAGCTCGGTCACGGGATCCACGACCTGCCTGGATTCGACACGAACGACTTCCGCGCGTTCGCCGTCCGGCTTGATCCCCTCGAGACGCGACTGCCGATCGACCGCTTCGCTGAAACGCTGCTCCTCGTCGTCGAGGGCAGGCTCGCGGTCGATTGGTGCGAAGCGACTCGCGTGCCGACCGAGCTCGGCGAAGGCGACACCGTGTTGACCAATCCCCCGGCCGTGCAGGTGCTCCGGGCGGGAGCGGACGGCGCCACCTTCCTGGTGATGGCGAGCCGGAGCCCAGCATCGACGAATTAGTTGCTCTATGCAACTCACTGCGTGTAGAGTTGTGAGTATCGTCAAGCAACTTTGTACTGAAGGAGGTTCGCGTATGTCGAAACGGATCCTCATCACGGGCGCCAGCAGCGGCTTTGGCCGCGACACCGCGGAGACCCTGCATCGCGCCGGCCACACTGTCTACGCCTCGCTGCGCGACGCGCAGGGCAAGAACCGCGCGGCCGCCCAGGCCCTACGGGGGCTCGGCATCAGAACCGTGGAGCTGGACGTCAGCGACGACGGGTCTGTCGAAGCAGGTGTCAGACGCGTGCTGGCCGAGGCCGGCACGATCGACGTGCTCGTCAACAACGCCGGTATCTCCTCGGCCGGCGTCACCGAAGCCTTCACGACGGAGCAGGCGAAGGCGATCTTCGACACGAATGTCATCGGGCTCCTTCGCGTCACCCGCGCCGTGCTCCCCTCCATGCGCCGGCAGCACGATGGCCTGATCATCAACATCGGCTCGATCCTCGGCCGCGTGACGTTCCCCTTCGTCGGCATCTACGGCGCAAGCAAGTTCGCGGTCGAAGCGCTGACGGACAGCCTCCGCTACGAAGTCTCCCAGCTCGGCGTCGAGGTCGTGGAGGTGCAACCGAGCGGATACCCGACCAACTTCTTCACCAACATGCAGACCCCAGCAGGGAGCGAGATCACCGAGTCCTATGGCGAGGTCGGTCAGATCCCCGACGCCATGGTCACGGCGTTGACAGCGACGTTCGAGGGCGAGGACGCCCCGAATCCGCACGATGTCGCGGAGGCGATCGTCAAGCTCGTCGGTCAGGCCAAGGGCAGCCGCGCCGTCCGCACGGTCGTGGGCACGCCGTTTGGCTCGGACAGGGCGAACGAGGACGTCGCACCCCTGCAGGCCAAGGTGGTCGAGGCCCTCGGCCTCAGCCGTCTCGAAAACGTTGCCTAACAGCCATCGATACGAAAGGAAGGCCTCATGCCTACTCCCACCATCGTTCTCGTTCACGGCGCGTTCGGAGACGCGTCCAGCTGGCGACCGGTGTTCGACCGTTTGGCCGGCCAGGGCCACGCCGTTCTCGCGCCGCCGAACCCGCTGCGCGGCCTCCCGTACGACGCGTCCTACACAACGTCGGTAATCGACCAACTCGACGGCCCCGTCGTCCTCGTCGGCCACTCGTACGGCGGTGCTGTGATCACGGTCGCCGGCAGCTCGGACAAGGTCACCGGGCTCGTCTACGTCGCCGGCGTCGCGCCCGACGAGGGCGAGTCCGTCAACGACCTCCAGGGGCGGTTCCCCTCTCTCGCGATGGGCCCGCTCGTACGCCCGGCGCAGCTGGCCGACGGCAGCGTAGAGGTGTCGATCGATCCTGCTCGGTTCCACGATGTCTTTTGCGCCGACGTCCCGGACGCCGACGCCACGTTCATGGCGATCTCGCAGCGCCCGGTCTCGGCCACAGCGTTTGACGATCCCGCGACGGCCGCCGGCTGGCGGGTGAAGCCGTCCTGGGCGGTGTTCGGCACCGCGGACTACCCGGTCGCACCGGAGCTCCACCGCTTCTCGTACGACCGGGCCGGCTCCACGGTCACCGAAGTCGAAGGCGCCTCGCACTTCCTGATGCTCTCGCAACCGGACATCGTCGCGGGCGTCATTCGCAAGGCCGTCAGCGCAAGCGGGGTCAAACTCGCGGCATGAAGAACGATGGCGTCTCGGCCCCGGTCGCCAGATTCGGGGTCGAGACGCCATGCGACGGCGTCACGAGGAATGGAGAGGACAGAATGGAGTTCCTGGTCGAGTTCGAGGTCGAGGTTCCCGCCGGCACACCCGACGCGGAGGTGGAGCAGCACCAGCGCGCCGAGTCGGCCGCCGCAGCCAAGCTCGCGGAGGAAGGCCATCTCGTCAGGCTCTGGAGACGGCCACTCCTCGGCGACGGAACAACCGCGATCGGGCTCTACCGCGCGGATGACGGAGCTGAGCTCGACGGCCTGCTCGCCTCCCTGCCCCTGGCGGACTGGCTGCGTGTCAGGGTCACGCCGCTCGAGGCGCACCCAAACGATCCCGCGACGGCCCCTCGATGAGCGCTGTTCTTCCGGATCCTTCCCTCAGCCGGCTCTACCGCCTCGAGGCCGCTTTGGGCGAGCCGCTCGACTTCGGAGACTTCGCCCAGGGCCGCCGCCAGATCGTGCCCCTCACCGGCGGAACCTTCACCGGGCCCGAGCTGCACGGGAACCTGCTCCCCGGCTCGAGCGCAGACTGGCAGATCGTCCTTCCGGACGGCACCACCCTCGGCGACACCCGGTACACGCTCCAGACCGACGACGCCGATCTGCTCTACGTCCAGTCACGCGGTGTCCGTCATGGCAGCGCCGAAGTGCTCGCCCGCCTCGCACGCGGCGAGACCGTCGACGCGACCGAGTACACCTTCCGCACCTCGACCCGGATCGAGACGGCCGCACCCACGCTCGAGTGGCTCAACAAGGGCGTCTTCATCAGCGTCGGCGGCCGCCAGCCGGGCGCCGTCATCTACGAGACCTACCTCGTCGGATGAAGGTGGCGATCGCCACCAACGTCACGACCAACTGGAGGAGCAATGCTCATTCTTCGCCAAAAGATGCGTGCCAAACCCGACAAGAGCGACGAGCTGATGGCCGCGCTCGCCGAGATCATCTCGCCGGCGCGAGCCACGGAGGGCGTCATCAGCCTTGACATCGCCCGCGTCTTGCTCGAGCCTGATTCGTTCATCGCAACGGTGGTGTACGAGGATGGTGCGGCGCTCGAACGACAGGAGTCACGTCCCGAGGTGCACAAGGTGATTGCGATGCTGCCGGAATCGCTTGCAGCGCCGCTCGAGCGAACCATCTTCGACGCATCGCCTGACGCGGCGCCGGCCGAAAGAGGGCAGTGATGGCGTTCGTCTCGCGCGGATTCCGGGGCCGTCGCGACGCGGGGGTGGATCCGGCGCGCGTTCCACCCGGCCAGTACGTCACCCGGGACTACCCCGTCCTCTCCGCCGGACCGACGCCACACACGTCGCTCGAGCAGTGGGACTTTTCGATCACCGGTGAGGTGGATGAGCCGCGCGGCTGGAGCTGGGGGGAGTTCCGTGCCCTGCCGAGCGAGGAGATCACCCGCGACATCCACTGCGTCACCAAGTGGTCGAAGCTCGACACTGTCTGGCGAGGTGTCTCGGTCGATACGCTCCTCGCAGGGATCGAGACGTCAGCCGAATACGTGACCCAGTACTCGGATGGCGGCTACACCACGAACCTGCCGCTCGAGGACATCACAGGCGGCAAGGCGTGGGTCGTCTTCGACTACGAAGGTGAGCCGCTCGCGCCCGAGCACGGTGGCCCCGCGCGCATGCTCGTCCCACACCTCTACTTCTGGAAGAGCGCCAAGTGGGTACGCGGTCTCCGGCTCCAGTCGACGGACGAGCCCGGCTTCTGGGAGACGAACGGCTACCACAACTACGGAGACCCGTGGCAGGAACAGCGCTACTGGGGCGACTGACCTGGCAGCTCGCCGAACTGGTCGAGGCCGTCGTGGAGACGCCGAGCGTCAAGACGCTCGTCTTCGACGTCCCCGGCTGGCCCGGCCACCGCGCCGGCCAGCACGTCGACGTTCGGTTGACCGCGGAGGACGGCTATCGGGCGGAGCGAAGCTACTCGATCGCCTCGGCGCCCGAGAGCACCGGCGTCGCGCTCACGGTCCAGAGGCTCGAGGACGGCGAGGTCTCCCCCTACCTGACCGACGACCTCCGCCCGGGCGACAAGATCGAGCTGCGCGGCCCGATCGGGGGCTACTTCGTCTGGGAGCCTTCTGACGGCGGGCCGCTCATGCTCGTCGCCGGCGGATCGGGCATCGTGCCACTGATGGCGATGATCCGGACGCGTGCAGCCGGCGGCGACGACACGCAGACCCGCTTGCTCTACTCCGCACGCAGTCAGGACGATCTCATCTATCGCGACGAGCTCGAACACCTGAGTGGCAACGGCCTCACGGTCGTCTACACGCTGACCGATTCGCAACCGCCCGGGTGGACGAGCTACGCGCGACGTGTCGACTCCGAGATGCTGGTCGAGGTCGCGTACAGACCGGCCGAGCAGCCGCGTTTCTTCACCTGCGGGCCGACGCCGTTCGTCGAGGCCGTGGCAGCGGCTCTCGTGCGGCTCGGACACGACGCGCGAGCCATCAAGACCGAACGCTTCGGACCCACCGGAGGCTGAGATGGATGAGCTGATGCTGGACGGCAACGCCGTGGCGGGCTTACTGCAGGAAGTGTTTGCGGTGTGGATGACGACCGCGATGGGGACCTGTGCCAGCTGTGGCGCGACCGGACCGGTCGGCGCCGTCCACGTCTACCGCGGCGCCGGCGTCGTTCTCCGCTGCCCACACTGCGGCAGCGTCCTCGCGAAGATCGTCAAGAGTGACTCGCGGGTCTGGATCGACTCCACGGGAATCCGCACTCTGGAGCTCGGCACCTGAGGATCTGTCGCCGCTCGTCGAGTGGAGTGCGACGGCCCGCGCCGAGCAGCAGTTGGCGGAGCTCGAGGCGATCGAGCCCACGATCGACCGCGACGCGGACTTCCTTCCCCTATCTGACGCTTCTGCACGGGCTCGAGGACGCGCGCTCGACCATCGCGTGGGCGGATCGTGCGCTCGTCGGGGCGAGGAACGCGACGCGGTTTCGCGGTGTAGAGCGGGAGAGATGGTCGAGGGCAGATCGACGCGACGCCTGACAGGTCTCGGATTCGTGCTCGCCGCCGCCGCGGCGCTGCCCGCGGCCGGTGCCACGAACGCGCCAACGGGACGAATTGCGTTCTCGCTCGCGACCGGGAACACTCCGAATACGAGCTTTCCGAACGCGGACATCTACGCCGTCGACGCCGACGGCTCCGGCCTCGTGCAACTGACCGACTCTCCGGTCGGGGATTTCGATCCCTCGTGGTCGCCGGACGGACGGCGAATCGCGTTCCGTCACGAGGACGAGATGTCGGGCCAGATCTACGTGATGAAGGCCGACGGCTCGCGGAAGCGGAATCTGACGAGGCGGCGAGGCTTGGACTACTCGCCTGCCTGGTCGCCGGACGGCCGGAGCATCGCCTTCGGCTCGGTTCGAGCCGCGAGGGGCACCATCTGGATCATGCGCCCGGACGGCTCCGACCGGAGGCAGCTGAGCCGGGTGCACGGCGAGTACCCAGCCTGGTCGCCGGACGGAACGAAGATCGCGTTCGACCACATCACCTCTGGCTCCAACAACTGGGACATCTGGGTCATGAACGCGGACGGCTCGGGGGCAAGGCCGTTGATCGCTTCAGCGGCGACCGAGCAGGGTGCCGCCTGGTCGCCGGACGGGAAGACGATCGCGTACCAGTCCGACCAAGGCGCACCGGGGAACTACAAACGCATCTGGCTCGCCCGTTCCGACGGTTCAGGCCGACATCACCTCACGAGACAGTACGGCGAGCGTCCGGTGTGGTCGAAGCGCGGGGACTACGTGCTGTTCACCGGGGACCGGATGTACTTCGTCCGGCGAGACGGGTCCGACCTGCGCTCGGTTCGGGTCGGCGGTGAACCCTTTCTCGCAGACTGGACGCGCTAGGCCGGCCATCCGTGCCCGCCTCTGGTGACGATCCAGTATCCGGTTTGCCCTGACCCGGCCGGGAGGCGTAGGGTCGAGTCACGGGGTCTCTCGAGAGAACGGGAGGTCGTTCAGTGAGCACCACCGTCGAGACCGCAACCGCCATCCTGCCGTTCCACGTCAAGTTCTCGGACGAGCAGATCGACGACCTGCGCCGCCGGATCGCCGCGACGCGTTGGCCGAGCAAGGAGCTCGTCGACGACCGCTCGCAGGGCGTCCAGCTGGCCGCAACCCAGGCGCTTGCGCGCTACTGGCTGGACGAGTACGACTTCGGACGCGTCGAAGCGCGGCTCAATCAGCTGCCGCAGTTCAGGACCGAGATCGACGGCGTCGAGATCCACTTCATCCACGTCCGGTCTCCGCACGAGGATGCGCTGCCGCTGATCATGACCCACGGCTGGCCCGGCTCGGTGATCGAGCTGCTCGAGACGATCGGCCCGCTGACCGATCCGACCGCGCACGGCGGACAGGC
>JACXTT010012677.1_pt1 | contig 11172 bp, 7 predicted proteins | sample 9270951 | NCBI WGS metagenome assembly JACXTT01 (sample SAMN15532306, study PRJNA645909) | rock metagenome | isolation source: weathered quartz diorite | place: Puerto Rico | collected 2017-06-21 | reverse complement strand
GGTGTGAAGCCGCAAGTCATAGGGGACCAGGTGGTCCCAGGCCGGCAGAACGCGCATGCCTCCGTCTTTCAGTGCGCGGGGATCGACCTGCGTGCCCCCGCTGAACCGCTTCCAGAGAATGCCGACATGGCCGGTCGGCACTGTCACGAACACGTTGGGCGCGATCAGGAATCCGATCAGCGTCGCGACCATCAGATAGATCACGATGATCGGCAGGCTGCGCTCGATGAACCTCCACCACCGATATTTTCGCGGCGGCGGCGCGGCGTCCAGGGATTCAGCGTTCGGTTTCATCAGCCGGTCTCCACCGAACTGAGCTCAGTGAAGCGCCCCTCGTCCATGCGCAGGAGGCGCATCGGCACGTCCATCTCCTCGATATAGCGGTCGTCGTGCGAGATGGCCACTACGGTCACACCGGCACGATGCAAAGCCGGAAGTATCTCAAAATAGAACTTCCGCCGGAATTCAGGGTCCTGGTCGGCGGCCCATTCGTCAAGCATCAGCAGCGGGCGCTTCTCGAGCTGAGCCACGATGAGAGCGAGCCGCCGGCGCTGGCCGCTCGACAAGTCCGTGGTTCGAAACTCGCCGTGCGCCAGATTGGTTTTTTCATGGAGCTTGAACTGCGTCAGCATCTCCACGAGCTGGGTGGGATCCGGATCGTCGACGCCGTAGAGCCGCTGAAACAGATGGAAGTCAGGAAAGATCGCGGTGATGAGGCTGCGGTAATATTCGTATCGGTCTCCCGCCACCGCCGAACCGTCAAGCATCAGATCGCCCGATGCTGGCCGATAGAACCCGGCCAGAAGCTTCATGAATGTCGATTTGCCCGACCCGTTGCCGCCGGTCAGGATCACCAGATCGCCTGAGTTCAGCGTGAAATTGAACGGCCCAACCTTGAACACCGTGTCGGCCGATTTTCCAGGATAGTGGAATTCGACGTCGCGCATCTCGATCCTGGTGAACGCTTTCGCGGGCTCGGGCGGGATGTCTTCCGAAAGGCTGGTGATCGATGACAGCTTGGTCTCGAGCTGCACCAGCCGATCGGCCGCGGTGTTCGCGGCCGCGATGATCGGGATCGACTGCACCAGCCCGGAGCAGGCGCCGACGATGAACACCAGGGCAGTGACCGCCTTGGTGACAGAGCCTGGCGTCGTCGCCACGCTGAACAGCGGCACGATGAATGCCACCGCGCCCAGCAGCGTGAACAGCGAAGTCTGTAGCAGCACCATCCGCCGGAAGGTCTCACTCTGGGTGCGTATCTTGATGTTGGCGGCGGTGCGCGACACTTCGACCAGATGCTCGAGCAGCGCATCGCTGCGTTCCCGGTGGAGCCTGACCTCCTTGAAACCGTCAAGTACGTCGCTCAGACGATCGTACAGCCGGTTCTCCCAGCTCGCGGCCTCACGCATATCGATAGCATGCTGCTTGGTCTTGGAGTGAAACACTGCGGCGCCGATGCCGACAATCACGATGCTCAAGACAAACGCAACGAAGGACAGATAGGCGACGTAAGAAATCACCAGCAGGATCAGCAGTGCGCCCTGCGCCGCAAAGGCCAGCATGTTGCTGGCCTGCGTGAGGATCGCGGTATCGCCGGTGATCGCCGAAACAATCTCGGCGCGGCCGATTGATTCCAGCGGCAACAGCTCGGAGCGGCGGACATAGTCGAGCAGCCGGATCCGGAGCTTGTGGATGATCGCGCCGATCTCGGCGGTCGTCGTTATCAGGATGTAGTGCTGGGTCTGGATGAACAGCAGCAGCGCAATAGTGAACAGGCCGGCGGCCCAAAGACTGATCTCGCCCCGGTCTGCCGCCGCAGCGCCGGCGTTGATACTGCCGATGATCGCGGTGGTACTTACGCCGCCCATGGCGGACACGAAAACCAGGCGGCCCAAAGACCCCTGCATTTCGCTACGGACGAGCTGGAAGAAGGACATCGGGCTATGCGGTCCGTTTAATTCCAGCAGAGTACAAGTCGCTGCGGACGATCAGACCAGCCACGCGAGACAACACTCAACGACTCCGTGGGCGGCGTTCCAGTTGCATGCGGCGCGAGGGCCCGGTGATCAGCAGGATCACCAGCGCAAAGACCGGGGTAATCACCAGGGACAACAGGAACGTCCCGGTAAACCCCATCCGGCGCTGGCTGCCGCATAGCCCAACCAAGATGCAGAATATCAGGTACGCGATCAGAAGCGCGAGCGGTAGAACCATAGCCATTCGTCTCCCCTGGACATGACGGCCCGGTCCCGGACCATCCCGCTCACGCTCCAGCTAGAGAATGGACGCTCCGATCCCAGCCTGCGGAAGCCAGCGCCGGCCTGGATCAGCCCGCCGTCCCTGCTGTCGATCCGGGTTTGTTGCCGCGCCCGAACTTGCTGGAAAACTTTTCCTGCTGCTCTTTGATGAATTCTTTGTAGTCCGGCGGATCGAAGTCAAGAAGCGTGCCGCCTGAAGCGAAGTGCTTCATGAACACGCGGCCGATGACGAAGGTGCAGCCCGCCGCAAGCACCGGCTGCGTCAGCGCGCCAATCGTCGAGCCGATTCCCGGGATGGCCTTAATCATGCTGCCGAAGGTCACCGCCGCCGACGTCGCCGTCGTGTGCGGAATGATGGCGCCGGCGAGGCTTGTGATCAGAGACTTGCCGCGGTTCTCGGTGAACGGCACGGCGTAGATTTCCGAAAGCTTGCGCAGCATCTGCAGCTGCACACCAGCGATGGCCGCGATATCCACGACCGGGATCGGCAACAGGCCAGCGGCGCCCGACCACAGCGAGAACCGATCCACCAATTGCGAGGCGTGCTCCTCACGCTCTTGATCGGTGAGCGGAGCCGCACCGGATTCAGTCGCTTCGTTTGCCATGTCGGGATTCCCTTCAGGTCACGCGCTTACAAGCACCATTAAGCCAGAGCAAAGCGACCAATCAAGGCGTTTTGGCTTTAATTGAACAACACGAACGCCGCGCCAGCCCGGTATTTCTAACAGACCAACGTGCAAGCTGCCAAGCCTTTGATTTTACACGTATTTGGACAGCCCTCGTTGTGCGATCTGCACCATAGCCCGCCAAGCCCAATTACCCGCACGAAGTGCAACTTACAGCGTCGCCATCACCACGGCCGGCAATTTTTCGGGTTTTGGGTTAAATGGGTTCATGACGACCACTAAAATCCAGCCGCTGGAAATCACGCTCGAAGACATCGCGGCGCCGGGAGTGCTGATCGACCATCGCGCGATTTCCCATGGTGACGAATTCGCGCTGCTGCCGGAAGAATACGCCGCCTTTACCAAGAGCGTCGTCAAGGTTCAGCGTGCGAGCGGAGCCGCGCGGATCGTCGCAAGGAAGTTGATGCAGCGCATGGGGATTCCAGCGCAGCCTGTCCTCAAGACCACGGCGGGAATGCCGCGATGGCCAAACGGGCTTGTCGGCTCGATGGCGCACGATTCAACCGTTGCGATCGCAGCACTCGCCAGCCGGGACCACTTTCTCAGCATTGGCATCGATATCGAGCCTGCAGAGGCGATCGAACCGAGTCTTCTCGATCTCATTGCGACCGAACGAGAACGCATCCAGATCGCAGGTTCCGGGCTGCAGGGCCGGCTGCTATTTGCGATCAAGGAGGCTGTCTACAAAGCGGTCTATCCACTCGACCATATATTCATCGAGCATCACGACGTCGAAGTGGATTTAACGGCCCACACCGCTGGAGTCCGGTACGGTCGAACCGTCCCATTTCGCTTCGGAGTGTCCTCCCATATCGCCGTGCTGGCGTATATCGCAGCGCCAAAAGCAGCCTTAGCAAACCTTTCCCTTCGAGACTAATGGGCGCAGTGGGTGCCGGACCGCCTTTCCTTCAACTCGCACAAGGCTCCATCTTGATCCGAAAGTTTGAGCCCCTTGCGTGCAGCGCAACTCTTTTGGTTGTATCAAAATGATACACAGGATTTCGACTCTAAACATCTGAACAGCCCGCGCAGGTCTGTGACCGTGACGCAGAACCGGTATGACGGCAGCAGGCTGGAGACCGAATATTCCGGCGTCTGTGACGTCAAACGTCGCATCCGCTAAACTTAGCTCGGCTGGTCCTGCATGCAGTGGCTTTCACGTCAGGCTCGTCGTTTGATCTCCGCGCGCATACTTGGCGCGGTGCTGTTGTTTGCGCTGGTGGCCTTGCGCATTGCTGATCCGGCGCCTCTCGAAGATCTGCGCCTGCGGGCATTCGACATTTTCCAAGTCATATCCCCTCGCGTCGCTACTGAGCGGCCGACCGTCATCATCGACATCGACGAGCAAAGCCTGCGCAAGCTCGGACAATGGCCTTGGCCGCGCACCACCATTGCCGACCTTATTACCCGGCTGAGCGAACTCGGTGCAGCTGTGATAGCGTTTGACGTGATCTTCGCCGAGCCGGATCGCCTTTCGCCAACGCTGGCCGCAGACGCCTTCCCCGACCTTGACGAGGAAACTCGCAACAAGCTCCGGGCGCTGCCCAGCAACGATCATGTGCTCGCGGAAACCATCAAGAAGTCGACGGTTGTGCTTGGCGAAACCGGTTTGCCGGTGCCGGTGCCCCAGGCCGAAGGATTGCCGCCGCCGGCAGGCGTTGCCAGCCTCGGCGGAGATCCAAAACAGTTTCTGATCAAATTTCCGGGGCTTCTTCGTAACACCCCGGAGCTCGAAAAAGCGGCGACCGCGCGCGGCCTGTTCACCATTATCCAGGAGCGCGATGGCATCATCCGCCGGGTCCCGATGGTTATGGAGGCCCAGGGCAATATCGTGACGTCGCTGTCGTTCGAAATGCTTCGGTTAGTCACGGGATCAAGCACCATCCTGATCCGGCTAGACCAAGCTGGAATTAAGAGCGTCGCTGTTCCCGGGCTCGAAGTACCGACTGATGCAAAGGGTAGGCTTTGGGTCCATTTCGCCCCCCATGATCCGGCGCTCTATGTTTCGGCGGTCGACGTTCTCGAAGGCCGTGTGCCGGCTGACCGTCTCGCGCAACGGCTGGTTCTGATCGGCACATCGGCAGCAGGCCTGCTCGACATTAGGACCACGCCAATTGATCCGGTAATACCTGGCGTCGAGGTTCACGCCCAAATCATAGAAAATCTTCTGACCAACGCGACCTTAAGTGCCCCGAACTACGCGGTCGGCGCAGAATTGGCCGCTGCATTTCTGCTGGGGCTGGCAATCATCGTTCTCGCGCCGATTTTGGGGCCGGCGCTTCTGCTGCTGTTTGGCGGAGCTATCATTGCACTTCTGATTGGAACGTCGTGGTACTTCTTTGCTAACGAAAAACTGCTGATCGATTTTACTTTTCCGCTGCTGTCAAGTTCCCTGATTTATCTCACACTGGTGTTCGCCAATTTCGTGAAGGAACAGGCGCAGCGGCGCCAGATTCGTTCCGCATTCGGCCAATATCTGTCGCCGACCCTCGTCGAGCAGCTTGCCCAGTCGCCGGAAAAGCTCGTGCTCGGCGGTGAACAGCGCGAAATGACTATTATGTTCAGCGACGTTCGTGGCTTCACGACGATCTCGGAAATCTACAAAGACGATCCGCAGGGCCTAACGGCATTGATGAACAGCTTTCTCACGCCACTGACCAACGCCATCATCGAGCGCAAGGGTACCATCGACAAATACATGGGCGACGCCATCATGGCGTTTTGGAGCGCTCCGATTCACGATCCACAGCATGAACTGAACGCCTGTGAGGCCGCACTCGATATGCTCGATCGAGTGGACAAGCTTAATCGGGAACGGGAGCAAGCGGCGACAGAAAATAACGCTCTGTTCATTCCGATTCAGATCGGCGTCGGCATAAACACCGGCAAATGCGTTGTCGGCAACATGGGCTCGGACCTGCGATTCGATTATTCGGTGCTGGGCGACAGCGTCAATCTCGCATCGCGACTCGAAGGCCAGTGCAAATCCTACGGCCTGCCAATCATCCTTGGTTCACGTACAGCTAACGTCGCTAAAGAGAAGTTCGCCATGCTCGAACTCGACTTCATTGCCGTCAAAGGCAAGAAGGAGCCTGAGGTGGTCTACGCCCTAGTTGGCCGTGACAACATGATCAACTCCGACCGTTTCCAACGCTGGCGCGAGGTTAATATGCAGATGCTGTCGCGCTATCGCAACCGCGAATGGGGCGCTGCACTGAATGTGATCGAACAAGCGTCCGCGGCCGATTCGGAGGGACGGTTCAAGACGCTTTATAAGGTCTATTCGGATCGCATCCGCACCTTCCAGGTCACCCCGCCACCAGATGATTGGGACGGCGCCTACGCATTAGATACGAAATAGCACGACGGGAAAATTTTCAACAATTTCCAAGATCGATGATATTTTTTCGCCTTTATTGCACAGCAGGCGGCGTACCAACAGAGGGCGCAGCGGGGCGCCACTGTCGTGCAAACTTCTGCGCTTCGGCTATCTGCGCGGGTGACAGGGATCGAACGAGTTCATCTCGATCCTTGATTGCTCTTTTATCCCCGCGAGTTGCCGCCAAGTTGAGCCACATCAACGCCTGCACCAGATCTCGCTGCACGCCCTCCCCGTTCTTGTAAAGCATCCCAAGACTCGATTGAGCAAGTAGATAGCCTTGGTCGGCCGCAAGTCGATACCATTTCAGTGCCTCTGCAAAATCTCGCTCTACACCCTGGCCGGCCGCGTACATGTTTGCGAGGTTATATTGGGCAAGGACGTGACCTTGAGCGGCAGAAAGCTTCGCCCACTTCGCCGCCTCAGTTTCGTTCCGCGCAACGCCCAGGCCTTTGGCGTATAGAAGCGCCACATTGAATTGCGCATTGGCATGACCTTGCTCTGCGGCTAGCAGATACCATTTCATCGCTTCGGGATGGCTCTGCGAAACTCCATGACCTTCGGCGAAAGCGGCACCGAGGCTGAATTGCGCCCCGGGATGGCCCTGGACGGCAGCGGAGCGATACCACTTCACCGCTTCGATATCGCTCTTAGGTACGCCCTGACCGTGGGTGTAGAGGGTTCCAAGATTGAATTGAGCGCGGGCGTTACCCCGCTCTGCTGCCCGCCGGAACCACTTTGCTGCTTCGGAATAATCTAGCGGCACACCGACACCGTCGGCATGCATGGCTCCAATCCTGATCTCCGCAAGTGCCTCGCCCTTGTCTGCCAACTCACTCCAGAGCTTCAGCGCTACTCCGTAGTCGCCTCTGTCGTACGCAGCAACGGCATCCTCAAACGGCCCAGCTGCAGCCGCGGCAACAAAGGCCAGCTTCAAAACGCTTCCGACAATGATGGCTCTGAGTGTGTGCGCCATGATTATCTGCCCTTAAGCACATTTACCTAACTTAGCGCGGCGCCACTTTTGAGTCGAGGTTGCAGTTTTGTTGGGAGATCGATAATCCAAGCGCAAGAAGCGCTCATTTGTGCCAGAAGGACAATGCGCAAATCTGGATGTCACGCCGTTTGGTGGATGGTCTATGAATCCTGAAGTTGAACACCGCTGGCAGCAGTTCGAAAGGCTTGGCGAAGCCGTGGTCCGGAAGAACTTAACTTCGCATGTTTATGGCGAGGAGAACACGCGTCATGCCATCGCATGGCTGGAACATAAAGCGCATGAGCGCGCCTCCAGGGAATCCTTGGAGCTAGCAGCGTCGCAATCCAAAGAGTCTGCTGCGGCGTTCCGCTCTTCTGAAGCGGCAATGCGCGCAGCAGACACCGCACAACAAGCTTTAGCTGAAGCAACTCGCGCTGCGGACGCGGCTACGCGGCAAGCCGTGGCCGCCCAAACCGCAAGCAGAATCGCTATTGGCGCGCTGCTCATTGCGACGATCGCTGCCATTCTAACCCTTATGCAAATGGTGGGCTTGTAGTCGCCGCAGTTCACCACCTTTCCAATCCGCAAGATCGCCTGATATTCGGCTGCATCTTGATTTCTCAAGCGCAATGCAACCTCTTAGTCTCAGTTCAAACGAGGTATTTTCGGGTGTGAATCCGCGCCTGCCGAGACCTCCGAATTGGAAGCTGGGCTTATCCAACCAGCCTTGGCAACTTCAGTCTTCAGCATTTGCAAAATGCGCTCGAATTCGGCTCTCGCCAGCACTCCGGCCGCCCCTCCTCCGTCTTCTCCAACAATCTCCATGTGCAGGTTACTGCCGCGATTTGAAATCCTGAGCTCCTTGGCAAGCGCCGCTTTGATTGCGCTGGTTTTAAGCTCTTGGCCCGGTGTGGGCCTCATTGCCTTGGCGGTCTTTGCGAGCGCGGTGTCCCGCTCGAACTTTTGAAGCTCATGACGAAATTCAGTCGATGTCCGCTGGACCAATTCAGATGTGGTCGCAAGAAATTTCGCCGCGCGATCGAGCAACGCCAGGACGAGCCGTCTTGTCAGCCAACAGGACCATGCCTCGGCATGGCCAAAGTTGATAACTGCCAGGATCCGATCCTCGCGGACGTCGTAGGAGAATGTAACGGACTTTAGCGGCTGCAGAATTTCTCACTCCGTAAAGCGGGACGATCATGTTGAAAGAAGCGCAGGACCGAGAACGTGAGAAAGGCAGGCTAACCGGGCCTCGTTCAGCTCATGGCCAATTCTTCACGGATGCAAAGTCCCGTCCTGATGCGTATCGATCAGCGGAACTGCAGGCTTGGTGACTTCGTGGGACAGGGCATCGCCTACGTTCTGGGTCAGCGATTGCAGATGCTCGGCCTCGAGCTTGACCGCATCATCGAACTCAAAATAACCGAGGTTACCCGGAGCATTGAGCACGTCCGGTATATCGCTGCGCAAGATATCCGCATTGAATGCAAAGGATTCGCCCACCGAGCCGGCAAACAGCTCCTTTGCCTGCGCAGAAACATCCGCGCCTATGCCATGCGGAGGCGTGCTTGCTTTGTCGGTGATCGATAGATTTTGGTCGCCTGTATTCGGAGTTGAAGACGGCGGCGTCTCTGTCTCAGTTGTCATCTGCGACACGGTCGCCGTTTGTGAATCCGTCGTGTTTCCTGAATCGATGGACGTGTCTGTCTCGGTCGATTCGACGGGAGGATCGATGATCAGCGTGCCACCGTTGCCGTCGCTCGAAAAAGTGAAGTTATCCAGGACGTAATGGCCGACGAAATTGATGTTCGTTGTCGTCGTTCCATCACTCAACGTTAGGATTCCAGCGGTGCCATCGCTGTTCTCGATGTAGCTCACCTGGATCAAATGGCTGAAATCGAGGTCCTTGACGTCGATCGAGTCTGAATTGGCGAGGCTGCCGTCACCGGCAAAGCCGATAATTTGTCCCGTGAAGTCCTGCGAATCGTCGAGGATCAGGCTGCCCGTGGTGGCGCCGTTGCCATTGGCGAAGATGATGCTGGCCGCGCTCGCCGAAGCCAATTCCAGGGCGCCGCCGGATTCGATTGTGGCCGCGCCTGCCCCCGTCATGGCGCCTGCAATGTACAGCGTGCCATAGACGTCCAGTGTGCCCGAATTCGCAATCGAGGCGTCCAATTGCATCGAACTGCCAGCATCGACCTCGATCGTTCCAGAATTGTCGATGCTGCTCTTGATGTCGACCGCACCGCCGTTTGTGGCCTCGATGATCCCGTAGTTGGCGACGACGGCGCTGCCGGTATCGATCACGAGCGTGGAGCCGGCGCTGTTGCCGTCGATGACCCCGGCCGTATCGTTGATGAGCATTAGCTGCCCACCGCCGAGCTGGCCGGCGCCGGAAATGACATTATCGACATTCGTCAGCGTGGCGCTGGCCACGCTACCCGTGATTACGTTCCCGCTGTTGGCGGACAGCAAGACACTGCCGCCGCCCTGCAGCGTGACGCCGGGAGCGAGGATTTCGAGCTCAGTGGCATTGCCCGTGGCATCGAGCACGATCGTCCCGGTGTTGTTGATCGCGCCATCCAGCGGCAGCAAGGCGCCATCGCCAATGGTCATGGTGCCCGGGTTGTTCGTCACCGGCGTCTGGTCGAACACAAAGTTGGCAGCGCCGAGCAAGCTTGCGTCGACTCCCACGAGCGTGATCGTTTCGCCGTCTGCAAGGGTGATGACCGCGTCACCGTGGCTGTCCTGGCTCAAATGTGTCGCCACGTCGGCAAAGCTTGAAACGCCGTTATAGCCAATGAGGTCAATTCGATCGTGTGTGGCATCAAAGTTGTAGATGATGTCGTTCCCGATTGGCTGGGAGAAGACGAACAAGTCTTCACCGCTTGAGCCTGTCAGCACGTCATTGCCGGACCACGCGAAAATGGGCGATCCAGGAGCGTAGGCTTCCACATTGTTCGTGAGGACGGCGATGCCGTCACTGCCATCGGGGTTGGTCCAGGTCTCGGTGACGGTCAGCAGACTTGCGCCTACAAAATTGGCAGCCGTCGTGACGGTCAAAGACTGAGGCTGGTCGGCTTGTACCGTCCAGCTGCCATCGCCGTTGTTGGTACCCGTACTCAGGGTCCAGCCGGACGGTATTCCAGCAATGTTAAACGTGACCGGCCCAACATACCCCGACGAAGGAGCCGTCAACGCCAAATTAATGGGGCTGCCGGCCACGCCCGCCGGTCCAAGGGTACTGTCATAAGCGACGAAATCAGCAGCGGTGAAGGCCGCCACCTGCGCCTGTGTCACGCCGCTCAAGGTGGCTATTTGAATGCGACCGCTTGCATTTCCCCAATTGGGGTCAAACCAGATTTCGGCGACACTGGTGGTGGTATCGAATACGACAACGTACGAATTATTAGCACTGCCGGTCGCGGCGGCGATTTGCGCCGAGGTCTGCCCGCCGGTGATGACAATGACCTTGTTGTTATCGCCGTTTGCTATAGCGGCGATCGATGCATGTGCGACGAAATCCCCAGCGCCAAGTGCTGCACCCGTCGCTGTGCCAGCCGTTCCAAAATTGACTGCGCCGGTGCCGTTGCCTTGCAGGAACCCGATCTTGTCAGCACCGGCAGCTAAATCAGTGATCGTGTCGGTACCACCATCTGTTCGGAGCCGGAATTGATCAACACCGGTGCCGCCGGTCAACGAGTCGTTGCCCGAGTTGCCAATCAGGATGTCATTGCCGGCCCCGCCCGAGAGCGTGTCGGCGTTGGTGCCGCCAATCAAAACGTCGGCAAAGGCCGAGCCGGTCAGGTTCACCGCGGTGGCGTTGCCGCTGTTGGTCACCGTGTAGCCATTGGGCCCGCCCGCCGAGGACAG
>JACXTT010012676.1_pt1 | contig 11172 bp, 3 predicted proteins | sample 9270951 | NCBI WGS metagenome assembly JACXTT01 (sample SAMN15532306, study PRJNA645909) | rock metagenome | isolation source: weathered quartz diorite | place: Puerto Rico | collected 2017-06-21 | reverse complement strand
AACAACCGCAACGTGTGAGATTTCTGAAGAAGCGAGTATAACAACAACTACATTGCATTTGCCACGCAAGGAATCTACCATGCTTCGCAACGGGTACCAGTCCATACCCACGACCTTAGAAGCACTAACCTTCACGCCCTTCACATCTTTGACGGAGGTTTCGAGCTCGGAAACTTGCGCCCGAGCGAGTTTCTCTTTCATCAGTTCGACACGCTTTTCAAGCGCCCGCTTTTCTTCAGCCAACTTATCCTGGGCCTCACGCGATGTGCGAGCTTCCTCCTCGAACTTCTCGAGGACGGCACTACCCGTGATCGCTTCCAGCCTGCGCACGCCTGACGAGATGCTGCCTTCGTAGACAGTCTTGCAGAGGCCGATGTCGCCGGTACGGTGAACATGCGTGCCGCCGCACAGCTCCTTGCTGAAGCCAGGAATCGACACTACACGGACCTTATCGCCATATTTCTCACCGAATAAGGCCATGGCGCCCGTATTTATTGCCTGATCCAGATCCATAATATCGGTTTTAACCTCGATATTACTGAGTATTTCAGCATTGGCCAGCTTCTCTATTTCAGCTAATTCCTCTGGATCAGTGGCGGCGTAGTGCGTGAAGTCGAAGCGCAGACGGCGTGGATCGACCACACTACCGGCCTGCTTTACGTGGGTGCCGAGCACCCTGCGCAGTGCCGCATGCAGCAGATGCGTGGCCGTGTGGTTCCGCATAGTCGAGCGCCTCAAATCCGCGTTCACCTTGGCGATCACTTTGTCGCCCTTTTTCAGTTGACCTGCATCCGTCACACGATGGACGGTAATTCCCGCTGCCGGAGTTATCGCCGTATCCACGTTCACGAGGCGGTCCGTTTCCGCCGATATCAGGACTCCGGTATCGCCAACCTGACCGCCGGCTTCAGCATAAAACGGCGTCCGGTCGAGCACGATGCCGTCGTCAAGCACGGCGAGGACCGTGGCCTCGGCCTCCAGTTGTTCGCGCCCAACGAATTTCGTTTTGGGCAAGGTTTGATAAATAGGATTGACCTGGCTCTTGTCGGCACCCTTCCAACTGGCGCGCGCGCGAGTGCGCTGCTTTTCCATTTCGGCGTGAAAACCCGGAGCATCGACTTGGGCGCCGTACTGGCGGGCCATATCTTCCTGTTCGTCCAGAGCGAGTCCGAAGGTGTCGTACAACTTAAATGACACATCACCGGGGATGACACTGCCCTTCTTCGCTTCAGCTTGAAACATTCGTTCGGCGACTTGGAAAGTCGTAGCGTAGCGATTCTCTTCGTCCTTCACCACGCGCGCGACACGCTGAATACTGTCCAGCAATTCCGGATACCCCGGCTTCATCAACTCGGCCACGTAGCCGGCAAGCTCATAAAGGTAAGGCTCCTGTCGGCCTATCATGCGGGCATTCCGAATGGCTCGACGCATGATCTTTCGCAGAACGTAGCCCCGGCCTTCGTTCGACGGCAGTACGCCGTCGTGAATCAGGAAAGTTGTTGCGCGGCTGTGATCAGCGTTGATCCGGAGCGTGACGTCGGTACGCTCATTCTCTCCATATGTCACGCCGAACAACTCCGCGGCACGATCGATAATCGGGCGCAACAGGTCGGTATCATAGTTGGACATCTTCCCCTGCAGAACGCAAGCCGTGCGCTCGAGACCCATCCCGGTATCGATGGATGGCCGCGGCAATGGCGTCATTTTGCCGTCGGCCGACCGATCGAATTGCATGAAGACCAGGTTCCAGATCTCAACGAAACGCTCGCCCGGATCCCGTGGGAACTCAGCTGGCCCCGCTTCGGGTCCGAAGTCATAATAGATTTCAGAGCACGGTCCGCAGGGCCCCGTATCACCCATCTGCCAGAAATTGTCGGCCTCATCCAAGCGAAAGATCCGGTTCTTCGGCACAAACTTCTGCCATAGCTGCTCGGCGTCATCATCTTCGCGGAAGACGGTAACATACAGCCGATCCTTCGGGATCTTGAATTCTTCCGTCACCAGTTCCCAGGCGTAAGCGATAGCATCTTTCTTGAAGTAATCGCCGAAGGAAAAATTGCCGAGCATCTCGAAAAACGTCTGATGACGGCGCGTGTAGCCAACGTTATCCAGGTCGTTATGCTTACCGCCTGCGCGAACGCACTTCTGGGCGGTCGTCGCGCGTGAATAATCACGTTTCTCGGCTCCGGTGAAGACATCCTTGAACTGATTCATGCCCGCGTTGGCAAACAGCAACGTGGGATCGTTGGCCGGCACCAGCGATGAACTACGGACGATCTTGTGTCCCCGCCCCGCGAAGTAGTCGAGAAACTTCTGGCGGATATCATTCCCTGTCATTTACTCTATTGTGACAGGTTGCGGCTCAGCGATTGTCAGACCGTGATGTACGAATAGTGGCCGTCAATCTGGAGGATTGCAACACTTGCAACCATGGATGCGACCACCAGGACGCCGGGCCACGCATGCGCCAGCATCTCTTTGACGATGTCTTCCGGCTCCTGGTTGAGTTTCCAATGCTGGACCAATTGCCGCGCCTGCTCCTCGGCCGCAGTGTGACAGCTCAGGAATTTGACTCCGCGCGCCTGCAGTCCCTGAATGCTTGTGTCCTGATAAAGCGAGTCGTAGCTGTTGTGATCCTGCGAAGCATAACGCAGCTCTTTGCCGGCCTTGCTCGGGAAAAAGGGATTGCGCACGGCAGGCTTGCTCGTCAAAGGATCGATCACGTTCTGCCATTCGCCGATCCGATACTTCGCCCAGACGTGATCGTCGTAATTGAGCAGGTTAGCCGGCCCGTGCAGCGCGGCGACGATATGGATCTGCTGCACCGGAATTCCGAAACCGAAATGGAGGCCATTTAGAGAGTTCTTGACATTGTTCAAGAATCGGCCGCTGGAGATGGCACCGATGTCGTACACCTGCTTCACGCGCGCGGGCGTCTTCAACAACTGTTCGAATTCTTTGATGTTCCAGTCGGAGCGCTGATAAACGAGCTGAGCATCGGTGTTATTGGCCGAACTCAGCGCGGCCAGCCCACCGACGGCTGGTCCGATGAAGGATCTACGTGAAATGTCGTGCATGCACGACTATTCTGGCAGGTTGCGGCCCGCGGTGAATGCGGGCCGCCCAAATGGAACGGAGCCGCTAGAACTCGTATCGCGCGCTGAATTGGAACACGCGCGGACGGGTCAATACATCGTTGTATTGGCCGAACTTCGCCTGATTTGCGGCGTTGAGGCTGAGACGGTTGACGTCGAAGCGAACCGTGTTGGTAATGTTGAAACCTTCGGCGCGGAACTGCAGAGTGTGGGGGTGATCCCGGAAATCGAACAAGTGGAAGCGTTTGCCGAGACCTAGATCGATACCGAAAACTCCGTCACCGCGCAGACCGTTGCGCTGGCCGGTATCGCCGGCATTCGTGAAGCCATACGCATTGAAGGCCGACAGCGGGTCGGCGAACAAGTTTGGCCCGCCGGCCGTGTTCTTTTGAGCGGATGGAGCGTTCTTGCTCTGTTGCGGAGGAGGCACCACTCCGGTCTGAGTGGCCCAACCTTGCAAATTCCAATTGGTCGGCCAGCCTACGCCATTTCCAACACCAGTCGGAAAACCGCTGGTATTGCGAAAGACGCCAGTCAACTGCCAGCCGCCCAGGATCGCGTCGACAGCGCGATTTGCATCGGTAAGAAATCTCCTGCCCTTGCCCACCGGAATTTCTACCAAGGCTAGTGCGCTGAACTGATGAGTGGTGTCAAAGTCGGATACAGCCTTCATCTGGCCCGGGAACCAAGCATTGATGATCTGACCATTACCTCCGCTCACTCCACCCGTTGGACCATCGGTCTCGCGCGTAGAGGCAAAGTCGGTGCTCTTCGACCAGGTGTAGTTAAAGTCAAACTGGTAGCCTTGGCTGAAGCGCTTGCGAACAGTCCACTGCATCGCATGATAGTTGCCATGTCCGCGGGAGCGAAGCGCTGCAAGCGACGAGTATTGACTGCTGTACATGGCGTTTGGACCAAAGACACTGCAAGCCGGATCGCAGCCGCCATCAATCGCGTCGATGCTATATTGCGCGGTCGTGTAGTCGCCGCCGGTGTCTCGATAGGCGCTGTAAATAGCCTGTGTAGCAGTCAGGCCGCCTCCGGCCGCTTTCGGGAACAGATTCTCCCAGAACGCGATTGGAGCAACGCTACTCACTGAACGATTCGCCAGCGTGTACTGACTGAGGAGGCGGGCTGCTTCAAAGTACGTCATGCCCGACTTCGGATCCTTCAAGTTTGTAGGCATTGCAAGATCGTCGCCGATCAGGGTTCTACGTGACTGGCGGCCGACATACGAACCCTGAACGAAGAAGCCGCCGGCAAATTCCCGGCCAATGCTGAAGTTCATATTCATCGTGTACGGCGCTTTGAGAGTGTCGTCCACGGTGTTGGTGATGGCCTCAATGTCCGGATAGGTCTGCGGGAACCCGCCCTTCGGCGCCTGAGCGGCTGACCCGTATGCGGCCGCAGTGAGCGGTGCATTGAAGAAACCCGTGAAGCGCGGGGCTGTCAGCGGTGAAGCACTGGCTGGATTCCGTAGTAACGTGGAGAATCCCAGTTCGGTGGAGTCGAAGTCGCGCAGCAGACCCTGACCGAACAGATCATAATACAATCCCCAGCCGGCGCGAATCGAGGATTTGCCAGGCCCGCCGAACAAGAACTTTGAAAGTCCATCGGTGCCTTGTGGTGAATAGGCAATCGCGACTCGTGGTCCGAAGTCTTTCTTGTGGTAGGGATACAAATCTCTGCCGCCGGGCTTACTGGAAAGATCAAATCCAATCTTCGGGGCGAGCGACTGCGGCTTACCCTGTTCCGCCAGACTGCCACGCAGGTTGAACCAGTCGCCCAGTGGAATGTTCGCACTGGTTTGATAACCGTTCCTCTCATATACCGGAGGATTCAGAGAGTAGCGAACGCCCGCCGTGATGGTCAATGCGCGCGATACCTTCCATGAGTCCTGCACGTACATCTCATACTCCTGACCGGCAAAAGTTCGATGGATGATGGAGCCCTCCGGCAGTACATTGCCTTGCAGATCGTAATTGATCTGATGGTTAAGCTGTGTGAGGAGGCCGAGAATATTGGAAAATTGGCGCTTGTAAGGCAGCCGATTAGCCGCATCTGCAACCAGGAACTGGCCGCCCGTGCCTAGCAGCCAACTGGCGTTGCCGTAAGCTTCACTAAAGGAATTCTGCTGGCTGGAGCGGTTGTTCGAAATGAAGCGCAGTACGCCACCAAACGATATCGAATGTGCCCCCTTGTTCCAGTTCACGTCTTCGGTAATGTTGTGGACCGGGATAATGCGGGCTAGGGCGCGCGCCGTTGCGCCGCGCGCGAAAAGTGGATCAATGTCACGGAAATACGCCACCGGCGAGTTCTGAATTCCGGTGTTCTCCGACCCCTGACGCGTATAGCCGTAGCGGAGAGTGTTTACTAAACTGGGCCGGACGAGAGCGGTGTATCCGATCGCGTAGCCTTTGTTGTTCTCCAGGAAAACGCTGGTAGGAGGCTGCCCGGGGAACTGCGGGATACCGTTGGCGTAGTTGTCATTTTGTAAGTTGCCGCGCCAAAAGATTTGATGTTTGTTCGCACTGTCGATGTTGTAGTCGACTTTCGCGATGTAAGTATTCCATCGCAGAGGTGTCCCTGCATTGAATCGGAAGCCTGCCGTGTTCAGCCCGTCGCCAACAGTGTTGTCGTTCGGCAGCGGAAATTGCGAAAAGTACTTGAGGACGTCCGGATCAACGCCAATGTGCGCCGGGTCTACATTTTTAATATCGGCTGGAGTTAGAGTGCCAATGCTACCGTCCTTGCGGACGTACTTGAACTCACCGGCGCGATAATTAGCAGTGGGAACAATACGAAGGCCAGTGGCATCACTACGATCCCGGCGACCCTCGTAGTTCAGGAAGTAAAACAGCCGGTTTTTCTTGATGGGTCCGCCGACGGACACACCGAACACATTGCGGATTAGCTTCTGACGAGGTACTCCTGCTGAGTTGCTGAAAAAGCTGTTAGCACTGGTTAGCGTGTTACGATGAAACTCGTACAGCGATCCATGGACGGTGTTGGTTCCGCTTTTGGTCACCAAGGTAACTTGAGCACCTGAAGTGCGTCCGAGGTCCGCGCCTGCATTAGTGGTTATAGTTCGAAACTCCTGCACTGAATCCAGGGTTACCCGCAGGACGCTAGTGAATGCGCTTCGGTTTTGCTGTTCGTTCACATCGACGCCGTCGAGCGTGACATTAGCTTGATCCGATTTGCCGCCATCAACGGCACCGCTCCGATAGTCGTTCAGTTTCCCTGGATCAGGCTCCCCCAGGAAGACTACACCAGGTTGCAATGCCAACAGTCCAACGACATTGCGAGCCTCAAAAGGCAATTGCGTGATCGCCTGGCCAGCAATCGCGTTGCCGATGGACGCATCTGTGGTGTTCACTTGCACGGACTGTGCCTCAACCTGGATCGTGGTCGTTGTCGCGCCTACTTTCTCGAACGCAACATTAACTGTCGCTGGTGTGTTGACCAGCAACCGAATGTCATTAACCACCACATCGTTGAAGCCCGCTGCCTTGGCCGTGAGCCGGTAGCTGCCCGGTTGTACCTGCGCGAACGAATATCGGCCCTGGGAATCGGAAACATCTTCACGCAGGGTACCGGTGTCAACGTGAACTAGCGTGATCGCGGCTTTGGGAACGACGGCCCCCGTCGGATCGGTGACGGTTCCTGATATTGAGGTTAGCGATTGCCCGAAAAGACCCACTGCGACAAGCGCACAAATAGAGAGAGCCAACAGCAGCAGCTTATTCATACCCTTCCCCCCTCCGGTCACTTGTTCCGGAGGCCTAAGACAGATGTGAGACATTATCCAACAGACCCGAGGCGCGAGTCAATAACGTCTTTAGTCTGCTTGGGGAGGGATTTTGGCGCTCTAATCCGGCCGTTTCTTGCGGGCCGCTTGTGACAGCAGCCCGCTCTCAGGAGGTTTGCTGACTAGAACTCGTAGCGCAAACTGAATTGGAACACACGCGGCTTGGTGAGCGTGGTAGTGTATTGACCAAAACGCGCCGGATTCAGTATGCTGCTGTTCGCAGTAAATGGATCGAAGCGGACGGAGTTGGTTATGTTAAACGACTCAGCCCGGAACTGCAGACTGTGCGGCTGATCGTGAATCGAGTAGAGGTAGAACCTCTTGCCCACTCCAAGATCGATGCTGAACGGACCATCACCGCGAATCCCGTTGCGCTGACCGGAATCGCCGGCAAGCGGCAGGCCATAGGCGGCTAGAGCCGCAGACGGATCAGAGAAGATGTTCGGCCCAGCAACGCCGGATTTGCTGGCAGGAGGCGCGTTCTTGGTGGTCTGGGGCGCCGGTACTACACCGGTCTGTATCGCAAAAGAACCCACTTGCCAGTTGGTAGGCCAGATGCCGGCGGCGGCAACACCGGTCGGAAATCCGCTCGAATTGTGGAATACACCGTTTATTGACCAGCCGCCGAGCACTGCGTCAACGGCACGGTTGGCGTTGCCTAACCAGTGTTTACCACGGCCAAATGGGAGTTCCGCCACCCAAAACGCGCTGAACACGTGCTGCGCGTCATAGTCGGACACGGCTTTCATATCATTGGTGAACCAGGCATTGATGATGGAAGTGCTATTCCTTTGTGACGGCAACCCAGTCGAAGTCAATTGATTGTTTTCTGGAATCGACGCAAGATCGATCGATTTTGAATAGGTATAGTTCAAGTCGAACTGGATGCCGTTCGAAAATCGCTTGCGCAAGGTCCACTGCATAGCGTGATAATGGCCGGAACCGACCGAGCGAAGCGCGGCGAGCGATCCAAACTGACTGCTGAAGATCGGATTGGGACCGAAGATGCTGCACGCGAAATCACAATCATCCAGCGCCAGCAAGGCAGTGGTGTAGTCTCCGCCCTGGTCTGCATACAGGTTATAGATCGCCTGCGTAGCGGTTAATGTCTTGGTCGCTGCCGACGGCCACAGGTTTTCAAAATACGGGATCTTGGCGACCTGGCTGACCGGCACACCCGCGTTAATCATCGATGTCAACTGCCCGGCTGCCTGCCGGTAAGTGACGCCGGACTTTGGATCGACAAGATTGGTGGGCATTGCCAAGTCGTCTTTGACGAGCGAGCGGCGCGACAGCCGTCCAACATAAGCGGCTTGAACCATGAACCCATGACCCAGTTCGCGCTGGATGCTGAAGTCCAGGTTGATGGTGTAGGGCGCATGCAGCTTGTCATCGATGCTATTAGTGATCGCAAATGAATCGGGATAGATTTGTGGAAAGACGCTCTTCGCGGGAGCAGTTGGGAAGAACTGACTGCTGAACGGCACGTTGAAATATCCGGTAAATCGTGGATAGGTTCGCGAGTTTGCATTGAGCGGATTTTGAAGCGAGCTCGAGAATCCCAAGGCGGTAGCATCGTAATCGCGGATGATCGCCTGGCCGAAGAGATCGTAGTACATTCCTGCACCGGCCCGAATCGATGTTTTGCCCCTGCCACCGAACAGGAACTTGCTGAGACCGCTGTCGCCTTGCGGCGAGTAAGCCACGGCTAACCGGGGCGCGAAGTTATGCTGAAAGGGATACAATCCACGGCCAGTCTTGCTAGCCAGATCGAACGATACCGGCGGAGCAAGCGACTGGGGTTTCCCCTGGGCGGCCAGCGATCCGCGTAGATTGAACCAGTCTTCGAGGGACATCGCGGGACTGGTTTGATATCCCTGCGATTCGTACACCGGCGGGAACAACGAGACCCGCAGACCCGCGGTAATCGTCAAGCCGCGAGCCACCTTCCAGGAGTCTTGCACGTACATTTCATATTCTTCTTCAGCGAATTTGCGGTGGATTACTGTGCCTTCCGGCAGCAGGTTTCCCTGCAAATCATAGTTGGCTTGTCGAGTGAATTGCGTCAAGATTCCAAGCAGATTGGTGAACTGGCGCCGGTAAGGCGTGGTAACGACTGCGTCCGGTACAACAAACTCGGTACCGCTTCCCAACAATCCACTGGAACTCGCCAGTGCATCGCTAAACGAAGTGGCCGTGCTGTCACGGCTGTTGCGGATAGTACGAATCACGCCGCCGAAGGCGATGGTGTGCGCGCCCTTGATCCATGACATGTCTTCACTGAACTGATGCAAAGGAGTGATTCGGCTCAATCCCGTCGCTGTGGAGTAGCGATTGCTGAGATCACGCAGTCGCGCATACGCAGTCGACTGAAATCCGGTTGTTTCGACGCCTTGCCGCGTGTATCCGTAACGGAAATTGCTGATCAGGTTCGGATTCACGATGGCTGTGTAGCCAACCGCATAGCCTTTGCTGTTCGAGAGAAAAACGCTGGAGGGCGGGTCGCCGGGAAACTGCGGCAGCCCGTTGGCGTAGCTGTCGTTTTGCAAATTGCCGCGCCAGAACAGCGTGTGCTTCCCGTTGCTGTCAACTTTGTAATCGAGCTTCGAGATGTACGTATTAAAATCGAGCGGTGTAGAAGCATTGAATACGAAACCCGACGTGTTCAAACTATCGCCGGACGTCGACAGATTCGGCAGCGGATAGGTTTTCAGGAGCGCCAGGACGGCCTGGTTTTCGCCAATACCGAGCGGGTCCTGCGCTTTCACCTGCTCCGGACTGAGTGTGCCGATGGTGCCGTCCTTCCGCTGGTAAGTAAAGATCCCGTTACGAAAATTCTGGGTCGGAACCACTCGCGGCGTGCTGAGAGTCTCGCTTCGATCGCGCCGTCCTTCATAGTTAATGAAGTAGAATAACCGGTCCTTCTTGATGGGCCCGCCGGCCGACAAACCGAACACGTTGCGGTTCAGCTTGGCTCGATCGATCCTGGCTTTGTTGGCGAAGAAATCGTTGGCGCTGGTCAGTGTGTTCCGTAGGTATTCATACAGCGACCCGTGCAGAACGTTGGTACCGCTCTTCGTCACGAGTGTGACTTGCGCGCCCGATGTCCTTCCGAAATCTGCATTGGCGTTGGTGGTGATGGTGCGAAATTCCTGCACCGAATCGAGTGTCACGCGTAATACGCTGGTGAACGGCGACCGGTTTTGCTGATCGTTGACATCGATTCCGTCCAGCGTAACGTTGGCCTGGTCGCTCTTGCCGCCGTTGACGGTTCCACTCCGGAAGTCTGGTTGCAGCGCTGGGTCCGGGTCGCCCAAATAGCTAACGCCCGGCTGCAGCGCAAGGAGTCCGACAACGTTGCGTCCCTCGAACGGCAACTGTGTAATCGGTTTGTCGCCGATGGCATTGCCGATGGAGGCGTCCTCTGTGTTCACCTGAATTGCCTCGCTCGCCACCGATACTGTCGTTGCAACTGTGCCGATCTTTTCAAATACGATCGGAATCGTAGCCGGCGAGTTTACCAATAAACGAATATCGTTCACCGTAATGTCGTTGAAGCCCGGCGCCTTCGCAACCAAACGATACCGGCCCGGTTGTACTTGCGCGAACGTGTAGCGGCCTTGCGAGTCGGCGGCATCTTCGCGTTGAGCACCCGTATCCACATTGACCAGCGTCAGCTTGGCCGCCGGAATCACTGCCCCGCTCGGATCGGTTACCGTCCCTGTTAGCGAGGTAAGGGCTTGTCCATAGCCGCAGAGTGCAAATAGGACACAGAGATAGCACAAGAGAAACAATTTTTTCATAAAATTTACGACCCCTTCTACCGTGGTGCTCGTTGAAGCGAGCAAAAACTTTTTCAATTTTCCACTAACCGAGGAACTTACGTATATGACGTTCCGAACTTGATTGGCCGGATCTATGCACGTCGTCGCTGCCGCGAGAAAGCAGGTCCAAGCGGATCGACCTTCTCCTCCAGAATTGGAGAATCCAGGAAAACCAAGTACCCTAGAAATAGAGTGTCAACAGAAGTTGTTCACGCCGCCGGACTGGTCGAGCAGCTCTACGCCCAGCTCGAGGAGAAAGTGCGCGGCCTGCGCCCCAAGGACGATTTCTCGCAACTCGAAAAAGCCTTCCGCATGGCCAGCGAGGCGCACAAAGACCAGGTGCGCGACTCAGGTGAGCCTTACATGGTCCACCCCCTCAACGTCACCTTGATCCTCGCCGACATGCAAATGGACCTGGTGTGCCTGCAAACCGGCCTGCTGC
>JACXTT010012675.1_pt1 | contig 11173 bp, 12 predicted proteins | sample 9270951 | NCBI WGS metagenome assembly JACXTT01 (sample SAMN15532306, study PRJNA645909) | rock metagenome | isolation source: weathered quartz diorite | place: Puerto Rico | collected 2017-06-21 | reverse complement strand
GACCGGCGCCGCAGCTGAGGCTGCGGCAGGCGTCGCGGGGGAGGATCGCCTCGGGCGCGTTGTTGCGCCGGTCAGCATCAACGATCAGGGCCCGTTCCGTTTCATCGTCGACACCGGCGCCAATCGCTCCGTGGTCTCACGCGATCTGGCCGATCGTCTGGGCCTTGTGCCGGCCGGCACCGGCGAAGTGCACTCCGTGCACGGCGTCAGTGTTGCGCCGCTCGTGCCGGTGCGCTCGCTGCAATATCGGAGCCTGTCGTTGGAATCGGCGCCGATGCCGATCCTGGAAAGCGCCGTGCTCGCCGGCGAGCAAGGCCTGCTCGGCGTCGACGGCATGACGGGGCGGCGGCTGAAGATGGATTTCGAGCATCGCTGCATCGAAATCATACCGTCGCGCGGGGCGCCGCGCTTGGCCGGTTGGGAAGTCATTCGCGGCGACTTGCGTTTCGGCTCGCTGATGGTGATCCGCGCCACCATTAACGGGCTCCACGTCAATCTACTGCTCGACACCGGTTCGGACACCTCGCTTGCCAACGAAGCGCTGCGGGATGCGCTGAACGCCCGCGTCCGCCGCGATCGCGTGCGCATGGATTTCGCCGTTGCGCTCAATTCGAACCAGCCGGTCGTTCTGGAGAACGCCATTGCATTGCCGAGCATCAGTGTAGGCGGAGGCACGCTCGAGGTCCGCGACGTCACCGCTTATGTCGGCAACTTCCATATTTTCCAGCTTTGGGACCTGATCGACCAACCGGCGCTGCTTTTGGGCATGGACGTGCTCTCGCAAACGCGCGGCGTCGCCTTCGATTACGACCGTCACACGATCGCGATCCGCATTCGCGGCGAGCCGGGGACGGGCACGCGCCTCGAAGACGTGCGGCGCGCCTTCATGTCCTCGGTCGGTTTCCGGAACTAATCGCGCTTAGGCGTTGAAGCGGAAGTGCATGACGTCGCCTTCGCGCACGACGTAGTCCTTGCCTTCCAAACGCATCTTGCCTGCTTCCTTGGCGCCGTTTTCGCCATTGAACGCGACGAAGTCGTCATAGGAAATGGTTTCCGCGCGGATAAACCCCTTTTCGAAATCGGTGTGGATGACGCCAGCCGCTTGCGGCGCCGTCCAGCCTTTATGGATGGTCCAGGCGCGGGCTTCCTTGGGGCCGACAGTGAAATAGGTCCGTAAGCCCAAGAGATCATAACCGGCGTGAATGAGCTTGATGAGGCCAGGCTCGTCGAGGCCGACGGTGGTGAGAAACTGCGTTTGTTCTTCTTCCGATAACGCCGCGATCTCGGCCTCGAGTTGCGCACAGATGGTCACGCATGCGGCGTGATCGTGTTTTGCGCGTCCTTCGATGCGCTTGGTGTGCGCATTGCCCAGCGCCGCGTCCGCCTCGTTGACATTGCAAACGTAGAGCACGGGAAGAGCGGTCAACAGCTGCAGCATCTCGAAGGCTTTTTGCTCTTCGGGCGCACGTTCGGTGTGGCGGGCGGGCTTGCCGTCTTCGAGGAGGGCCTTGGCGCGCAAAACAAGCTCGAGCGCAAGCTTCGATTCCTTGTCGCCCGTCTTGGCCTTCTTCTCCAGATTGTTGAGGCGCTTTTCCAGACTTTCGAGGTCGGCCAGCATCAGCTCCGTCTCGACCGTCTCCAGATCGCGGATCGGTTGGACGCTGCCTTCGACATGGGTGATGTCGTCGTTCTCAAAGCAGCGCAGCACGTAGGCGATGGCGTCGCATTCACGGATGTTGGCGAGGAATTGGTTGCCCAGTCCTTCGCCTTTGGAAGCGCCCCGCACGAGGCCGGCGATATCGACAAAATTCATTCGTGTCGGAATGATCTCTTTCGACTTGGCGATTGCGGCCAGTTTTTCCAGCCTCGGCTCGGGCATCGCGACTTCGCCGACATTCGGCTCGATGGTGCAGAACGGATAGTTCGCCGCTTGCGCGGACGCCGTCTTGGTCAACGCATTGAAGAGCGTCGACTTGCCGACATTCGGCAGCCCTACGATGCCGCATTTGAAGCCCAATTCTCTCTCCTCGATTGCGAGCGATGCGTTGTCTCGCCAACATCGCCCGTTTACATCCGCGCCAGCGCGCCCGCAGCGAGATCGCGCCATTGCCGCGCCTCGGGGCGAAGGGGCGGGGCGATTTTTTGCAAGCGGCGATCCAATTCGGCCAAACCCAGTTCTGCGTCGGCCTTGCGACCGACCTTGGCGAGATACGCGACATAGCGTCCGCCCGCTTCAAGCCCCGCCACCCGATCGACGCACGCCCGATAAGCAACGTCGGCTTCGGCGTTGCGGCCAAGCCCTTCATAGGCCCGCGCAAACGCGAGTTGCGCCTGGGGCGTTTCGCCTTCGCGGCCCAGCGCCCTTAATTGCTCGAGCCGCTTCAGCGCCTCGTCGTAACGGGCGAGTTCGATCAGCGTTCGCGCGTGACCCATAAGCACCGCCGGGTCCTCGGCCCAAGGACCTTCAACGCTTTGCGCCCATTGCGCCTCCGCTTCCTGCCAGCGGCCGAGGCCTTCGGCCGCTTGCGCAAAGCGCATGCGGGCGCCGACCGTCGGGGTCTCCTGAAGCGCCTCCTTTGCGCGGCGATAATCGCGTTCTGGGTCGAGCGCCTGTTGGGCTGCGCGTGCTGCGCCGCGAGCGGTGCGACCGCCTGCGAATTCAGGGACGAGCACGGCAAAGAAATAGATGAGCGGTCCCAAGAGGGGCGCGATCACCAGAATCCAGAGCCAATACATTTGCTGGCCGCGGCGCACGGCATGGATGCCGCACAGGAGCGAGGGCAGATAGGTGAGGATCAGCACAAGCATCAGTGTTTCAACGTCTTTTCCGGCCGAGGGTCATTGCGCTGGCGAAGCAAAGCAGGTGTTTACCGAGTTGTTAAGCCGAACCCCTGTAGCGCGACTCACCGGGCTTTTATCCGCACGACGGGCAGGCGTCATGTCGCACTATCGCTGGAATCGTCGTTTCTACGACCACATCGACGATCCCTATGACAGCATCTATATGGGCGAGCCTGCCCTCGCGCGCCGCCGCCGCCTCGCTGCTGAGGAAAGGGAGACGAGGCGGGCCAAGGAAATCGACCGCACCGGATCAGAAAAAAGCCTCGAACGCGCAGCCAAGCGTTTGAAGCATGTGAAGGCCGAGGATCGCGTCCTTTACGTGCCGCAATGGGATATGGCGCGCGCCGAGGTGGCCATGCGCAAAGCGGGCGTCAATGGCGCTGTCAGCAATCTGTGCGGTTCGCAGATCAAGCGCGTGCATTGCGGAAAACAGCGTTAGTCTCCGCCCTCTTCACGAGGTTTTGCGCGGCCGCCTGATCTTTCCGCGGGTGCAAGGCGCATCACTTCGGCTTGGTACTTATCGTCTTCGCCCTGCACGAGCAGGGGTGCGGCCTTCACCACGGCGTCCATAAGCTTCTCGACCCATTCCCGCTCGGCCTTCGCGAAGTCGCTCAGCACATGGGCGTAAACCAGATCGGCGTGGCCGGGATGGCCCGTGCCCAGGCGCGCCCGGCGGAAATTGTCGTCGTCGAACCACGCGGCAATCGAGCGGATGCCGTTGTTGCCGGCGGCGCCGCCGCCCGTCTTCATGCGAAAGCGTCCCGGCGCAAGATCGATCTCATCGTAGAATACGACGATGTCATCGGCGGCGAGCTTGTAAAAGCGCGCCGCTTCGGCGACGGCATGGCCGCTGTCGTTATAATATGTCTGTGGCTTCATCGCGAGCACGCGCACGCCGTCGATATTTCCTTCGGCGACGTCGCTGCGGAATTTCTTCTTCCACGGCCCAAGTCGGTAGGCGCGCGCGAGCGCCTCGACGGCCATGAAGCCGATATTGTGCCGGTTGCCCGCGTATTTCGCGCCGGGATTGCCGAGGCCGACCAGAAGCAGCATGCGCTAATATGGACTGCCGGCGCCCTCGCCGGCCAGCATTGACGTTGGCCGGCGGTCCATGACGGTTTACTTCTTCTCTTCTTTCTTCTCGGCGGCGGCGGCGGCGGGGGCGGGGGCGCCTTCGGCTGCGGCTTCGCCTTCGACGGCTTCGCCTTCGACGGGCGCGGCTGCGGTCGTGGTGACTTCTTCCTCCGCCTTGCGGCCTGCGACGGTGGCGATTGTGAAGTCGCGGTCGCGGATCGCGGGGCGTGCGCCTTCCGGCAGCTTGATGTGCGAGATGTGGATGGAGTCGCCGATCTCAAGGTCGGTCAGGTCAACCGCAACCTCTTCCGGAATGCTGTTGGCCTTGCATTTCAAGCGGATGGTGTGGCGAACGATATTTAGAACGCCGCCGCGCTTTAAGCCCGGCGATGCGTCGTGATTGCGGAAGCGCACCACGATATCGATGGCGATCTCAGCGTTTTCTTCGACACGATAGAGGTCGATGTGGAGCGGCTTGTCGGTGACCGGATGGAACTGGATCGCGCGTGGGATCACCGGCTGGCGCTCGCCGCGGTGGTCGATCTCGACCAGGTGCGACAAGAACTTGCCGGAGCGAATCGCCGTTTCGACGTCCTTGGCCTTGATCTCGATTGGGATCGCGCCCCGCGGGCCGCCATAAAGGACGCCCGGCACCAGATCCGCATTGCGGGTTGCGCGGGCCCCGCCCGAGCCAAGCTTCTCCCGCTTTTCAACGTTCAACACGATGCCCGCCATTGGCGCAGCCCCTAAAATCCGACCGATCCGGAAAATGAGCGGGGCTTCTAGCGGAAGGAGCCGGGAAGGGCAAGGCGGCCGCAATGGGTGAGATCTCGCCCAAATGCATCGCCGCTGGTCAGCTCGGACGCCTGGGTGGGCTTACCCCTTCGGGCAGCGGCAAGACGTCTCCCAAACCGATTTCCTCGACCGCGAGGGCGGCTTGGACCGCCGGCCGCTCTCCGACCCGATTGGCCCACGCACTCCACGCCGGATAGCCGCTCATGTCCAAGCCGATGCGCCCGCCCCAGCGATAGAAGGGCGCCAGATTGCAGTCCGCGACACTATACTCGGCGCCGAGCGCGTAGGGGTGAGCCGCAAGCGTGTCCTCAATCTCCTCGAATTGCTTGCCCACCCAATCGTAGCCGCGTTGGCGGATTGCAGGGTAGAGCGCCTCCTCGTGCGTGAGGCGTTCGCCGCGCCAGATCATAGCAAAGGAGATGTGCACGGAGCTCGTGAGCCAGCCGAGCCATTGGCCGCACCGAGCGGCCGCCAACGAGCCGTCAGCCGGATAGAGCCCGCTTTGGCGACCGATCCAAGTGAGAATGCCCGAGTTTTCGCGGATCGGATGCTCGTCGATCATCATAAGCGGCACGCGCGCGTGGGGATTGAGCGCCAAATAATCGGCCGTTCGGTGCTCACCCTTGGCGACCACGATACGCCGGGCCTCGAACGGAACGCCCCATTCTCTGAGGGCGATATGCGCCGCAAGCGAACAGGCGCCAGGCGAGTAATAGAGTGCGAGCTGCGCCATCCTCGCTTTGTCGCACAGGCCTGCGCAAAGCGACATGCAAATGCGATCGACCGCTGGATGAAGGAATATGACTGGCTATTCGAATAGCGAGCTGACACTCTGTTCGTTCGCAATGCGCCAGATGGCGTCGCCGATGAGCGGCGCGACCGAAACGGCGCGCATTTTCTTGCACTTGGCTTTGGCGCCGTCGGGATCGATGGAATTGGTGACCACCAATTCCTTCAGCATGCTGTCGTCGACGCGCTTGGCCGCGCCGTTCGAGAGGACGCCGTGTGTGCAATAGGCGGAGACCGACTTGGCCTTCTCTTTCAAGAGCGCTTCGGCGGCGTTGCAGAGCGTGCCGCCGCTATCGACGATGTCGTCGATCAGGATGCAGTCGCGGCCTTCTGCATCCCCGATAATGTGCATCACCTCGCTCACGCCCGCTTTCTCGCGGCGCTTGTCGACGATGGCGAGATCAGCGCCCAGACGGTTGGCCAAGGCGCGCGCGCGCACGACGCCCCCGACATCGGGGGAGACGATCATCAACTTCGCTGCGTCTTGGCAGGTCTCGCGGATGTCGCGCTCGAGCACTGGGGTGGAAAAGAGGTTGTCGGTGGGTATATCGAAGAAGCCCTGTATCTGTCCGGCGTGCAGTTCGAGCGTCAGCACGCGGTTGGCCCCGGCGGTTGTGATGAGATTGGCCACCAGTTTCGCCGAAATCGGCGTTCGCCCTCCGACTTTGCGGTCCTGACGACCGTAGCCGTAATAAGGAATGACCGCCGTGATGCGGCGCGCGGATGCGCGGCGCAGCGCATCGACGCCGATGAGCAATTCCATCAAGTGGTCGTTGGCGGGGTAGGACGTCGACTGGATGAGAAAGACGTCCTCGCCGCGCACGTTTTCCTGGATCTCGACGAAGATCTCGTTGTCCTTGAAGCGCTTGAATTCCGCCTGCGCCAGGGGCGTGTCCAAATGGTCTGCGATCGCCTTGGCGAGCGTCTTGTTGGAGTTGGCGGCAATCAGCTTCATTGGATGCGAGCCCCGCGCGATCCGGTTTCGCCGTTCCTCTAGCGCCTGAGTCGGGCCGACGGGAAAGGTTTTGCTGCTTTTTTATGACACGCGTGGCCGACGTGGCGCCCGAGCAACGAACTAGCCGAGTGCGACTGCTGCGCAATTGCGTCCGTAATCGCGGGCTTTCTCCAGGAGCGCCCGGCGGTTGGAGTGGTAGCGCTTGTCCAAGGCGCAGGTGTCAAGCGGCAGGATCTCCACCTGCGTCACCCCGACCTCGCTAAGTCGGGTTGCGCAAAACCCAGGCAGATCGAAATGGCGGCGATCGCCTTTTCCAGGTGCAAAGAAACGCGCGTTTGCAGGATCGCCGCTGAGGAAGCGCGCTTCGAACTCAGGACCGACTTCGTAGGAAGCCTGATGGATGCACGGCCCGATAGCGGCTGCGATATCGAGCGCGCCGTGCGCGCGCATGAGCGCGACGGCAGCCTCAAGCACGCCGCCGATGGCGCCTTTCCAGCCCGCGTGCGCGGCGGCGATGACACCCCTATCGCCATCGGCGAGAAGGACGGGGGCGCAATCGGCCGTAAGCACCGACAGCACAAGCCCCGGCTTGGTCGTCACCAACGCATCGGCATGCGCCCGATCGCCCAGCCAAGGCGCCTCGATGTACACCGCATTCGGGGAATGCACTTGATGGGCGCCGACAAGATGGGTCGGCTCGACGCCAAACGCAGCCGCAATCCGCCGGCGATTTTCCTTCACAGCCTCCGGGTCGTCGTTGGAGCCCGCGCCGGCGTTCAAGCTCGCATAGATGTCGCGCGAGACCCCGCCCTCGCGCCCGAAGAAGGCGTGGCGCACGCCTGCGAGCGCGGCGGAGAAATCCGCCAGCGGCGCATCCGCGCTCAAAAGCCCGCGGGCGGGAGAAGATTGGGGCTCGAAAGACATATGACTTTGAACAGCGCGCCCATTTCATCGGCATGGGTCAAGCGGCGAAGTTCGCGCCCCAAGCGCGGCGCATGGCCTGGATTGGCCTTCGAGAGAGCATCGGCGCGATAGTCGATGCCGAGCGCGCGCAGGAACTGGGCTTGGGCGATCGGCCCGGCGATGGCGAGGTTGGCGTCGCGCGCTAATCGCCCCACACGCGCGAAATCCACATGTTCGGTCAGGTCGGCCCCGCCGGGCGCCTCGAGGGGATCGACTTTCTTGTGGCGTTGCAGGGCTTGCAGCGTGTCGGCGCCTTCGGACGCGACATAACCGTAATCAATGAAGAGGGCGCGTCCGGGCGCGGCGTGAAAGCGGCGCTCGATCTCGTAGATGAGCGCCTCTAGCGCCGGGGCGATCTCGCGCACGACGCCGGGTTGGGATTCGTCCTCGCCCGACGGCAAGACCGCGCTCAATCCGAACGTCAGTGCGCCGCTTTCGCTCACCCCCACGAGCTTCTCGCGGAAGCCCTCGTCGTCGCGCACGAATTGGCGGATGACGAAGCAATCCAGGAATTCGTTGGCGACGATCAGCGAAGGCCCCGACGGCGCGTCCTCAAGCCGCTGCGCCCAATCTGCGTTCGGCACGCGTTTTCTCTGTTCGTCGTGCAATTGGGCGCTCATCTCGATGAACACGACATTGGCCGCATCGTGGAAACCCTCGATGCGCTGCGTCGCGCGAAGCATGTCTTCCATCAAGACGCCGCGCCCCGGGCCGAGCTCGATCAGGTTGAACGCCGGCTTGCCCAGCACATCCCATTCATGTGCGCACCAGAGCCCGATGAGTTCGCCGAACATCTGGCTCGTTTCGGGGGCGGTGAGGAAATCGGCGCCGTCGCCGCCGATCGCGGGCCGGCTAGCGTAATAACCATCCTTGGGGTCATAGAGCGCCGCAGCCATGAAATCGGCGACCGTCATCGGTCCGGTTTCGCGGATGTGTTCGATGAGCTTCTGCCTCAGGCTCACGGTTTGGGGCTCACGGTTTGGGGCTCATGGTTTGGGGCTCATGATTTGGGGCTCACGGTTTGAGGCTCATGGTCGGCTCATGGTCTTTGAGGTTTATCGTGCTGGCTCATTGGGCCTTCAGGCCGCCGCCAATTGCGGGCGTTTCAGCGCGCGATTGGTGAGCCAGGCGCCGATCAGGATCATCGGGATCGAGAGCACCATTCCCATTGTGATGAAGCCGCGCAGAAACTCAGGCATTTGCGCGTCCGGTTCGCGCACCGTCTCCAGCACGGCGCGCACAAGGCCATAGAAGACAAGAAAGAGACCGGAATTGAGGCCGGGCCGGCGCAAACTATCGAAGCGCAATGTCGCCACCGTCAGGATCGCAAACAGCAATAGGCCTTCGAGCGTCGCTTCGTAAAGTTGGCTGGGATGCCGCGGCAGTTCACCGGCAAGGCAGACGCCGTTTCCAGCCTCGCGCAGGCGATCGTTACAGAACACCATGCCCCAAGGCAGATCGGTGTGGCGCCCCCAGAGTTCGCCATTGATGAAATTGGCGATGCGGCCGAAGAAGAGGCCGATCGGCGTCGCCGCCGCCGCGAGATCGCCCAGGCGCAGCAGATCGATCTTGTCGGTGCGCGCCTTGTCGCGCAACTCTTCGACATCGCGTTTCTTCAGCCAGCCGATATTCTGCACGCGCGTGTAGTCGCTCGCATGGTCGCGCGGCGCCTCAGCGACTGCACGCTTGTTTGCCAGCGCGGCAAACTGCCCTTCGTTCACATGCGTTTGGCGGGTGAAGACATACGCAGCGAGCGCCACGCCGATGAAGCCGCCGTGAAAGCTCATGCCGCCTTGCCAGATCTGGAAGATCCCCATCGGGCTCTCCCAGATCATGCTGGTATTGTAGAAGAGGATGTAGCCGAGGCGCCCCCCAACGATGACGCCGAGCGTCGCCCAGAATAGAAAGTCGTCCGCTTGCGCCACACTGAGCGCCGGCTTGTTTGGTTTCCACAAACGGTCTTGGCGGATCAGCCACACCATCCAGCGCCAGCCCAGCACCAAACCGACAATGTAGGCAAGCGCATACCAGCGCAGATGCAGTGGGCCGACATGAAGCGAGCCCACATCGAAGAGGTGCGGGACGGTGAGCGCCGAAGGGTCGATATTGGGGAATTGTAGTGCGTTCCAGATCACCGTCGCTCACCCTCAAAGCTGATCGGCCGCATTGCGTGGCCGCGAGCGGGTTCTTAAACCACGGTGCGAGGCCCAATCCACCATGCAAACGCAAAGTTCGGTGTTCGACGACCTGGCCCGGCTCATGACGGGGGCGATGGGGATGGCCCAGGGCATGGGCGAAGAGGCCCGGAATTTCATGCGCGCGCAGGCCGACCGTTTCGTCGCCGAGATGGATCTCGTCGGCCGCGATGAATTCGAGGCCATGAAGCAGCTCGCCTCTGAAGCCCGCGCCGAAGCGGAGGCGCTGCGCGAGCGCGTGGCTGCGCTGGAAGCAATTGTCGAGCGGTTAAACCGCACCTAGCCCTCTAAGAGGCGAATGCGATCGGCTCCGGATAAGCGGCGGCGTTAATCTTCTCGAAGGCTTCGAAGCGCTTCTCTATGGGGCGGGGCTTGATTCGAAGCGCGCCGGCGATGAGCGCGCCCCAAGGTGAAGAGGTCATGCGGTTGTCGCCGAACGCGACGATCACGAGCTCGGAGGGGACGCTCTTGGATCTCTATCTCGACGATGAAGCCGAACTTTCCGCCGATCCCATGGATACGGTGGAGACCGTCATCGCCTCCGACGATCGCTTCCAATCCGAACGCGCCGAGGACGGCGACGTCCATTTCAGTTTCAAATGTTCTTGGGGCGAGAGCGTCGGCTATTTCAGCTACCGCCACGAACTCCCGGCTTTGCTCTTCACATTGGGCTTCGACCTACAGACGCCGAAATCGCGCTACGACGAAGCCGTGAGGCTCGCCTCGCAGATCAACGAAAACCTCTGGCTTGGACACTTTGACGTCTGGTCCGACGACGGCACTATCATTTTCCGCCATGCCATGCCCATGATCGGGCGCGATGAAATCTCGGTCGGCGAAGTGCAGGCGATGCTCGCCGCAGCGCTCGACGCAGCCGAGCGCTTCAAGCCTGCGTTCCATTTCCTCATTTTGGCCGGGATGAAGGCCGAGGATGCAGCCGGTGCGGCTTTGTTCGAGACAGTCGGAGAAGCGTGAGCGGCCTTGACGCCCCATCTATCGCTCTCGTCGGCGCGGGCGCCATGGGCGGCGCGCTTGTGCGCGGCTGGATTGAAGCCGTGCGCAAGGGCGGGGGTCTGACGCTCAATGTTGTCGAACCGCACTTCGATCCGGTCTTAGAGCGCGACCTCGACGCCGTCGGCGCCGTTCTCAATCCACCCGAGCCCGGGCCGGTCGACATGATCGTGCTTGCGGTGAAGCCGCAGACATTCCCAAGCGTTGTTGAACCCACGCGCAAGTTCGTCGGCCCCGACACGCGCATCATGTCGATCATGGCGGGCATTCCAATCGAGAGCATTCAGCGCGCGCTCGCCGTGCAGCGCGTGATCCGGTGCGTGCCCAATACGCCCGCGCGCATCGGGCGCGGCGTCACCGCTTATGTGTGCGCTCCAGAATGCACCGGCGAAGATCGCGAACTTGTCGAGCAATTGCTGGAACCGCTGGGCGCAGTCGAGCCGATCGCCGCGGAGCGGCTTATGGACGTGGTGACGGCCGTGAGCGGTTCGGGTCCTGCCTACGTCTTTCTGCTTGCCGAGGTGCTTGCAGCCGCCGCCGAGCAGGAGGG
>JACXTT010012674.1_pt1 | contig 11174 bp, 8 predicted proteins | sample 9270951 | NCBI WGS metagenome assembly JACXTT01 (sample SAMN15532306, study PRJNA645909) | rock metagenome | isolation source: weathered quartz diorite | place: Puerto Rico | collected 2017-06-21 | reverse complement strand
GCGGGCCCCCGGCCGACGTCCAGGACGCGCAGCCGGCTGCTGTCCACCGTGACGTACTCCGGCACGAGCGCCGTCCCTGCCGGGAACGCTCGCGCTTCCGGGATCGGAGCGGCACGACAGCCGGCCAGGACTACCACGACACTCGGGAAGACGAGCGATCGACGCTTCAGGCTGGTTCTCCCAGGTTCGTACGCGCGAGTAATCCGACAAGCGGATGGCTGCTCCACAAGGCCGTCATCGAGGGCCCGTTCCCGGTTGCGGCGAGCGTGAACTGGTCGTCGACCACAAGGGTCGTTGGGGCTCCTGCTGCAATTTGTCCTATCGCCAGTCCCTCGGGATCGGCTGCATCGCCGCTGATCCGAACCTGGACCTTGGCATGTCGGGCCGCGTGGCGCCACGCCGGCAGCGTGGGTACCCACAGCTCCGCGGCCACGACCCCCTCCACCCGCTGAGCGGCTCGTGCCACGAGCTGCTGGACGACATTGCCGATCGCGCGAGCGCCTTCCACGACACGGGTGACGGGCTCGACCGGCTTATGGAGACCGGCGATCGCCCGCGCCAGTCGCTCGAGCCGTTCTCCCTGTTCACCCGACAACTGTATGAGGAGTGATTGTGGATCGGTTGCCCGATAGCGAGCCGGACGTCCGCTGCCGCGCTGCGCAGCGCCGCGCCGCAGCAGCCCCTCGAGCGCCGCATAGGCATTGGCCCTGGCGTACCCAGCGGATTGTGCCACAGCGTATCCGGTTGAAGGGCCGAGCTCGAGCAATGCGCGATACACGCTCGACTCGGTCGGAGTGAATCCGAAGGGGGTGAGGTCCAGCTCAGTAGTAGCAATAGCTACTACTAATCTACATCATCCGATTTCGACCGGTATGCCCATCAACCGCGCGATCAGCCCCAACCGGAAGGTGATGTCCGTCTGCCGCTGCGCCGGGCTCTTCCCCGCCCCCTCGAGCGGAAACCAATGCGCCAGCACCGGGTTACCGCTCTTCGGCAGCCCCCGAAGGTTTTTCGGAGTCCAGATCCCTTGGTCGTCACACTCGCTGTACAGCCGGGCCAGGACCTTGGAGGCGCTGGGGATCTGGCGGACCACCCCCAACCGGGCCAGCAGCTCGAGCCAATAGGCGGCGAACGGCACGTCGGGAACGTGCCCCTGTGCATCGGCCCGCAGCGGGTCGCCCAGCAGCTCGAATACCGGCTTGAAGAACTTGCGGCCGGCGAGGATGAAGAACGCGCGCTTCGGTGCGGGCGTCGAGAAGTAGGCCGCCAACCGTTCCACGAATCCCGATCGCTCGCGCTGAACGGCAGGCATGAACGCCAGCGTCTCTACGCCGAAGATCGTGGGCGGCGTCCCCGCCGGGTCGAGAATCGTCTTCCCCGCCTGCTTGCGGAACGGCTTCTGGATCAGCTCGCTGCGCAGGTAGGTCGAGATGTCGCTCGCGATCTTGTGGGCTGCGCCGCGCAGCCGGGGGTCTTCCACCCGGCCGGCTCGCGCCAGCGCCGCCGCGGCGCCCTCGCGGGCCATGTTGCGGGCCCACATACCCAGCCCCGGATCGCTCTTGGCGGGGCGCTGGAATTCGACCAGCAGCGCCGCATCCTCATCGCGCGACAGCAGCCGGAACAGAAACCGGTCGGCCAGCTTGAATGGGTGCGTCTCCGGGTCCCACCCCAGCTCGATCAGGCGCCGGTACTGGAAGATCGTCCCCGCCTCTTTCCAGCCAAACACCTTACTCGCGCCATAGCCCAGCAGGTTCCCGCCCCACAGCCCGGAGTCTTTCTGTTTGCGCGCGATCGCCGTCGCCACCTTGTCCGCGAGCACGGCGGCCCTCAGCGCCGCGACACGATCTGGATCGCGCAGCGACACTGGAGCGACTTCCGTAAGCGCCCGGTACTGGATGGGAGCGCTGGCCGCTTCGTAGAGCCAGGCCAGGGGGAAACGATGCGCGCCGGGGAGTTCCAGTATGCGCTCCGGTTGAGCGAGAGACGGAAAGGGCGAATTCCGGCGAGTGAAAAGCGGCGCAAACTTATCGGGGGACTGCCCAACGGGCCAGTCCCCCGAGTTGCCATCGGTTCAATCACCTGCGGCCAAAGGGGTTACACTTACCTCCCCGGGCTGCGCTTGAACTCGGCAGTCGGCAGCCACGTTGGCAGGGTTGGTGCGTTCGCCACCGCGATCGCGACGCGCATCATCACCCGCGCTTCCTGCACCATCCCCTCGTAACTGAAATCGGGCGAGTACTGGTCGGCGGGCTGATGGTAGCGCTCGCTGTTGTACTTCTCGTTCTGCTCGCGTCCCCAGCTGCTCGGCCGGCCCACGAAATCGATTCCCGACGCGAACGACAGACCGGGGACTCCCGCCCGGGCGAGGGGAAAGTGGTCGGACCGGAAGAACGACCCTTTGCTCGCGTCGGGGTCGCCGGTGGGAGTGAGGCCCTCCGCGGCGGCGGCGCGGCGGAACACCGCCCCGAGCGAGGAACGCTCGATTCCCAGGGCTGCAATGTCGCGCGTCCGCCCCCGCACGTTCGCGCCGTCGATGTTGAGGATCGCCGCCGTCTGTGCCAGCGGTACCAGCGGATGCTCGGCGTACGTCTCACTTCCCAGGAGTCCGCTCTCTTCGGCGGTCGTCGCGATGAAGAGCAGCGTCCGCTTCGGACGGGGCTGCACCTGGGTGAGGGCCTGTGCCGTCGCCAGCATTGCGGCGACGCCCGAGGCATTATCCTCGGCGCCGTTGTAGATCGAGTCTCCATTCACGACCGGCCCGATCCCCTTGTGATCCCAATGGGCGCTGAGCAGCACCGCCTGCTGTGCAAGCGCGGGATCGGAGCCGGTTAGGCGCGCCACGACATTCGCGCTCTCGATATGGCGCAAGACGCTCTTCACCGCGATGTCGGCTTTGAGGCCGGTGTCCACGGGTCGAAAGTCGCGCCGCGCCGCAGCGTGAATCAGCGAATCGAGGCTGAAGCCGGCGCCGGCGAGCGCCGTGCGAGCCGCGCTCTCCGATATCCACCCCGCGAGCGTGAGAGAAGGACTCTGCGGCTGGTCGAGCTTGAACTGTTCCACCGACCACGAGCCCTTCACCACCGACCACGGATACGTCGCGCTCTGGGTGGTGTGAATGAGAATCACGGCCGCAGCGCCCATCCGGGCGCCCTGCTCGAGCTTGTAGGTCCAGCGTCCGTAATAGGTGAGTGCGCGGCCGTTGAAGATTGTCGAATCCTGGAGCCCGGGATCGTTCACCAGCATCAGCAGTACTTTGCCCTTGGTGTCGATGCCCTTGTAGTCGTCCCACTGCCATTCCGGCGATTGAATCCCGTAGCCGACGAATACGACGGGAGCGGCTCCTACCGCGACCGCTGAGTCCGGCGTCTCCGCCCAGGCGACGAAGTCGTCGCCATACGCCAACGGATGCGGCCCGGCGGCCGTCCCCAACGAGAACGTCGGCTGGGGCTTCATCCCGACGAGCGCGACAGGCTGGAAGAAGCTCTTGTCCGGTCCCGCCGGCTCCAGTCCCATCGCCTCGAACTGCGCCGCGATGTACTTCGCGGCCAGCATGCCGCCGCGCGTGCCGGGACCGCGACCCTCCAGCAAGTCGTCGGCCAGATACTTGAGGTGCGCGTCCATAGCGCGTGCGTTCGGGGTGGGGAGACTCGGGGCAGGTCGCTGCGCCGCGGCGGTCGTTGTGACCGCGGCGATCAGGAGTGCCGTGGACCGGCGGATCATCGCGAATGGCTCCTGGTTCAGTGCGCGCAGCGCACGGTGTGAATGGTGCCGCGGCCGAAGAAGTCGGCCTCGCTCGTGAGCACGAACGTCGAATCGTCGAGAAAATCGATCGCTTCGCCGATACGCTCCAACCCGGCGATGGGGCAGATGGGACCGATGGGGCTCAACCGCCCGCCGGGGCGCGGAATGAAGAAATAAATCTCCGTGTAGGTCCGCACAGCCACCAGCGCGCCGTCCCGGCGGATCGCCGCATCGGTGACGAGCCGTCCCGAGGAGGCATCGGGGATGATCGGCAATTGCTGCAGCACTTCGGCGCGCACCGTGGTGCCGGCGCCCCAAGCCGATCGCGGCAGGCGATACAGCCGCACCGGGCTGTTCCGTCCCTTGGAAACGAGGTACATGGCGCTGTCGGCCGGCGACACGAACAATGCCTCGACGTCGTGCGGCCCATCTGGGTAGCGAAACCGCAGCGCGCGAGCCGGCGGCGTCGCCCGCAGCGTGTCCGCCGGCCCGGTCGGAGGCTCGGGCTCCGGCACGGCATAGATCGTGACGCTGCGATGGTCCTGGAGGTTGTCCCCGGTATCGCCGATGTAGATGCACTCAACGGGCGCGTCTGGGCACGGTCCGTGCGACAGGGCTTCCCAGTCGATGTTCTTCGCGCCTGTCACCCGCACCGCACCGCGGTCGGTGCCGTGCAGGTCGGTCGCGTACAGGTAGGGTCCGTCTCCGGAGTCGTTGTGAGTCCAGAGAATCCCGACATGCGCTCGGCTGGCTACGACGCCCGAGCTCTCAGTGAGCCGGCGGCTGCGAAACGTCCCCGTGAGGGTCATCTCGGGGCGCGGGATTGCGGCTTGCAACAGGAACAACGGGGCCAGCATGGCTGGAAGGAAATGCGCTTGATCGCACTCGGGCAAGGGGCGAGATTCCGCTCATGATCGCGGCGTTGAAGTCACGGACGGTCCGTCGCCTCCCCGATCGCGTTCGGCTCCAGGGCAGGATCCTGTTTCTGACCGAGGACGCCGCACTGGTGCGCCGGCAGCTGGCCGGGGAAGACCTGGACTGGACGCCGGCCATGACGTTGCGCGACAACATCTCCACCGACGAAATCACCCCCGCCTACATCTGCTACTACTACGACGACACCCTTGGCGACTTTCCCTACCTCGGGCTGAAGTGCGGGGAGGAGTTCCCCATCACCCGCCGCTCCGTACGGCAGGGTGGGTTCGTCGCCTCGGTCAGCGGCAAGCGGCGCGGTAAGGGATCGTCCCGCGAACAGTCGCCCTACGCCGAGATGTGCGCCGGGATCAAACTGGTGATCGCCGAAAACATCGAGCGCATCTATCACGAAAACTGCCAGAACCTGGGCGTCCTGACATCGACGGACTTCTCTCTGATCGAGAAGGTGCGGCGCGGCGAAGAGATCCCCCTCTCGGTATTCACGGCGGGTGAAGGGGAGATCACGCGCGGCATCATCGAGTACGGCGGGCTGTTCAACTACAATCTCGCCCGGCTGCATGGGCAGGTGCGCGTCGCGGCCCCAGCCACGACGCGGCGCCCCATGACGATGGGGGAGAAGATCCTGGCGCGGCACTGGGTGGTGGATCTCTCCTCGGGCAAGGTCGGGGTGCCTGCCGTGAAGCCCGGCGACGAGGGTTTCGTGACGACCGACATCCGGTTCAGCCACGAGTACGTCACGCCGATGGCGGCGATCTTTTTCGAGCAGCTGGTCGGTGCCGACGAGCGGGTGAACGATCCCGACTCGGTGCTGATGTTCCGCGACCACCTCACCTTCCTCGCCGAGGCGATGACCCCCGAGCGGGTGAAAGAGGGACTGCTCGACGTCGCGATGGAGCTGGAAAAGAAACAGCGCGCCTTCGCCGAGAAGCAGGGCATCAAGCTCTACGGCGAGTTGACGCGGCTCGGGCTGCACGGCTCGGAGGCGATCTGCCATTCCAAGATCCTCGAGTCGCACGCCCTGCCGGGGCAGGTCATTATCGGCTCGGATTCCCACACCCCGCACGCCGGTGCCGTCGGATGCCTGGCCTTCGGCGTCGGGACGACGGCGATTTTCAATTCGTGGATCACGAAGGACGTGCGTCTCTCCGTCCCCGAGACGGTGAAGGTCGTCGTTCGCGGGACCAAGCCCGAGAACGTGACTGCGAAGGATTTCATGCTCGAGATCCTGCGCCACCCCTATGTGAAGGGCGGGCAGGCGATCGGGAAGCTGGTGGAATACTGCGGCTACGCGATCGAGGCATTGTCGGTCGACGAGCGGGCGACGATGACGAACATGACGGCCGAAGTCGGCGGCTTCACCGGTTACGTCGCCCCCGACGACAAGACCGCCGACTATCTGATGGCGTACCGCGGCATGTCGCGGGCGGCCGCCGAGCGCGCGTGCCGCGACCTGGCGAGCGATCCCGATGCCGCGTACTGCGAGGTGATCGACATCGACGCAGCGCGCATCCGCCCCATGGTGGCGCTCCCCGGCGACCCCGGCAACGGGCGCTACATCGAGGAGCTGCCGGGACGCGTCAAAGTGGAAATCGCTTACGCCGGGTCCTGTACAGCGGGGAAGAAAGAAGACATGGACATGTACGCCCGCGTACTGCGCGAAGCGGCGGAGCGCGGCGACCGGGTCGCGCCGGGCGTGCGGTTCTTTATCCAGTGCGGCTCACAGGACGTGAAGCGCTACTGTGAGGAGCGGGGGTACCTCGAGGTGTTCCGGCGAGTGGGGGCCCAGTTCCTCGAGCCATCCTGCGGCGCGTGCATCAACGCAGGCCCGGGCGTCTCGCGCACCAAGGACGAAGTGACGATCAGCGCGATCAACCGCAACTTCCCGGGCCGCTCGGGGCCCGGCCAGCTGTATCTCGCCAACCCCTATACCGTCGCGGCGTCGGCGATCGCCGGATACATCACCGAGTGGGAGCCCGGCCTCGCCCTCGCAGGAACGCCTTCCTAGAACGTTCCCCCGATCTTCAGTTTGACGGCGTGGATGCCCGCGGTGTAGGTCTCCGCGTTCGTCACGGTCGTGCTGGAATCAGGGACGAGCTTTGCCGTGAGATGGTACTGCCCGCCCAGCGTCCCACGGAAGACGGTCAACGTCAACGTTCCCGCGGTCGTCGAAGAGCCGCCGCCGTAACTCTGACTCGCCAGTTGCAGCGCCCCCATCCGCGTCGTCCACTTGGTGATCACCGAATCCGTACCCTGATGGAAGACGAAGCCGGTGCCCGCTCCGACGCTGTCGGGTGAGAACACTTCGCGCAACGAATCGTTGACCGGAGCGGTGAGCCCGGTGCCGATGACGAAGAACACCGAATCGACGGTCTTGGTGGCGGGGCGGAACCCGCGCCAGGCGAGCACCGCCGTGAGCTGCGCCGTCACGTGCGTCGTGTCCTGCGTCGCGTTCACATCGAGCTGGATCCCGACCAGCTTCGTTGTGTCGCTACCCGCAGGCTGCGGCGTTGCACTCAGAATGAACGGAAAGACCAGGGCCGACAGAATCGGGTAGAGCGTATCGCCCGCGAGACCCTTGGTGAGAACCGCCTGGACCGCCGCCTTTTCGTCGGCGCCGATCGGATCGGCGAGCGGAGCGTTGCCGTTATCCGAGCAGGCGACTGCCACTACCGCGTCGAGCGCCACGGTCAGGTGCTTCATGCCAACCTCCGTTGGTCATTCTTGTCCGGTACCGGGCTCTCGGCCCCTGCCGGTAGAAGGATACGGAGGAAGGGCTGCTCTTAGGTAGACGCTGCGGGGATTCCACAGCACCCACGACTCGATGCCGACGTCCTTCGCGGCCCGGATCTGGTCCCGGATCTCCACCGGGGTGTAGCGCGGCAGCCGCCGGCCGAGCGTAAAGGCCTGCAGGTAGGGCCGGATTTCGGCCGTATTCGGTGCGCGCGAGCGCGAGAGGGCGTCGCTCAGGGCGTACCGCACCACCCCGTAGGGGTTGGCATTGGGACTGCGGAAGCCGAACGACCCGCCCTTGTAATGGCTCGGATACACCATCGGGAGCAGCACGTCGGCAACGTCGGAGAAATCTTCCCAGACCTGGCCGATCCCTAGGTCCCCGGTGGTCACGGACGCGGTCAGCCCGAAGACGTCGAAGGTTACGGGAACACCCATCGGCCGCACGAAGTCGGTGAGCAACTTGATGTGACGGCGCACCGCCGCGCGTTGCGTTTCACCGTTTACGCGGGCCGAGAAGATGGCCGATTCCATTCGTGACTTGGGCTCATCGGGAAATCGGACGTAGTCGAACTGCACCTCGCCGAAGCCGAGCGAAACGGCTTCCCGCGCCAGCTGGCCGGCGTACACCCACACGGAGTCGTTGTACGCGTCGACCCAGGCCATCCCGATGCGGTCGCGCCAGAGCCCGCCCTCGGTCGACTTGACCGACCACGCCGCCTTGCCCTCCGCGAGCAGCCGGTCCTTGGCGACGACGATGCGGGCGATGGCGTAGATGCCATGTGCGTGCAGCGTGTCGAGCCGGGCTCGGACGTCTTTCACGCGGGCGCAGGCGTCGGCGCCGATCTGCCTGGCGGTCTCGACCTGCGAGTGGTACAGCAGGCAGCCCGTGTCGTCCTTGACGTCGATTACGAGCGAATTGATCTCGGTGCCGTCAATCAGCCGGACGATCTGCCACAGGCGGTTTCCGGAGAATGCCCACGCGTTCACATACAGCGCCTTGACGGTCGACGGACGGCCGAACTGATTCAGCCATTCGCCGCGCCACACCGCCCCAAGCGGCTTGAGCGAGACGTGGCTCGCGTCGGGCGCGGCGCCGAACCGCACCGGCGGTTCAGCGACGAAGCTCGTCCCCCCGGGGAACCGCTGTGCCTGGATGGAGGGGGTCGAAGCCACCAACGAGCCGCAGATACCGGCGACCATCCACAAACTGGCCTTCATGGTCGCGACAATAGGAAAAACCCATAGAAACAACAAGAGTCCTACATCACATTTTACTTGGCATGGTGCAAGCTGTTGAATAGCAAGGGGTAAGTGGCCAAACTCTGACCGCGATACTGCGGCCGAAATCCAAAAAGCACGACCCTTCCATTGCCGACCCGAACTTCTACCAAAGCCGCCCGCCCAGCCACACGCTCGGGGTGTCGTACCCACCCCGAGAGCAGCACGTCCTTGGGATCGTCGGGGTAGCGCGCCACCACCCTTACGTCGTTCGAATCGAGGACGTCGAACGCCGGGCTGCTCTCGAACCACACTGCGGTTTCCGACGACAATCCGCGGGCCAGCGGCTGGGCCTGATCGATGTCGACCCGGAAAATCGACCCCGGGGCGTAGAAGTCTTCGTCGGGAAGCCCTTCGAGCACGTTGCGCACCGGCAACAGCAGGGCCTGTATCGCGAACCGGCTGGCGTCGTTCAGCGCCACCAGCGTTCCGCCATCCTGGACGAATTGTCGCAATGCTTGGATGCCGTCGGGACCGAGCCCGCCCGGATACGGCGCAGGGTAACGGACCTGGGGCAGTCCTTCGGCGATGTCGTGCGGCGACTCGTCAGGCAAGACGATCACGTCGAATCGGTCGTGCAGTTTTCCGGCGCGTGCGACGGAGTCGACCAGGGAGGTGTAGGGCACTTTCCAGTTGTCGAACACCCAGCGCGTCCACCCCTCGTCCATCGTCGCGGCGTACGAGCGGTACAATCCGATGCGCGTCGAATCGCTCCCCGTGTAGACCGTCGTCGCGCGCGGTGGAGCCACCGGCCCGGAAAGAGCGACGCGGATCGAGTCATTCACGGCGACTGCGGTCAGCCCCATCAGCAGCGGCAGGGTGTGCGCCGTGACGTCGTAGGGACGCTCGGGTGGTCCTCCCGGATACACACGGCGATCGGGATAGTGCTGTGGCTCGAGCAGCGTCTTCGCGAAGGCCGCGTACGGCTGTCGCAGCACGACGACGTAGCTCCCGGCCGGAAAGCGTTGACCCCCGGCGGCGAACGACTGCTGCGCGACCCGGATCTCCACCTGCCCGCGCGCGAGAATCCCGAGCAGTGTCGCGAGGGCGATGGTGTCCTGCTGGCGCGGAATCACATAGGCGTAGGGCCACCCCCGCCAGCCGCGCACCGCGCGCGATTCGACGGAGAGATACGTGCTGAGCCAGCGATCGCGGTACCGCGCCGCGTGTTCGAGCAGCGCGAACGAGACGTCGGTCTGATACGACACGATGTCCCGCAATCCCCACCGCCCGCCTGCCCAGGGGGCGGTGAAATTCCAGGAGCGCTCGCGCGGGTTGAAGCCGCGGGCGTTCGCTTCCAGCCCTTCGGCTGGAACCTGCACTGGGCTCGCCAACTGCCCGCTCGCCGCTTCCGAGAGAATCCGGACCGCGCCATGGTAGTGCGCGTAGGCACGGGATGGGGTCCACGCGTCGTAGATCGCGTTGATCGAGACGCCCGACTTCCCCTGCCCGGCGAGTGCCCAGGCGATCGACGTCCCCAGTGTGTTCACGCCGTCCACGATGAGCGGGTCGACATTGGGCTCGATCGGATCCAGGTATGGCGGCAAGAACATGCGCGAGCCGTTGGCGCCCTGTTGATGCAGGTCGAGCACGACTTGCGGGTGCCAGACACTGTAGATCGAGTCGACGACGAGCTGCGTCTCGACCTGGGTGAAGGCATACCAGTCGCGGTTGTCGTCGTGCCCCACGTAGTGGTGCCACAGCTCGGGCGGATCAGAGCCCTCGGCCGACGTCCCGAGCGTGCGGGCATACCACTTGGCGACGATTGTCACGCCGTCGGGGTTGAGCGACGGGACGAGCCACAGGATCACGTTGTCGAGGATCGCCCGCGTCGCCGGGCTGGTATCCGTCGCGAGCCGGTAGGCTACGACCGCGGGCGTGAGGTTACCGCCGACTTCGTCCGAGTGGATGCCGCCGGTGATCAGCACCGTGGCGCGGTCATCCTGCAGCGCCGCCTGGGCTTCCCGCGACGTGCGCAGCGTGCGGGGGTCGGCCAGCCGGTCGGTGAGCCGCCGGTACGTGTCGAGCTGTTTCAGATTCTGCCGCGCAGAGATCACCAGCGCGACGAGCGGCGCCCCCAGCGTCGTCTTGCCCAGCTCGCGGTAATCCACCCGGTCGCTCGCGCGCGCCAGCGCCTGGTAGTACCGCACCAGTGTGGGCCAATCGGCGAGCTTGCGGTCATCACCTGGATCGAATCCGAGTACCGAACGGGGCGTCGGGATGGCGACCTTCGGTGCCGACTTGGAGGCGGCTCTCGCCCCCGGCCTCGCCTGCCCCGCGAGCGGCGCGGCGAGGACGAGGAGGAGTAGCGGCAGGCGTCCCGACATAACGCCCCCGCGGGCGCGGCTACGGGTTCAGCTTGTGCAGCTCGACGCGCCGATTCTTCCCTCGGCCCGCGACCCGTGCGTTTGTCGCTTCGGGGCCCCCCGGCCCCAACCCCCGCCCCCCCATGCCGCACGGGGGCCCCTCCCTTGCGGTCAGGTAGG
>JACXTT010012673.1_pt1 | contig 11174 bp, 14 predicted proteins | sample 9270951 | NCBI WGS metagenome assembly JACXTT01 (sample SAMN15532306, study PRJNA645909) | rock metagenome | isolation source: weathered quartz diorite | place: Puerto Rico | collected 2017-06-21 | reverse complement strand
TTCTGAACCAGTGCCCGACCGCGGGGGACATCATCCTGCAGGCATTCATCGCCCGGCGGCAGTTGTTGCGCGCGTCGGCGGATTTCACCGGCTTGCGGGTGATCGGGTCCCGCTACTCTCCCGACACCTTCCGCGTGCGTGACTTCCTGGCCAAAAACCGCGTGCTGTTCACCTGGACAGACGTGGAGACGGATCCGAACGTGGACCTACTGCTCAAGGGTTTCGGCGTCAGCGAGTCCGATACGCCCATAATCGCATGCAGCAGCATGCTGCTCCTGCGCAATCCGTCAAACCGCGAACTGGCGGACCGGATCGGCATCCGCCGGCCGGTGGAGCAGACGCTGTACGACCTGATCGTGGTCGGAGCGGGTCCCGCCGGGCTCGCGGCCGCGGTGTACGGCGCGTCCGAAGGGCTGCGGACTCTCGTGCTGGACAGTACGGCGCCAGGCGGGCAGGCGGGCAGCAGCATGCGGATCGAAAACTATCTTGGCTTCCCCACCGGCATCACAGGGAGCGAGCTGACCGATCGCGCCATTCTTCAGGCCAACAAGTTCGGCGCGCGTCTCTCGGTGTCCACGCCGGTGAGCCGTCTGATGTTCGACAAGACCTATCCGGTGTTACGGTTGGACGGCGACGAAACGGTCACCACGAAGTGCCTGTTGATCGCCACGGGCGTCGAGTATCGCCGGCTGAACGCCGAGCGGTGCGAGCAGTTCGAAGGGCGGGGCGTGTACTACGCCGCCACTCACAACGAGGCGCAGATCTACAAGGGCGCGCAGGTGGTATTGGTGGGCGGCGGCAATTCCGCCGGGCAGGCCGCGGTCTTCCTGTCCCAGCATGCGAGCCACGTGCTGCTGGTCATTCGCGGCGACGATCTCTACAAGCATATGTCCAGTTACCTCGCCAAGCGGATTGAGCAGACGTCCAACATCGAACTGCTCCGCAGCTCGACGGTGCAGCGCATGAACGGCGACGGCCACCTCAAGTCCATCGACATCGTCAACAGCAAGACCGGGGAGAAGCGGACGGTGGAGACGCCGGCGGTATTCAGCTTCATCGGCGCGGTGCCGCGGACCGACTGGCTCCCGCCGGAGATCGAGCGGGACGCCAAGGGCTTCATCATGACCGGTCCGTCGCTGGCGCAGTCTCCGCACTGGACCGGCAAGCGGCAGCCGTTCCTGCTCGAGACCAGCCGCGCTGGCGTGTTCGCGGCCGGCGACGTGCGGTCCGACTCGGTCAAACGCGTCGCCTCCGCCGTTGGCGAGGGTTCGATGGCGGTTCAGTTCGTGCATGAATACCTCAAGGAAGTATGATCATGCCCCAACAAACCTGCACCCATCTCAGCCAGATCCGCGACGTCACACCGAGCGCCACCGGCTGCGAGGAGTGTTTAAAAATGAAGGACCGCTGGGTCCATCTGAGAATGTGCCTGACCTGCGGCCACGTCGGCTGCTGCGATTCTTCGAAGAACAAGCACGCCACGAAGCACTTTCGCGCGACCAGCCATCCCATCGTCCGCTCCATTGAACCGGGGGAGGACTGGCGCTGGTGTTATGTGGACGATCGGGTGCTGGACTAGCTACTTGCCCTTGCCGAGGCTGCGCTCGTAGAGGAGCACCTTCCAGCCGTCTTCCTCGCTCAGGAACTGGCCGACGACGGGCAGCATCCCCGTTCCGGGGATCTGGCCGGTCTGCCCGAGGCTGCCGTTCTTCAGCACCCACATCATTTCGCCGGGCGTCCGCACCTTGTTGAACTTCGGGTTGGTGAAGTTTCGCGGCTGGATGGGGAGGACCTTGGCGGCACCGCCGTCGCCTTTGCCCTTGGGGCCGTGGCATTGAAAGCACGTGCCCCGTCCCAGGAAGATGGCCTTCCCTTCCGCCAGGATTGCCGGCGTCGGCTGGAAGGGCGGTTGCAAAGCCTTGGCGGCGTCGCGGTCTTTCGCGGGAACGCGGGAGAGGGTGATGTCGAACTCGCCGGCGGCTTGTCCGTAGCCGGCCGGCGGCACTTCGGCATCGGCGAAACTTCCTCCCAGCAAGAGTGCGAATGAAAGAGCGGGCACGGTTGCGTTGATACGCGGACGACCAAACTTCATTGAAACCTCCTTTACAATTGCATTGACTGTTTCCGTTGCACCGACCAGATCATGAACAGCCCCAGCGCCAGCATGGGCAGGCTCAATGCCTGTCCCATCGAGATCAAGCCCGCCAGGAGTCCCAGGTGCGCGTCCGGTTCGCGGAACAATTCCACGAAGGTCCGACACGCGCCGTATCCCGCGATGAGGGCCCAGAACAGCGTTCCCGGCGGGCGGGGACGGCGGTCCAGCGCCCAGACCAGCGCGAAGAGCAGAACCCCTTCGAGGAACGCTTCATATAATTGGGAGGGATGCCGGCACAAGGGGCCTCCGCCGGTCCGGGAGAACTCCATGCACCAGGGCACGTCGGTCACGCGCCCATAGAGTTCGCCGTTGATGAAGTTGCCGAGGCGGCCCAGGCCGAGCCCGATGGGGACGGTCGGGGTGGCCAGGTCCGCGATCGTGTAGAACGCATGGCCCTTTCGCCGGCAGAAGAGGCCGACCGCCACGATCACGCCGAGCAGTCCGCCGTGGAAGGACATGCCGCCCTCCCAGACCGCGAGCAGTTTGGACGGGTTCTCGAGGTAGTAGGGCAGGTTGTAGAAGAGGATGTAGCCGAGACGGCCTCCCAGGATGACGCCGACGGCGGCATGCAGGATGAGGTCGTGCAGGTCATCGAGCGACAGGGCCACCCTGCGGCTTGCGGCCCTGGCCTTGATGATGAAGAACGCCGCCGTCAGTCCGACCACATACATGAGCCCGTACCACCGGATGGCGATCGGGCCCAGCCTGAGCAGCACGGGATCAATGTTGGGATTCGACAGCACGGGGGGCCATCCTACGGAGGTCAGGAATGCTTTTCAAGCCCGTCGCCTTGACGAGCGGGCTTCTTTTCGATACACCAAGAGGCTGAACGGGCGGGACGGTGGCGGAGGATTGGGGATCATGGCTTTGGAAGGGAAGCGGGCCTACACCCTGTATGACGCCATCCGGCGGGTGCTCGACCCGCTGAGGCGGGACTGGGACACCTTCACACCGGCCGAACGCGAACTGGTTCTGAAGGAAATAGAAGGCTTCATCAGAAGCGTGAAGCCGGAAGAGACCCCTCCCCGGTAAGCGGCCTCCCGTGCGCCGGTTATTTCTTGAGCTTCCATCCGCGCGCGAGTTTTTGCGCTTGGGCCAACTGGACGGGAGTCATCTTTTTCACGAGAAGATCACGCTCCTTCGCGGCGCTCTTATCCCCCTGCGCCGCCGCGAGGCTCAGCCACAGGTGCGCCTGGACGAAGTCCTCCGAGATGCCTTGCCCGTTGGCATACAGGAGCCCGAGGCGGCTCTGGGCGTCGGAGTCCCCTTGCTCGGCGGCCATGCGATACCAGCGGACGGCCTTGCCGTAGCTTTGCGGGACGCCCCGCCCTATGGAATAGAGCAGCCCCAGATTCAGCTGGGCGTCGGCGTCTCCCTGTTCGGCCGCGCGGCGATACCAGAACACGGCTTCGGTGTAGTCCTGCTTGACGCCGTGTCCTTTCTCATACAGCACGCCCAGGTTGAACTGGGCCATCGCATATTCCTGTTCGGCCGCGCGGCGGTACCATCGGGCGGCTTGCGCGTTGTCCTGCGGGACGCCTTCGCCCCTGACATACAGCACCCCCAGGTTGCTCTGGGCGCTCGCGAGACCCTGCTCCGCGGCCTTGCGATACCAGCGCGCGGCTTCCGCGTGGTCCTGGGCGACACCCTGGCCGCTGTCATACATCAGGCCCAGGCCGTATTGGGCGTCGGTGTTTCCCCGCTCGGCCAGCGGGCGCCACTGCTTCAGGGCGGTGGCGTAATCGCCGGCTTCGTAGGCCGTCATGCCTTTCTTGAAGTCGGCTAGGGCCGGAGAGGCCAGGCATGTGAGCAGTAAGCCCGCGGCGGCGAGATAGCGAGTCCAGACGTTCATTAAGGGAGGGATTCTAGCATCTTCACCCGGGCAACTCCAGCGTACGGTAGGTCTTCCGGTTGCGGCGGCACGATGAATTGCATAACATCGCGGTACTGGATTACCTTTTTCGACGTTCCGGTGTCTAATGAAACAGGGTACGTCAGGGCTGAAGGCGCGCCGTGGAGAATGGGGTCGTTAGGGAGGCGGAAAGGAATCGTATGAAGATCAGCGTGGGAGTCATCATCCTCGTCGGCGCGTGTGTTTTGGCATTCGGGCTGCCGGCATGGGCGGAGGAGGAACTGAAGATCGCAGTAGTGGAACCGCAAAAAGTGTTGGAGGCGACCAAGGCGGGGAGAAAGATCAAAGGCTCACTGGCCGACTATGTGAAGACTCGCCAACGGCTGCTGGACTCGGAAGCGGAGGATCTCAAAAAGATCGAGGAAGACCTGGACAAGCAAGGGGCAGGCTTGAGCGCTGCGACGAGGCAGGAGAAAGAGGGGGCGTTTCGCCAGAAGGTGATGGAATATCAGCGGAGGGTTCAGGAGCTTGAGCGGGAGGTCCAGACCAAGAAAACCGAGTTGCTGGGCGAGTTCACGAAAACCATTGAACAGGTAGTCCGGGAGATTGCCGAGAAGGAACAGATTAGCCTTGTTGTGGAGAAGGGGAATAACGGCTATGGAGCGCTGGTGCTCTTCAATCACCCTTCGGTTGATCTGACGAGTCGCGTGATCAAAGAGTTGGACGGCAGGAAAGGGGAATGAGGGGCGAGCGAGCTCTGTTTGGTGGCCCCGGCCGGAATTGAACCGACGACAAACGGTTTAGGAAACCGCTGCTCTATCCAACTGAGCTACGGGGCCACTGAGCGAGCGTCCGGACAAACGGTACCATGCACCATCGCCGTAATCAATGCGCGGAAGCGATCCCGCGATACATCTCGCCCACCAGCCTGGGGAGCCCCGGCATCTGAAACCGGTCGAGTCGATCCAGCTTGAGACCGGCCTCCGTAATCAGCCGGTCGATCGCGCGGTTCATGTTGCAGCCCACGCCGATGCGCTGTTGCAGAGGATTGAGGCGGTCCTGCCATTTCGTGATTCCCGGACGGTCGCTGCGGCCGTGCTCCAGGAACACGAATGCTCCGCCGGGTTTGAGCACGCGGCGCACTTCCCGCAAGGCGGCCGCGACATCCGGGACCGTGCAGAGGGTCCATGTGCTCAGGACGCAGTCGAAGCGGCGGTTGCCGAAGGAAAGCTGTTCGGCCGAGCCATGGACAAGCTCGACCGGCACGGGCGCCGCGGCAATTCGGCGGGCGACCTTTCCCGGCAGGAGGCGCGCCGGTTCCAGCGCAACCACGCCGGTCACGGCTTGCGGATAATGGACCAGGTTCAGTCCGGTGCCGAACCCGATCTCCAGCACGTCTCCATGCAGCGGGCGGAGGGCTTCCCGGCGTTGCTCCTGAAACTTCGGGCCTCCCATGCCCCAGTCCATGAGATACGGGAACAGATACGTGGCGTAGAAGCTCATCGGCGGTCAGTATAGCAAACGACGTGCAGCCTCTGGTAAAAGCATCAGCCTATGCCGAAGATCTGGTGCGCCATCTCCAGCCACGGGTTCGGCCATGCCGCGCAGGTGATTCCGGTTCTGAACGAACTGGGCCGCCGAGTCTCCGGGCTGACGGCGATCCTCAGAACGCAGGTGCCGGCGCGATTCTTCGAAGGCCGCCTGCGCATCCCCTGGGAGCTGAGCCCCGCCGAGCAGGACGTCGGCTGCGTGCAGCGAGGGCCGCTCGCCATCGACGTGGAGGCGACGTGGTCGGCGCACCTGCGCTTTCATAAAGACTGGGAACGCCGTGTGGAAGTCGAAGCCCAAGCGATCCGGTCCCGCGAGCCCCAGCTGGTCCTGGCGGACATTTCCTATCTCGCGCTCGAGGCGGGCGCTGTCGCCAAGACGCCGGCGGTCGGTCTGTGCAATCTCACCTGGGACGCCGTGCTGGCGATGTTTCTTGAATCGGACAGCGGCGAACGTCTTCAGCTTATCGGGCGGATCCGGCAGTCCTACCGGGCGGCCGCACTGATGATCCGCATCGCGCCCGGCATTCCCATGGGCGCGTTCCGGAAGATCGCCGACGTCGGCCCGATTGCCGAGCTCGTCAAATCCGAGGCGGGCGCGCTGCGGGACGCGGTCGGTGTCGGCGCGAATGAGCGGGTGGCGTTGGTGGCCTTCGGCGGAATTGCGCTGGAGGGGCTTTCCTGCGATCGCCTCGATCGGATGCAGGGATATCGCTTTGTCGTGAGCGGGCCCGTGCCGGCGGGAGCCGGACGGATCCGCTCGACCGAGTCCATCCCGCTGTCCTTCAGCACGCTGCTCGCCTCCGCCGATGTCATCGTGACCAAGCCGGGCTATGCCACGACCGTTGAGGCGGTCGCCTATCGGAAGCCGGTCGTCTATGTCAGGCGGTACAATTTCGCGGATGAGGCGATCCTGGTCGAGCACCTCCACCGCTATGGATACGGCGTGGAGCTCTCCGCGGAGGATTTTGCGGCCGGACGCTGGGAATCCGCTCTGGCGGCGGCGTCGGCAAGCAGGCCGAAGATAGGGGCGTCTCCTCCGACCGGAGCCGGAGAGGCGGCGGAGATCCTGGCGAAGTATTTCTAGTCGCTAGCGGGAAAAATCCTTGAGGCGGACCGGCAGGCGCTTGGCCCCCCAGTTTCCCGGCTGTGCTTCGAAGACGCCCGCGCAGGGCGCTCCGCAATACGGGCACAGGCCGTCGTGCGTGAGATGCCACTCCGTCATCACGTACCAGTCCCGGCCGATGAGCGTCCGTCCGCACTGATGGCAGTACGTGCTGCCGCCTGCCTCATCGTGAACGTTGCCGGTGTACGCGTACCGGATGCCGTTCTTCACCGCGATGCGTCTGGCCCTGGTGAGCGTGGAGGGCGGCGTGGGCGGCTTGTCCAGCATCTTGAAGTCGGGGTGGAAGGCCGTGAAGTGCAGCGGCACGTCCGGACCGAGGTGCTCCATCACCCACTGGGTCAATTCCTCGATCTCCTTCTCCGAGTCGTTCTCGCCCGGAATCAACAGGGTAGTGATCTCGAACCAGACGTTCGTCTCGTGTTTGAGGTAGACCAGGGTATCCAGCACCGGCTGGAGGTGCCCCACGGTGATCTGTTTGTAGAACTGTTCGGTGAAGGCCTTGAGGTCCACGTTAGCCGCGTCCATGTACCGGTACAATTCCCGCCGCGGCTCCTCGCACATGTAGCCCGCCGTCACGGCGACGGACTTGACGCCGACCTCGCGGCAGGCCTGGGCGACATCGATCGCGTACTCGAGGAAGATCACCGGGTCGTTATACGTGAACGCCACGCTCCGGCAGCCCAACTGCTGGGCGGCTTTTGCAATCACTTCGGGCGAGGCCTCGTCGGCCAGGGTATCGATTTCGCGGGACTTGCTGATGTCCCAGTTCTGGCAGAATTTACACGATAAGTTGCAGCCCGCCGTGCCGAAGGACAGGATCGGTGTCCCCGGCAGGAAATGATTCAGGGGCTTCTTCTCGATCGGGTCGACGCAGAAGCCGCTGGAGCGGCCGTAGGTGGTCAGCACGACCCGGCTGTTCTCGCAGGCGCGCACGAAACACAGTCCGCGCTGGCCCTCCTGGAGTTTGCAAAACCGGGGACAGACGTCGCACTGGACGCGTCCGTCGTCGAGGCGGTGCCAGTATTTCGTCGGCACGACCGATGTCGGGGCTGGCGCGCTCATTGCAAAAAGTATATCACTTCGCCTCGCGGCCTGCCGGGAAGTCCTCGATCGCCAGCGCCACGTTCTGGTCGCCGGCCAGTTCCACGGTCCGTCGCAGTTGCAGGGCAAGGCCGGCGCGGCTGAAGGACCAGAACGCCGACACCGGCAGGCCGGCCTCCCGCAGCGCCAGGGCCGCGTACTGATGACACTGGTGGAACAGATGGTACGACCGCTTGGACGGATAGAATTTGGAGCCGCCGGTCACGAGCAACGGCTCGGTCCCGCCGATCGTCGCGCGCAGGTGTCTGCGCAGTCGTTGGTAGCCGGTTTCGCTCAGGCGGATGACGAACACATCGGATGGCGGCTGGGGCGTCCGCGAGGCCCAGATCCGGCCGTGCAAGCCCACTTCAATGACGCCCGGGGACGGCCAGAAGAGCGCCCGGACGGCGCCGGTGAATCCCTGGCGGCCTTCCAGATACCACGCCTGCTCGGCGTAGCCCCACTCCTCGAACGCCGCCCTCCGATCCAGCAAGGGCGCGGGGCGGGCATCGGCACGTGCCCCGGCCTGTCGCCGCGGTTCCTCCAGGGCAAAGGCGATCATGGCGTGCCACGTGTCAAGCGAGACGACGATGGTATGGGAGGGCGCGCCGTCCTTCGGGGGCCACAGCTCTTGAACGGGAGCCGCGCAACCGCAGAGGGCGGGCAGGAGGAAGACAAACAGCAGCGTGGGCGGTCTGCCCCAGGCCGGTTTTAACATGTCACTCCATAGCGGTGAGTGCTTTGAGCGCATTGATTTTACGTGATTTATGTGGATAGCTGGGCTTTATTTTGCGGGGGCTTGAAAATAGTACTAGTTAGGACTATTCTAATGCGAACGTGAGGCCCGTGATGGCGCGCAAACCGACACCTGAACCAAGCAAGGACCCATTCATGAAGGTGTTGCGGCCGCTCGTGGAAACCTACTTCGCGCTCTTGGACAAGGGCGCTTCCCACATCCGTTCGCTGGGGCTGACCGGCTCCCAGTTCGATGTGATCGCGACCTTGGGCGATACCGAGGGGATGATGTGCAAGGAGCTTTCGGAGAAGACGCTGGTTACGAAAGGGACGCTCACCGGCGTCCTGGACCGGCTGGAGAAGAAGAGCCTGGTTGAACGGATACCGTCCCGAGAAGACCGGCGCTGCTTCATCATCCGGCTGACGACGAAAGGGGACGATCTTTTTCGAAAGGTCTTTCCGGCCCACATCAACTATATGAAACCGTACTTCGAGCGGGCGTTCACGACGGCAGAGGCGGGCGAGTTGCGTGAACTGCTCCTGCGGCTCAAGAATAGCTTCGAGAAAGACTAACCAAGGAGGGCTGCCATGAAGACCCTGTTTCGGACGGATGAGGCCTGGTCGAGTTTGATCCTGCGGGTGATGTTGGGGGTGGTCCTGTTCCCCCATGGCGCCCAGAAGCTCTTGGGCTGGTACGGCGGATTCGGATTTTCCGGAACGCTGGGGTTCTTCACGGGCACGATGCATTTGCCGTGGATCGTGGCCTTTCTGATCATCATCGGCGAATCCTTCGGCAGCCTCGGGTTGCTGCTGGGTTTCCTGACGCGGTTCACGGCGGCCAGCGTCACGGTCATCATGCTCGGGGCGATCGCGATGGTCCACTGGCCCAACGGCTTCTTCATGAACTGGTTCGGCAAGCAGGCCGGTGAGGGGTTCGAATATCACCTGCTGGTCATCGGCATGAGCCTCGCCTTGATGATTGCGGGCGCGGGCAAATGGTCGGTGGACGGGACGATCGCAAAGAAGTTGTAAGGATGAAAGGAGGCCGTCCATGAAAACGAGTCCTCGAAAAATCGAAAAAATCATTAAGCCTGAACCGGTCACGGAAGGCGCCGGGGTCAGGCTCCAACGCAGTATTGGGACCGAGAGGGTGGACCATCTTGATCCGTTCCTGTTGCTGGATCACTTTGTGTCCGACGATCGGCGCGATTACGAGGCCGGATTCCCGCTGCATCCCCATCGAGGGATCGAGACGGTGACCTATGTATTGCGGGGTGAAGTGCGGCACAAGGATACGCTCGGCAATGCGGGACGCATCGGGGCGGGGGACGTGCAGTGGATGACGGCCGGACGCGGCATCATGCACGAGGAGATGCCGCAAGTGCGCCCGGAAGGGATTGCCGGATTCCAACTCTGGGTCAATCTCCCGGCGAGGCTCAAGATGACCAAGCCGCGCTATCAGGAAATCCGGTCGGACGAGATCCCTGAAATCAAAAAGGAGGACGGAACGAGGATTCGGGTGATTACCGGGACAGTTGATGGGGTCCGCGGTCCGGTGACCGGCATTGCTGCCGATCCTATCTACCTGGATGTGTCCGTTCCTGCGCAAGGTTCGTTCGTCCAGTCGATCGAGCGGGGGCATGCGGCGTTCGCGTACATATTCGAAGGCGAGGCGAAATTCGCCGGCGCCGATCAAGAAGACGGAACCATGATTTCGTCTCCGAGGCTGGTCGTGTTGGGTGACGGCGATTATGCAAAGGTGATCGCGGGTGCGACGCCGGCGCGCTTGATACTGGTTTCCGGGCAGCCGCTGCACGAGCCCATCGCGCGGTATGGTCCGTTCGTAATGAATACGCAAGAGGAAATCGAGCAGACGCTGCGGGAACTCCGTCAGGGGACATTCGTCACGACGTGAACTGAACTTGAACTATTTTCTTGGAGATCAACGTGGAAAAACCAGCAACGACCCAGTATCCGATTCATGATCTCTTGAAACGGCGGTGGAGCCCGCGGGCGTTCTCCGATCGGCCGGTCGAGCCGGACCGTCTGCGGAGTCTGCTGGAAGCCGCCCGCTGGGCGCCGTCTTCCAGCAACGAGCAGCCCTGGAGCTTCCTCGTGGCGACGAAGGATGATCAGGCTGAATACGGCCGATTGTTGAGCTGCTTGGTGGAAGGCAACAGTCTGTGGGCCCAGCGCGCGCCGGTGCTCATGGTCTCCGTGGCCGGGATGTCCTTTGAAGAAGGAGGGGAGCCGAATCGCCATGCTTATTACGATGTCGGCCAGGCGGTGGCCGACCTCTCTGTCCAGGCGACCGCGCTCGGATTGGTAGTGCATCAGATGGCAGGCTTCCATCCGGACAAGGTCAGAGAGCTCTATGGTATTCCGAAAGAGTTCGAGCCGGTAGCGGCAATCGCGCTGGGCTATCCCGGCGATCCGGAAAGTCTGCCGGAAAAGCTCAAGAAGCGCGAGTTGGCTCCCAGGGAACGGAAGCCATTAAAAGCTTTTGTGTTCACCGGCCGCTGGGGGAAGACGTCACCGGTGGTCGCCGGTGAAGGGAATTGATGCATGAAACCGAAAAAGGAGGGACGAGAATGTTGATCGAACGGCTTCCCGGAATGAACCTTCGTGCGCTTGCAATCGCGCTCGGCGCGATGCTGTCTTTCGGAATCGCACATGCCC
>JACXTT010012672.1_pt1 | contig 11174 bp, 8 predicted proteins | sample 9270951 | NCBI WGS metagenome assembly JACXTT01 (sample SAMN15532306, study PRJNA645909) | rock metagenome | isolation source: weathered quartz diorite | place: Puerto Rico | collected 2017-06-21 | reverse complement strand
GTCTGTTGATTGCGTTTCTTGCGGTCTCGGCGCTGCTCCTCGCTGCGCTGGCGCCGCTCGCGCAGATCAAGACCGCGCACGCTGCGGTGTCGGGGTCATGGACCGTCTACCACGGTGACGACGCGCACACCGGCTTCGACTCGAGCATCAGCCAGCACGTCACCTCGGCCACCACCGGGTGGGTGAGCCCGGTCATGGACGAACACGTCTACGGCTCGGTGCTCATCTACAACGGCCTCGTCTACGCGGCGACCCTCAACAACACCGTGTACGCCTTTCACCAGGCCGACGGTACGCTCGCCTGGTCGAAGCACCTGCGCGCCCCGACCTCCAGCGGCTGGTCGTGCGGCAACGTCTCGCCCCAAGGGATTCTCGGCACGCCGGTGATCGACCCGACGGGCCGGATCTATGTCGCGGACTTTGGATCCGACCACGTCTACTACCTCGAAGGTCTGAACCTCGTGACCGGCGTGGTAGAGCTGACCACGGTCATCACCACGCCCACGCCAGGCTTCGATTGGACGATTCAGCAGCAGCGCGGGGCGCTCGGCCTGCGCAACGGGTTCGTCTACGTGCCGTTCGGCGGACGGGCGGGCGACTGCGGCACTTACCACGGCTACATCTACGCGGTGCCGACCAACGGTTCCGTCGTCTCTCACTCCTATCAGACGCCTGGCGCTGGCGCCGGCTTCTGGGCAGCCGGGGGAGTTGTAATCGACGACTCGACCGGCAAGGTCTTCGACACGAGCGGTAACGGCGTCGGGAGCGGATGCGCCGCCAGTGGAACCGGCACCCCCACCTTCGAAAACGACGCGGTCGTCCGGCTGTCGTCCACGCTGGTCCACGAGGACTTCTTCGTACCCCAGGACTGGCGGGCTAATTGGTGTCTGAACGACCAGGACCTTGGCTCCGCGAGCATTGTGCTGATCAACTCCAGCCTGGCCTTCCAGGCGGGCAAATGGGGCACTGGCTTTCTGGTCAACCCGCAGGCGCTCGGTGGAATGGACGGCCAGCTGTATCCGACTCCGAAGCCCGCGGCGTACGTGGAGGCCAACGTGTGCTTCGGCAACCACGCCGACGCCACCTTCGGCTCGTTCGCGTACGCGCCGCCTTTCGTCTACCTCGAGTGTGAGGGCAGCGGCATCGTGGCCCTCAACCTCTCACTCGGCACCCCGTCGTTCAGTCCGTGCGACGCGACATGCGCGCTGCCTGACTGGAGCGCCGGCGGCAGCATCACGTTCGGACCGCCCATTGTCGCGGCCGGCGCGGTGTGGGCCGCGTCGGACGGCAATGGGCTCTCTGCCTTCGATGCGGCCACCGGCGCACCGATCTATCAGAGCGCCGGCTTCGGCATCAACCGATTCGTCACCCCGTCGGAAGCCGGCGGGCAGGTGTTCGTGCCCTCGCACACCGTTGTCCGCAGCTTCAACATGGTGCTTCCGACCTGCTCGGTCCCGGTCGGGCGTGGGGCATGCCAGAGCGGTGCCCACGGGCCCGCGGCCAGGTCAAGCGTCAATCAGTCCGCGGCGAATGCACCCAAACCGCGAATCGCGCGCACTCAGCAGCCGGCGTCGGGCCAGAGCGCTGCTCCGCCCCAGGCGCCTCAGTCGAGGACGACCAGCGGGCCGGGGCCCGCGGACCGGGACCTCAGTGCGCTATGGGCGATCGCGCGAAGGCTGTTCCATCTGGTCTGAGAAAGACAGAAAGGGAGCCCACACTGGACCCCCCCTTTTGTCGAAGCTGCCGAAGCGCGTTAGCCAGGCGGGAACAGGTAGCCCCAGACGTCGACGAAGACGTTGCCGGTGATGTATGAGTGGATCTTGAACTTTCCGGCGGCCGACAGTGGAACGAGCATGTAGATGACGTTGAGCCCGGCACCCTGCGTTCCGGTGCCCGAGTAGTTCGCGATCATTGGATCGGTAGCTCCGTCGGGGAACAGCGTCAGCACCCCTGGCGTGTACGACTGAACCGCGCAGAACGCCGCCTGAGCACCCGCCGGCACTCCACTTGGCGACGCGGACACAGTCGTTGTGGCGTCAAACGGGCCATATGTTGTACCCGACACCATCGCCGAGGAGACGACGCGACGAGGGTTGGGAAACGACGTCAGCCCCGGAGCATGCAACCAGCCCACACGTGCGCCGTAGATCACTGTGTCTGTTGCCCCACCCGACTCGAAGTCGAGCTCATACCAGAGCTGCGCATTGTCGATCGTCGTCGGGATCACGACCAGATCGACCTGCTGAACGGCTGCGCTCACGGCCGGCGCTGGCGCGCTTGCAATAATGTTGAGGGCTATCCCGTCGAGGCTGCCCTCTAACACAAACAGGCCAGGGGATGTGGTCGGGTTCTTGAAGAAGAACTTGCACTCAGTCAACACGGAGCCTTGTGGCAAGTTCAGTCGCCGAACATAGAATCCACCATTGCCCTGTGCCTTCGTGCCACCAGAAACGCTCCACACGTAAGTTGATCCGCCTGCGTCGAAGTCAGAACCCTGATAGCTCGCGTACAGCGTATTGGCTGTGGTTGGAACAACCAGCGGACCTTTTACCGATGCGCCGGACTGCGAGCCGAGGAGCCCACGGCCACCACCCGGATTCGGCGTGTCGGCTAGCACCGTTTCGATGGCGCTTCCGCCCAGAGCGGCACCCGCGGCCCCGGCCGCGGTCGCGGCCATCACTTTGAGCATGCTTCGACGATCGATATGCGACATGCGATTCCTCCTCTAAAGGCGGGCCGATGTGAATGGGGCGCCAGAAATCTAGTCGCTTTTCACGCGGCTTGCAATAACACGTCGCTTCATTGCAACGTCTGAAACAAAGAGAGGGAGCCCGCGCTGGGCTCCCTCTTTTCCATGTCGGTGAAGCCTTTTGCTAGCCCGGCTGGGACAGGAAGCCCCAGACGTCGACGTAGACGTTGCCGGTGATGTACGAGTGGATCTTGAACTTGCCCGCGGCCGACAGCGGCACGAGCATGTAGATGACGTTGAGCCCCGCACCCTGTGTCCCGGTGCCGGAGTAGTTCGCGATCATGGGGTCGGTCGCTCCGTCGGGGAACAGCGTTAGCACCCCTGGCGTGTACGACTGCACGGCGCAGAACGCCGCCTGTGCACCTGCCGGCACTCCACTTGGCGTGGCGGTCACTGTCGTCGTGGCATCAAACGGGCCATACGTCGTACCCGACACCATCGCCGAGGAGACGACGCGGCGGGGGTTGAGGAACGACGTCAATCCCGGTGCGTTGATGTAGCCCAGCCGCGCACCGTGAAACACGTGTGTACTGGGGCTGTTGGCAGTCCCGAATCCGTAATAGATGCCGTAGTAGTTCTGCGAGTTGTCGATGGTCACCGGCGTGAACGGTAGGCTGATGTTCTGAGTGCCCACACTCGTGGTCGCGATGCTGCCGCTCGCGAGTGCGGCGTTGCCGCTGCTCGAAGGCGTTCGCTGCCAGAGAAACCAGGTCGCTGGGTTCGCGTCATTCACGACGACCGACAGGATGATCTCGGTCAGCAGCACTCCGTGGGGGAGGTGAAGATTCGTCCACAAGAAGTCGCCGGCAGTGCTTATCGGATAGATCGATCCTGCCGGTGAACCCTGGCTCCAGGTGGTGCTCGAGATTCGGAAATTGAAGTCGGACGTACCATCCAGATACCTGTAGACAGCCCCGGCGGCGGTCGCGAGTCTTGGCCCAGACGCCGCTTCCGGCGTTGACGGCCCTGGCGAGCCGGGTCCTGAAGCCGCAAGCGCGGTCTCTCCCAAGCCCGCGATCGCGGCGGCGCCGCCGGCGGTTGTCGCAGCCATGACTTTGAGCATGCTGCGGCGGTCAATGCGTGACATAGGCTCCTCCTTTGTCTGAGGCGGGCCGGCGTGAATAGGGCGCGAGAAATCTAGTCGCTTTTCACGCGGCGGGCAAGACTGGTCGCCATCAGTCGTCGTCAAATCGCCGGTGCGCGACCAGAATCACTGCAGCGATTACAACCGTTTGCCGGCAATCGGCGCAATGCGATGCCCCGTGATGGTGCGTTTGCCGGCAATGGGCGTAATGCTGGCCAGGACGCGGGTCGGAGCGAGAGGCTACGCCGGCCGGGCGAGGCTCCGCGCGACCGCGACCGGCTCCCGGACCGGCAGCGCCTGGTCGATGAACATCCGGTGCCAGCGCTCCAGCAGCAGCATGTCCCAGAGCATGTACATGAACTCGTCGCTGCCCGCCATCTGCGCGTCGACCATGGAGCGCACCGCCGCCGGCTTGAAATAGCCGCGGGCCAGAGCGCGGTCGGAGAGCACCGTGTCCAGCACCATCTCCTTTAGGCTCCCCCGGAGCCATCCGCCCAGAGGAACGCCGAATCCCATCTTCGGGCGGTCGAGGATCGCGTCGGGCAGGATCCCGCGCAGCGCTGACTTGAGCAGGTACTTGCTCTCGCCCCCGCGCAGCTTGAGGTTGACCGGCACTCGCGCCATGAATTCCATGACCTTCTGGTCGAGAAACGGCGAGCGCGCCTCCAGCGAGTGCGCCATGGTCGCCACGTCCATCTTCACGAGCAGGTCGTCGGGCAGGTAGTGGTTGACGTCGGTGTCGAGCATCGAGTCGAGCAGTGAGGCGTGGGGCGTCGAGCGCATCTGGGCCAGCGTCGGCGACACATGGCCGCCGGCCTGTGCGCGGAACTCGTCGGCGTAGAGCCACGGCTTGCGGTACGGATGGACATGCACCAGCGTGGCGTAGTAGGCGTCGAACTGGTCGCGTACGCCGGCGCCTGCGATGCGCCGCCCACGCCCTAGGAACCGGGCGGCAGGTCGGGCCATGGTCTGAATGCCGAACCGTGCCGGCCACGGCAGCTTGAAGTAGCTCGCGAAACGGCTGATGCGATATCGGTCATAGCCCGCGAAGCTCTCGTCGCCCCCGTCTCCGTTCAGCACCACGGTGACGTGCGGCCGCGTGATGCGGGCGACGTGGAACGACGGAACGGCCGACGAGTCGCCGAACGGCTGGTCGTAGTGCCACACGATGTCGTCGATCAGCTCCGGCGCGCCGGCGGTGACCACCAACTCGTGATGGTCAGTACGGAACTTCTCGGCCACCATCCGCGCGTACTTCGACTCGTCGAACTGCGCCGGCTCGAAGCCGATCGAGAACGTCTTGAGAGGGCTGGACATCGCCTCGGAGGCAAACGCCACCACGGCGCTCGAGTCGATGCCGCCCGATAGAAAGGCGCCCAGCGGGACCTCGCTCTCCAACCGGATGCTGACGGCCTCGCGCAGCAGCCGGAGCAGCTCCTCCCGCAGCTCCGCCTCGGGCTCGCGCCACTTGTCTTCGTACTCGAGGCGCCAGTAGCGGCCGACCTGCACCTTGCCGTCGCGCCACAGCAGCCAGTGCGCCGGCGGGATGCGCTCGATGCCGCGGAACGCCGTCATCGGCGAGGGCACGTACTGCACCGTGAGGAAGTGATCGATCGCGCGAGGATCGGGTTCGCGGCGGACCTCCGGGTGCTGGAGGATCGCCTTGATCTCCGAACCGAACACGATCCCGCCGGCGGCGAGACGGGCGTAGTAGAGGGGCTTCTTGCCCACGCGATCGCGGGCCAGGAACAGCGTGCGGTCGCGCTTGTCCCAGATCGCCAGCGCGAACATTCCGCGCAGGTCGTCGACGCAGCGCTCTCGCTTCTCCTCCCACAGATGCAGCACCGTCTCGACGTCGGAGTGGGTGCGGAATCGGTGACCGCGCTCGAGCAGGCCCTCGCGCAGCTCGTGGTGGTTGTAGACCTCGCCGTTGAGCATGATCGCGGTGGATTCGTCCTCGTTGAAGATCGGTTGGTGCCCGCCGGCGACGTCGATGATGCTCAGGCGGCGAAAGCCAAAGCCCGCCTGGTCATCGACCAGCAGCCCGATGTCGTCAGGCCCGCGATGCTGGATCGCCGCGGCCATCCGCGCCAGCAGCTCGGCGTCGGCCCGGGTTCCCGCTAGGCCGGCTATCCCACACATGGCGAGGTTCCCGCGCTCAGCGCCTCCTCAGCTGCTCCGCTCGACGCGCGGCGCCTGGCGGTCCGGCGCCGTGCGGAACGGGCTCAGCCGGCCGAGCACGTTGCGCGTGTCGATCACCATCGGCGCGAACTGGAGGACGAGCGTCCAGTCGATCGCGTCGTGGTCGGCCACCACGATGGCGCAGTCCTGGGAGGCGAGGAACTTGCGCAGCGACCCTTCACTGCGGAGCTCCTGGCCATCGACCGTGAACGACGGCACGTGCGGGTCGTGATAGGAGACGACCGCGCCTTCTTTACGCAGCAGCTCGACGATCTTTTCCGCAGGGGATTCGCGCACGTCCGAGCTGTTCTTCTTGTAAGCCACCCCGAGCAGCCCAACCCGCGAGCCGTTGAGCGCCTTGTGGCTCGCGTTGAGCATGCGCATCACCTTGAGCACGACGTAGTTGGGCATCGCTGCGTTGACGCGGCCCGAGAGCTCTATGAACTCCGTGTTGACGCCGAGCTGCCGCGCCTTCCACGCCAGGTAGAACGGGTCGACCGGCACGCAGTGACCGCCCAGGCCAGGGCCCGGGTAGAACGGCGTGAAGCCATAGGGCTTGGTCGAGCACGCGTGGATGACCTCCCACACGTCGATGTCGAACGCGTCGCAGATGATCTGGAACTCATTGACCAGCGCGATGTTGACGCCACGAAAGATGTTCTCGAAGAGCTTGGTGATCTCAGCGGTCCTGATGTTCGACACGGGGACCAGCTGATCCACGATCGTGCCGTACAGCGCGATCGTCGCGTCCATGCAGTTCTTGGTCAATCCGCAGACGACCTTCGGTGTGTTTCGGATGTTCCACGTCTTGTTGCCGGGGTCGATTCGCTCCGGCGAGTAGCCAATGAAGATGTCGACGCCCGGCAGGAAGCCCCTCTCGCGGAACGCGCTCACAAGCACCTCGTCCGTGGTCCCCGGGTAGGTCGTGCTCTCGAGGACGACCAGGCTTCCCCTGGGCATGACCGCGGCCAGGCTTTGCGCCGCCGCCCGGACATGGCTGAGGTCCGGCACGCGAAACTCGTCGATCGGCGTGGGCACCGCGATGATGGCGGCGTCCGCCGCTTTGGCGGCCTCGTAGTCGGACGTCGCCACGAGCCGGCCCGAATCGACCAGCTCCTTCACCTGCTGTGACGTGACGTCTTCGATGTGCGAGCGGCCGCTGTTGATGGCTTCCACCTTCGAGGCCACGGCGTCGATTCCGATCACGTGATGGCCCGCCTCGGCGAGGGCGCACGCGAGCGGGAGGCCTACGTAGCCCAGGCCGACCATCGCGACGGTGGCCGTGCGGTCGCTGAAGGTCTCGATCAGCTGCTTAGGAGCCGGTCTGGTCACGGTAAACCTCGATTCTCGGTTGATTCGCTGTCACGTAAGGATCGACTCGAAGGAGCACCGCCCAAGCGGCCACGAACGCCAGGGCGATCGGCACGGCGAGCCACGCCTCTGCCAGAGGATAGAGCAGCGCCAGCGCGGCGCACGCCCATGCGATCGACGAGCTCCAGATCGTGACCGCGAGGATCACGTAGGGCGGCCAGCCGAGCAGGCGGAGGCGGTGCGAGAAATGGTCCTGCCCGCCGAGCTGGACCGGCCTGCCCGTCATCAGCCTCGACACGATCACGAGCGAGGTGTCGAACAGGGCGATGGCGACCGGAAAGACCAGGATCACGAACGAATGCAGGCCGCGCGTGCTGTTGGCGGCGGCGATCGTCCCGAGCGCGACCCCGAAACCCAGCATCAGGCTGCCCGCGTCGCCCATGTACATCCTTGCCTGCGGGCGGTTGATGACCAGGAAACCGAGCACGGCGCCGGCCAGCGGCAGCGCGAGGCCCGCGGTGGCGGGCACGAGGGCAGTGATCATGACCAGCGAGCAGGCGGCTGCCGTCGACGACAGGCCGTCCATGTTGTCGAGCAGGTTGAAGGAGTTGGTCAGGCCGATCATCCAGAGCAGCGAGAAGCCCGCGTTGAGCTCGGCCGAGTCGCTGAGGTGCCATGAGTAGCCGAGCGCGATCGCGCTCACGGCCACGCCGGCTTCACCGACGAGCTTGGCCCAGACCGGGAGCAGCTTGACGTCGTCGACGAGGCCCAGGCAGCCCACGAACGCGAGCATGACCAGGGCCGGCCACATCTCGGGATGGAACACAAGGATCGCGACTCCGGCGCCGATCAGGATCGCGACCCCGCCGAGATAGGGCACCGGCTCCTTGTGCGCTTTGCGCGGGCCGGGCACGTCCATGATGCGGAAGCCCAGCGCGATGCGGCGGAGCGGCCAGAGGAGGACAAGTGTTACGGCGAGTGCTGTGGCGAGCGGCAGAAAGAATGTCATGACGCCGCGGAGTCTCTCGCAAAGGTAATCATCAAGTCCAGCGTCTCCTCGAGGCTCGTGCTGCAGCCGAAGCCGACTGTGGTCTCGAGCTTTGTCGTATCAGCGGCTCGTCTCGACATCTCCTCGAAGCCTTCTCCGTAGACCTCCTCGAACGGAACGAGCCTCACTCGCGAAGAGCTATGGGTGCGGCCGATGACGAGCTCGGCCAGGTCGCGAATCCTGATCTCGGTGTGTCCCGAGATGTTGAACACGTCTCCCTCGGCCTTGGGCATCGACATAAGCGCGTGCAGGACCTTGACCACGTCGTACACCGACGTGAAGGTGCGCGATTGGTTGCCGTCGCCGTACACCGTGAGGTCCTCGCCGCGCAGCGCCTGCGTGATGAACCGCGGCACGACCATCCCGTAGCTGCCCACCTGGCGCGGCCCGATGGTGTTGAACAGGCGCACCGTGACGGTGGGCAGGCCGAGCTCTCGGTAGTAGACGTAGGCGAGGATCTCGTCGACGGCCTTGGACGTCGAATAGCTCCAGCGCAGCTTGCGCGGCGACCCGAGAAGCCGGTCGTCGTCCTCCCGAAATGGGCCGTCCTGACTCTTGCCGTAGATCTCGCTGGTCGATGCGATGAGGATCTTTGCCCGGTGCTTCTCCGCAGCCTCGAGGACGTTCTCCGTCCCCTTGATGTTGGTGATCATCGACTGCAGCGGCCGGTCGACGATGAGCTGGACGCCGACGGCGGCGGCGAGGTGGTACACGTGGTCCGCCCGCGCCACCTCGGCTTCGATCGCCTTCATGTCGAGCACCGACCCCTCGACGAACTTGAAGTTCGGGTTGTCGAGCAGGTGGCGGATGTTGCGATAGCGCCCGGTCGACAGGTTGTCGAACGCGGTCACGTGGTCGCCGTTCTGGACCAGGAGGTCGACCAGGTGCGACCCGATGAAGCCGGCGCCCCCGGTGACGAGCACGCGCATCGTCACACCGGCTCCGGCTTCAACGCCTTGTCCTGCAGTAGTCGTTCGTAGAGTTCTTTCAGTTCGTTCACCATCCGGTCGGCGCCGTGCCGCTCGAGGACCATGCGGCGCCCGGCGTCACCCATCTGGCGACGGCGCCCAGGCTGGCGGATGAGCTCCTCCATCGCATCCGCCAGGGATCCGGCATCCCCGCTCGGCACGAGCAGGCCGTTCACGCCAGAGGCGATGATATCCGGGACGCCCCCCACCCGGGTTCCGATCACCGGCCGCCCGGTCGCGCACGCTTCGATCAACGAAACGGGCGTTCCCTCGTTACGCGAGCAGCACACGACCATGTCTAGGTCGCTGTAGACCTCGGGCAGGTCGGCGCGCCAGCCGGTGAAGTGGACTTTCGCGGCCACGCCACGAGCGCTGGCTTGCGCATGCAGCTCATCCCACAGCTCGCCGTCTCCGACGATAACGAACTGGGCGTCTGCGTTTCGCGTGGCGACGCGGGCCGCCGCTTCCAGGAAGAGGTCGTGCGCCTTGATCGGCACGAGCCTTCCGACGATGCCGACGACAGGTGCATCGTCTGCGATGCCGAGCTCACGGCGCAGCTTCCCCCGAGGGGCGCCCACCAGAGGGTCGAGCTCGAGGCCAAGACGGACGACGGTCGTCCTGCCCCGAGCGATGCCCAGCCGCTCGATGTCCGAGGCGATCTCCGGACTGATGGCGACGAACTGCGTCGTCAGCCGGCCCAGCCAGCGCTCGACGGTGAGAAAGACGAACGTGTTGACCCTTCCGAAGTAGCCGTCCAGGACGTGACCGTGAAACGTGTGCACGCGCACCGGCACGCCGGCCAGCGCGGCGGCCAGGCGTCCGAGCGTGCCGGCCTTGGCCAGGTGCGTGGCGACGATTGCAGGTCGCTCGCGGCGGAAGCGGCGGTACAGCCACCACAGCGCCAGCAGGTCCTCGAGGGGCGAGAGCCGTCGCCGAAGCCGCGGCACGTGGACCACGATCGCGCCGCGCATGACGGCGTCGTTCTCCAGCGAGCCCTCTCGCTCGTCGGGGTCCCCGATCAGCAGCGTCGTCTCGAACTCCGGCCGGCAGCCGGTGGCCAGGATCGCGACGTGGCGGGAAGGTCCTCCGATGTTCATCCGCGTGATGACGCGGATGAGCCTAATCGGAGCGGAAGTCGTCAAAAACCCTCCGCAGCCCATCGTGAAAAGTGACCCGCGGCTTGTAGCCGATGCTGGCCGCCGCCAGCGAGATATCCGCTAGCGAATGCTTGATGTCGCCTTCGCGGGGAGGACCAAACGTCGTGCGGAGCGGCCGTCCGTTCAGCGCCGAGATCGCTTCCACGAGCGCGAGCAGGTTGTGGTTGTCGCCGCACGCCACGTTCATCGCCAGTCCCGAGACGTTGCTCTGCAGCGCGCAGATGTTGGCGTCGACAACGTTGTCGACGTGGGTGAAGTCACGGCTCTGTGTGCCATCGCCGTGGATCGTTGCCTCGGTGCCGGCACGCGCATGCTTGATGAACAGCGGGATCACGGCCGCGTACGGCGAGTTGGGATCCTGCCTCGCGCCGAACACGTTGAAGTAGCGCAGCGACACCACTCGCATGCCCCGGGGCGCCCGCGCGTGGGCGAGCGCGATCATCTCGCCCAGCAGCTTCGAGTAGCCGTAGGGCGAGATCGGCTTTGGCTCGAGGTCTTCTGATTTCTTCGCCGCCTGCTGGTCGCCGTAGATGGAGGACGACGATGAGTAGACGACCGCCTTGACTCCGCTCCTTGCCGCCGCCTCGATGATATTGGCCGTTCCGTGCGCGTTGACCGCGAGAGATCCACCCGGGCCCCCCCACTAGCGCGCACTCGAGGGCCGCGCGCGGCCGTG
>JACXTT010012671.1_pt1 | contig 11175 bp, 8 predicted proteins | sample 9270951 | NCBI WGS metagenome assembly JACXTT01 (sample SAMN15532306, study PRJNA645909) | rock metagenome | isolation source: weathered quartz diorite | place: Puerto Rico | collected 2017-06-21 | reverse complement strand
CAAGGCGGTGCTGCGGATCGTCGGAGCGGCTGTGGGCACCGTCGCCGCGACGCTGGCCACCATCCACGTCCCGGCCGGGCACCGGTCGACCCTGGTCGTGCTGTTCGTGGTGATGGCGGTGGCCTTGGTCCTGCGGACCCGGAGCTACGCGTACTGGGCCGGGGGGATGACCGCCATGCTGTCGTTGCTGCACGCCTACTACGGCAGCTTCGGGCAGAGCGGCGCCGACCAGCTGCGCGAACGGCTCATCGGTGTGACCATCGGTGCGCTGATCGGCCTCGGTGCCGCCTGGTTCGTGCTTCCCGTCCGCACCCGCGAGGTCTTCCGTGGCCGGATGGCCGATGCGTTGCGTGCACTGACCGATCAGGACGGCTCCTTCCCGGCGGCGCTGGCAGCCCTCGACGAGCTGGTCCCGACGCTGCGGGCGGCCGCGCGCTCCCACCCTGGATCCCGGCGCCGTCTGGAGGCCGTCGGAGCGCTGCACGACCTGTCGATCCCGGCGGACGACGCCGAACTGCGGGTGCTGCGACGCGACGTCGTACGGATCCGGCGCTCGATGATCGGCAAGGACGACCCGAACCCCGAGGAGCTGCTCCCCGAGCTGCGACCGGTCCACGCCGCGGTCACGAGCTGACCGGTTCTGCTGGACACGGCCAGAGCCAACCGCTTGAGTGTGACCGTGCCCGACCAACGACTTCGCGCCCTGGTCACCGGTGCGTCCCGCGGCATCGGACACCACACCGCACTCGCTCTCGCCGCTGCGGGGTTCGACGTGGCGATCGCCGGGCGGACCGTCGTGGAGGGCGAGGGCACCATCGCGCCGCGGGCCAGCACCGACCCGGTCAGCGACGCAGGGCTGATGCCGGTCGAGGGCAGCCTCGAAGCGACCGCCGCCGAGATCACTGCGCTGGGTGCCGAGTGTCTCGTCGTACCGATGGACCTGACCGAGCCGCTGAGCCTCGCTGCTGCTGCGTCGCGGATCCACGCGGAGTGGGACGTGCTCGACGTGGTCGTCAACAACGCATTCGTGCACCTGCCGCAGCAGGCGTTCCTCGACCTGACCGACGACTCGCTGCGCGGCAGCTGGGAAGGCAATTTTCTGCACCAGGTGCTGCTGGTCCAGCTGCTCGTCGAGCCGATGCTCGCGCGCGGCTCCGGGATGATCGTCAACATGGCCTCGAGCTCGGCCACCTACGACCCACCGGCCGGCCCGGGCGCCGGTGGCTGGGGCCTCGGCTACGCGGCATCGAAGGCGGCGTTCGGGCGGATGGCGGGCACCATCAACGCCGAGCTCGGACCACGCGGGATCCGGGCGTTCAACGTCGACCCCGGGTTCGTGGTCACCGAGTCGGCGCTGGCCCGCGGCGGGACCGAGGACATCGCGCAGAGCGGAGGCTACCCGTCCGCCGACCCGGCGGCCTCCGGCAAGGTGATCGCGTGGCTGGCGACCAGCCCGGACGCGGACCGCTTCCTCGGCAAGGTCATCTGGGCGCCCAAGCTGGCCGACGACCTGGCCGCCCGGGAATCCGTGTGAGCGAGACCGCTGACCAGCTGGCGCTGAACAAGCTGACCGCGCGATACGCCGCCGCCGTCGACACGCGCGACTGGGACGGCCTCGCCGGGCTGTTCGCTGCCGACGCCGTCCTGGTGACGCCCGGCTCGGGAGCCTCGCTCGGGATGGCGGCCACCGCCACCGGGCGCGACGAGATCGTGGCCGCCGTACGGCAGACCGAGGCGTTCGCGCGGACGTTCCACCACCTGACCGGGAGTGTGTGGACCATCGACGGATCGACAGCCTCCGGGCGCACGACCTGCGTGGCCCACCACGTCGAGGAGGGTGCCGAGCCGCGTTCGTGGGCGTGGCACGTGATCTACGACGACCGGTGCGTGCGCGACGAGAGCGGCTGGCTCCTCGAACGGCGTCAGCTCACGGTCGCGATGATCGAAGCGCGACCGATGTTCCGGGTGCTGCCGTTCGACGCACCCGCTGGTCCGTGACCAGTACCGTCAGCGCCATGCAGTACGACGTGATCGCCCCGGTCGGCAGCGGGATGACGGCGGACCCGGCCTGGATGGTCGCGCTCGCCCAGCACGTCGAGGCCTGCGGGTTCACCGCGCTGGTGGCCGTCGAGCACGCGGTGATGATGGCCGAGTACGACTCGACCTACCCCTACGACCCGTCGGGGCGGGTCGAGCTCGCCGCGGACTGCCCGGTCCCGGACCCGCTGGAGCTGCTGTCGTTCGTGGCGGGCGCGACCACGACCCTGGGTCTGGCCACCGGCGTCCTGGTGCTGCCCAACCACCACCCGGTCGTACTGGCCAAACGCATCGCCACCCTCGACGCGTTGTCCGGCAGTCGCTTCCGGCTCTGCGTCGGGATGGGCTGGATGCGCGAGGAGATCGAGGCCTGCGGGATCGACTTCGACTCGCGCGGGCGTCGGGCGAACGAGCAGATCGAGGTCATGCGGGCGCTGTGGAGCGGGGAGCCGACGTCGTACGAGGGAGAGTTCTTCTCGTTCGAGCACGCAGTCTGCCGCCCTGCGCCGGGCACGCGATCCATCCCCATCCACGTCGGCGGTCACACCAGGGCCGCGGCTCGTCGGGCCGGGAAGCTCGGCGACGGGCTGCAACCCCTGGGCGTGATGGGCGACGAGCTCCAGGCGCTGCGTCAGGTGATGGCCGAGAGCGCGCTCGAAGCCGGTCGCGATCCGAACGCGCTCGAGCTCAGTCTCGGTCACCTGGTGACCCGGATCGATGGCGGCAAGGCGGAGCGGCTCGCCGAGGCCGGCGCGACGCGTGTCGTGCTGGCGATGTCAGACACGACCGATCTCGCCCAGGCGAGAGACGAGCTGTCGGCCTGCGCGGAGCGGCTCGGGCTCAGACCACCTGGCTGATCAGGCCGCTGTCGACGTCGTAGATGAACCCTCCGACGCTGATGTTCTCCGGGATCAGCGGGTGGCTCTTCACCTTGTGCACGTCGCGCTTGAGGCTGCCGACCTGGTCCTCGACGACGTGGAACGCGTGCCACGAGACGTCCTGGCCGGTGAGCTCGCCGATCTTGTCCTGGAGCTGCTCCTCGGTGTTCGCGGTCATCGCGCAGCGGGTGTGCGGGATCACCAGGATCCGGTCGACCTTGAGCAGGTGCACCCCGAGGACGAGCGCCTCCAGCGCGGCCTCGGTCACCCGGCCGCCCGGGTTGCGGAAGATCTTCGCGTCACCCGGCTTCAGGCCGAGCATCCGCAGCGGGTCGATCCGCGAATCCATGCACGTCACGATCGCCACGCCTGCGTGGGCGACACCGTCGAAGCCCGAGAGCTCGAAGTGGTCGGCGAATTCGCGGTTGGCGGCCAGCAGGTCGTCGAAGTCTGCGCTCACGACCCGAAGGATAGACCGAGGCTCAACGAACGGTGCGCGCGGTCCAGCGACGGATCGGCTTGGCGTCCTTGCCGCACGACTCCGGGCGCTCGCCGTCGTCGTACGAGCTGACCGCCACCCACCACTGCCGCCCGTCGCGGTGCCGCACCGACCACGCGTCGATCTCCGGTACGACGACCAGGTCGTCGAGGCCGGTCACGCCAACGGTTCGGCGGACGTGGTCCTCCGCGACCTGGGCTCCGGCCGACCAGGTCGAGCGTCCGCGGTAGCCCTCGACGACCAGCTCGTTGCGTCGGGCGGCGTCGAGCAGCAGGGTCCCATCCAGCACCCGACCGTGCAGGGCCCCCGAAGGAAGCAGCACCGTGGTGGCCGCCAGCCGGTGCCCGGACGCGTGCGTGACCTCCCAGACCTGGTCGTGGTGGGCCTCGGCAGCCGCCAGCGCGATCGGACGGCCGAGGCGCGCGCAACAGGTGTCCCGGGTCCCGTTCGTGCATACCAGCAGGACAGGCTGGTCCGAGAGGGTCAGGCCGGGCAGGGTCGCCGCATCGAGGTCGCCACGCGCCACGGCTGCCCAGTCCAGGTCGCGCAGGACCTCGGCGGACGCGACCGTGCCGGACAGCAGCCAGGACCCGTCGGGGTGGGTGTACGCGATCAGCACGTGCCGGTCGACCGCTGTACCGGGATCGGCATGGCGGCCAGGTCGTCGGATCAGGCAGGGCCGCACGCCGTGCTCGTCCGCGGCCGCCTCGATCGCTTGCCCGAGCGTCGTGTCGAGGTGCGAATCGGTCCACGCCTTCGCGCCCCAAGGCCCGTTCTGCTCGAGACAGACCCAGGCGATCGCGTCGGGCGCGGTGCCGATGAGCGCCTCGCCGGCCGCAATGCTGGTCGTGCTGCAGGCAGGCTCGATCATCCGGTGATTCCGATCAGGGGAGAGGACCCGCGGGTCGCGGCACCCCGGAAGAGTACGAGGGCGAGCAAACCCGCCACGAGTGCGCAGAGTGACGCGCCGATGAAGATCGCGTGCAGCTGCTGGACACCGGCTCCCTGGAGCAACGTGTCGTACTTGTCGCAGCGGGTCAGGCCGCCGCCGCAGACCTGCGACGGCGTCGGGAAGTTCGCGGAGACCGCGTAGTAGCGGCGCAGCCCGATCGTGGTCAGGGCCGAGATGCCGATCAGCATCCCGACCATCCGGCTGACGACCAGCAATGCGCTGGTGACGCCGTGGACCTCCGGGTCGGTCGTCGCGAGCAGGGCGGCGTTGACGGGCGCGAGTGCGAGCCCGAAACCGAGTCCGGTCAGCGCGAGCACGAACCCGGCGGACAGATGGTGGTGCAGCGCGTTGACGTCCCAGGAGCTCATCCGCCAGAAGCCGACGGCGCTCAACGCCATTCCGGCGGCAGCGATGGCCCCGACCGGGACGTTGCGCGTCAGCGCGCCACCGAGCAAGGCCCCGATCGGCAGCGCGACCAGCAGCTCGACGAGCACCAGCGCGGCCTTGATCTGGGAATCGCCGTACACGCTGACCCGGGCGAAGACCGGGATGTCGACGAGTGCGGCGATCAGGGCAGCACCGACGAAGAAGCTGACCAGCAACGCGCCCTGGGCGGGGCGGCGTACGAAGGAACCGCGGGGGATCAGGGCGACCGGCGCCCGGCGTTGGTGGACGGCGAACCCGACGGCCGCGAGGGCCGCAACCGCGAGGTAGTACGGGCCGGCCGGGGAGAAGACCTGGACCTCCGGGTTGGCGGTCGCGAACGCCAGGATCACCCCACCGAGCAGGACGGCGAGTAGCAGCGCCCCGAGCAGATCGGCCTGGCGCACCGTCGCCCACCAGTCCCGTACGCCGAAGAACGGCCGGGGTGCGAAGACCAGCCAGGCGGCGAGCACCAACCCGAGCCCGATCGTGACCAGGCCGACCTGTGACCTCCACACCGAAGTAGAGGACCCGAACGGCACGAACGGACCTCCCCAGCGCACCGAGGTGACCAGGCTCGAAGGCTGGCGCATCACCAGCAGGAGGGCGGTGATCCAGAGGGCAGCCAGGGCGAGCCCGATGAGGTCGGGGACTCTGCGCGGGCCAGCGCCGACCTCGGGCGACCGGGTCCGCAGCATGGCGATCCCGGCGGCGAGCACCAGCCCGACCGCCAGGTTGATCCCGAAGATGCCGGGCCAGGCTCCGACGACGAGCACCGCGGCGCCGTACAGCGGCCCGATCACGCTGCCGAGCTCCTGGACGGCTCCGACGATCCCGAGCGGCACCCCGCGCCGCTCGGCCGGGTAGATGTCGGCGACCAGGGCCAAGGTCACCGGCACCAGTCCGCCACCACCGACCCCCTGCAGGAACCGCCCGGTCACCAGGCTCGGCAGGTCGTACGCCGCTGCGGTCACCAGCGACCCGAATCCGAAGACGACCAGTGAGACGACCAGCACCGGAAGGCGACCGCGAAGGTCGGCGATCCGGCCGATCAGCGGCAGCATCGCGACGTACCCGAGCAGGAAGCCGCTGATGATCGGAGCGGCGCGTTGCAGTTGCTCGCCAGACAGGTGGACGCCGTCCATCATGTTCGGGAGCGCGAGCACGACGACGTACGTGTCGGCGGCCGCGAATGCGACCGCCACCGCGGCCAACCCGAGAAGCAGTCGCGGGCTGCGCGCCCGGTCGGCGAGGGAGCTCACGGTGCCGAGATCGTGACGTTCTTGCCGTAGTCGCTGAAGACGAGGTTGTAGGTGACGTCACCGGTGGTGGTGAAGAACCCTCCGGTGACCTGCAACGTCGTCAGGACGCCGGTCTGGTCGATGCCGATGACGGTCCGGTAGCTGCCCGACGCGCTGGCACTCGGGATGATCGGCTTGACCAGGTCGCCCGACAACGTGCCGCTGTACGTCGTCACGACCGTGCTGCCGGTGCGCTGCTGCCCGGTCTGCTTCGCGCCCTTGAGGTCGAGGAGCAGGCCCGAGATGCCCTTGCTCGGGTCGGCGAAGTCGGCCGGGTTCGGCGCGCCGTAGTCGCCCGGGTTGATCACCGCGTACGCGGGCGTCAACGGCAGCTTGGCGTGCACCTTGCCGTCGACCGACACGACCGGCACGTCGGCGCTGAACCCGCTGATCTGCACCTTGACCGTGCCCTGGAACGCGGGCTGGTGGGTCAGCGTCCCGTCCGCACCGAGCACGGCGTCGCCACTGGTCGGTCGGGAGTCGGTGGCCATCGTGAAGTGCACGCTCGACGCCGCGTCGAACGCGTTCTTGGCCTTGGTCAGCGCGGCGGTGACGTCGGCCGGCTTCGCGCCGCCGCCGCTGCCCGAGCTCCCGCCGCAGCCCGCCAGGGACGCGGCGAGGACGACGGTGGCAGCAGCCAGGACGAGCAGCCGGCGCGAGGTGGGGTGGAGACTCATGGCGCTCAGCCTGCCACGGGTCCGGCGCAGGCAGTGACAGGCTGGCTGCCCGGCGTACCGGAGCCGTCGCGTCGGCCGTCCGCCGCCGGCAGGTCGACCGGAGCTCCGCTCGCCGCCGCGGCCATCGCCGGTGCCCGCCCGGCCCACGCGAACACCAGGGTGTCCTCGCCCTTGAGGAAGCGGTGGCACCGGACTCCGCCGGTCGCGCGCCCCTTGGCGGGGTACTCCGAGAACGGGGTCACCTTGACCGAGCCGGACTCGGTGCCGGGCAGCGCACTTCCTGCCCCCGAGATCGTCACGACGACTGCATCGTCCGCGTCGAGTGCTCCGAACCACGAAGCCTTCGCATTGGCGCCGAGCTTGATGCCGGCGATGCCACCACCGGACCGTCCCTGCGGCCGCACCGCAGAGGCTCCGAAGTGCAGGAGCTGGGCGTCGTCGGTGATGAAGCAGAGCGTCTCGTCACCGGTGGCGAGCTGGACAGCGCCGACCACCGAGTCGCCCTCCTTGAGGGCGATCACGTCCCACTCGTCCTTGGCGGACAGGTACTCCGGGTTGACCCGTTTGACCACGCCCTCGGCGGTCCCGAGTGCCAGCCCGGGCGAGTCTGCGTCGAAGTTCATCAGCGCCAGTGCTCGCTCGTCGGCCTCCAGGTTGAGGAACTCGCCGACCGGTGCGCCACCGGACAGGTTCGGATGGCTGGCCGTGCTCGGCAGCGCCGGCAGGTCCAGGACGCCCAGCTTGAGCACCCGGCCGCCAGTGGTCAGGACGCCGACCTCACCGCGCGCGGTGCTCACCACCGACGACACGATCACGTCGTGCCGGGCCCGGGCACCGCCGGTGCCGAGCGGCTCCAGGTCGGTGCTGCGGGCCAGCAGGCCGCTGGACGAAAGGAAGACGTGGCACGGGTCGTTGGCGACCTCGAGCTGGGTGGCCGCCGACGTCGTCGCGACGCCCGAGGCCTCGAGCAGGACCGTGCGTCGCGGCGTTCCGTAGGTCTTGGCAACCTCGGCGAGCTCGTCGGAGACCACCTTCCGCAGCTTGCCCTCGTCGCCCAGGATCTCGTCGAGGTCGGCGATCGTGGTGACCAGCTCGTCGCGCTCCTTGTCGAGCTCGAGCTTGGAGAACCGGGTCAGCCGGCGCAGCGGCATGTCGAGGATGTAGTTGGCCTGGATCTCGGTGAGGTCGAAGACCGTCATCAGCCGCTCGCGGGCGGCTTCGGCGTTGTCGCTGGTCCGGATCAGCTGGATGACCTCGTCGATGTCCAGGATCGCGAGCAGCAGGCCGTCGACCAGGTGCAGCCGGTCGGCCGCCTTGCCGCGCCGGTACGTCGACCGTCGCCGTACGACGTCGAAGCGGTGGCCGAGGAAGACCTCGAGCATCTCCTTGAGTCCGAGGGTCCGCGGCTGGCCGTCGACCAGGGCGACGGCGTTGATGCCGAACGAGTCCTCGAGCGGGGTGCTCTTGAAGAGCTGTTCGAGCAACGCCTCGGGGACGAAGCCGTTCTTGACCTCGATGACCAGCCGCAGGCCCTTCTCCCGGTCCGTGAGGTCCTTGATGTCGGCGATGCCCTGGAGCTTCTTGGCCTGGACGAGCTTCTTGATCGCCTCGATCACGCGCTCCGTGCCCACGCCGTACGGGAGCTCGGTGACCACGATCCCCTTGCGACGGGCCGTGACGGTCTCGATCCGGGTGGTGGCCCGCATCTTGAACGACCCGCGCCCGGTCTCGTAGGCCTCGCGGATGCCGTCCAGGCCGATGATCTTGCCGCCGGTGGGGAGGTCCGGACCGGGGATGAAGCGCATCAGCGCGTCCACGTCGGCAGTCGGGTGCGTGATCAGGTGCCGCAGCGCCTGGACGACCTCGATCAGGTTGTGCGGGGCCATGTTGGTGGCCATGCCGACCGCGATGCCGGTGGCGCCGTTGACGATGAGGTGCGGGATCGCCGCAGGCAGCACCGAGGGCTCGACCTCTCGCCCGTCGTAGTTGGGCCGGAAGTCGACGGTGTCCTCGTCGATCGTGGCGGTCATCGCGACGGCAGCAGGCGCCATCCGGCATTCCGTGTACCGCATCGCTGCCGGCGGGTCGTCCGGCGACCCGAAGTTGCCGTGGCCGTCGATCGTCGGCACCCGCAGCGACCATGCCTGGGCCTGCCGGACGAGGGCGTCGTAGATGGCCGTGTCGCCGTGCGGGTGGAACCGACCCATGACCTCGCCGACGACGCGGGAGGACTTCACGTGACCGCGGTCAGGGCGCAGGCCCATGTCGTGCATCCCGTAGAGGATCCGGCGCTGCACCGGCTTGAGGCCGTCGCGTGCGTCCGGGAGTGCCCGGGAGTAGATCACCGAGTACGCGTACTCCAGGAAGCTGGTCCGCATCTCGTCGCCGACGTCGATGTCGACGATGTGCTCCTCGAAGTCCTCGGGCAATTCAGCTGTACGTCGTGCCATGGGCGCATTCTCCCTGCAGGCCGGGGGATTCGAAGGCAGGGGCTCGCCGCAGCGGACCGTCCCGTTCACCTGGGGGTCAGCCGGGGCCGGTACATTTCGAGTGTGACGATGGCCGACCAGAGGGACTTCCCGGCGCACTGGGAGGCCGACGTCGTGCTCCGGGACGGTCGGACCGCCCACGTCAGGCCGATCAGCCCGGCCGACGGCGACGCGCTGGTCGAGTTCTACGCCGACGTCTCGGACCAGTCGAAGTACTTCCGGTTCTTCGCGCCGATGCCGCAGCTCTCCGAGCGCGACGTCGAGCACTTCACCCACGTCGACCACCGCGACCGGGTCGCGTTCGTCCTCACCGTCGCCGAGAAGCTCCTCGCCGTCGCCAGCTACGAGCTGCTCTCGACCGGCGAGGCCGAGGTGGCGTTCCTGGTCCAGGACGCGCACCAGGGCCGCGGGATCGGGCAGCTGCTGCTCGAGCACCTGGCCCAGGCGGCGCGCGAGCGAGGTCTGCACCGGTTCGTCGCCGAGGTGCTCCCGGACAACCAGCGGATGCTCCAGGTCTTCTACGAGCAGGGCTACCAGGTCACCGGCGGCTGGGACGAGGGCGTGATGCACCTCGAGTTCGACATCGACCCGACCGACACCGCGATCGGCGTGATGGCCGCCCGCGAGCACCGCGCCGAAGCCGCCTCGATCGCCGCGTTCCTCAACGCGAGGAGCATTGCCGTGATCGGCGCGTCGAGGCGTTCGGACACGATCGGTGCCGCGCTGGTGCGCAACCTCGTGCTCGGCGACTTCTCCGGACGCGTGTACGTCGTGAACCCGTCCGCCGACGCGGTGGCGGGGATGCCGGCGTACGCGCGGGTGGGCGACATCCCCGGCGACGTCGACGTGGCGATCGTCGCGGTGCCGGCCGATGCGGTCCAGGACGTCGTCCTCGACTGCGCCGCCAAGGGCGTGCACGGCCTGATCGTGATCTCCTCCGGCTTCGCGGAGACCGGCGAGGAGGGCCGCCAGCGCCAGCGTCGTCTGGTCGGGCTGGCCCGGTCCTACGGCCTGCGCCTGATCGGCCCGAACGCGCTCGGCGTGATCAACACGGCCGTCGACGTCTCGCTGAACGCCTCGCTGTCCCCGGTGATGCCGCCACGTGGTCGGGCCGGGTTCTTCTGCCAGTCCGGTGCACTCGGGTCGGCGATCCTGGAGAAGGTGCGTGGTCGCGGACTCGGCCTCTCGACCTTCGTCAGCGCGGGCAACCGGGCCGACGTCTCCGGCAACGACCTGCTGCAGTACTGGGAGGAGGACGCCTCCACCGAGGTGGTGCTGCTCTACCTGGAGTCGATCGGAAACCCGCGCAAGTTCTCCCGGATCGCCCGCCGCGTCTCCCGCAACAAGCCGGTGATCGCGGTGCGGTCCGGCCGCACGACCCAGGGCGTGCCGATGGGGCACGTGGTGCGCTCGATCGAGGCACCGCAAGCGGCCGTCGACGCGATGTTCCGCCAGGCCGGCGTGATCCAGGTCGACACCCTCGACGAGATGTTCGACGTGGCCCAGCTGCTCGCCCACCAGCCGTTGCCGCAGGGGTCGCGGGTCGCCGTGGTCGGCAACTCCGACGCGCTCGGCCTCCTCGCGGCGGACGCTGCGGCCGCCAGCGGGCTCGAGGTGAGCCGGTCGATCGCGCTCGGCAACGACGCCGGCGCCGAGGACTTCGAGACCGCGCTCGACACCGTCATCGACGACCCCGACGTCGACGGCGTGGTGGCCATCTACATCCCGCCGCTCAACGCCGGGGGCGCCGAGGTGGCCAACTCGCTGGCCGCCGTGGCCGAGCAGTCCGACAAGCCGATCGTCTCCACCTTCCTCGGGCGCGAGGGCGTGCCCGAGCTGCTGCGCGTCCCGGACCTCGCCGGCAACACCGCCGGGCGTGGATCGGTGCCGTCGTACCCGGCCGTCGAGCAGGCGGTCCG
>JACXTT010012670.1_pt1 | contig 11175 bp, 9 predicted proteins | sample 9270951 | NCBI WGS metagenome assembly JACXTT01 (sample SAMN15532306, study PRJNA645909) | rock metagenome | isolation source: weathered quartz diorite | place: Puerto Rico | collected 2017-06-21 | reverse complement strand
AGGCCGGGAACTTGAGACCGACGCTGATCACAAAGGGACCGGCCGCTTGGTTCGCGCCAACTACGACGGCTCAGCCATGACGCAGGCCCTCGAGATTCTCGATGAGAAGATGGAATTCGAGCCCTCTCAGCCCTTGCCCTTCTGGAGGACGCATCCGAAGCTCAGAGAGCGCATTGCCACGTCAAAGGCCATGGACATTGAAATGAACACCGGCCGCCGTCGCGACACCGAGGAGAGAGATTACCTGGCCAATCTGGCCACAGTAGTTCGCTATAACGGGGAACTCGACCTGGACAACCGCCGCGTCCGAACCGCACTGGACCGCTCTCAACGCCTGGTGAACTGGGCCCCCACCGACGCGCGAAATATTACGATGCTCGCCGACGCCTATCGCGGTTTGGGGGCGAAGACCGCCACGGCCACCGGATCGGAGCTTACCGCGGCTGGAAAAAAGCAGACCCGCAACCGGGTCCTCGAGCGGACCGAACAGGAGGAACAGCGCGAGTTGGCTGCCGGTCCTGACGGACGGCGCATCCTGGCGGAGAATCGATCCCAGGCCGAGGCGCTCTACCGGCGGGCCATTGGGATCGCGCCTAGGCTTGCCGAAGCTCACCGGGGACTGGGCATGCTGTATGAGGAGGAGGCGAAGAACATGGAAGCCATCGCTGAGTATCGCACATACTTGGATCTGGCTCCGGCGGACGCAGTGGATCGTCTGCGCATTGAGCGGCGGCTTGAAAGAGTCCTGTCGCGAACGGAGGCAAAGTGAACCCTCGCTTACTAGCACTCGCCATGGCGTGCGCCTCTGCGCTGTCCGGCGCCACTATCAATAGAGCGGTCAGGACGAAGCGCAAGCCGGGCGCGGCCGCTGTTTCAAGCGCATGCCTCCTCTCGCTCGACGCGCGCCTAATGCGCATTGGAATGAAAGGCGCCGAACCCATCCTGCCCGAGAGTGAAGAATGGCGGAACAAGTTGCGCGAGATGGTGAAACATTCCGTGGCCGCCTCTGGATTGACTCTCGCGGGCGACCTTTCAACGCCCGAGGATCAGGCTCGCGAGGCCGTTATGCGCGTGAAGCAGAGATACGAGTCTGTGGCGGTTCAACTGAACAAGAAGCCTAAAAAAGTCGGCGAGGGGCGCTACACACTGGGCGATGAAGTCGCGCTAGCTCCATGCTCCTCTGGCGCCGACGTGTTGCTGTTTGTAAACGCCGCCGGAAGGATCCAGACCGGTTCGCGGAAGGCGTTTTCTCTCATCGTCGGCGGGTACGCGGGCCTGCTCATGGCCCAGTCAGATTATCAAATCTCGATGGCTTTCGTCGACGCCAGGACGGGCGATGTCATCGGGTTCACGCGTATCTTTATGATAGGCGGCAAGACCGGTAAGGACCCAGATACGGTCCTCGCCAACAGGCTCGCGGAAGAGTTCGCCAAGATGCGGACTGTCGCGCCAACCCCTTAGTAGCGCTTCACCGCGGGAGGCAACGATTCTGTCCAGTTAGTCGATCGACTCGGAAGTTGACCTCGAGAGGCTGACGCACCCGCCCGCCTACGCGCTCATTGGATTGGTAGTGGGCTGTATCTTGGGTTTGATTGTCGGTTGGCGCCGTTCGGCAACTGCCACTCGCGACTATTGAGAAACCCCCGACACAACGCACGCGGGTGAGCTTATTTCTCAAACGTTTCGGGCGCACCTCGGCTCTGCGTCTCATAGCAGCGCCTCACATTTTCACCCGTCTTTATAGTTACTCAGGAGCGAGACAAGGTACCGCTGGGCAACATACTCGTTGCGGATGGCCTTCCAGTCGGCAAAAGCCGTTTTGCATTGGTCCACTTTGGATGAAGCCTTGATCCGATCCCACTTGGTTGCATTGCTGTAATCCGCAAGATGACGCTGAAACTGGAGTTCCCGAAAAGCTCTCGCCACGGAGCGCAGCTTGGCCGCCACAATCGGAGAGACTGACGGATCATACGTGGCGTTCTCGGCTCGTGTGGACGCCTCCTTCATCGTCTTATGCTCGAATGCGCGGGCAAGATAATCCCGTGTATCCAGCCTGCTCCAATTCGCTGAAGCGTCTTGTATCAGAAGATGAAAAAGAGCGTAGTAGGCTGTCGAAACCGACCGTCGCAGACTTGCTTGTGTGGGCGTCTTGGGTTCTTTGTTGAGGAGAAGAACTGCCTGCTTCAAAAGGTCGTCCGGAAACGCCATAGACTACATCCAGCCGGGATTGCGGAAATGCGCCGGATCCGACGTGAAGTTAAAGTACGACTGAAGTCCCCAACGGTTGTAGGGTTGTAGTTGGTCAAATAACGTCGTCGTCACTCTTCCGGTGATGTCCGCCAGGCGGGACGCATGGCTGGCGAAAGGCGTGAGCAGGATACCGAAGAATATGGATGGTTCGCCGCTCGAGTCGGCTCCCAGAGTGAACCGAACATCTCGAACCTCGCGGGCATTCAGCACTTTTGCAACTTGGGCTACCGCATCCCGCAATTCTGACTGATTAACGAATCCAGTTGGAACGATCACATTCCTATTATCTCCCCTCCCTATTATCTCCCCTCGCCCTATGGGAAAAACAGCACGGACGATTCAGCAAAGAAGAGATGAATGAAGCTCGCCGCAGCGTGCTAGCGCAACTCCGGCCATCGCGAACAATCCGGCGACGACTCGCGCCGCTTCTGTTCCGGCAAGCTTGGGTAGCAGCGCCGTGAGTGCGAAGAACGGAGGGCGTAGAAGGACCGAAGCCTCACTACCAGATTTGAGGACAGATTCACGACTCGACCGCGAGTTCAAGATAGAGTTGGCGTTCTCTAGAGGACCCGATTCAGCGAGAAAGCTGAATTTCAGGCGCACCTGGAAAACCCTCGAGCCGGAATGAGGAATCACGCGTCCCGTTTAACCTCACGCTCCTGGACCCCTGTTCAGTTCCTCCGGTCAAAGATCCCCCGCCCGGCATCCGCGAACTGGCATAAATACTCCCGCGCGTAATTGTCCTGCCCCCCACGAAGACATGCCAAATCGGGTCCTCGACATCACCGCTCCGGAGCTACACGCCCCGGGTTGGACAGTGGATTCGAGCGATCGAATCAGATGCAGACCAACTTCCCATGTCGGCGGCCTGATCCAAGGGCTGCTTTACTTGCTGAGTGCTCGAGCGCCATCCATTTCGAGATTGGCATCGTCCGGTAATGACGCCCCAAGGGAATTTTGCCCCTGCTTCTTCTGTCCACCCACAGCCAGGCGTTAGAAGAATGCTTAATCGATCTTATTTCAACGGCTTGCGCCGTTAGGTGAAATCCAGGCCACGATCCATTGACTTCCGGCATTGACGAGGGTAAAGCCAAAGTATGAATACTCTCTCAGCCGTCCGATTCAGTGGGGTCGCTTTGCTGATGCTTGCAGGGACCGTTGGCTTTCAGGCACAAACGCCGACGCCGTTGCCTGCTCCGGCCATCGATCGCGTTGGATTTCCGGCGGACTACCAGTCCACGTTCATCAAGGTCTATACCTTCGACAACTTCCAGAACCGTCAAGTCAGGGTCGTCTGGGCGAACCCAATCGCGGCCAGCGTAACTCCGAAAACGGTTCACAAGTTTCCGTTCGGCTCGATTATTGTCATGGAGACCTTTGCGGTTATGGAGGATGCGGCCGGTGACCCGGCCTTGGATGGCAACGGCCGCTTCATTCCCACCGGGGCGCCAACCTCGGTCTTCGTGCAGCGGAAAGAGAGGGGCTTCGGCGCGGACTACGGATTGATTCGCAACGGACACTGGGAATACGCCTCGTACCGGCCAGACGGGAGCTATGCGACCCAGCCCTCAGGGACCGGGAGTTGTGCCGCCTGCCACTTGCAAGGAGCGGGCGCGACAGCGGCGGCGCCAGGCGGTGCTCCGATTGCCGCCGGCACGATCGACATCGGCGAGCAGTGGGACTATGTGTTCAGGCCGCAACTTTTCGCAACGCCGGTGTTCGGGGGCGGAAGCGGCGCCGTTCCCAATGGCGTGCTGCAGCACTATGTTTTCGTGCCCAATACCATTCACGCGCAGCCCGGCCAGACGGTTACCGTCTATAACTCAGATCAACTCCTGCACCACATCGTCGCCGACGACAATAGCTTCGATACCGGAGTATTGAATCCTGGCGGCAGCTTCACCGTTAAGGCGGGCGCGGCTGGAACCACTATCTCGTATCACTGCACGCTGCATTCCCGCATGAAAGGCAAGATCGTAGTAGACGCCCAGTGACGCGGGATGCGCATCGTCAGCGCCAACCCTCCGCAAGGTAGAGCTCAGAGAGCACCCTGCGGTACGAGTAGACGTAGGACCGCTCATCGTCAGCAATTGACACGCCGGTGATCGCGTTCACTCCGATCGTGTCCGACGGTTTGAGCAATTTCCACGGGCTCAACTGCCCTGTGGATGCATCCAGGCGCGAAATCCGGGCAGATGACTGAACGCTCGCCGCTAAATGCATGACATAGAGCCATCTACCGTCATTGCTCCATCGGATGGGCGCGAGGGGCTCATTCGATGCGATTTCGCGCTTTTGGTGTCCTGCGGTTTCGTAAATCTCCAGAACACCTTCGGGAGTGAGGACCGCCACCGACTGGCCGTCAGGCGACGCCGAGGCGTTTCGAACCATCATCGGGCCCGTGAGCGCTTCTGCCTTCCCGCTCTCCGCATCCTGGATGTAGAGTTGAAGTGGCTGTTTGGGCCGGTTGGCCAGCGCCAGGAGTTTCTTCCCGTCCGGAAACGGCCGAGCCCACTGGTAGGTTAGCCCGGAGGTGGCGAATTCCTCTGGAGGCTTGCCCGAAACCGGAGCCTTGTAGAGCCGCGCGCGGTCCTCTGAGAGGATGATGGCTGCGGAGGCATTCGCATCGAAGCCTTGCGCGATGCCTTCGCGAAGCCGCACGATTTCTCCGCTGCGCAAGTTCCGGATGTAGGTGACAGTGCGCCAACCAACGCCTTCGCCACCCTCGTCAAATAGCAGCAGCGAACCATCCGCCGAAATCTGTTGGACACGCGACCAGTCCGTCAGCGACAAATCGCGTTCCTCGGCTTCGCCGGCGACAGACCCTGCCATTTCCAGCCGGCGGGATTCGACGCTCAACAAAACCCGGCCATCCGGTGCGATATCCCGAAGGGTCAGTCCTCCGGGCGCCTGCCCGATCGGTCGCAGCGAGCCGCGTATTGTGACGCCCCAAACTGACCGTGGACCGTTGCCGCGAGAAGCGGTGAAGTAAACTTCAGAGCGGCTCCTCCACGCGAGGCCGGAAGCGCTGGCCCAACCTTCCGATAGAGTGCTGGCCGTACCCCGTTGATCAACCAGGCGCACCGAGCCGGCATCGTCGTGCCGTACAGGATGTTCGATGAACGCAACGGCGTCGCCAGCCGGGGATACGCGCGAATTGCTCAGCCATCCGGATGTCCGGTACAGAACCCGGCCAGGCGGAAATTCGAGTTGTTGCGCTCCGGCGACTACCCGCACCAGCGCCAGGTTCGCTCCATCGGGGGACCAGTCAGCGCCGAAGATGCCGTCTGCGATTCGTTCGATCGGGCCGCCATCGACACTCGTCCGGAAGAGCGTGCCCCCGCGGATATTCATGGTCCCACCGGATCGCATTACCGCTAAACTGCCTGAGCGGGAAACGGCAACGAGGCTCAGATTCTCGAATCCGAGCGCACGCGAGACCGGATCGCCGACGTGCAACTGGTGGATCCGCCGCGGTTCGTTGCCCCATTGTGCGGTGTAAAAAATCGCCTGCGAGTCTCCCCCGAAGCGCGCGCCGGTGACATTGCCGCGCTTGAAGGTAATCTGCCGGAAACCGGACTCTGGCGTGGCAGGGCGGTTGGCCACAACCGCGGTCAGAGCGATCACCAGCGCCAGGCACGCGCCGATGATCCACAGCAACCGCCGCCGGGAACGGCGAACAGGAGGCTCCACCGCAGCTGGACCGTGCGGCATCTCAACGGGGCCGCCCCGGGGAGGTTCGTGCGCCTGCACCGGCGCGATAAACCGGTATCCGGAACGCGCCTCGGTAGCGATGAAACGCGGGTACTCGGCTGAATCACCGAGAGCAATTCGCAGCCGGTTAACCGCCGTGTTCAGGCCATTCTCCAAGTCGACGAGTGTCGGGCCGGGCCACAGAAGGGACTTTAGCTCCTCGCGGCTCACGATCTCGCCCGGCTTGTCCAGTAGCGCGCAAAGGACCTGCACAGACTTCGGCTGGAGGCGAATCCGCGTTCCCTCCTTGCGGATCTCACCGGATGTGCGATCGAACTCGAAAGGCCCGAACCGCACCACTTCGGAGGGCTGTCCGGATGCCTGCAACTGCGAGACGGACCCCATATCACCCACCTCGTGCGTTCCATGGAAAAGTCTTCCAGCCAGACTAGCAAATGCCGCGATGACAGTAAACGATTCGCTACGCCGGGACGGTTGCCGCCACAGTTGATCGGCGAGCACATATGCCCGGCTATCGCAGCGCCTGACAGCGAATATGCGAAAGTGGTTCGCGTCTGCGAGGGCCAGAGTTCATTTCAACTTCGGGAACGCGGCCAAATCGCCTCTCTTTGGCAGTACTGGCAATGCTACCCCTCGCCGCGGCCCGAGGCTCCAGTACGCCCCTGACCATGGTGGTGGGTTCCACCGGGCACATGCGAAATGACGGGGAAGGTCCCAATGTTACGGGCGTGGACTACGTTGCCGTTTGTCTCGAGCCCACCCGCTGGCCGCGTATGCCGTTCGACTTTGCATCAATTGGCCGTTCGCGATCCCGCCACGGCCGAAGCGCACCGTGGAACATCGGCTGACTGATCTGTACCCGCCGGCGGAGGTCAACCCATCGGCGTAATCAATAACCCTTCGGGCAATGATCTCGTGATCTCTCGTCCGCTGAACTCCACGTTCAAGAGCTACCTAGACATCCCTGTCGGCTCTTCCGTATCGCCAGAGTCTGGCGAGGTGCGGTTTTGCAACGCAGGCTGCATGGAAGCATTACGTTGTGATCTTTGGCAAAGAAAGCCTTTGGTATCGGAGGAGAAGCTCACCGCCGGGTTCGTGGTCTATCGTGTTTCCGCCACAATCCAAAGGGCGGCTTTGGAGACGGAGCGGCGTCCGCGTCGTCGATCTTGGCCTTTTCTGCTACGAGGGACGCGTCGATGTGCACGTTTACAGCAGTCGACGGTACCTTCGGACACTCCCAAGCCAGTGCCTCGGCCCGAGTAATTCGCGAGACCTCCAGCGGATCGTCGGTTACTCGGACGCATCCACGGGAGGCGTGAGACGCGGTTCGAATCCATGCCGGGGAGCCAAACAACAGTCGTTGAATCTATTGATCTTAATGGCCTTAGTCGCGATTTAGCCCATCGCGGATTCGAACTTGGGCGGAGTCCTTTCGCGGCGCGATATCTCAACGAGGGCCATTTCATTGAGCGCGGCTCCCCTGGGCGGGTGAGCCTAGCCGCACAATGACTAGGGAAACAACTCTCTGAACGCCATCGTCTTCTACTTCCTCAGGCGATAGATAAAGAACGGTTGATGAGCCATCAATCGAGCCTTTTCCGGGGGCGCCGCCACCGGAGCCGAATACGCGGAAACCGCGCTGTCCGTGAAATAGATCGCGTTATCCGGCCCTATCGCGATACCGTCCGGCCAGATGATGTCAGGCGAGCGCGCAAGGGTCGTGATCGTGCGCCTGTTCGGGTCAAAGCTTATAATCCCGCCGTGCTCGACATCCCCGATAATGACCTTCCCGTTTTTATCGACCGCGATGCCGTCGCTCATGGACTTTGGCCCAAGATATTCGACCTTGGCTGCAACGCCCGCGGGGCTGTTCGTGGAATCGAGCAGGGAAGAAAGCGGAACGCGGCAGAGACGCGAGCTCGTCATGGGAGCGAGATAGACCCACTTCTGGTCCGCGCTGATCTCAATGCCGTCAAGCCCGACCGCGAAGTTGATCAGCCCCCAGAGCATCCTGTGGGGACCGGCTGGAGTTTGCATCAGCCAATCTTCGGGGGATGTGCAGGGCGTGTCCGCCAAAGCCGTGCGGAAGCTGTGATCCCGGACCGAATAAACGATGAGTTTCGGGGCAGTGAAGCGGAAAATGCCCGGATCGGCCAGCAGGATGTACCGGCCGTCGTCCGTAATCCGCAGATCCTGCGCGAACTGCGCTTCATGCCCAGGAAACTCGAAGTATTCGACACGTTGCCTGGTCGTGAGATCGAATGCCGACAGCCGCGTATGCTCAAAATCGAAGCTCGCCGGTTCAATGAACCAGATCCGATTCTGACGGTCGATGGTCATGCCGAAGGCGCCCTGGAATTCCTTTTGCATCTCGAGCGAAGGAAAGGGCGTGATTTTTCCGTCAGCCCATTCAAACACCGTCGCCTCCGTAAAGCGACCCGCGCGCGCGATTGGGTGATAGTTGAAATAGACGTGGCCGTTGGGCGCGACGGCCAGATTGCCGGGCGGATAATCCAGGCGAATGAGCTTCTCCAGCTTGCGCGCCCCCACCGGGTTATCCGCGCCGATATCCGGATAGAACGTCCCTCGTCCGTATTCGAATTTTGCAAACGCCAGCAATCCGAGGAGGAGCACAAGCAAGGCTGCAGCCGACTTGACGGCTATTCTCGCGACTGAAGTTCTGCTTTTCATGCGGGGCCTCCATTCAAGGACGAATTGATTGTAAGTGAGACGCGCGTTAGGGATTGTCGGGCGAATAGTGATGCCAGAGGACGGTCTTTCCCATCAGCGATACGCCCATGAAACCGCGCAGGTGGAGCTTGTCGCCCTCGACCCAGGCTTTGCAGCTGTAGGTCTTGCCGCTGGGCGGGTCGTAGATCCTCCCATCGGTGTATTCCTTGCCGTTCCATTTGAGGCCCGTAAGGCTGACGATGCCGATGATGTCGCGCGAGCGCAGGCTCGTATCGGGGTTTTTGATGTCTTTCCTGGACGTCTGCCCGTCACTCTCGACGATCTTGTTTCCCCAGAGCAGTTTTGCTTTGTAGCCGTCGCCATCCTTGAAAAACTCCATCCGAACATCCTTCTCGTCGGACTCCCAGGCTCCAACGATGGACTCCTGGATTGCCTGCGCTCGGAGTACACTGCCTGAGGCCAATAGCATCAGGGACACAGCAAGTGTGATCAGTTTCATTTCGTATTCTCCTTTTCCTGTGATTGATAAAGCCTCGCCTACTGGTGTGTGCCGGGGGAGGCGAGGGCTCGCGCCTTGGCTACGCCTTGCGCGGCATCCGACACCGCCGCCCACTCTTCCCACATTGCGAGCCGAGTTGCGTAGGCCGCACGCGCCAGCGGCAATCCTTCGTTGCCGACGAAAAACCGCAAGGGGGGATTGGCCGAGTCCACGATCTTAAGAACGGCCGCCGCCGTCGCCTGGGGATCTCCGAATTCGATGTTCGCGGCGGAAGCGAAAAGCTGCGTTCTCATGTCAGCGTAAGCCCCGATGCTGGGGGTAATCTTGAGTGACGACTGGCTTCCGAAGTCCGTCGCATATGCCCCCGGTTCAAGGAGAGTGACCTTGATGCCGAATCCTTTGACCACCTGAGCCAGGCTTTCATGAAGTCCCTCAAACGCCCATTTCGAGGCATTGTAGAGACCGATCAGGGGACCGGCCACGATGCCGGCGACGCTCGACACGCCGACGATGTGACCGGCTCCCTTCTTGCGGAGCAAGGGCAATACTGCCTTGATCACGCGAAGCGCGCCGAAGAAGTTGGTTTCAAATTCCACGCGAACGCTTGCCTCGTCGGCTTCCTCGACCGCGCCGACCAGGGCATAGCCGGCGTTGTTAATGACAACGTCAAGCCGGCCGAAGTGCGCATGGGCCTGCTCGACCGCCGCGCTGACCTGTTCCTGGCTCGTCACGTCCATGGCGAGCGGCAGGACAAGGTCGCCGTATCGGTCAGCTAGTTCGGCGACGCTCGTCAGAGACCGTGCCGTCGCCACGACGCGGTCGCCGCGCTTGAGCGCGGCTTCAGCCCAAATGCGGCCAAATCCGCGGGAAGCGCCCGTAATAAACCAGACTTTCTGAGACATGTGATACTCCTTTTGAGTGTTTTAAGAACTTGTCCGGCCATGCGCACACGTCCGCCCGCGCGCGCACTGCGACCGTTATTTGTTATCAGGGCCTCGTCCGAAGACAGAGCCCTTTACTGAATCAGTGTTTTAGTCGCTGGGTTCTCCGCGGCGTTGAGTTCCCGCCAGCGGTTTGGCGTTACGCCTTCCCAATCCCGGAACGCCCGGTGGAAGGAACTTGTATCCTGAAAGCCCAGCAGATAGGCGACCTCGTTGATTTCCGCGGATGGATCGGCCAGCAATCGCCGGCCCAGTTCTTGCCGGGCCTCGATAAGAAGCTCGCGGAAGTTTTTTCCTTCGTCCGTGACGCGGCGTTGGAGGGTGCGTTCGCTTATCCCGAGTTCCTGGGCAATCTCCGGCAACTCCGGCCGCCCGCTCGCGAGCTTCCGCTTCAATACCACCTTCACCTGCTCGCTGATCGACGTGCAGGCTTCAAGATCGCCCAGTGCGGCGGCCAGCGCGGGCGTGAGGATTTCGAGGAGTTCGGGATTATGACCGGGAAACGGCAGGTCAAGATCGGCCGCCTTGAGCACCAGGACGTTCTTCGGGGTCTTGCAGCGGATGGGACAACCGAAAAAGGCCTTGTGCCTTTCGGTGACAGGCTCCGTTCGCGTCAGTTCGACACGCTGCGGCGTCAAGCGCTGCTTCGTTCCCCTGCGCCCCAATTCAAGGAGAGACGCGAAAGCCACGTCTGTTAGGACCGGCGGCTCCGGCTCGTTCGCGTAAAGCCACTCTATCGAGATGTGGGCTTCGTCGCCGTTTTCCGTCAGGTGCAATTGCTCAGGCGTACAGAGGTGCTTGAACCGCGCCGTTCGAACTATGGCGTCCCCATAGTCCCTGGCAAAGAAGGAAGCAAAGCTCGACGGCGGATGGGCGGATGTATCTGTCTCTTCGACCAATCTCAACGCTATGGCTGCGTCGCCCGTCAGAGTTTCGAGCGCCTTCCAGAGCGCGAAGTATTGTTGCGTAGTGATCGGCCTTTGCCCAGGCAGGTGGAGGGTGCCGGGGAGGCGTGCCTGGCGCAAGAGCGCGTCCGGGCGAAGTCCCAGCCGCTCGATGGCGCGCCAGAAGGCCTGCGGC
>JACXTT010012669.1_pt1 | contig 11176 bp, 8 predicted proteins | sample 9270951 | NCBI WGS metagenome assembly JACXTT01 (sample SAMN15532306, study PRJNA645909) | rock metagenome | isolation source: weathered quartz diorite | place: Puerto Rico | collected 2017-06-21 | reverse complement strand
ATAACCATTGCCGACCCGGTGGCGCAATTGCATCTGCACAAACTCATCATTCAGCAGGAGCTTTCGGTACGCAAAACCGAGCAACTGGCCCGCGACCTGCAACGTGCCACGCCAAAAAAAGAAGGTAAAAAACCCGAGCCCATATCCTTCCAGGTACAAAAGATACAGGACGACCTCGCCTCTAAATTCGGCGCCCGTGTAAAACTGAAAATTGATGATGCCGGCAAAGGCGCTATCGAAATACCCTTTTTATCACAAGACGATTTGGGGCGTATCCTCGAAATGTTGGATTGGTAAGCATGTACAGATACCTGCTCATAGCGCTGTTTTTATTGGTTTGCGTTGCCGCGAAGGCTCAACAGCCCGATACTGCAGCATTTCGTAACGCCAAAAACAATTCGGCGCCAAAAAACGATACGGTTGTATTGAAACCGTTCAGGGCTAAAGCAAACATTACCAAAGAGAAGGTTTACCACCCCGATACTAACCACAGCGTGCGTGGTGCGCGCATACGCTCCATGATATTGCCGGGTTTGGGACAGATATATAATCGCCATGGCCTGTGGTGGCGTTTGCCACTGTTATATACAGGCCTTTACTTTACCATACAGAATTACAGATCTAACGCGGGGGACTATGATGCCTTTTTAAAGGAATCGGAATGGCGCGCGCATGGACGGCCGGGCGGTGCTGCCGGAGAGCCATTACCTATTTATAACGGGCAAGGTATCAGCAATGTTCCCGATCAAACCATTTACGATTTTAAGGACCAGTTGCGCCGAAATGCACAACTTACCCTTTTTGGCCTGGCGGCAATATGGGGTGTAAACGTAATTGATGCCTATGTTGAGGCAAAGTTTATCCACTCGTACACCATGGATAATAATTTGAGCTTTAAAGTAAGCCCGCAGTTGATGAATCAGCCTGTTTATGCTTCAAATTTTAATGCTACATTTACGCCCGGTTTAAAATTAACACTCTTGTTCAAATGAAGATCGCATTATTAGGATACGGAAAAATGGGTAAAATGGTCGAAAAGATCGCCACCGACCGTCACCACGAGGTAGTACTTAAAATAGACCACGATAACCTCGACGACCTTACTCCCGAAAACCTGAAAAAGGCCGATGTAGCCATCGAGTTTAGCACACCCGATACCGTTTTAGGCAATATCCAAAAATGTTTCGAAGCTAATGTTCCTATTGTTGTAGGGACTACGGGCTGGTATGGCTCGCTACAGCAAATAAAAGATGATTGCGAGAAGAGTAACAATGCGCTCATTTATGGGTCTAACTATAGTGTTGGCGTAAACGTATTCTTCCACGTCAACAAAATACTGGCCAAACTGATGAACCAATACCCGTACTACGATGTACAAGTAGAGGAGATACATCACGTACAAAAGCTGGATGCCCCAAGTGGTACCGCCATGACCATTGCCGAAGGTATCATAGAAAACCTCGACAGCAAAAGCGAATGGGTAAATACCGTAGGCGAGCAGGTGCCTGATAATATGCCTAAAAACAATCAGTTGCTTATTGAATCGTTGCGGATTGACAGTGTGCCCGGAACGCACACCGTAATTTACGATTCGGAAGTTGACACCATCGAGTTTAAGCACACCGCCCATAATCGTACAGGTTTTGCTTTAGGCGCTGTTTTAGCAGGCGAGTGGATACAGGACAAAAAAGGTTTTTTTACCGTAAAAGATATGTTTAGTTTTGATATTAAGTAGTTTACAATTTAAAGAAATAGCATAGTGAATATAGTAGAGTTTTTTATTTTTATCATCGTTCTATTCGTTTTACCATACGTTGGTTTATGGAAAATGTTTACCAAGGCAGGCCAACCGGGTTGGCTTGCGCTTCTCCCTATCCTTAACTTCTATGGAATGATAAAAGTTAGCGGCAGGCCGCTATGGTGGATGATACTGATGTTTATACCAGTGGTTAACTTTATAGTTGCCTTTGGTATCTATATCGATTTCCTGAAATCTTATGGTAAATTCAGGCTTTCTGATTGGGCTAAAGGTATTTTGCTCGCATTTTACTTCCTGCCAAAATGGGGTTTCGATCCAAAGGTGAAATACCTGGGCCATGGCGCTACTGCTGAGTTTAAAGAGCAGCATAAAGCCCATCTTAAAAAATCATCAGGCCAGGAGTGGACCGAAGCCATCATTTTCGCCGTTGTTGCCGCTACGCTGATACGTACTTTTTTTATCGAAGCCTATACCATCCCTACACCATCAATGGAACGCTCATTATTGGTTGGCGATTTTCTTTTCGTGAGCAAAGTAAACTACGGCCCGCGTACACCAATGACGCCAATCGCGTTCCCATTCGCGCATCACACCATGCCCTTGTTAAATACTAAGGCTTATTGGGATGGCTGGGAACTGCCATATCACCGTTTACCGGGATTGAGTGAAGTAAAGCGTGGTGATGTTGTGGTATTTAACTACCCTATGGACGCCGATTCGCCACTATGCCGCCCTGTTGATAAGCGCGAAAACTATATAAAACGTTGCCAGGGTGTCCCCGGCGATACCCTAAGCGTTGTTGATGCGCAGGTATTTGTAAACGGCAAAGCCGCGCCAAACCCTCCGGGTGAGCAGATAGACTACAGCGTAACCACCAACACTACTGAAGCCATTAACTCAAAAGTTAACGAGGACCTGAATATTACTTACTACGAAGGTAACCCATCGCCAACCATGACCAAAGAATCGGCAGCGGCATTGAAAAGCTATTCGTATGTTAAAACGGTAGTGCCTTTGGTAAATAAAAAAGGCGAAAGCATGGCCGGGCAGATATTCCCTTCAAAATACCCTAAACTGTACATGCTTAACAAAAAAATGCCAAGCTATAACTGGAACATGGATAACTACGGTCCTATCATCGTTCCGAAAAGAGATTGGACAGTTAAACTGGATAGCTTAACACTACCAATTTACGGCCGTTGCATTGAAGTTTACGAAGGCAATAAGCTCGAAATAAAAGGAAACGATATTTACATCAATGGTAAAAAGACCGATACCTATACCTTTAAAATGAACTACTACTGGATGATGGGTGATAACCGCCACGACTCGGAAGATTCACGTTTCTGGGGCTTTGTTCCCGAAGATCATATTGTTGGTAAGGCCCTCTTCATCTGGATGAGTTGGGACGACAATGGCAGCTTCCTCGGCAAAATACGCTGGAGCAGGTTGTTCAGGGGAATACATTGATCTGATGTAAGATGTTGAATGTAAAATGGAAGATGTAAGGAAATTGCATCTTCCATTTTTGTTTTTACTATATTAGCATTATGAATTACGCTGAGTTTATAGAGATCAATTCTGCAAAACGGTTTGGTAAGCCTTGTATCATTGGTACCAGAATATCAGTTTATGATGTTTTGAGTTGGCTATCCGAAGGAATGTCAATCAGCGATATTGTTAATGACTTTCCGGAGCTAAATGAAGAGCAAATCAAAGCGTGCTTAGCTTATGCAGCTTAGACTTTTTTAAACTTTGTCATTTCGACCGTAGGGAGAAACCTTTGCAAAGCGATATTCGAAAGCGGACATTGTAAAACAAGCTCGTCAGTTCCCCCTTTAGGGGGTTAGGGGGCTTAACCCAAACCTTTTCGCCAACTCATCCAAATCTGTCACAACAGCATCAACCAAAGGTATCCCGTTAACAGCCCTATCAGCTTCAGCCTCCAGTTCCGGCTCACCGGGGATAATTACAGGCTGATCCGGATCGATACGGTTAGCGTCCTTAAATCGCGCTATCCAGGTGTCCATGTGTTCTTTAAACTCATTCACCGGGCGAAAACCGTCAACCCGCATCGCACCTAAAAAATGCCCTATGCCTAAACCCACGGGATCAGTAGGCGGTTCTAAAAACGAAACAAAAGGTGGTACCCAGGGCCCGTAATTAGCGCCCGATAGCACTGCCGATAAAATATCCACCGTGGCGCTCAAACCAAAACCTTTGTGGCTGCCATGTTCACGGTCGCTGCCGAGGGGCAGGAGGGAGCCTCCTTTTTTTAAAGCATGAGGGTCGGTAGTAAAGTCGCCGTGCGTATCTTGTATCCAGCCTTCGGGCACTGGTTTGCCTGCGCGTTGTGCAATCTCTAATTTACCATTGGCTGCTGCCGATGTTGCCATATCCACCACAACCGGCGGATATTTCCCTGCCGGGAAAGCATAGCAAATGGGGTTGGTACCCAGCATACGTTCGTTGGAAAATGTAGGTGCGACCAGCGGACTGGCGTTCTGCATGGCGTAACCTATCATATTACGTTCAACCGTCATCAAAGCATGGTAGCCCGAAATGCCAAAGTGATTTGAGTTACGTACCGCCACCCATCCCGAGCCGTACTTTTCAGCCTTCTCCATAGCGATCTCCATAGCGAAAGGCGCTACCGCCAAACCTAAACCCGCATCGCCATCAACAGTAGCAGTAGTAGGTGTTTCGTGTACGATCTTGATATTAGGCGTAGCATTAATGCGCTTCTTTTCCCAAAGCCTTACATACCCGCTTAACCTCGCCACCCCATGCGAATCTATCCCCCGCATGTCCGAGCGTATCAGTACGTCGGCAGCAAGTTTGGCATGTGTGTTGCTGCAACCCATAGCCAGGAATATGTTTTCGGTGAAGGAACGTAAGTTTGGTTCAGAAATGATCATCGTCAAAGTTAAAATTAATTAGACACTCAAAAACAACAACATTGCAACTTTCAAACCTTCCAACATTTCAAATTCCAACAAAAAACCGTAAACTCGCTTATCTAAAATCAATACCAATATGGAACCCATCACCGTACAAGCCACCATTAACGCGCCCATCGAAATTGTTTGGCAAATGTGGACACTGCCCGAGCACATCACCCAATGGTGCTTCGCATCCGACGACTGGCATTGCCCCGCCGCCACTAATGATCCGCGTACCGGCGGCAAATTCAGTACCACCATGGCCGCTAAGGACGGTAGCTTTGGTTTTGATTTCGGCGGCGTTTATGATAAAGTGATTGACAACAAACTGATTGAATACAGCTTAGGTGATGGCCGCAAAGTAAGCATCACCTTCACTTCCAACAAGGACGACCAAACCACCGTAACCGAAACCTTTGACCCTGAAAACGAAAACCCGATAGAAATGCAGCGCGGCGGCTGGCAAGCCATTATGGATAATTTTAAGAAGCACGTAGAGGGTAATTAGCCGTTAAGGCAAAACAGCAGTAACTGTATCTCCCGCTAAAATATCTTTTGGAAAAGTAATGCGGGTGCTTTTACTGTCGATACCTACCTGTACACCTTGCAATTTTCGTGTTGGATCGGCTACGTGGATAATGGTTTTGCCATTACTTTGTTCGTACATAATAATACAGGCTTTGTCAACTTTAAGCATCGCGCCACCGGGTATTTTACAATAACCCGGCGTATAAAAAACAGCCATAATTTTGTTGCCGCTTTTTATGGCTTGTAAAGCAGGGGTATTGGCTATAATGCTTACCGGGCTTTTTTGCGCCAATTTTTTAGCATCGGCAAGGCCGGTTGCGGGTTTCACGATGTACGCGTAGCTATTGTTATTGTTGTGGGGTATGTAGGTGGTTATAACAGAGTCAGTAATAACTTCACTTTCCGATCCTTTATCAATAGCGGTCCAGTCGCCGCTGCGTTTCTCAATGCTTGTTTTAGCCAGTTCATTCTTTTCGGGGAAAATATAAGCGGTACTGTCGTGCCACAGCCATATTGTGCCGCTGTCGCTATTACCTTTATACAGTTTTTTGCCGTTGTATAAGCGTTGGTTAACCGTAGTCACCAGGTTTTTCTTATTAGGGGCATCTATACCTGCGCCCATCGATATCATCATATCATCGGCAAAAAAATAGCTTTTGCAGGCCTGTATATTTAACCTGTTATAGCGCATAACGCTGATACCCGCTGTGCTGTCGCTTAGCTGCCCTACAAAATCGCTGGTGTTCGAGGCAGCGAATGTTTTGTCTGAGGATGGGTCTATAATCGTATCGCAGGTTGTGCCGGGCAGCATGGTCCAGTTCCAAATGGGCTCAATATTATGGTATTCGTTGCCGGTGCGTTTAATAATTGTCAAACCATCGTTTAAGAACGAACCCTTCAGGTTTTCGGAGTTGATCGACTCTATTTTTTTAACCAAAGCGCCATGTGTTTTAACGCTCATCATATACTTGTTCGAGGCCAATTGTATCATGTAATCGCTTCGCCAAAAACTTTTATTGCCCTTTAATTGCGATGGCTTTTCGCCGGGATGTGTAATGCCGTCAATATCATACCTGCCTTTATAGTTCTTATCGAACGAGCGCAGCAGGTTAAAATTATTATACAGGTATTCTGCGCGTTTGGTTTCAAAGCCATCCCTCAGTTGCCTTCCGGCAGCGGCAATATCCATCGCGCCTTTGTAAATGGTCCACCGCAGACCATTGGCGCAGTAGTTGAATAATATCTGCTGTTTATCATCGCTAAAGGCTAAGGGAGTATTGGCGGTTACCGTCATCCAAAAAAGTAAGCTATTGATGTAATGAAAACCGTAGTTGCCAAACTGCAGCATAGGGCCATGTTGTTGGAACGAGTTATCGGGTTGGATGCCTTCACTTGCAGATACAGTGATCACCTCCTGCATTTTTTTGATGATGCTCACCAGGTCGGTATATTGCTGATGGATAAGCGCAACCCGGGCCTGGTTATCTAATTGCCATATAAGGTTTTGCCCGGTAGGATTTTTTTGAGGGATACGTTTTACCAATACATTATCCAAATAAGCCATTTCGACATCGCTTGCATCCTTATCCAGCATGAGCATGATACTCGAAAAAGTATACGGCGTATTGATCTGGTTTTGCCACCAGTTGGAACTTTGAAAGTCATTCGTCATCCAAAAAGCTAATGACTTGTGAATAGCATACAGGTATAATGGGTTATTGTTTTTGTGATAAGCCCGGCAAAGTAACATCACACGATACAAATGCCACGATGTTATCCAGGCGCCCCGCAGTTCGGAATGGTAATTAATATCTTTCCAGCTGCCCCCGGGCGTTAGCAGTTTGTAATAACCATCTGCATCATTGTTATAACGAACATCATCAGTAAGGCGATAACTTTCTTCGGTAGCGTATGCTGTATCCGATAAGAGCAGGTTACGGCAGCGGTTTCTGATCTGTAGCATCCCGGTCTGCTGATCGTTTTGGCCAGATACCGCTGAAAAGAAGAAAATATTACCTATGAAAAGTAAATATAACAGGTGTAATGGTTTCACGTTATTGGAAAACTATTGGCAGTTTAGCCCGTGAAAGTAGTTAAATACAGTTTTAAACAGAAATATTTAAAACTTATGCCAAACCTTCGATAACTTTTACCACATCCGCCGAAAAATAACTGATGTGATCTTTTTTACAGGCATCATTAAAGGCCTTAAAAAATGCTACTGAACCTTGTGGCAATATCTCTTTTATCTTATCATTGCCAAACGCTTTAACAATAATGCCGGTCATATCGGCACCCAAATAGTAAAACGGACCGGCGCCCCTAACACCCAGTACATAGTTCGAATTGATCTTATCCTTGTCGTTGTTTTTTAACGCGACGATAACCTCTTCAAAAAGCTGCTTACCTTTTGCAATGGCAGCACGGTATTCTGCTTCGGTTTTTTTATTAGGATTGGATACATAGGTTGCTGTTCCTTCCAAAAAAATGCTGATCAGCACATCCTGTAAAGGCTGGTATTGCGGTACGGTTACTTGCTTGTTTAGTGATACCGCCTGTTGCACAGTATGGTAGGTTTCGTGCTTTAACACGGCGATGAAATTGGTGTAATTGTCTTTGTAATACTCCAGGTCCATGCCGGTAACATCGCCACTTGCCCAGCCATCTGCGCCTCGCCCAAAAAACAACGATACCTTGCGGTTAACATTAGCACCGTTAGGCGTTAAAGGCAAAATGGTGGCTTTTATTTCATCAAGTATACTCACCTGGTTAGCCTCGAGTGTTTGCAGGATGTTGCTATACTTCTCTTTGTCTTTGCGTACTTCGGCGTAATGAAACAATCCCCGGGGGTTCATGTAGCGGTATAAAATATCCAAAGGCTCGTCACTCGCAGCTTTAAGCAGGCAATAAACCATCTTTTCGCGAGTGTAGGGGAAGGGGTAAAAGCTTTGGTTACGATGGTTGATCTGCGCATCGAAATTATGGCTGCTGATGCTTTGATAGGCATCATTATAAGATATGTTGGGCGAAGAAACGATCCTCAAAATGGTTTGGGCAGGCGATAGATCAAAACTCAAATTAAGTCCGTTTTGCGAAACAGTAAAATGGCTGACTTTAAATTGCTCACCGCTAAACTCATCCGTTAAACCACCTTCTTTGGTTTTTAAAATGCTTTGCCTCGTTTTCTCTATCAAATACGCCGCATGTACCATACCCGCCGCAGCTGATGTGGGCTTAAGATATAAACTATCCATGGTTCCCTTGCTTATTCCGTTGTTCAATGAGCCATCATAAAAACTACTTGCCGGTAACATTTGGATGGCCGACAAACGCGGAAACTTTGATAGCATCGCAATTAGCGAATTAAATTGATCGCTGTTGGAATTGGCTTGTAACCACTTTACTTCGCCAGCATCGACATTGTTTACGGACGATAAATTGTTAAAGGAAACACTTTGCTGCGCCATCAATTGTGCAGAAGTGAAGAACAGGACGAGTATCAGTAAGTAAGATTTGCGCATAGTTAACTTATGGTCGCCTAAATTTAATCAAAATAGGATGGAGAGGATATATTTTGATGAAAATGACCTTTTTAGGGTGAGATGGATTTTACGCCGTAAGTACGGTAAACTTAAACGCCAAAGGCTCAAACTTTTCGATTAGTTCATCGATCAGCTTTGGCCCGTAAGCCATATAAAACAAGGCAATATTCTCGCTGCGTTCCTGTAATCCACCATTAGGGAATAGGGTGTTCTTTACATTATCGATATGCGAAAGACTGGTTTCATGCTTCCGTTTTTCGGCGCGGAGTAGTTTGCGCTCCAGGTTATCTATCGCGTGTTTAAGACGTGATTGTATCGCTTCTGTCGAAGGGCCGAGTGTTGAGTCGATCTTAGTAGCGCGGTGTTTCAACCCGTCGAAAATTGCCTGCAACTCCGCCCACTCTTTTTTGATAGTGAGATCGGCTTTGCTGTTCAGTTTTATCCACTCGTTTTTCAACGTATCGGCAGGCTTAAACAAGTCGGTGATCTCGAAACCTGTCTTATTCCATTTTTCAGCGGAGCGTTCATCCACGATCAAACCCGAGTTACGCAATACCAATATCGGGAAATCAACGGCGTAATAATCAAAATTAGCTTTCAGCTCAAACCAGTAGGCTAATTCGCCGCCGCCGCCGATATAGGCCAGGTTGGGCAGAATGGTTTCCTGGTACAAAGGGCGCATCACCACATTCGGACTAAACCTTTCGGGATGCTCCTGTATCTCGATACGCAGTTCAGCTTCGGTAAAGCGGATGTCGGTACCTAAAACTTCGTAAACATCATGTTCAAAAACTATACGTTCGCGCAAGCCTTCGGCTAAATAAAAGAAGTTGATCTCGCGTGGATTAACTTGTATATGCCCGCCAAGTTTTTGCAATTCAGCATTGCTTTTCGAAATATTGGCAAAACTATGCTGACCAATAATATCATGCTCCATCACATCGGCAAACTGCTGCTTCAAACCTGCATCATCAGCATCAATAATGATCAAACCATATTTGCTGAATAGCGCGTTTACCAAATAGCGTGTAGCGTCGGCCAGTTTATCAAATTTGCTGTAGGCAGTTTCTACCAGTTCGGATAGTTCGGGGGCATACCCGTTCAAACCCAAAATACCTTTGTATTGGTTTAAAGCATTGCGAATAGTTTTGGTAGAAAGCCTCCCTGTTGCACCTTTAGCATCCAGTGTCCACTCAATTTTTTTACCTCCTGCGCTGGTATGGTTTATTTCGGCAAAATCATGGTCCTCGCTGGCCATCCAGTAAACAGGCACAAAGTCCTTGTCAGGATGGGCAGCTTTTAACTGCCTTGCTAACTTAATGGCCGTAGCTATCTTATAAATAAAGTAAAGCGGACCGGTAAATATGTTGAGCTGGTGACCCGTGGTAATGGTGTAGGTATTATCATTTCGCAATAATGCGATATTAGACAAAACTGAATCCGAAATCGGAAATCCGACATCCGAAATCACGCGGTACTGTTCTTGCAGGATATGTACCAAAGCCAGTCTGCCGGGTAGGGGTGCTTTGTTTTTTATTTGTTCAGCGAATCCCTCAAGCGTGGGGCGGTTTCCGTAAAATGGTTGTAGTTCAGGATCGTTATCCAGGTATTGTAATATGGTTTTGGTGAAAAAACCGGTATCAGCATAGTTAATACAGTGGGCGTCCATTGGCTCAAATGTAAAAGCAATAACTTAAATACCCTGCAAACGTAAATTATTTTACAATTTGTCCATAAAGGTCAAAGTCTTCGGCGCTGTCAATTTTAACGTTCACAAAAGTACCAACGGTAGCATATTGCGCTGTGGCATCTATCAAAACCTCGTTATCCACTTCGGGCGAATCAAACTGAGTACGCCCAACAAAATAATCACCATCTTTTTTATCGATGAGGACTTTATAGGTTTGGCCAGTTTTCTCCTGGTTTTTATCAAACGAGATACCTTGCTGCACTTCCATCACCGCATCAACACGGTCCTGTTTTACTTCTTCGGGCACATCATCGATCAGACTGTGTGCGTGGGTTTTTTCTTCGTGTGAGTACGTAAAGCAACCCAAACGGTCGAACTTCGTTTCTTCCACCCATTGCAGCATCTCTTCAAAATCCTGCTCCGTTTCTCCCGGGTAACCGGTAATAAGCGTAGTACGCAGCGCGAGGTTAGGCACCTTATCGCGAATTGCGTTTACCAGATCAATGGTTTTTTGCTTGGTGATACCACGGCGCATCGATTTGAGCATATTATCGCTGATGTGCTGTAGCGGCATATCCAGATACTTGCAGATATTCTCGCGCTCGTTCATTACGTCCAGGATCTCCATCGGGAAGCCCGAAGGGTAGGCATATTGCAAACGTATCCATTCGATGCCATTCACGTCGCTTAAGCGTCGCAACAACTTGTACAAATT
>JACXTT010012668.1_pt1 | contig 11176 bp, 6 predicted proteins | sample 9270951 | NCBI WGS metagenome assembly JACXTT01 (sample SAMN15532306, study PRJNA645909) | rock metagenome | isolation source: weathered quartz diorite | place: Puerto Rico | collected 2017-06-21 | reverse complement strand
CGGGCTGGATTCCATGGCAAATCGAGGTTGACGACGACGTCCGCAGCCTGAAGGTTGAGCCCCACCCCGCCAGCGTCGGTGCTGACGAATACCGCCGGGCCCTTTGTCGCGGAGAACGAGCGGATCAAACCAGGGCGGCGCTGGATCGGAACGCCACCGTGCAGGTGGAAGACGGGGAGGCGCAGTCGCCGACACAGGCGTTCCGCGCAGTCGGTCATGTCCGTCCACTCGGAAAAGATCACGGCTTTCCTTCCCTCGCCAAGGCAAAGGTCGCGCAGGGCCTGCTCGAGCTCCGAGAGCTTCGGCACCTTTCGCTCGTCGACTTCGCGCTTCAACATCTGCGGGCCGTCACAGCACCGGCGCGCGATCGTCAGGAGTCGTTGCATGCGCTCGAGATCCGCCGGGAGGAGGACCTTCTTCCGTGCGATTCGAACGACCTGCGACATGACCTCGTCGTACGTCTCTACCACGGCGTCGTGCATAGGGACCATGACGGTCGATCGCACACGCTCAGGAAGCTCGAGCGCGACGTCCTCCTTGCGTCGGCGCAGGAACGCCGGGGCGAGCTTGGACCGTAGCGCGTCCAGTCCACGATAGAGAACAACCCGGCGTTCGCCGTTCTCCCGGACGAAATGGTCCCGGTCCAGTTGCCAGAGCGGCGGGAGCAGGCGCTGGTCGATGAGTTGCGCGATCGCGTAAGCTTCCTCGAGGCGGTTCTCGAGCGGGGTACCGGTGAGGGCGAACACATAGCGTGCGTTGATCGTCTTGAGCACGCGCGCCGTCCTAGTTCTGAGACCCTTTGCTCGCTGCGCCTCGTCCACGATCAGCAGATCCGGCGGATGCGCCTCGTGGTGCCGGTGGTCGCGCAGCACCTGTTCATAATGGGTGACGAGCCAGCACGGCCGGGAAGCGATCGTCTCCACCCGATCGAGGGAACGTCCCTCGAGAGGCGTCACGTCTTCTCCGATCCAGCGTCGAATCTCGTCCTGCCAGCCGCCCCGAAGGCTCGCCGGACACACGATCGTGACCGCGCGAGCGGGATTCTCGGCCTGGCGCAGAGCGACCGCGGCGAGGATGGCTTGGACCGTCTTGCCCAGACCCATCTCGTCGGCGAGGAGCGCGCGGCCGGTCCGCGCCAGGAACTCCGCGCCTGTCCACTGGTAGGGGTACGGTTTGAGCCCGAGCCGCGGAAGGAGGTGCCGGAACGGTCCATCGGGCAGGGCGGGACGGCGCTCGACGCGGCCGTCGAGCCAGGCGAGTGCTTCCGGCTCCACCCACGGCCCAAGAGTCTCGAGCCAACCGCGTAGCTCCGTTTCGTCCTTCGCGAGCGGGCGGAGCGCGCGTCCTTCTTCATCGAAGCCGCCGCGCACACGCGAGGCACCCCGACCCGTGGGGCTTCCGTGCAGTCGAGGCTCGATGACCTCTCCGAAATGCAGGTAGACCCGGGGCGCGTTCGAGGCGCCGCGGTATGCCCTCGGCAGTGGCGAACGGCGAGCTCGAAGGTACGTTCGGGCCCGCTCGACGTGCTTGCACGTGTGGAGCCGGTTCGCCTCGAAATCGGGACAGTCGCAGGAGTGCGGTCCGTCGAGGCCTCCGCGAAGGTGAACACGATACGAGAACCCGGAGGGGCTCTGGACGACCAGATACGGAGCGTCCTGCGCTCGCACTGTGAGCTTCTCTCGCCGCGCGGCGGCTTGCCGTTCTTCAAGCGCCTGCATTCGGGCGACGTCCGCGTCGGGATCGCCCTCAACCTGGAGAGCGGTGTGCGTCGAGACCGTCACCCTCCCATTCGAGGTCAGCCATTGGCGAAGGACGAGCGCAGCGGCGATTTGATGTTTGCACGGGTCACGCCAGGATGGGCAGCTGCAGCGGTGCTCGAGTGCCCCTCGTTCCTCCCACAGTGCGACCTCGAAGTCGTCACTCCGACCGCGGACGACGGACGAAACGCTTTGCTCCGAGCCAACGAAGTCTCCGACCCGCGCCTCGCGCGCGTACCGAGTCCCCTCCCTCAGCGCTTGTCCCTGTGCGTCGCTCAGGAACCGATCCACTACATCTACCGTGATCATTTTCCTGCCTCGCTCCCAAGCTCGCGGTCTCTGCTCGCTCGAGACACCCGACCGATGCGGCGGCTATTCTATGCGCGCTGGAGCGCGCTGATTACTCGACGGAGTCAGCCAGGTGTGGGTTCTGGGAGGCGAGCGAACAACGGACTGAGAATCCGCTGGTCTCGACCCGCAAAGCCGTCGCCAGACCCCAAGTCCTGATGATTCTTCGACTTGCGTCAGGCGACTCGCGTCGAGGACCAGCGCTCTTGAAATCCGCTGGTCTCGCAGCGCGACGGGGTGGATGGCTGCAAGAAGTCCGTTCGTTCGGCCATTCGTCGCCGTCCCGTCGGACCCGTTCTCTCGCTCTCGTTCGCTGCTGCGTAGAGTTTGCGTAGAGTTGCTGTTTGTCACCCAAAATACGCGCGGGGGACGCTCACCGAAGTGCCATCTGTTCAATGACTTAGAGAATGCCCCCACCAGGACTCGAACCTGGGACCAGCGGATTAGGAGGGAAAGCTAGAAGGGCGCCGTTTCAAGCAGTTTCAGAAACGGCCCCATTTTCTTGTCCAACGCTTCCACCGGTGTCCATGGTTTCCATGCTGGTGCGTGGAGTTTGCGTAGAGTTCGCCACCCGACGGCGCGTTCACCACCATTCCAACGGCACGGGAATCGAACCGCTGTGCAGTGCCACGCTACTGCCTTCACGCCCGTCCGCGTTATCCTCCCCGCTTAGATGGATCTCACCGGCAGGACGCTCAACCACTACAGGTTCGTCGCCCACCTCGGCCAGGGCGGGATGGGCGAGGTGTGGGTCGCAGAGGACACGAAGCTCGGCCGCAGGGTCGCGGTGAAGACGCTGCCCGCTCGCGTAGCTGCGGATCTCGACCGCCGGGCCCGCTTCGAGCGCGAGGCCCGCGCCATCGCGGCGCTCAACCACCCCAACATCGTGACGATCCACTCGGTCGAGGAAGCCGGCGGCGTCGTCTTCCTGACGATGGAGCTGATCGAGGGGAAGACGCTCGCCGATCTCATTCCCGCCAGGGGGCTCCCGCTCGAGCGTTTCTTCGACCTCGCGATCCCGCTGGCCGGAGCGCTGGCCGCCGCGCACCAGAAAGGGATCACGCACCGCGACCTGAAGCCCGCCAACGTGATGGTGACTTCCGACGGTCGGGTGAAGGTGCTCGACTTCGGACTCGCCAAGCTGGCGGAGTCGATCCCCGCGGAGACGGCCGAGGCGCTCAAGACCGCGACGGCCACCGCGACCGGCGCGGCCACCGGCGAGGGGAAGATCCTGGGCACCGCCGCGTACATGTCCCCGGAGCAGGCGGAAGGAAAGCCGGTTCGACGCGCGCTCGGACGTCTTCTCCCTCGGCATCGTGATGTACCAGATGGCGTCGGGGGAGCAGCCGTTCAAGGGGGACACGCCGATCTCGACGATCACGTCGATCCTCCGCGACACGCCGGTCTCGATCGGCGAGTTGAAGCCCGAGATGCCGCGCCACCTGGGGCGCGTCATCTCACGCTGCCTCGCGAAAGAGCCCGATCGCCGTTATCAAGCCGCCCTCGACGTGCGCACAACGAGCTGGAGGGGTTGCGCACCGAGATCGACTCGGGGGAGATCGTCGCGACGGTGGTTTCGGACTCGGCGGCGAAGCTCGCCCCGCGTAAGGCGTCGTCGCGCCGGATCGTCCCTGCCGTGGCAGCCCTCGTCGCGACCGCCGCGCTCGTCGTCTCGGGCGTGCTGCTCTGGCCCAAGCTTCGCGGTGGATCGTCGCTCCCCACGGCGGCCGAGGGTCGGGAGAAGCAGTCGATCGCGGTCCTCCCATTCGTCAACATGAGCGACGACGCGAAGAACGACTACTTCTCCGACGGCCTCGCCGAGGAGCTGCTCAACGTCCTTGCAAAGGTCCCCGGCTTGAAGGTCGCCGCGCGGACGTCGTCGTTCCACTTCAAGGGCGCCACCGGGAGCATGGCGGACATCGGTCGGCAGCTCGGCGTCGCGACGATCCTGGAGGGGAGCGTGCGCCGTGCGGGAAACCGGGTGCGGATCAAGGCCGAGCTGATCAACGCCGCGGACGGCTTCCAGCTCTGGTCGGAGAGCTACGATCGCGAGCTGAACGACATCTTCGCCATCCAGGAGAGCATCGCGGGCGACGCCGTCGCGGCGCTCAAGGTGAAGCTTCTCGGGGCGGGCGAGGCCGCCGCGCCCCCCGCGCGCAAGGCGACGACGAACCTCGAGGCGTACGACGCCTACCTTCTTGGGCAACAGAAGATGGCGCGGCGCACGAGCGCGTCGCTCGCGGAGGCGGCGCGGTCGTTTCGGAAGGCGATCGACCTCGATCCCAACTACGCCCTGGCCTACGTCGGGCTGTCCGACGCGACGCAGCGCCTCTCCGAGTACAGCAACCTTCCGCAGAGCGAGGTCCTGGCGAAGGCCGAGCCGCTGTTGCGCAAGGCGCTGGCTCTCGACGATCGGCTGGGGGAGGCGTACGCGTCACGCGCTGGGCTCGAGGGACTCAAGCTGAACGGACCGGCCGCGGAGGCGGACTTCCGGAAGGCGATCGAGCTGAGCCCCAACTACTCGATGGCCCACATGTGGTACGCCCTGATGGTCCAGGGCCGCGACCCCAAGAAGGCGCTCGAGCTTCACCGGAAGGCGCTCGAGCTCGACCCGCTCTCGCCCGTCGTCAATATCAATCTCGCGGACTGCCTCCGTCGGCTGGGTCGCCCGCAAGACGCGGCGGAGCGGACCCGCCGTGCGATCGAGATCGAGCCGGGGATGGGCAGCGCCTACGGGTTGCTCGCGGACATCTGCGGGGACGAGCTGAATCAGCCCGACGAGGCCGTCCGCTTCCAGAGAAAGGCGGTCGAGGTCGATCCGGGAAACCTCGGTCAGCGAACGGCCTGGCCGGCCTCCTGGCGTGGGTGGGGCGCGGGGACGAGGCGCTCGCGGAGTGCCGAGCGATCATCGCCGGCCACCCCGAATTCCCGCCTGCGTACGCGCAGATGGCCACGATCCTCACGAGGAAGGAACGGCTGGACGAGGCTCTCCGCTGGCAAAGGACGGCGGTCGAGAAGGATCCGGAATCGCTGGACGCTCTCATCAACTTGTTCGTCCGCGTTCTCGACCTCGGGAACGAGAGCTCGGCCCACGAGGTTGCGAACCGAATCACAGCGAAGTACCCCGAAGGTCCGATGCCGCGAGCAGTCTCGTATCTCTTTCACGTGTTCCACGGCGAGCTGGACGAAGCGGAGAAGGACGCGCGCTGGCTCTTCGACAACACGCCGGGCTTCTTTCGAGACGATGTGTTCAGATTCGACATGCGCGCAGGCCGTTTCGCCGACGCCCGAGATCGCTATCGGTCGTCGAACGCCGAGTTTTTCGACGAGTCCGCGCCGCGTATCACGCGGGACAACCTCGGCAACGCGATCAACGTCGCCACGGCGGAGATGAAGCTCGGCAATCGTGACCGCGCGAAGACCGTTCTCGCCGCATGCGACGCCTACATCGCGTCGCGCGGCGAGAGAACGCGCCGCACCTTTTTTAGAATGGAACCGGTGAGGATCAACGCCGTGCTGGGAAAGAAAGACGAGGCCCTCGCGGCATTCCGTCGCGCCGTCGACGACGGCGAGCGCGCGAATTGGTGGACGCTCCGCTACGACCCTATCCTCGAGTCGATCCGCGACGACCCCCGGTTCGTCGCGATCGTCAAGGAGATGCGGAGATAGGCCTTTCGCTTCCATCCCCGAGCGCGCGTGGGTCAACCAATCTACGGATCGCCACCCGATGCCACCGTGGACCGTGTCGATCAGCTTCTGCAGGTCGTAGCCGACGCCGTCTCTGATCGCGACCGCGATCTTGCGCGCCGAGGGCACATGCGTCCCGCTCCAGGGCACTCTCGGAACGGCCTTTCCCCCCGTACAGGAACGCAGGGGGCGAGGCTACCCTTGGGCGCGCCAGAATCTTAGTGGCGCATGCTGAGCGATGTGCTCAAAGTCCGAATCGGGGCTCAGAAGTTCCGCTCCGGTGTCGAGGCACGCCTGCGCGATGATGCAGTCCACGGCGCCGCGCACCGTGACGCCCTTTCGGCGCAGCGAGCGAAACAGGCGCGCGGCTCGGACGTGGCCTTCCAAGGTCGCGTGAATCATCGGCAGTTGAATGAGGACGCGACGAGCGGTCTCGAAACCACGGTCGGTCCGGAATCCCTGAAGGACCTCCGTCACGATGATCGGAAGCGTCGCCACGTCCTCCTCTTCTCGGAGGACGGCCTCGAGGCGGTCCGCGTGAGCGCTTTGGACGCCGTTGAAGTAGTCCGCCCAGGTGTTGGAGTCGACGACGATCACGATCGCGACGCCCGAGACGATCGCCAGCCGCCCACGTCGCCATCCCAGGCGAGCTTGCCCCGAAGGCGAAGCATCGCGCGATAGAGGCTTCCCTTGTCGATCAGGCGACGAAGCGCGATGTCCACTACCTCGCGCTTGGTCCGTGCGCCCGTGAGGCGCATCGCCTTCTCGATCAGCGTGTCGTCGAGCTCGATATTCGTTCGACCCATGTCGCGTCCCTCCGTCTCCTCGATACACCAAGATACACACACTTGGTGTATTAGCCAACTTCCGTTCTTGACCGGCTTCGTGCGTTGCCCCTCTACGCAAACTCTACGCATCGCGCGCCGCGTCGGGTCGTGGGTCAAAGTGCCTGAGGGTCTATAGGTTGCGCCCCGGTTTGGGCTGCAACCATCGGAGAGAGAATCCGCTGGTCTTGTCAGCGGCCACCAATCCGAGCGGGACGCAAGGTCCTGCTCGTCAGGAGGATACGTGGAATGCCCCCACCAGGACTCGAACCTGGGACCAGCGGATTATGAGGATGAACTTCGAGGGTGTCGTTTCAAGCTTTTTCGGAGACGGCGCCCTTTTTCTTGTCCACCGCTTCCACGGGCGTCCACCGTTTCCACCCCGTTGCGTAGACTTTGCGTAGAGTTCTTCGGGCTACCGATCGAACGCCTTCTTGGCTGCAGCCAACTCGAACTTCTCCGGATGCCACTCCCCGAACCAAGTGCGCAGGCCCTCCGGATCATCGAGCCCATCGTCTTCGTGCAGGGCGGCCCTGACACAGTCCTCGTAGCCCGGAATGCCTCCCGAGTCGTCGTGAGGGAACGCGCGGCTCCCACCCAGGAGCCTACGACGGAAGCGCTCTTCAGTGGTCACGACTCCGCGGAAGATGACCTCGTGCCACCAGTCATCTCCGAAGTCATAGAGGTAGTAGCAGGTCTCGGCATCTCCCTTGCCGAAGTAACTCGAGAGCTTGACCTTCGTGGCGTACGGTGTAGGGTTCTGCTCTTCATCGTATTCGTCGTCTGGGATCCCCGCGATGATTCCCTCGCGACCCCACTCGGGTGTTTCACGGAACGCATAGAGATGGTAGTTCCACCATCCGCAGGCTTCCTGAATCGCGAGGTGTAGATCGGAGAACTTCGCCGTCGAAGGAATCAGCAATCTGCGCCAAATCCGCGGGGTGACCTCGCAGAGTGAAACCTCGAAGTCGTAGTACTTCGGCACAGCTCGTTCCTTTCGTAGTAGACCCAAGATCATGAGGCGATCCGTTCTGTCGAAACAACCCCGGAGGGCCGGAGAAGGTTGACGGCAGAACGATCTGCAGGACTACGCGCGTGGGACCAAGCCAGTATCGTGCGTGCAAACCTCAGAGGGTCATCGCTTGCCGAGTCCGCGACGGAAGGCGCGAATCCTCTCGATCACGGTGTCGGGATCTCGCCACGCGGGAGGTCCCAGGATGGACATCCGGGCCACGAGCCAGGGCCCGCGGGCGTCGTCCTCGATCGTGTCGAGGAAGTCGAACAGTCTCCGACGTTCATGGTGATCGACGATCGCGCCGACATCGCACCCCAGCAGGTATGGCGAAGTGTCTTCGAACTCCGTCAGGTCTTCGGGCACCTCCGAGGAGAACCTCCGGTCGGAATCGGCACCGACGTATCCGTGCATGATGTGTGCGAGGTCACCGACATCCTTCTCGCGCGCGGCGGGCCGCTCCAGGTACGCGACCGTTTTCAATACGGTGAGCACGTGAAGAGGGTCGATTCGCACCTCCAGATCCGCCGCGAGGCGCAGAGAAACGGCGTGTTCGAAGGCCAACCGCATGCCGAGCAGGCTCATGCGGAAGCCGGTCCTCGGCCACTCGATGAAACCCCTCTCCAACGCTGTGGCACTCGCGGGAACGAGATCCACCGCGATGCCGGCCGTGGTCTGCCAGCGTTGCTCTTGCCGCGGATCGGGGGACCATCCCGGAATGCTCGCCAGGGTCGCGGCAGCGTCCTCGATGCTTGTCGCGATGGTGATGTCGAGATCTTCCGTCAACCGCCAGGACATCGGCAAGAAGGAGCGGATCGCGGCTGCGCCGAGCACGACCATGTTCGCGGTCGGCCAAGCTCGAGCCAGCGTGCGGAGCACGTCGACCTCGTCAGGCAGGAACGGGTTCATCGCAGGTGTTCCAGGTATCGCTCCCAGAGTTCGCCGGCCGCCTCTCGCGCTCGGGGATCGCCCGTCACGAGAAGTTCCGTATAGATCAGCAGTGGATGGACGGTTCGGGGCTTGACTCCGTCGAACGCGACCTGTCCAGGTGCGCGCAGCAGAACCAGTGGACCGTTGTCGGCCCGTTGGGCTCGGATGCGCTTCGGCACGTCGATCAAAACCTCGTTCAAATGGACGACGGTGCGCTCGCCTCGGAACACTCGCAGCAGACGTGCAGCGGCCGCGCCCCCACCGAATCCCCACCGCGGTTTGTCTCCGAGCGCTGTTTCAAGGTGTCGCTCGAGCGCCATGGGGTTTTGGTCGGCGGTCCGGTACGTTCCGATCAGGAGGCGCGGCCGAACGTGGGTCGCATACCCCGCGATCCAGCGGTCCAGAAGCACTTTGTTCTCCATGATGAACTGGCGTCCCTTGACCTCCCCGACCAGGTTCTCTTCGTGAAGACGCCGAAGAGTCTCGGCCGCGGCGGTCTTTCCAGTTCCGGCGGCATCCGCCAATCCGCGAACCGTCGCATCCAGCAGCTTGGGCTCCGCGAGAATCGCGAAGACGACCAGGTACCCGGGAACCCGTAGGCCCCGACGTTCCTCGGCGGGTCGCTCGCGAGTTCGACCTTCGACGTGAGTCGCATATCGCTGGCCGAGGACCAGTCTGTGATTGCCCGCGAGGTCCGCGTAGTTGACCTCATGTTCCGCCAAGTAGCGACCCATCGGACGTGGGATGTAGGGGGCGAACAGCATCCAGGGCTTCCGTGTAATCGCCTGCATCTGAGCGAGCACGCCATCGGCCGTCGCGTATGTCAGGTACGTCCGCTTCAGCTCGACAGGCAGCTCGTACTGGTCGTCCTGCGTTCTCACGACGAGGATGCCATCCATCCACCGACGGCGACCGGGCACACCAGGCCCACGTAGTGTCGCAGCGCGCACGAAGGGGATCTCGCGGATGCGCGCGAGGTAGGGCTCAAATGCGTCGGCCGGCCTGGTGGTCATGTCCCGTATGCTACATTGTCCGTTAGAAAAGGACAACCTAGCGAACGGGACAGCGTGGTGCCTTCTATCCGGAAGCCCACGCGAGGCGTATATCCTTGGTTGTAAGCCACTTACAGGCTAGAGACACGCCGAGAGCCTTGGAAATGCCCCCACCAGGACTCGAACCTGGGACCAGCGGATTATGAGTCCGCCGCTCTCACCGACTGAGCTATGGGGGCACAGCCTGACTCCCGCTCCAGCGATCCCGGCAGCCGGTTGTATCCTACCAGCCCGCCCGCAGCGAGGTGCACCCCGCGGCGGACACTTCGAGGTCCAACGATGGCATCGGGCTGGTTCGCGACAGGCGCCGTGGCAGCCGGGCTCGGGGTAGCGCTCGGTGCGTTCGGAGCTCACGGGCTCAGGGGCCGGGTCGGGACCGACATGCTCGCGATCTTCGAAACTGGCGTCCGCTTACCACCTCGTGCACGCTCTCGGGCTGCTCGCGATCGCCTGGGCGGCCGAGCGTTGGCCGGGTCTATGGACGAGCCTCGCGGGCTGGGCGTTCGTCCTCGGGATCGTGGTCTTCTCGGGAAGCCTCTACCTCATGACCTTGACGGGGGCACGCTGGCTCGGGGCGATCACGCCCTTCGGTGGGCTGTCCTTCCTCGTGGGCTGGGCGATGCTCGCCGTCGTCGCCTTGCGGGGTCGCTGACGGAGCGGCGCAACTCCGCTCGGGACCCGGCTGGAACGCAGACGAACTCCTCGCGCGCCAGCAGCCGCCCGCGCGCGTCGCGGGCTTCCACGGCCCAGCGGCCCGCCGAGCCGGGAACGAGAGTCTTGCTGCTCTGCGTGCGCCAGGACGACGCGCCGAGCCGCAGTTTCATCGAGCTCCGCTCCACACCTTCGCGCATCCACACGTGGAGGATCTGGTCGCCGCGGTGGCCTTCGATGCGCGTCCAGAACAGCACCCGGGTTCCCTCGGCGAATCGGTCGCCCCGGCCCTGGAGCTGGTGATGGACGACCATCGTGCCCACGCCGTGCTCCGGTACCACGAGTTGGCCCTCGTCCTCGGAGGGGATCGGCGGCTCCTCGTGGGGGCTTTGCGGGTCGGCCGCGGCCGCCCGAGTGGCGGGTGGTTCGGCTGCTGGTTTGACCGGTGGTTCCTCGGCTGGGGTGGTCGTCGACCCGCTCGGCGAGATCGCGGGCGGTGTCTGCGCGACGGACGGTGTGTCGGGCGCCTGCGCCGGCAGGCTCGGCGCGAGGTCCCGCCTGGTCACGGCAGCGCGCAAAGGACGTGTGGGCAGAGCCTCGTCCTTGCCCACCCGTGCTCGCAGAAACCACATGGAAGCAACGCTCCCGACGACCAGGAGACCGACGCAACCGAGCACGAGAGGCAGACGCGCGCGCGCGGACCGGTGGGCGGGGGCGTGCCCGACGATCGATTCGGACAGATCGTGGACCAGGTCGCGGACCTCGATGTAGCCCGCCTTCTCCTGAACCTGCTCCTCCCGGACATAGGCGTCGACCAGGGGCTCCGGGTCCACCCCGAGGAACGCGGCGTAGGCCCGGACATACCCCTTGTTGAAGACGCTGCCGGGGAGGCTCCGCAGGTCTTGCTGCTCAAGC
>JACXTT010012667.1_pt1 | contig 11176 bp, 19 predicted proteins | sample 9270951 | NCBI WGS metagenome assembly JACXTT01 (sample SAMN15532306, study PRJNA645909) | rock metagenome | isolation source: weathered quartz diorite | place: Puerto Rico | collected 2017-06-21 | reverse complement strand
CTCGTGCTCCTCATGTTCGGCGGCATCTTCGTCGCGTACGGGCTCGCCCTCAAGGACGTGCCGCAGCACTACTCGCTCCCGCTGTTTGCCTGGTGCCCGATGCTGTGGCAAGGGTGGGCATGGGTGGCCTGCGGCGGGTTCGCGATGCTCATGGCGCTGACGAACCGCAAGGAGTGGTGGGGCTTCACCGCCCTGTTCCCCATGCCGCTGCTGTGGACGATCGGGTTCGTCGCCGCGTTCATCGCACACAAGCAGCCGATCAACGGAGCGCTGCTGTGGGCTCTGCTCGCGGGGATCCTGGTCGTCGTCGCGGACTGGCCCGAACCGCCCGCACCGAGCACGGCTGCGCAGGTCGAGGCGGCGCCTGAGGGTCCCCGATGACGCCGGAGGAGTGGGGCGCCGTCGGCACCCTCGCCGTGGCCATCGTCACCGCCGGCGCCACCGTCGCAGTCGGCCGCCGCTCGCGCGAAGGCGACGAGCGCACCTACCAGCTGCAGTCCGACGCCGGGATCGCCTCTGGGTACAACCTGCTCACCGGGGACCTGCGCCGTGACATCGAGGAGCTGCGCCGTGACCGCGACCAGGACCGGAAGAGGATCACCGACCTTGAGGGACGCCTCGACAGGATCGGCCGCCGCTACCGCGAAGCCGTGTCCTACATCCGCGTCCTGAGGGCATTCATCACCGACAACGTGCAGGGCCACGAGCCGCCGCCCATGCCGAGCGACCTGACTCTCGATATCGACTGAGGAGGTCCGTGATGACGACAGCCAAGCCAGTCCTGCACCGGCTCGTGCCCGCCCACGACCAGGCCATGACCCTGCACGTGGTCGCACACGTCCCCCCGCACGAGCCCCGCGAAACCGACCCCGCCTACCACCTGTTCAACGAGGCGAAGGCGCGGATCAAGGCCGCCGGGCAGTGGTTCTGCAACCTGGGCGACGACTACTGCGCCGGCGGCGTCGAGCTGCACCACGCGCACGTCGAGTTCTCCCAGCAGGAGGCCATGGACTTCGAGCGCGTCAACAAGGCGCTCGGCTTCCACATCAAGTCGGACGACGAGTTCGCGGCCTGGATCGAGTCGCCGGACAACCTCGAGACCTTGTGCGTGAACCATCACCGCACCCACTTCGGCACCCACATGCTCCCTGGCCCGCTGTGGGAGCCGCTGCGCTACCGGAAGTTGGGCGTGGCCGCCGGTGGCGAGTTCGTCGCTGCCAAGGATCTACCGAAGGGGAAGCGATGACCCTGCTCGTCGACTATTCGATGGCGCGACCCGCGCCGGCCACCATCAAGGGCGCCGGCTACTCGGGCGCCATGCGGTACGTGTCCACCGACCCGCGCAAGAACCTCCAGCCCTCCGAACGCGACGCACTCCTCGCCGCCGGCCTGAGCATCGGCCTGGTATGGGAGACCACCGCCAACCGTGCAGCTGACGGGTTCACTGCGGGCGGTATGGACGCGAAGGCCGCGGAGGCGCAAGCCGCCGCCCTGGGCATGCCTGCCGGGCTGCCGATCTTCTACGCCGTCGACTTCGCCGCCGACCCCGCCACCATCAAGCCCTACTTCGACGGCGCCCGCTCCACCGCCACCAGGCCCATCGGCATCTACGGGTCGCTGCACGTCGTCGACACGGCACTTGCGGGCGGATGGGCGACCTACGCCTGGCAGTCGTGCGCCTGGTCCGGTGGCGTCGTGTCGCAGCGCGCGCACCTGTACCAGCGTCTGCGCGCGACCGTCCCGACCCCGGTCCCCGGCACCGACGAGAACATCGTCCTGCGCGCGTTCCCGCTCTGGACGAAGGCGGCCGCCACGCCTGCCCCTCCCGCGTCGGACATCCCGCCGGTGTTCACCAAGCCGCCAGCGCCGAAGCCGGCGCCCAAGCCTGCGCCGCGGCCGGCGCCAGTACCGCCGCCGCCCATCGTGCGGATCGGGTGGAAGGGCGCGGCCATACAGCGCCTCCAGCTCGGCCTCAACCGGGTCTTCCCCGCGTACTCCCACCTCAGGGTCGACGGCAACTTCGGTCCCGCGACCGCTGCTGTGGTCCAGGAGTTCCAGCGCCGCTCCCACCTGACCGCCGACGGAGTCGTCGGCCCCGCAACACGTGCCGCACTCGCGCGGTCCGGCATCACCTTCTGAGGAGAACAGCCATGAAGATCCCCGAGTTCGCCAAGGCCATCGCCGGCGCAGTCGTCGCAGGCCTCGCGCCCGTCGGCACCGCGGCAGCCACCAACCCGCAGGGCGTCACGCCCGCCACCGGGTACGCCTCCGTCATCGCCGCGATCGTCGGCGGCCTGCTGACCTTCTTCGTGCCCAACGCCGCGAGCGCCAAGGCTGCCGTGTCCGGGCTCGTGGTCACGGTGAAGACCGACGCCGGGAAGTTTGCGGCTGCGTTCGTCGCCGGTCTGCCCGGGCTGGTGCAGTCCTCCATGCAGGCGGCCCTCGCGATTCCCGCGGCAGCCCCGGACGCCGCACCTGCGCCGGCCGCTGACGCCGCCGCCGAGCCGCCGCCCGCATGAGCGGACCCCAACCCGGTGACGTCATGGTCACCGCCACCGGAGGCTGGGTCGCATCCGGCATCCGGTGGGCTGAAGGCAAGCCCCGGTTCACCTCACCCTGGCTGTTCTGGCTCTTCTGGCTGCGGCAACCCGCCAAGGTCAACCACGTCGCCGTCAACCTCGGCGACGGCACTGTCATGGAAGGCCGGCCTTCCGGCGCCGGCACCGCCCCCATCGACGAGTACCCCGACGCGACCTGGCTGAACCTGCCAATGCCGGACGTGCAGCGCCCCTACGTCATCCTCGCCGCCCGTGCCATGAAGGGCACCCGGTACGGGTGGCTCAACTGCCTCGCGATCGGCCTCGTGCGCGTGTTCGGGTGGAAGGCCCCCGCCTGGGCGCTGCGGATCCTGAAGTCCCGCCGCTGGGAAGAGTGCGCGCAGCTGGGCGACGCCGTCATCAACGACAGCGCCGACGCGTACGAGCGGAACAACCCCGGCCACAAGGGTCTGCGGCTGTTCAAGGACGGGCGCCCTGAAGGCCTCGTGAGCCCCGACGACATCTACGAGGAGTGGGCTCCCGATGCCCACCTCCAAGCGTGACCTGCAGTTCCTGCGCCGCATGCTCGCCATGATCGCCGTCGGCGTCGCGCTCGAGCTCGCAGGGATCTTCCTCTACCCACCCCAGGCGCTGCTGCGCCGCCTGCACAAGGAGACCTGATGCTTCTCTCTGTCACCCTCTGCGACCAGTGCGGCAGCTGGGACGATCACCCGAAGGTCCACTCCTTCGACGGGTGGACCCGGCACCACGACTGCGTCGCCCACCAGGACAAGCTCGACATCCTCGCCGGCGCGCACTCTCAGCACCCGCTGATCACGGCGAAGATCTTCGACGCCTGCATCGGCCAGGGCGTGAAGGGCCCGGACCTGCGCGAGTTCGCCGGCGGGCTGCTCATGCAGGACTTCGGCGACGCGCAGATGATCACCACCGGCATCGACCAGACGATGGCCAACGCCATCCTCACCGCGCTCACCCCAACGTCGGGCACCGCCACGGTCGGCACCGTGACCGTCACCGCGCCGATCAAGTGCCGGTTCGACACGACCATGACGACCACAGACTCCGGCGCGTCCACTGAGTGGTCCACCTCGGGCGGCTACACCGCGGGCGGCGTGTCTGTGGGTGCGAACTGGGCCGCGGCCTCGGCCGGCTCCCGCGCCACCAACGCGGCCGTCACGGTCACCAACGCCCCCGCGGGCACGTGGGCGGGCAACGAGCTGTGGGACTCCTCCGCGACGCCGCTGCGCTCGTTCTGGGGCACCCTCGCGTCGCCGAAGACCGTCAACGTCGGCGACACCTGCACCATCGGCTCCGGCTCCCTCTCCGCCGGCCTGAGCTGAGAGGCCGACCATGCCACTGATGACCTGGGAGTCGCTGCTCAACTCCCCACAGAACCCCGCGGCCGGCGCGGCATACAACACGTCGGTCGCCCTGACGGACGTGTCGCCGGCGCCGCAGCTGGTGCTGCCCGCGAATTTCCTGCAGGCCGGGTCCGCGCTGCGGTTCACCGCCTTCGGGGTGTTCTCCAACACGGCCACGCCGACGCTGCTCCTGGGCATCTACTACGGCGGCGTCGCCGGTGTGGCGCTCGCGGCCTCCGGTGCCACCACCACGACCACGGGCGCGACGAACTGGCCCTGGCGCCTCGAGCTCACGTCCACGGTCCGCACCAACGGCGCGACCGGGACGATCATCTCGCAGGGGTTCCTCGACCTCGCGACGTCCCTGACCGCGGTGACGCGCATCCCGATCCCCGCCACCGCGCTGGCCACGGTCACGATCGACACCACGGCCGCGAAGGCGCTCACCGTGGGCGCGCAGTGGGGCGCCTCGTCGGTGTCGAACACGCTCACCTGTCACGGGTTCTACGCCGAGTCCATGGGCGTCTGACGAGGTGCCGGCCAGTCCGAGGCTCTCGCTGACCTAGGAGGCGAGCCGTGGCCTTCATCGCGCAGACCTTCACCGCATCGAGCGCCGGCGCCTCGAACACGACCGGCTTCACCACGCCCTCATTCACCCCGACGGCGGGCGACGTCCTGGTCGTGTTCTGCATCGCAGAGGGCAACACGACGTGGACGACGCCCACCTCGGCGGGGCTCACGTTCTCCCCCCGGGTCACGGACAACACGGCTTCCACCTGCTCTACGCAGATGTGGACGGCGCCGGTCCCGCTAGGGCAGGACGTGTCCCGCACGGTCGCCATGGGCGCGTGCGGCACGGCCAACCGGCACTCCGCGGTGTGCTTCCGGGTCTCGAACGGCGCCCTGGCGGCGACGCCGGCCACGATGGACGTGCGCGGCAGCGGTGCACCGACCGGCACGCTCACCACCGTCGGCACCGGATCGCTGCTGCTCTGGTCGGACGGCGACTTCGCAGCGGTCGCACCCGGCACCCCGGCATACCGGTCCGGTGCGGTGCAGGACTTCATCGACAACCAGTCTGGCGTCACCGCGTACGTCGGCTACTACGCGCACCAGACCACGGGCGCGCCAGGCGCTCAGACCGTCGGGCAGACCGCCCCGGCAGGGCAGACGTTCAAGCTGGTCGGCATCGAGGTCCTCGACTCCCCGTCTGGGCCGTACGCCGGCCCCCAGACCTTCCCGCCGTTCTCCCCACTGTTCCGCGACCCGTCGTACGTCCCGTTCCAGCTGCTCGGCGACTCCACGATCACCAGCGGCACCCAGGGCGCCCCGAACGCCATGGCGGCGGTCGCGTCCCTGACCGTGGCCGGCGTCGACACGGTGCAGCCGACCCTCACCATGGCCGCCGTCGCCGCCATGGTCATCACGGGCGTCGACACCATCACCCAGACGGTCGGCATGGCGGCCACCGCCACCCTGGCCACGACCGGGACGGACACGCTGCCGCCGACCGTGGGGATGGGCGCCAGCGCGACGCTGACCGTCGCCGGGGTCGACAGCATCACGGCCACGAGCTCGATGAGCGCCACGGGCAGCCTCAACCTGACCGGCGCGGACACGATCGCCACAGCGCCCACGATGGCCGCCACCGCGACCCTGGCTACGAGCGGCACCGACACCATCCCCGCCACCCAGCCCATGGCCGGGACCGCGACTCTGACCGTCGTCGGGTCCGTCGGCACCATCAACACGATGGCCGCAGCGGCTTCCCTGGCGGTCACGCCCACCGAGACGCACCCGTACGCGCCGACCATGGCCGCCACGGGCTCGCTGGCGGTCGCCGGGTCCACCTCCGGCAACACCGCCAACCCCATGGCCGCCACCGCCTCACTCGCGGACGCCGGGACGGACACGGCCACCTCGAGCGCGCCCATGGCCGCCGCGGGATCCCTGAGCATCGCCCCGACGCACACCATCCCCCCGGCCTCGAGCATGACTGCCACCGGGTCGCTCAACGTGGCCGGGCAGCGCGTCGCCCTGGCGACCGTGCAGCTCGCCGCCCTGGCGTCCCTGGCGCAGACCGGCGCGCTCACCATCCTGTCCGGCACCGCGCTCGCGGCCAGGGCCACCTTGGGCATCACGGGCACGGCCGGCACCGGCGCCATCGACGTCACGGTCGCCCTGCTGCTCGAGCATCCCCGGGCCGTCACCGTCACCGGCCACCCACGCGCGCTCGCCGCCGTCGGGCACCAGCGCACCGCGACCATCGCCGGCCGGTCGCGAGACGTCACCGCCACCGAGCACACCCGCCCCGTCACCGTCAGGAGCCACACATGATCTTGGACCCAGCGGGCCGCGAGTACTACACGCTCGAGATCACCACCACCCCGACCGTGAGCTCGTGGGACGCGTCCTTCGACAACGGGGCGACGTGGTCCACATTCGTGGTGGTGGGGACTGACGGGTACTTCCGCTGGCTGGTCGCCGGGCCGGCTGCGACATCGAACCCTGGCGGCACGATCGTCCTCCCGCTCGGGCCCACGGTGCCGAAGATCCGCGCCACCTCGAACCCTGAGGTCATCATCCGCGACAACGTCCCGACCATCTCCGTCCGTTCCTAATCGCCCCGTTCCCCAGCGCAGGGCTGGACCACCATCCAGGGAGGTGAACGCCATGCGCAAGTCCATCATCGAGCTCGTCGAGCTCCGCGGCTGGCAGTGGGGCGGCTGACGCCCTCTGCTACTCAGTAGCGGCCCCGCTCTCCTTCGGGAGGGCGGGGCCGCTTTCTGCGTGCCCGGGAGCGGCTCAACTCTTCACATTGGTGACGTGATTGGTGACGCGCGCCGATCCTGACCTTCGGTCCTGAGTCTGCCTTTCACGCTCCGATGCTGGTCAGGTGCCATATTGAGTTTGAGCCGACGGGGGGACTCGAACCCCCAACCCCCTGTTTACAAGACGGACGGTTTACACTGTGGAGGATGGCCCGCACCGCCCCTGACCTGCAACGATGAGTTTCGACCTACGATAGCGATACGACTAACATTGGTGCAGAGATTGGTGAAGTCTGAGAGGGTGTCAGCATGACCAAGGAGAAGCGCCGCCAGTACCGCAGCGGCGGGCTGTCCCAGCGCTCCTCCGACGGGCGTTGGGTCGGCAAGATCAGCGCCGGGTGGAACGCGGCCGGACGACGCCGGTACATCTACGTCAGCGGCAAGACCGAGGCCGAGGCGAAGCGCAAGCTCCTGGACAAGCAGCGCGAGATCGCCAAGGACGGACTCCCCTCAGCGGGCACCTCCCGCGCCACCGTGAAGACGTGGGCGGACGAGTGGCTGCTCATCCACGTCAAGGCCGTCCGACCGAAGGCCTACGAGACCGACGCCGGCGCCGTGCGCAAGTGGATCGTCCCCACCATCGGGCACCGGCGCCTGATCGACCTCACCCCCGGCGACGTGCGGGCCGTGCACCGCGCCATCACCGGCGCCGGGAAGGCGTCCACCACCGCGAGGCAGGCGCACTGGGCGCTCATGGGGATGCTCAAGGCCGCGATGCTCGACGGCCACCAGATCCCGGCCCGGGTGCTCCTCGTCGAGGCGCCGCCCCCCGCAGTGAACGACCGGACCGACATCCCGCTCGCCGAGGGCCTCAAGGTGCTCAAGGTCATCGCCACCCGGCCCGACCGCGCGCGCTGGCTCATCGGCATGCTCGGGATGCGGCAGGCCGAGTGCCTCGGGCTGACCCGCGACTACGTCGACATCGCCACCGGGCTGATCGACGTGTCCTGGCAGCTGCAGCCCCTGCCGTACCTCGACAAGAAGGACCGGTCGAAGGGCTTCCGGATTCCCGACGGGTTCGAGGCCATCCACCTGACGCACGCCTACCACCTGACGCGCCCGAAGACGGCCAAGGGCCAGCGCATCATCCCGCTCGTGTCGCTTTGGGCGCTCGCGCTCGAGGAGGCGATGGAGCGGCCCGCGGACAACCCGTGGGGGCTGCTGTGGACCGGGACCGACACCCGCAACGGCCGCAGCCGCGTCACCCCCAAGAGGGCCGAGGCGGACCGCGCCGACTGGCACGACATCCTCGACCAGGCCGGCACGCGCCACCCCTCGGGGCGGTACTGGCACCTGCACGAGATGCGGCACGCGACCGCGACGCTGCTGCTCGAGGCCAAGGTCGACCCCGAGACGATCAAGGCCATCCTCGGGCACTCGTCCATCGTGACCTCGCGCGGGTACATGCACTCGTCCCAAGAGCTCGCGCGCAAGGCGCTGGAGTCGATCGGCGGGCGGCTCCAGCTCGAGGGCTAGGACTGTGCCCGCTCGGCGATGTCGGCGAGCATCGCCCTAGCGTCGGCGGACAACGACGGCCAGACGGCGATGACGCGGGCGAGGCTTGGGTCCAGCTCGCGGCGCGGCCTGCCGCCACCGACGACGCGCAGGCACGACCCGGCCTGCCACCCGAGGGTGATCTCCACTGCCGCGAGCGTCGCGTCGAGGTAGTTATCCCGGCGCCCAGCCTCGAGGTCGTCGAGCAGCCTTGCCGACAACCCGGTGGCATGCGCGAACTCCTCGCGGGTCCGCCACTGCCGCGACCGCTCGTGGAGGATGAGGCGCCCGAGGCGCACCCACCCCTGCTCGTCCACCCGTCGATGCTTGTCGGTGGTCGGCGCGAGGAAGGGGCGACACGAAAAGTTGCGCCCAGTTGCCGATCAGATCCGCAACTGGGCGCAACGACGCCTATGCGCCAGAACGCTCGAAGACGCTACTGCCGTCCGCGCCGCGCCGGATCGGGGATACGTTGCCCCACGCCGGACGCCCGCTCGCCTCACGGATCGCATCCTTGCGTCCCATGTCGTAGCCCATCTCGAACGCGGCCCCGAGTGGTCGCTCGTGCCGGCGCAGTACCAGCGCCGCCGAGCAGATCAGCGCCACTGAGACGCCCAGGAGCATCAGCTCCGAGACCGTCTCGTCGTCCACCCATCCCGCAACACCCAGACACGCAAACCCGAGCGCGCTGCCCCAACCGATCACGGCCCCTGCAATGGTGGCCACCCTGCTCAGCATTCTCCCGACTCCTTGCTCTCCCGACCCGTTGTCCCAGTAGGCCCCGGCTGCTTGAGGTATGCAGGGACGGTAGACGCATCCACCGACAAACGGGGCGATCGGTGCGGATCCGGGGGAATCCTTTACTTAGGTCACGTCCCGGTGTCAGATTCGTCCTGGCTCTTGCGGGTCCGTTTCGGCCGTGCTCGGTTGACGGCACGGCGAAGATCCTCCTTCTCGGCAGGCGTAGCGCCCGGAAGATCTTCGACGCGGCGCAGGGCCGCCTCCCGCTCGGCCGCGTCGACGAGCTCGGCCGGCGTCATGCCGAGTCCCGTGGCGAAGGCCTCCAGGGCGTTGAGCTTGAAGGCGACCTTCTCGTTCAGCCAGCGCTCGACGGATGAGGTGGACTCGCCGATCTGCTCGGCGAACTGGGCAGGTTTGATCTTGCGGCGGCTCAGCTCGCCGCGCACGTATGTCGCTACGTCTCCCGACAGCGTTCTCATGGGCAAAGAGACTAGCGCAAGTGGGAACCCTTCCCATCGGTGAAATCGCCGATATGCGAGACCGTCCCGAGGGAAGCGCGAGAGACACGCGAAACGAATCCTTGAAGGTCCCTTGACCATGATCCCATGTTTGCGTATGGTTCCCAGTTATGGGAACGAGTCGCACCACGCAGAGGGTAGCAGCGAACGTTCGCGCCGAGCTGGCCGTACGTCAGATCAAGCCCGCACAGCTGGCCGCCGCCCTCCGAATCTCCACCTCCACGATGGACCGCCGCCTCAAGGCGCAGACCGAATGGCCCGTGGATGACCTCGAGCTGGTGGCCGACTTCCTCGGCCTGACAGTCGCGTCCCTGCTTTCGGAACGGGCCGTGGCATGAGCCAGCGCGTCCTCTACACGATCCAGCAGGCCATGGAGCAGCTCGCCGGCCTCTCCGAGGACTACGTCCGCCAGGCCATCAGGTCGACCGGAGGGCCGGGCCAGATCCCGCCGCTGCGAGCGAAGAAGGCCAAGGAGGGCGGCCGGACGTACCTGATCCGCCACGTGGACCTCGAGGCCTGGGCCGAGTCGCTGCCCGACGCCTAACCCCTTCCCCACCAATGCCGGAGGACCGGCGCCCACTCCCTGAGCAATCCGGTCCTCACGAACTGAATGGAGTATCCCATGGCACACCACAACAGCACTCCGCGGAGCGTCCTCGACGCGGCCGTGTCGCAGCCGCAGGTCCTGTCCGACCAGCGCGGCTACTCGCGCCGCGAGCGCCGGCACGGCATCGTCGCCCCGCCCGGGACCGACAAGCAGGCCGCCGAGCGCGCCCACCTCGAGGCTCGCCGCCACGGCCGGAACGTGCCCTACGTGAGGCCGACCGCGGCCGAGGCGCTCGAGAAGGTGGGTGTCGCCGCGAAGCTCCTTCGCCGCGCTCGCCGGATCCGCGGTGCGGCATGACCGCCATGAGCCTCGGCATCCAGCAGACGCTCGCGTTCCTGCTGCACCACGGCGAGCTGCCCGCGCCTCGCGGCCTCTACCTCGCCCACGAGGGAGGCCTCAGCGTCTACCTCGACACCCCCGAGGAGGTCGAAGCCTGGGGTCGCGTCATCGGGGTCGAGCCCAGTGCGAGCGAGTATCAGGGCGCCATTCAGCACACCATCTTCGCCCGGGAGCCCTTCCGCATCACCGTCATCGCGATCGTCCCGATCGACGCGCAGGTGTCGGCATGAGCACGGCGGTCGCGCTCCTGACGCTTCTGGGCCTCGCGGTCTGGGCGGTCCTCGCCCTCGTCGGGTGGGTCCTGCCCCTGCGGGACGGTGTCGAGCGGTTCACGTTCCGCTATCTCGCATGGGGTGCACTGCTGGCGGTCCAGCTGATCCGCATCGCGGACTGGCGCTGGAGCTGGTCCATGGCCATCAACGCACTGGTTGCCCTCTTCTGCCTCAGCCGAGTCAGCCACTGGTGGAACCTCGCCGAAGCGCGACGGGCGTCAAGGCGGCCAGCATGAGCGCCGGCCAGATCAACACGGTCGCCCGGCCGCACGCCGAGCGCATCGTCGAGCGCGACTCCTTCCACGTGCAGCTCGACCTCGACGCCGTCGCCGACACCCTGCTCGACCAGATCGGCGCGGCGCTCTACCGGCAGCGCCTGACGTGGATGTTGTCGATGGTCGGCAACCCGCGCACCAGGGCCGCCGACAAGGCCAGCATGCGCAGGGCGCTCCGCG
>JACXTT010012666.1_pt1 | contig 11176 bp, 11 predicted proteins | sample 9270951 | NCBI WGS metagenome assembly JACXTT01 (sample SAMN15532306, study PRJNA645909) | rock metagenome | isolation source: weathered quartz diorite | place: Puerto Rico | collected 2017-06-21 | reverse complement strand
ACAGATGGTTAGAAATTGGAGAAGGGAGTTCGACCATGCAACTTAACCAGATAGTCCCGTTGTTAGTGCTCTTCTCACTACTGAGTGGCTGTTCTCAGCAACACAGGTATTGGCTGGAGATGACACCAGAAAAACAGGTGCTCGATGGTTTTGATGAAGATCAAGTCCTTCGTGTCCATGTTGCGAAGCTTGCGAAAGGCCCAACCGTTGAGGGGAGCGACTGTGCCTGGTTCGTTATGAGTACATCAATGATGGAAAAGACAAGACGGAATGCCTATGCAGATGCCATTGAAAAGGCTGGCCCTCCCTACGATGCCCTCGTTAACGTGATGCAAACGTCAACTTCCTATGCGCCCTTTCGTTACTGCGTTTCACTAAAGGGCACAGCAGTGAAGAATAAGACATACACCGCAACGAGAAAATGATCGGTATCGAAATACGACGCCGAAAAGGCGCTCTATCATCGATGGAAGGAAACCTCCGGCTGGAAATGACGTAAGCCACACTGTGGCTACAGTTCCGGCCTCAATGCCTCAAATTTCACGGGACAATGTGGCGGAGGGGGCGAGATTTGAACTCGCGGACCCCTTGCGAGGTCTCCAGTTTTCAAGACTGGCACGTTCGGCCACTCCGTCACCCCTCCACATTCGACTTTGTACCACTGCGATCACGTGATGCGCTCCAATCCTCCCATGTAAGGCCGGAGTGCATCAGGGATGCGAATACTCCCGTCCGGCAATTGATAGTTCTCAAGGATCGCGACCAATGTTCGACCGACGGCAAGACCTGACCCGTTGAGCGTATGGACAAAGTCAGTCTTGGCGTCTTTCTTCCCCGCCTGGCCCTTGTATCGAATGCCGGCTCGCCGGGCTTGAAATCCTTCAAAGTTGCTGCAGGAAGAAATCTCCCGAAACTGCTGCTGTGAGGGAAGCCAGACTTCGAGGTCGTACGTTTTAGCTGCGGAAAATCCCATGTCGCCCGTACAGAGCGTGACCGCACGGTAATAAAGTCCGAGTCCCTGCAGAATGGCCTCCGCGTGGCCGGTCAATCGTTCGAGCTCATCATAAGACTGCTCCGGCTTGGTAAATGCGACCAACTCGACTTTGTTGAACTGATGAAGACGAATCAGCCCGCGCGTGTCTTTGCCGTACGAGCCTGCCTCGCGGCGAAAACAGGGCGTGTAGGCTGTGTACCGAAGCGGTAGGATCGTCTCGTTGAGGATTTCGTCCCGATGGAGATTCGTCACCGGCACTTCTGCGGTCGGAATGAGGAAAAAGTCTTCATCCCGCAGACGGAAGAGATCCTCTTCGAATTTCGGCAGCTGGCCGGTTCCAGTCATCGAGGCACGATTGACCATGAAGGGTGGCAAGACCTCCCGGTACCCATGCTGCGTGGTATGCACATCCAGCATATAGTTGATGAGGGCCCGTTCCAATCGCGCGCCGGCTCCCGTCAGCACGGCAAATCGCGCGCCGGTGATCTTGGCCGCGCGATCGAAATCAAGAATGCCGAGCGCTTCTCCGAGATCCCAATGGCTCTTCGCCAGCGGGGACAACGACGGAGGCGTGCCCCATCGCCGGACCTCCACGTTGTTTCCGGGATCACGTCCAATAGGAACGGTCGAATGCGGAAGATTGGGGATACGGAGGGCGAGATCGGTCAGGGTCTCCTCGGCCACGCGCAAGTCGTCTTCAAGAGTCTTAATACGCTCCCCGACAGCTTTCATCGCGGCCATTGCCTCTTCGGCCGGCTGTTTCTCCCGCTTGAGCCGCCCGACCTCGTCCGATCCCTTCTTCAGCTCGTGACGCCGTTGTTCGACCTGGCCCATCAACGCCCGGCGTTCCTCCAGAAGTTTACGGAGTTGGTCCCAGGGCACATCGGCGCCGCGCAATCCAAGTTGCTCTCGGATCGTGTCGATATGGTCGCGAAGCGTTCGTAGATCGTGCATGGGAATGGATGTCCTGGAAGCGGTTGAAATCTAACATCGAGGTAGAGGTTAGTCAATCAAACGGCGTATCAGCCGAATGACAGGGCGCTCGGCCTCTTCCCGTTGACAGGAGTACGCAGATCGGGGACGATACCGCAATGCGTCCGGTTGAAAATCCGCCCAACCCGTTTGAATCTCAGCAACGCGAATTGTTGGAGCCGGCTCCGCACGCCTCGTTGCAGATGTTTGAGGATGCGACACGCGACATCCTGAGCCGGAACGACAGTCCGGATCTACCGTTCCGATGGAGCGTCAACCCCTATCGCGGCTGTTTTCACGCCTGCGCCTATTGCTATGCCAGGCCGACTCATGAGTATTGGGGGTTCGGCGCCGGGACCGATTTCGAGTCCAAGATTATCGTAAAGCGGGAGGCGGCGAACTTGCTTCGACGCGCCTTCGAGAAAGCGTCATGGAAAGGCGAGCTGATTGTCTTCTCGGGGAACACCGATTGCTATCAGCCGATGGAAGCATCGCTGGAACTGACGCGTGCCTGTCTGGATGTCTGTGCGGAGTATCGCAATCCGGTAGGGATTATCACGAAAGGAGTCTTGGTCCAGCGCGATCTGGACGTACTGCGACGGTTACAACGGGAAGCCTGGGTGAGAGTCTATTTCAGCATTCCCTTTACCGACGACGAGGTGGCACGCAAGGTTGAATCTCAGGCTCCGTCAAGTCGAAAGCGATTTGAGGCGATGGCGGCATTGTCCGATGCGGGCATTCCCACTGGGATTTCGATTTCACCGATCATCCCCGGTCTCAACGATCAGGATATCCCAGACTTGCTGATGCGGGCGAAACGGGCGGGGGCGACGGACGCCATGGCCACGTTGCTGCGTTTGTCCGGGCCTGTCGAGCCGGTGTTCTTCGAGCGGATGGCTGCCGCGTTTCCAGATCGCATCGACAAGATTACGCATCGGATACGCGAAGTGCGGGAAGGAGCGATTACCAACGGAAGGTTCTTTGCGCGTCATCATGGAAGCGGTCCCTATTGGACCATGATCGAACAATTGTTCGACGTGGCGAAACGGAAAGCAGGGTTTGCCAGACTGGATGACGACAGGCTGCCGCAGACGTTCCGGCGTCCCGGGAGGGAACAAGCGGTCTTATTTTGAGCGACAGCGAGGAGCATGATGAAGCACAGTCCGGGGTTTCTCAAATTGGTCGATGAGGCACGGAAGCGGGTGAAGGAATGTACCGTGGGCCAGGCAAAAGCGCGACTCGATCGCGAGGAAGCCCTGCATTTTCTCGACGTGCGTGAAGATTACGAATTTGAAAAAGATCATGCGAAAGGCGCGCGTCATCTTGGGAAAGGCATTATCGAGCGCGATATCGAAACGCTGATCCCCGACAAGCAGGCGGCGATCGTCTTGTATTGCGGTGGGGGATACCGATCGGCCTTAGCGGCGGATGCGCTTCAGCAGATGGGATACACGAATGTGGTCTCGATGGACGGGGGAATCAAAGCGTGGCGTGCTGCGGGGTACCCCATGGAGCGCTAAGGGACTTCAGCTATGACGCCGAAGTCCCTTAGCCACAGGCGGGAGTTACTTGTTGTTGACCCGGTCGAATTCCTTGATCACGCTCTCGGTCAAGTCGATCGTGTCCTTGTTGTAGATCACAATCTTGACGGTCTGCTCGCTGCCTTTGTCGACGACGATTGAGAACCCACCTTTTTCAGCCACAGACTGAGTAGCCGAGGCGATTTTTTTCATATACTCGTCGACCAGGTCCTTCTGCTTGCCCTGCAACTCCTGATTAAATTCTTGCGCCCGCTTCTGGTAATCCTGGATCTTCGAGCGGAACTGCGTTTCCTTCTCCTTCTTTTCTGTTTCGCTCAATTTTGAGGCCTGCTCTTTCATCTGCTTCTCAGTGTTGCGAAGCTCTTCTTCGTCACGGGAGAGCAACTTTTGCCGCGTCGACACGTATTCTTTCAGTCCATCCAAGGCTTTCTTGCCGGCCTTCGATTTTTCCAAGACGGCTTGCGGATCGACCACACCCATCTTGAATGCATCGGCTGCCTGTGTGTTCGAGAATGCTCCCATCCCCAGTGTTCCTGCGACGAGGACGGACGCCATCGTGGCAACTCGCAGGATTGTCTTCATATGCATGACACGCTCTCCTTCGTTGGTAAGAGAAGCTGAATTGGCGAATGAACCCGAGAATAACGGGGGGCACTGGCCCTGTCAAGGACTGTGGGGCTAGACGAAGTACCGACCGGTGTCGAATTTATGCTCGGTATTGTCGATGAGACGGATAATGGTGTGATGGTAAGTGCCGTCTTCATCCTTTTCTGCAAGATTGAGTTCCCGACCATTCTCGATCGCCGTGCCCTGAGGATCCGTAATCACTTTCACGAAGGGATGCTCCGCGTCCATTGGGTCCTGGGCCGGTTTGAGGACCACCGCCAGTTCGTTCGTGTCGAGCATGACGAGGCTGCCGATGGGCACGATCCCGACGCAGGTGACAAAGAGCTTCATCAGTGCGGGATCGAACCCTTGCCCTGCTTTGGAGAACATCATGCTGAGAACTTTCGAAGGCGACATAGGCTCGCGGCGGTAGACCCGCGAGGAGGTCATGGCATCGTAGCAGTCGGCGATCATCAGAATGCGACCGGTCATCGAGAGTTTCCACGCCGCTTTCAGTTTCGGATACCCAGACAGATCATAATTCATATGGTGTTCGAAACTGGCGGCGGCCATTCGACCAGGGAGATTGGTAATGCCGCGGAGCTTGGCGAGTCCGATGACCCCTTCCGTTGGGTGATTGCGCATCATCCCCCACTCCTCTTCGGTGAACTCGCCCGGCTTATTCAAGACGTCCATGGGAATGTTGGCCTTGCCCATGTCGTGAAAGAGCGCCGCAAGGCCGAGGTCGGCCAGCTCAACCTTCGGATACCCAGCTCGATTGCCGAGCGCCACGGAAAGGAGCGCCACGTTGACGGAATGATTATGGGTATATTGGTCGTGACAGCGGAGGGTGGTGAGGCCGAGCAAGGACGCTTCATCGTTCATCATCAAGTCAACGATGTTTTGAATGGCGCGCTTGGCGTGTTTAAACCCGACGGCGCCTCCTTCCCGCACGTTCTGGACGAGTGAACCGACTGCGCTGGCCGCATTCGCGTACCGGCCTTTCGCGGAGCTTTTCCCCCGCAGCACGCGTTGCTCTTCGATGTCGACGCCGCGGATGGCCTCTGCGGTGAGCGCGGCTCGGAAGTCGGTGAGGGTGACTTTCGAGGGATCGAGAGTCGCGAACAAATGCGCCAACCCGCGGATATCCTTCGATTCGATCGTCGAGGAGAATGACAGGCCGCCGATTTTCCAGACGTTCAGCGTGTCGATGATGATGGAGAACACGTGAATCTGTTGCGAACTGACCTTCAGGTGATTGTGATCGAGAAACAAGAAATCGTTTTGCAGACGAATCACCACCGGCTTGTCGTGGGCCAAAGTCTTAATCACGGTCAGGAGCGATTCCACGGGCGCATCGAGCGCAGCATTGGTTTGACCGTGTACGCGAGACGTCTTGAACAGCACGCTGAGGTGCGTGACCAGCTGTGCGCCGAGGATGAGGATCTGCTGATCGTAAATATCGCCGGCTTCAGACCCTTTGGCGATCTTTTGCGTCAGTGATTTCTCATGGGTGAGAATTGGCTGCGCGCTATTATCTGAAGGATCGGACGGATGAGACGATGGTAAGGGCTGGCCCACAGGTTCGATACTCCTTACGGGTTCAGGTCGAAGTTACTTGGCCCCGGACTGCTTACTGGCGGTAAGAAGCGCCGCTGCACAGGCCTGTTTGACGGTTGACGTTCCTTTTTTGTGGCCGGTCTCCAGCGCGGCGACCGCAGCAGGGGTGGCCAGCTTGCCGAGCGCGTCTGCAGCCAGCAACGCGAGCTCTTCGCGTTTCTTGCGATTGGTCCAGCCCCAATCGGTGAGCAATTCGTTCAAGTAAGGAACGGCCTCGTCGCGGGCGGTCGCCCGCATCGCGTGGAAGATGTTCCGCCGTTCCGCCGGCGGACGATCACCGAAATCTTCTGCCGTGACTAAAGGCGCCCACACGGAGAACGGCGTCGAGTAGCCGCCGCTGAGTAGCAGCTTGAACGCGGCCAGGCGCACACTTTCGTCGGCATCGGCGAGGTACCCCACCAGTTTGGTGCCATTCCCGTTCGGGCGCAATTGTCCGAGAAGCCGCACGACATCGCGGCGAACGACCGGGTCCGGGTAGCGCCCGATTTTTTCGATCGCATCGGCGTGACGAGGATCGTTCCAGCGCCCGATGATCGACAAGAGATTGCGCACAAAAGCGGGCCGGCGATCGGTCAGATGACGGAGGATTGCCTCCGGTGCGTTCTTGCCGAGTTCCACGATGGCGTCACACAGGGTGGCGTGCTGGGCCTGGTCTTGAAGGTTGCTGAGCAACGCACAGAGCGCCGGCACCGTGCTCGGCGGCATCATCAGCAGCACCGTGCCAAGACCGTTGGTCTGTGGCGTCTCGGTTTTCGTCAGGTACTGTTCGATGAGTTTCATCCGCTCCGGGGACCCGAGCTTGTCGATGAGCTGTTGTATTTTCTGTTTGTGCTCGTCCGTCAGGTCGGGGCGAATGGTAGTGACCTCGAACAACAAACATACAGCCTGTTCGAGCATCACCCAACGTCCTTGGCGAGTCAGTGAGGCCAGGACTTCATCATAGGCGTCGAACAGATTGGTCAGCAGGGCCGGGGAGCGTTCCGAGGCGAGGATGGCGGTCAGCATGTCCAGAATGTAGGTGACGTTGTCACGCGTCGACTCGGCTTGAATCTCCTGGGCCAACACGGCCAGCTCCGCTGCCGAGAGTTCGTATCCTGTCACAGTGGGCTGCAGATGGGAGGGCCTTGCGCCGCCCTCTTTCATCTGCTTGGCCTGCTCTTGAACGACCACCTCGCGCAATGAGGACGGTTCCGTCCCCAGCGTGTCATGGCTCTTGGGCGTGGTGGCGTCTTCCACGCCGGAGATCTTCATGACTTCGTTCGCCGTCACCACAGTAATTGTGGGGAGATTTTTCTCCCATAAGCGGGTCACGATGTCGTCGTCTTGATTGCTGTTTGGATCGCTGCTGCTCCACAAGGCATCGAGAAAAAACGCCAGATCCTCGTTGGCGATCCCCTCTTGGAACGTGAGTTCCCGAATCCCGTCCGAATAGAGCTTGAAGGCCAAGTTCTCGTTCGACGCATCCGTGCCCGAGCCATAGACAACCTGCTCTTTCAAATACAGCTCCGACCGCTGGACGAGGAAGGAGAGGGTCGTATAGGCGCCCAGGTGCACGGCCAGTTCATCGCTGAACTGCTGGAAAAACTTGTGCGCCACGGGATTCTGCTGTCCAAAAGTACGGACGTTCTTGGAGGCCTTATCGAGCAGTTTTAGGAGCTGTTTGACCGAGGCTACCTCCGGGTCGGTCGTATCCTTCCCAGCCATGGCGGCCGCCATCATCTCCTGTGCGGTCTTCAAGTCTGGCATACTGTCAGTCGTACCCGGAGCTTTGGATTCCGTCAAGAAAATCACGACATGATGAATGCTTCGGTTCTCGCAATTCGTGCAGGTTTGTCTCGTTTTATTCTGAGTGATTCCAGTCCACGTTGTTGAAGGGGGAGGAACCAGTTAGAATCAGGACCGTTTCTCTCGCTCGGGGAAGGTTTGTTCAGGTGGTTGAGGGAAGAGTTGCATGCCGCTGCTTATGATCATCTGTTTTGGCGACAGCCTGACCGCCGGATTTCAATCCCCGACGTCGGATAATCCGACCGGAAGAGAAACCCCATATGGCGAGTTCTTGCAGGAACAGCTGGGGAACGCCGCTCATATTCACATCAGCGGGATCTGCGGCGAGTTGACGGGTGAAATGGCGATGCGCTTCAGACAGGATGTTCTCAGGCGCAAGCCGACCGATGTGGTCATTCTGGGCGGGACCAACGATTTAGGATGGAACGCGCGACCAGCGGACATCATGCGGAATCTCGTCAAGATGTATGAGTTGGCGCTGGCCGATCGGATCACGCCGATTCCCGTCACGGTTCCATCGATCCGAGTGGCCGGCGACCAGACCGGTCCGGACGGGCAGGCTTGGATCGACGGTCACCTCGCTCACCGCCGACAACTCAACGGTTTGATTCGAGCGTATGCCGAATCAAAGCTGCTCTCATGGATCGATCTATTTACCGCTACAGCCGAACCGACGACCGGTCAATTAGCCGCTCGGTACTCGAACGACGGCCTTCATCTGACGACATCCGGCTATCGTCTCCTGGCGCAATTGGTCTACGATCAGGTGTTTGCGAAGGTGAACGGGGTGCCTGACTCGGGTGAGGCGCGATGATTCGGGACGTGACCGATCGAGAGTTCGATCAGGTTATCGAACGAGCAGGACTGACAGTTCTCGTGGAATTTTGGAAGCCGGGCTGCGGGAGTTGCCGTGCTCTGACGAAGCAGCTTGAAGCGTTGGAATCGGATGTGGCCGGCAAGGTCTTGATTCTGAAAATGAACGTGGAAGAGAACTACCAAGTCCCGGCCGAATTGGATATCATCTCCCTGCCGGCGCTCGCCCTCTATCAGAACGGCCGGTTCGAGCGATTTATCGGTGGAATCGGTACGCGCACAGAAATTCTGAGGCAGCTCTCGCTGGAGTGAGAGTCGGTTACAATGTCCGCCAATACCTGCCGTCCTTTTGGATCAGGCGATCCGCCTCGACTGGTCCCCAGGTTCCGGCCGGATATTCCGGCAGCCACCGCAGGCCTTGTTGCTGCCATCCTTCCAAAATCTGCGTAATCCACGCCCATGAGGCTTCCACGGCGTCGCGCCGCATGAAGCGCGACGCGTCGCCGGCCATCACATCCAGGAGCAATCGTTCGTACGCTTCCGGTGAGGGGCGTCCGAACACGTCGCTGTATTGGAAATCCATTTCGACCGGATGTGTCTGGGCGCGGGTGCCTGGGACGCGCGAGACGATGCGGAGCGAAAGCCCTTCCTCCGGTTGAATGCGCAAGGCCAAGACATTCGGCGGCAGTGGTTGTTGCGCATTGGCGTTGAACAAAATTTGGGGGATGTCTTTGAATTGAACGGCCACTTCGCTGGCGCGATGCGGAAGAGCCTTGCCGGTCCTCAAATAGAAGGGCACGCCGGCCCAGCGCCAGTTTTCGACGAAACATTTCACCGCGACGTAGGTCTCCGTTGTGGAATCGGCATCGACGCCGGGTTCGCGTCGATAGCCGGGTATCGGACGACCGTGGGCGGCTCCCGGCGCGTATTGCGCGCGAACCGTATACGACTCGACGTCTTTGCCGACAATCGGGCGTAGGCAACGCAGGACTTCCATCTTGGCATTGCGGACCACGTCCGGCTCCAAGGAGTAGGGCGGTTCCATGGCGACGAGGCACAGCAATTGGAGGATATGATTCTGCACCATGTCGCGCAGCGCGCCGGCTTCTTCGTAGTACGTCGCGCGCGTGCCCACCCCTTCGGCTTCGCTCACGGTGATCTGCACGTGGTCGATGTATTTGTGGTTCCAGATCGGTTCGAAAATGCTGTTGGCGAATCGCACGACCATGAGATTTTGTACCGTTTCTTTGCCTAAATAGTGGTCGATGCGGAAGATGCGGGATTCGTCGAACACGCGACCCGTCACGGCATTGATCGCCTGCGCGGAGACCAGGTCGCGGCCGACCGGTTTTTCGACGATGATTCGGGCATACGGTGCGCGCGATTCCGGTTTGGTCGCGAGACCGGCCTGCTCGAGTCCTTCGCAGACTGCGGCGAACGAACTGGGTGGAATGCTCAGGTAGAATATCCTGTTTCCAGAGAGGTTGAACTGCTGTTCGATGGCTTCGGCGCGGGCCTTGAGCGTCTGGTAGGTCGAGGCCTGTCCGTTCTCGCCGGCGATGTAGAAGATATGGTCGGCGAACGTTTTCCACGTGTCGTCGGTGAGCGGCCGCCTCGAGTGCGCGACGAGCCCTTCGCGGAGCGTTGCGCGAAACTCTTCATCGGTCATCGGCTTGCGACCGAGACCGATCACGGCATAGTGGGAGGGAAGGAGGCCGTCGAGTAATAGGTTATAGAGCGCAGGAATCAGTCGTCGGCGCGCGAGATCGCCGGAGCCGCCGAAGATGACCAGCGTGCAGGATTCGACCGGAGGCAACGATTCCCGGGCCGGCGGTATTTCTATCCGAGGCGTCGAGGGCATCACATACCTATCCTACCGCCTCACGGCATGTCCGCCAAAGGCATTTCGTAAGGCCGCCAGCATTTTCTCGGCGAAGGATTCGTCCTGACGCGAGCGGAATCTTGTGAACAGGGCGGTGGTCAGCGTCGGGACCGGCACGTCCTTCTCGATGGCATCGGCGAGCATCCAGCGTCCTTCGCCAGAATCTTGCACATATCCCTTGAGTTTTTCCAGTCGGGGATCGTCCTTGAGCGCGGACGCCGCGAGCTCCAACAGCCACGAACGGACGACGCTTCCATGCATCCAGAGATCAGCGATGCGAGCCAGGTTGAGTCGATACTCGCTTTTCGACATCAATTCGAATCCCTCCGCATAACCCTGCATCATGCTGTACTCGATGCCGTTGTGCACCATCTTCACGTAATGGCCGGCTCCAACCCCGCCGACGTGAGCCCAGCCCTGTTCCGGCGCCAACGTCGTCAAGATGGGCGCCAGTCGTGTCACGGGTTCTTCCTTGCCGCCGACCATCAGGCAATAGCCGATCTTCAGGCCCCAAATTCCACCGCTAGTTCCCGCGTCGACGTAGTGAATGCCCTTCTTCTCGAGTTCAGTCGCGCGGCGCACGTCGTCGTGGAATCGCGTATTTCCCCCGTCGATGATCGTGTCGCCGGATTGGAGCAATGCGGCGACTGCGTGAACGGTTTCTTCCGTCGGTGCGCCTGATGGAACCATGATCCACACGGCGCGTGGGGTGGAGAGCTGCTGAACCAGGTCGGCGAGTGACGAGGCTCCAACGCAACCGGCGGCCGTCGCCTGCGTAACTGTACCGGGTGAGCGATCGTAGACAACGACGCGATGGCCGCCTTGGCGCAGGCGGGTCACCATGTTCATGCCCATCTTGCCGAGTCCGACGAATCCGATTTCCATAACGCGCTCCTTGTAATCGTTGACGGCCGACTGCGGATACGCTCACTCGCGACAGGCTGAAGCGCTCTGTCTCCGTGA
>JACXTT010012665.1_pt1 | contig 11177 bp, 8 predicted proteins | sample 9270951 | NCBI WGS metagenome assembly JACXTT01 (sample SAMN15532306, study PRJNA645909) | rock metagenome | isolation source: weathered quartz diorite | place: Puerto Rico | collected 2017-06-21 | reverse complement strand
ACCCGCTGCGTGGCGACGATGGCGGCCTGCGCGCCCTGCTCGGACAGGTCGAACAGGTTGACCGCGGCTTCCTTGGGCACCACCAGCGTATGGCCGTCGGCCTGCGGCATGATGTCCATGAAGGCAATGGTGTCGTCGTCCTCGTAGACCTTGATGCACGGCAGCTCGCCGCGCAGGATCTTCGCGAAGATATTGGTCGGGTTGTACTGGGTGTCCATGGTCTTTGGCTTGCTGTTGTCTCGAATACGTTTGCCGTGGCGCGGCCGCCGGCACAGCCTTCGAGTGTAACGCAGGGCGGCCCTTCACTGCGGCCGCCCTGCGCGGTAATCGGGCACTGCTTGCTGCGCGGTGCCGCCGGGTCTACATATTGCGCCGGTACTGCCCGCCTACCTCGAACAGCGCGTGGGTGATCTGCCCCAGCGAGCAAACCCGCACCGCGTCCATCAGCACCGCGAATACGTTCTGGTTGTCGATGACCGCCTGGCGCAACTGCGCCAGCATGGCCGGGGCCTCGGCCGCATGGGCCTGCTGGAACGCCTGCAGGCGGTCGAGCTGGCTCTGCTTCTCGGCCTCGCTGGAGCGCGCCAGTTCCAGCTTCTGCGGGGTCGGATCGCCGTCCGGGTTGCGGAACGTGTTCACGCCGATGATGGGCAGCGTGCCGTCGTGCTTGAGCTGCTCGTAGTAGAGCGACTCTTCCTGGATCTTGCCGCGCTGGTAGCCGGTCTCCATCGCACCGAGCACGCCGCCGCGCTCGGCAATGCGCTCGAACTCCTGCAGCACCGCCTCTTCCACCAGGTCAGTCAGCTCCTCGATCAGGAAGCTGCCCTGGTTGGGGTTCTCGCATTTGGCGACACCCCACTCGCGGTTGATGATCAGCTGGATCGCCAGCGCGCGGCGCACCGATTCGCCGGTGGGCGTGGTGATGGCCTCGTCGTAGGCATTGGTATGCAGCGAATTGCAGTTGTCGTAGATCGCGATCAGCCCCTGCAGCGTGGTGCGGATATCGTTGAAGTCGATCTCCTGCGCATGCAGCGAGCGGCCTGAAGTCTGGATGTGGTACTTCAGCTTCTGGCTGCGCTCGTTGGCGCCGTACTTGTCGCGCATGGTCACGGCCCAGATGCGGCGCGCCACGCGGCCCAGCACGCTGTACTCGGGGTCCATGCCGTTGGAGAAGAAGAACGACAGGTTGGGCGCGAAATCATCGATATGCATGCCGCGCGCCAGGTACGCCTCCACATAGGTGAAGCCGTTGGACAGCGTGAACGCCAGCTGCGAGATCGGGTTCGCGCCGGCCTCGGCAATGTGGTAGCCGGAGATCGACACCGAGTAGAAGTTGCGCACCTGGTGGTGGACAAAGTACTCCTGGATATCGCCCATCACCTTGAGCGAGAACTCGGTGGAGAAGATGCAGGTGTTCTGGCCCTGGTCTTCCTTGAGGATGTCCGCCTGCACCGTGCCGCGCACGTTCTGCAGCACCCAGGCGCGGATCTTGGCCTCCTCGTCGGCGGTGGGCTCGCGCTGGTTGTCGGCGCGGAACTTGTCGAGCTGCTGGTCGATGGCGGTGTTCATGAACATCGCCAGGATGGTCGGGGCCGGGCCGTTGATGGTCATCGACACCGAGGTGCTCGGGCTGGTCAGGTCGAAGCCGTCGTACAGCACCTTCAGGTCGTCGAGCGTGGCGATCGACACGCCCGAGTTGCCGACCTTGCCATAGATGTCGGGGCGCACGTGCGGGTCTTCGCCGTACAGCGTGACCGAGTCGAACGCGGTCGACAGGCGCTTGGCATCCATGCCTTCGGACACCAGCTTGAAGCGCCGGTTGGTGCGGAAGGCATCGCCCTCGCCGGCGAACATGCGCGTTGGGTCCTCGTTCTCGCGCTTGAAGGCGAACACGCCGGCGGTGTAGGGGAAGCTGCCGGGCACGTTTTCGCGCATCAGCCACTTCAGCACCTCGCCGTCATCCTCGAAGCGCGGCAGCACCACCTTGCGCACCTTGGTGCCGGACAGCGTGGTGGTGACCAGCCCGGTGCGGATCTCCTTGTCGCGGATCCTGACCACGTACTCGTCGCCGCTGTAGGCTTCGCGCATCTGCGGCCACATCGCCAGCAGCTTGCGCTCGACCTGGCCCAGCGCGCTGTCGCGTTCTGCGGCCAGCGCGTCCAGCGCCGCGCCATCGCCTTGCGCGGCATGCAGCATGCGGCTCGATTCACGCAACTGCTGGCGCTCGCGCGCCAGGCGGCTTTGCGTCATCACGCGGCGGTGGTAGGCGCGCACGGTATCGGCCAGCTCGGCCAGGTAGCGGCTGCGCGCCGGCGGCACGATCACGTTCTGGCCGGTGGAGATACGCCCCCACAGCACGGGCAGCGCGCCCGCCTGCACCTTCAGGCCGCGTTCGGCCAGCGCCTCGCGCAGGCCCTGGTACAGCATGGTCACGCCATCGTCATTGAAGCGCGAGGCCTGCGTGCCGTACACCGGCATGTCTTCCGCCTTGCCGTGCCATTGCTCGCGATTGCGCTGCACCTGCTTGGCGACATCGCGCCACGCGTCCTGCGCGCCCTTGCGGTCGAACTTGTTGATGGCGACGAAGTCGGCAAAGTCCAGCATGTCGATCTTCTCGAGCTGGCTGGCCGCGCCGAACTCGGGCGTCATCACATAGAGCGACAGGTCCACGTGCGGCACGATGGCTGCATCGCCCTGACCGATGCCCGAGGTCTCGACGATCACCAGGTCGAAGCCCGCCACCTTGCACGCGGCGATCACGTCCGGCAGCGCCTGCGAGATCTCCGAGCCCGCCTCTCGCGTCGCCATCGAGCGCATGAAGATGTTCGGGTGGTTGATCGCATTCATGCGGATGCGGTCGCCCAGCAGCGCGCCACCCGACTTGCGCCGCGACGGGTCGATCGAGATCACGGCGATGGAGAGCGCATCATGCTGGTCCAGCCGGAAGCGGCGGATCAGTTCGTCGGTCAGTGACGACTTGCCGGCGCCGCCGGTGCCGGTGATGCCGAGCACGGGAATCGATGCCTGCTTTGCCTGCGCATGCATCGCGTCCACCAGCGCGGGATCGGCCTTGCCGTTCTCCAGCGCGGTGATCAGCTGGGCCAGCGCGCGGCGGTCGCCACCGGCAACGGGCTCCAACGTGGCCGGCGCATAGCGCGACAGGTCGATGTCGCAGCGCTGCACCATGTCGGCAATCATGCCGGCCAGGCCCATGCGCTGGCCGTCCTCGGGGCTGAAGATGCGCGCCACGCCGTAGGCCTGCAGCTCGCGGATCTCGTCCGGCACGATCACGCCGCCGCCGCCGCCGAACACCTGCACGTGCTCGCCGCCCTTCTCGCGCAGCAGATCGACCATGTACTTGAAGAACTCGACATGCCCCCCCTGGTAGCTGGAAATCGCGATGCCCTGCGCGTCTTCCTGCAGCGCCGCCGTCACCACTTCCTCGACCGAGCGGTTGTGGCCGAGGTGGACCACCTCGCAGCCATGCGACTGCAGGATGCGGCGCATGATGTTGATCGAGGCGTCATGGCCGTCGAACAGCGAGGCCGCCGTGACAAAGCGCACCTTGTTGACCGGACCGCGGCCCTGCGCAGTGGGCTTGGGCTGGGGCGCACCGCGGCGCACATCATGCACATCGGAAAGGTCGGTCATTGTCTCCACCGTTTCTGGTGTTGGCTGCCACCGCGGCGTGCGCCGGAAGTGCCGTTCTGTGCCGGCTTGGCTGCAAATGCGCGGGCTGTGCCCCGGGTCGGGGCCGATCGATTATATGAAGTTGACGTTAACGTAAAGCAATGGGGCGGAACCCCGAGACCGGCGTGCGTGGGACCGGGCTGTCCCTATAGAGTAGGCGCCTGCGGCAGGCGCCGCGCAAGCGCCCGGGCAAACAAAAGGCCACCCGCAGGTGGCCGTTCCGGCAAAGCGTGAGTGGCCGCTCAGGCCCAGATCCTCGGGCACTCCCCGAACGCATCCGTGCTGTGCTCCTCCACCCGGTGCCGCATCACCCGCAGCCACGCCACCAGCCGCCGCAGCGACCACGGCGCCGGCACCTGTGCCAGCGTGAAGCGCGCGCCCGCGCCATCGCCCGACAGCCACACCCGGTAGCCCTCCGGCAACGGCAGTTCGGCGCCTGGCTCCAGCCAGATGTCGTTGGGATTGCCTTCCACCGTCACCCACAGCTTGCCCGCCGCCGCGCAGACGGTCTGCCCGTAACCGGCGCGCCAGCTCACTGGCTGTCCGGGCTCGTCCAGTTCGAAAGTCCGTAGTTCGCGCATGTCGCACTCCTCATCAGCCCGGCGGTCTGGTCCGGTGCCGACTCCTGGATGCCGAATGACCACAGGAGCCGGCGCCTTTCTCCGCCACGCTTCCATTATTCGCATCCTTCACTACAATCCCATGTACAGTTGTGAACAGTTTTCGATGAACTGTTCAGTAGTTTTCCCTGACAGTTGCGTCCTCCGGTTTCCCCCGGCTGCCCTGCCTTATGAAACTAATCTTAGATGCTTCCACCGGAATTCCACTGACCGATCAGATCGTCAACGGCGTGAAGTCGTGGATTGGCAACCGCGAGGCCCGGCCCGGCGCAAAGCTGCCGTCGATCCGTCAGCTGGCAGCCGCGAACGGCATCAGCCGCTTCCCAGTGATCGAAGCCTATGACCGGCTGGTATCGCAGGGGCTGCTGGATTCGCGCCAGGGTTCGGGCTTCTATGTGGCGGACAGTCCGCTGGCGGGGCGCTCAGCGTGCGGCTGGTCGGATCCGAGCCTGGCCGAGGATCTTTCCGACCACATCCTCGAGCAGTTCAACCACCCCAGCGGCACGCTCAAGCTGGCCGGCGGCTTCGTGCCGGAGACCTGGCGCGACGTTGAGGGGCTGACGCAGGCGATCCGCGCGATCTCGCGCAACGAGATCGACAGCGTGATCCACTACGCCACGCCGATGGGGCATCCGGAACTGCGCCGCCAGGTGTTGCTGCGCGTGCGCCTGCTGGGCATCGCCGCCGAACTGCCGCAAGTGCTGATCACCAGCGGTGCCAGCCAGGCGCTGGACCTGGTGGTGCGCCACCTGCTCAAGCCCGGCGATACCGTATTCGTGGAAGATCCCGGCTACTACAACCTGTTCGGCCTGCTGCGGCTGCACGGGGTGCAGCTGGTAGGCGTGCCGCACACGCCCAACGGCCCCGACCCGGACGCCACCGAGGCGCTGCTGCGCCAGCACAAGCCCAAGCTGTTCTTCACCAACAGCGTGCTGCAGAACCCGACCGGGTCGACGCTGGCGCCGCCGGTGGCATTCCGGCTGCTGGAGCTGGCGCGCCGGCATGGCTTCCGCTTTGTCGAGGACGATATCTTCTCGGACTTCCAGACCCACTTCACCGACCGGCTGGCCACGCTGGACCAGCTTGAGCACGTGATCTACATCGGCGGCTTTTCCAAGACGGTGTCAGCCTCGCTGCGGGTCGGCTACCTGGTGGCCGACAAGGCGCTGGTCAAGGACCTGGTCGACGTGAAGGTGCTGACCAGCGTGGCCGGCTCGCACTTTGCCGAAGCGGTGACGGCGGCGCTGCTGGAACGCGGCGGCTACCGCAAGTATGTGGAGCGGCTGCGCCTGCGCGTGCGCGAGGCCTCGGCCAATGCCGTGCGGCAACTGACCGGCAACGGCTGGGAGGTGTTCTGCCAGCCGTCCGGCGGCAACTTCCTGTGGGCGCGCCCGCCCGGCATCGAGGATTCGCGCGAACTGGTGACGCTGGGCGAGACATACGGCGTGACGCTGGCACCGGGCAACTACTTCCGCCCGGGCGGCGAGACCTCGGCATGGATCCGGATCAACGCCGCCTATGCCAACGAGCCGCGCGCGGTGGCCTTCATGAAGGCCGCGGCCGAGCGCGGCAACTGAGGGGGTTCAGCCCCCGTGGTTATGCAGCACGGCATTGCGCCGTGCATAGGCGAAGTAGATCACCAGCCCCACTGCCAGCCAGATCAGGAAGGCGGCCCAGGTCAGCGCCTGCAGGTGCGCCATCAGGAACAGGCAGAAGCCGATCGACAGCAGCGGCACCACCGGCACGCCCGGGCAGCGGAACGCGCGCGGCAGTTCGGGCCGGGTCTTGCGCAGCACCAGCACCGCCACCGAGATCAGCGTGAAGGCCGCCAGCGTGCCGATATTGATCAGCTCGGCCAGCACGTTCAGCGGCACCAGCGCGGCAATCGCGGCAAACACGATGCCCACGGTCCAGGTGGCGAAATACGGCGTGGCATGCACCGGGTGCACGGAAGACAACCGCTCGGGCAACAGGCCGTCGCGCGACATCGCAAAGATCACGCGGGTCTGGCCATAGGTCATCACCAGGATCACCGTGGTCATGCCCAGGATTGCGCCCAGGTCGACAAAGCCCGCCACCCAGTTCTGGCCCGCGAACTGCAGCGCCAGCGAGACCGGGTGGTCCACGCCGGCAAACTTCGCGAACGGCACGATGCCGGTCATGATGGCGGCCACCACCACATACAGCACCGTGCACACCACCAGCGAACCGATGATGCCGATCGGCAGGTCGCGGCGCGGGTTGCGCACCTCTTCCGCGGCCGAGGTCACCGCGTCGAAGCCGATAAAGGCAAAGAACACCAGCGCCGCCGCATTGAAGATGCCGGCAAAGCCGAATGGCGCAAACGGCTGCCAGTTGGCCGGCTGCACATGCCACACGCCCACCGCGATAAACAGCAGCACCACGCCGATCTTGATCGCCACCATCAAGTTGTTGATGCGCGTGGATTCGCGCACGCCATATGACACCACCCAGGTGATGGCCAGCATGATCAGGCACGCCGGCAGGTTCAGCATGGTCTTCACCCCCGGCACGGACCCTGGCGCCGCGCTCAGCGCCGCCGGCAGCTTCAGCCCGAAGCCCGCCATCAGCGACTGGAAGTAGCCCGACCACCCCACCGACACGGCGGACGTGGCCAGCCCGTATTCCAGCAGCAGGTCCCAGCCGATCATCCACGCGACGATCTCGCCCAGCGTGGCATAGCTGTACGTATAGATCGACCCCGACACCGGGATCGCCGAGGCAAACTCCGCGTAGCACAGCGCGGCAAAGCCGCAGGCCAGCGCCGCGATCACGAACGACACCGTCAGCGCCGGCCCCGCGGTCAGCGCGCCGGTGCCGGTCAGCACGAAAATGCCGGTGCCGATGATGGCGCCGATGCCCATCATCACCAGGTCGATCGGACCCAGCACCTTCTTCAGGCCGTCATCGCGCGCGACGGCCAGCATCGCGTCGATGTCCTTGGTGCGGAACAAGCTCATTCAAACTCCCTGCAACTGTGGCCGGGCACGCAGCGGCAAGGCGGCGGCCCGGAAAAAGGGCGGTAGTTTACGCCCGCCCCGGCACGAAGGCATCACATTGCGCGCCCCGCGCGCGGCAGGCACGTCATCGAATGATAGGAAAGGCCAGGCTGGCCGGCACTGACCGCAGGCAAACTGCAGATGGAGGATGTCAGCCGCCGCAGCCGGGCGCCGACAGGATGCCGTCCACGCGCGCCAGTGCGGCGGCAAGCGGATCGAGCGCCAGCAGTGCGGCGCCGGCAAGGGCCAGTGCCGCCAGCGCGGCAATCCTTGCGCGCAGCGCCCACGGCATCGCCCAGGCCGCCAGTCCCAGCGGAGCAAGGGCCGCGCAGGCAAGAAGGAGCCGCGGCAGCATCAGCACTTCAGCGGCTTGCAGCCTCGGGCACCGCGGCGTGCGCCGCGCCTTTGGCCAGTGCCGGCAACGGCCCCGCGCGGCGCAGGCCAAACCACGAGCACGCGGCGGAGCACAGCGTCACAGCCACCAGCGCCGTGATGCTGTGCTGGTAGCTGCGCGTGGCATCGAACGACCACGCCCCCAGCTGCACCGTCAGGAAGGCACCCAGCTGGTGCCCCAGGAACAGCAGGCCAAACACCTTGCCCTTGATCCGGCTGCCGTAGCGCTCGAAGCAGAACATCGAGGTCAGGATCACCGTGCCCAGGTAGCTGGCGCCAAAGCCGACCGCAAACGGCAGCACGCCCAGGCCCGGCACCAGCAGCAACAGCATCGATGCCGAGCGCAGCGCGTAGAACGCGGCCAGCAGCCGGTGCTTGTCCCAGCGCAGTGCCAGCGCGCCGGAGACCAGGCCGCTGGCCAGCTCCAGCGCACCGAGCGTGCTCATCGCATAGCCCATCGCCAGCCGCGGCACGCCCTGCCCCTGCCAGTACGCGATCAGGTGCACGTCGATAAAGGCCATGGTGGCGCCGCAGCCGAAGAAGCCGGCTGCCAGCGCATAGAACACCGGGTCACGCCGCACCACCGACCATGCCGGCACCTCGGCCTCGGCCGTGCGTGGCGCCGGTGCGGACGCCGGCTCCCAGCGCGAAGCCAGCCACAAGGCACCAGCCACCGGCAACGCAAACACCACACCCGCCACGCCGAACGCCGTGATCCAGCCCGCCTGCGGCTGCAGCCAGATCCACAGCGGCGACAGCACGACAAAGCCGATCGCGGTGCCGTTGGTAACCACCGCATAGGCCAGCCCCTTCTTGCGCTCCTCGAACAGCCGGTCCACCAGGATGCCCATCGGCACAAAGGTCATGGCCGCCAGCCCGAACGCGCCGGCAAGGCCGAACATCAGCACGAAGAACGTCAGCGATCCCGGCCACAGCGCCGCGCTACCCAGCGCAATGCCTGCCGCCAGCGCACCGGCGGCCGCGGTGCGCAGCGGGCCGGCGCGATCGCTGAGCGCGCCGACCACCGGCGACATCAGCCCGGTGGCCAGCATAAAGACACTGCCGGACCAGGCAAACTGCGCACGGCCCTGCCCGAAGTGCGTGGCGAGGTCGACGAAGTACACCTGGTAGAGGCCCTTCACCGCGGTCGACACGAACATCACGGCAAAGCCGATGGCGACCAGGGCCACGGTGACGGCGGGCAGGCGGGTGCGGTGCATGGCGATCTCTCTTTGGCAGGGGTTCGTTGACCATGCTAAGGAAAGCCGGCCGCCTGCCGGGGCAACGCCATGGACCAGAAAAGCAAATTTTCGGACATCGCCGATACAAAGCCTGCGATTCGCGCGAGAATGCCGGCATCGGCCTTGCGATCTCCACACTGGTGATGACTACCGCCTATTTCCTGGTGCTGCCCAATGTCCACATGCTCGACCTCGGCGGGCCGCTACAGATCCTGTCGAGCGTGGCTGAACTTGGGCTTGCGCCACTCACTGTGCGTTGCGTCGGCCCGCATTCCAGCGTCACGTCCTTCCAGGGTCCGGCGCTTGGCCGGGTTGAACGCCTGCCCGCCCGCCTCGAAGCCGGCGATCTGGTCATTGCCGTTGGCAGCAAACTTCTGGACACATTGACGACATCGCCTGCGTGGCACGATAGCGCGGCATGGTTGAGGGAAAGCTTTGGTGAGGGCAGGAATGGCGGCGTGCAGGTGGCCGCCGTCTGCACCGGCGCCTTCCTGCTCGGCGCAGCGGGTCTGCTCGACGGGCGCCTGTGCACGACACACCACGCACATATCAAGCGCCTGCGCGCGCGCCATCCGGATGCCTCGGTGATCGACAACCGGGTGTTCGTCCGCGACGGCAATGTCTGGACCTCGGCCGGCGTGGCCTCCGGCATCGACCTGGCGCTGCGGCTGGTGGCCAACGCCTGCGGCGACGAGGCCGCGATTGCGGTGGCGCGCGATAACGTCGTGCCGTTCCGGCGCTTCGGCGCCGATCCGCAGCTTGATCCGCAGTTCAGCGCACGCTCGCACGGCAACCCGCTGGTGCATGCAGTGCAGGACGCGATCTCGCGCGACCTGGAAGCCAACGTCGCTGACCCGCGCTTTGCACAGCGTTTCGCGGTCAGCGTCAGGCACCTGTCGCGCCTGTTCCATGAGGAAACCGGCCTCACGCCGAAGCAATACCAGCTGACCCTGCGCATGGCACGCGCGCGCAAGCTGCTGGCCGCATCGACGCTGCCGGTGGAAGCGATCGCGTTGAAGAGCGGCTTCGCCAGCGTGCAGGCCTTCCGCGCCTGCTGGAACAAGGGAGAAGCCGGCACGCCGAGCGCCTACCGGCAAGCCAGCACGCGCAGCGCGGAATAGCCGCGCTCAGGCGTGCATGAGGATATTCACCAGTCGCCCGAACGGATCACGCACATAGAAACGGCGCACGCCCCACGGCTCGTCGACCGGTCCGTATTCGATGGCAAAGCCCGCGGCCACCATGCGGCGATGCGCTTCATTGACATCGTCAACCTCTATCGATAGGTCCGGCACGGATGTACCGCTGCCACCCTCCGACGCCACGCTGACCTGAACGGACATGGCAGTGTCGCGGCCATAAGTCTGGATCCACCCGTGATCCATCAGCAGATCAAGACCAAGGACGTCCTGGTAGAAGGCGCGCGCAAGCGAAGGCTCCGCGGCCGGGATATTGGCGACGATACGTCTGACGTTCATCCCTTGCCTCCTTGAACAAGCGGCCGCTGGCGCCTGAACGGAGCGGGGACCGTCAAGCGATCCCCGCCCGATAGGCACAACAACCTACTTCGCCACCGGCATGGTGAACTCAGCGCCCTTGGCGATCGAATCCGGCCAGCGCTGCATCACGCTCTTGTAGCGCGTGTAGAAACGCACGCCCTCTTCGCCATAGGCATGGTGGTCGCCGAACAGCGAGCGCTTCCAGCCACCGAACGAATGCCATGCCATCGGCACCGGGATCGGCACATTGATGCCCACCATGCCCACCTGGATCTGCCGCGCAAACGCGCGCGCGATGCCGCCGTCGCTGGTGTAGCACGATACGCCGTTGCCGTATTCATGCCCATTGATCAGCGCCACGGCCTCGGCAAAGTCATGCACGCGCACTACCGACAGCACCGGGCCGAAGATCTCTTCCTTGTAGATCGTCATATCCGGCTTGACGTTGTCGAACAGCGTGCCGCCGACATAGAAGCCGTTCTCATGGCCGGGTACGGTATGACCGCGGCCATCGGTCACCAGCGTCGCGCCCTCTTCCACGCCCTTGGAGATATAGCCCTCCACCTTCGCCTTGTGCGCAGCGGTTACCAGCGGACCCATCTCGGCGTCGGACTCCATGCCGTTGCGGATCTTCAGCGAACGCGCGCGTTCCGCGAGACGCGGCACCAGCTTGTCGGCGACATCGCCCACCGCTACGGCTACCGAGATCGCCAT
>JACXTT010012663.1_pt1 | contig 11180 bp, 8 predicted proteins | sample 9270951 | NCBI WGS metagenome assembly JACXTT01 (sample SAMN15532306, study PRJNA645909) | rock metagenome | isolation source: weathered quartz diorite | place: Puerto Rico | collected 2017-06-21 | reverse complement strand
TGCGCAGCTCGGCAACCGAATAGGCGCTGCTGGCGCGATGGTTATGGCGCAGCCCAAGTGTGTGCCCGACTTCATGGGCTGCAATGTAGCGGAGCGCCTCGCCCATCACTTCGTCGCCCAGCGGCAGCGTCGAGACGCGCGGATCGGCAGCACCGGCCTGGACGAAATAGAGTTGCTCGGCAAACTTGAGGATGTCGTGCCAGAAAATGATGTGCGCCGACAGCACCTCGCCCGAACGCGGATCATGCACATGCGGGCCCATGGCATTGGCGACCGGCTGCGCCACCCAGCGAATGACCGAGTAGCGCGCGTCTTCCGGATCCCAGTCGGGATCATCCTTCCTGCTCGGCGCATCCCTGGCGATGATTGCATTGCTGAAGCCTGCCGCCTCGAAGGTCACGCGCCAGTCCTCAACACCTGCCTTGAGGTATTTGCGCCACTTGGCGGGGACCTCGGGGGCCAGATAAAAAACAATTGGGCGAACCGGATCGGAAACTGCCGCCAGCGGATCCTTTTTCTCGAGGCGAAAGCGGGTGATGAATTCGCGATAGCGTGCGCCGTTGCGTACGCTGGAATACTCCTGGAATCCCTCGGTGAAATAGCCGACGCGACGATCGAAATAACGACCCATCATCGGCTCTGCCGGAAGCGCTGCGAGGGTGTAGTGCAGGACCGCACTGCGGCTGGGATTTACCGTCGACGAGGGCATGGGCACCGTGCCGGGAGCAGGCGGCATTGCTCCCGCAGCGAAGGTGATCGTCGAGCGAATTTCGATATTTTCGGCGAACACCTTGACCTGATTGATGAGGCTGCGCGACAGATCCGCGCCACCCAGTCCGCCCGGCCCCAGACTGCGGGCATCGATCAGATCGCTTGAGGTTGCAAGCAACAGGCGTCCGGCATCGATGACCGGCCACTTTTCGCGGGCTGGCGGCAACTTTTCCGCAAGGGGCTCCGTCTTCTTGTCGGAGGCCGCACCCGCAGCATCCCTGGCCGAGCCAGGCCCTGCGGCGGTTGCCGGAGCATTAGCGACGTTAGCGGCGGGCCTCTTTTCTTCGGCGCGCAATTCGAGCGATCGCTCGCTGCCTTCCGCCTCGACATTGAACACCATCAGGATCGGCGCCAGATCGACTGCGTCGGTCGCGGCCTTGAGATCCTCGCTGCCGCGCTTTCGATAGGAAACGCCACGCAACAAAATGCGATTGTCGACGCGCTCGAATCGAACCACCTTGTAACCAAGGGGCAGGCCGTTGAATGCCGAATCCGTGCTGGCCTGCGCCACCTCCGCCGACCACAGCAGGTCGCGCCCCAGCAATTTTTCCGGCAATTCGAAATAGTGCCGCTCCTTGACCTTGTGGTACAGAAGCAGGCCGCGCGAGGTCTTGGCATCCTTGGTGATGACGGTATCGTATTTTCGCGGTTCGCCGGGTACCGGCGGTACTGGCAACACGGTCGCGGCGGCGGCCGGGACTGGCGCGGCGGGGGGAGCCGGTCGCTTGGCCAGAATCCCGCATCCGGAAAGCGTGAATGTCACTAATGCGGCAGCCAGCACCGGTCCTGTGGACAAGGATTTATTCAGGGAAAGCGCGCGCATGCGGAATTGCCGTTCATTGGTTATGGGTGTCAGGGATGACAGTATTGACTACTTTACAACTCGTATCGGTAAGGCAGTGGTGAACTTGATTTGTTCCAGCGAAACTTCCGATTTGGTGCTGACCACCTCGAAATGCTCCACCAGCCGCTCGAGCAGAAAGCGCGAGAACTCGCGCAAGTCCGTCGCCACCACCTTTAGCAGGTAGTCGGCCTCCCCGGTCACGGTGTGGCATTCGAGGATTTCGGGAATGGCCGCCACGATTGTCTTGAACTTCGCCATGTCCTGGTGTTGGCCACTCTTGAGGGAAACGCTGACAAAAGCCGTTACTCCGAGGCCGACCCGGGCCGGATCGACCAAGGCGACGTAGCGGTCGATCACGCCGCTCTCCTCCAGCTTGCGGACACGCCGGAAACACTGCGGCGCCGACAGATGGGCGATTTCCGCCAGGTCCTGGTGGGAGGCACGCGCGTCGCCTTGCAATCGTTCGAGAATTCGCAGGTCCGCGCGATCAATTACCGGAATCGTCATTTTATTGCTCCAATTAACAATTTAACGCAATAAATTAACGCATATAGGCTCCGTAAACGCAAATTATGCAAGCCAATTGCGCGGCCTCCTGCCTACACTTGCTGATAATTCAAGAGGAGACCGCACCATGAACACCGCACCGCAGGCCAAGTTGGCCATCGCCCTGGAATCCACCTATTCCGCCCGCAATTACCACCCCCTGCCGGTGGTGCTGAGTTCGGGCAAAGGCGTCTACCTCTGGGACGAAGACGGCAAGCGCTATGTCGACATGATGTCGGCCTATTCCGCGGTGAGCTTCGGCCACAGCAATCCGCAGATCGTTGCCGCGCTGACCGAACAGGTAACGCGTCTCGCGGTAACCTCGCGCGCATTTCATACCGACCAACTCGGCTCCTTCCTGAAGGCAATCATCGACACCACCGGATTGGCCGGTTACAAGGTATTGCCGATGAATACCGGCGCCGAAGCGGTCGAAACCGCCGTAAAGGCAGCGCGCAAATGGGGGCACAAGGTCAAGGGAATCGCCGCCGGCCAGGCGGAGATCATCGTCTGTACCGGCAATTTTGCCGGCCGCACCACCACCATCGTCAGCTTCTCGACCGAGGAGCAGTACCGCGACGGCTTCGGCCCCTTCACGCCCGGCTTCGGGCACGTGCCTTTCGGCGATGCGGACGCGCTTGAAAAAGCCATCACCGCGAACACGGCCGCATTCATCGTCGAGCCGGTGCAGGGCGAGGCCGGCATCATCGTCCCGCCCGCAGGCTACCTCGCGCGTTGCGCCGAGATCTGCAAGCGCAACAACGTGCTGCTGATCTGCGACGAAGTGCAAACCGGCCTCGGCCGCACCGGCCGCGTGCTGGCCTCGCAGCATGAAGGCATCACGCCTGATGGCGTAACGCTCGGCAAGGCGCTGGGCGGCGGTTTGCTGCCGGTGTCGGCATTCGTGGCGCGCGCGGATGTGATGGGCGTTTTCAATCCCGGCGATCATGGCTCCACGTTCGGCGGCAACCCCCTGGCTTGCGCCGTCGGCAAGGCCGCCCTGAAGGTGCTGCTCGATGAGCATTTGTCGGAACGCGCCGAGGCGCTCGGCATGGAATTGATGAATGCCCTGCGCGCGATGAAATCACCGCTGGTGGTCGATATTCGCGGCAAAGGCCTGCTGATCGGCGTGGAGATAGACGCAAAGCTGGCCAGCGCACGCGAGGTCTGCGAAGTGCTCCTGAAGCACGGTGTGCTTTCCAAGGACACGCATCACACCGTCGTCCGCTTCGCACCGCCGCTGACCATGACCTCGTCCGAATTGGCCGAGGCAATGAACAGTGTCAAGGCCGCCTTCGCCGAACTTGAACGCAGCCGATTGCAGAAAGTCGCCTGACACCGCACCCTTGTCCTCCTCCTGGGCCTTGTCCCGCTCAGGTTAGAATGGCCAGTCGACAACGATTGGCCATTTTTTTATGCGTAAGCGGATTGCATTCATCGGTTTGGGCAGCATGGGTGGCCACATGGTTCACCATCTGCTGGCGGCAGGTCATCAGGTCAATGTGTTCGCGCGCCGCGCCGAGGTAATGGCGCCCTTCGTGGCGGCCGGTGCGATGGCGACAAGCTCCCCGGCCGAAGCCGCACGCAATGCGGATGTGATCATGAGCAATGTCACGGCCACCGCCGATGTCGAGGCCGTCCTGCTCGGCACTGGCGGCGCGATCGAAACCGCGCGCGCCGGCAGCATCGTCTGCGATTTCTCCACCATCGATGTCGCCGCCACGCGCCGTATCGGCGCCATGTTCGCCGAGCGCGGCATCGATTTTCTCGATTGTCCGGTGTCCGGCGGTGCCAAGGCGACCGCCGCGGCCGGCTTGACCATCCTGGTTGGCGGCAAGGCCGAAGCATTGGCAGCCGTCCGGCCCCTGCTGGAAAAACTCGGCAAGAATATTTTTCACATGGGTGAGATCGGCACCGGCCAGATCACCAAGGCCTGCAACCAGATAGTGCAGGTCGTCAACATCCAGGGCATCGCCGAGGCGATGCTGTTTGCGCGCAACAACGGCGTCGATACCGGCAAGGTTGTCGATGCGCTGATGTCGGGAATGGCCGGCTCAAAAATGCTCGACTTGATGGGCCGCAAAATGGCGGCACGCGATTTCGATGCCGGCATCGAGGCGCGCCTGCATCACAAGGATTTCGGCCTGGTGCGCAACATGGCCGAGCAGCAGGGTTTGCCGATGCCGGCCGTTACCCTTGTGCAACAGCAGCTGTCACGGTTGATGGAAAACGGCTGGGGAGCCATGGACACCTGCAATCTGCTCAGGGTCCTTGAACAGCAACAAAACTGAGACGGAGGCCGCATGAATCTTGCCCGCCTGATGCAAAAGCGCGCCGCCGCCGGCAATCCGATTCGCATCGGCCTGATCGGCGCCGGCAAATTCGGTTCCATGTATTTGTCGCAGATTCCGCGCACGCCGGGCATGCATTTGCTGGGCCTCGCCGATCTCAACCCAGCGCGTGCTGCCGAATCGCTGCGCCGCGTCGGCTGGAAGGACGAACAGTTTGCCGCGCAATCGTTCGAACAGGCCTTCAAGCATGGCAGCACCTGCATCAGCGATAACGCCATGGCGCTGATCGCCGACCCGCATGTGGAGGTCATCATCGACGCCACCGGGCACCCCTCGGCCGGCATCGCCCATGTGCTGGCCTGCTGCCGGCACAAGAAGCATATTGTCATGGTCAATGTCGAAGCCGATGCGCTGGCCGGCCCCTTGCTGGCCAGGCGCGCGGAAGAGGCCGGCATCGTCTATTCCCTGGCCTACGGCGACCAGCCCGCACTGATTTGCGAAATGGTCGATTGGGCGCGCGCTGCGGGATTCGATGTAGTCGCGGCCGGTAAAGGCACCAAATACCTCCCTGCGTATCACAGTTCGACGCCGGATACGGTGTGGGGCCACTACGGTTTCACGCCGGAAATGGTCGCGGGGGGCGATTTCAATGCGCAAATGTTCAATTCATTCCTCGATGGCACCAAGAGCGCCATCGAAATGGCCGCCGTCGCCAATGCAACGGGACTGCTGCCTGCGCCGCAGGGTCTCGAATTTCCGCCGGTTGGCGTGGACGACCTGGCGCGCATCCTCAGGCCGAAAAGCGCCGGCGGGCTGCTGCATCATCGAGGCCAGGTCGAAGTGATCTCCTCCGTTGAACGCGATGGCCGCCCGGTATTCCGCGATTTGCGCTGGGGAGTTTATGTGACCTTCGCCGCGGACTCGGAATATGTGCGGCGCTGCTTCAAGGAGTACGGCCTGGTGACAGATCCCTCGGGCGAATATTCCTCGATGTACAAACCCTTTCACCTGATCGGCCTCGAGCTCGGCATCAGCGTAGCCAGCGTGGCGGTGCGCGGCGAGGCGACCGGCAGCGCCACCGGTTTTCGCGGCGACTGCGTGGCGACTGCCAAACGCGACCTCAAGGCGGGCGAGATGCTCGATGGCGAAGGTGGCTACACGGTCTACGGCAAATTGATGCCGGCGGCGGATTCACTCAAGGCTGGCGGCCTGCCGATCGGACTCGCGCATCGCGTCAAGCTGATTCGCGATGTGGCGGCCGGCAAGCCGGTGTCCTGGCATGACGTCGCCTTCGACGCCAACAACGATGCGGTGAAATTCCGCCGTGAGATGGAGCGTGTGTTCGCCTCATGAAAGCGCGGGGCGGTTCGAAGAAAATGGATACGCGCCTTGCCACGCTTGGACGCACCACACCCAGTTTGCCCACGACCGTAAACCTGCCTCTGCATCGCGCCTCGACCGTGCTGTTCGACTCGATGGCCGATATGCACGCCGTGCAACAACGCTGGAACGCCGGCGAGCCGGTGCCGACCTACGGCATTTCCAATATGCCGCAGGAACTGGCGCTGGAAGATGCCGTCGCCAATATCGAAGGCGGCTATCGCGCACTGAGCTTTCCAAGTGGCCTGGCGGCCGTGGCGGGCGCCCTGCTCGCTGCCGTCAAATCCGGCGATCACATCCTCGTCACGGACAGCTGTTATGGCCCGACCCGGCAATTCTGCACATCGTTCCTGAAACGCATGGGCGTGGAGACGAGCTTCTACGATCCCCTGATCGGCGCCGGCATCGCCGGGCTGCTGCGCCAGAACACCACCGTCGTCTACGCCGAAAGCCCCGGCTCGCACACATTTGAAGTGCAGGATATTCCCGCCATTTGCCGGGCCGCGCATGCGCATGGCGCCCTGGTCATCATGGATAACGCCTGGGCCACGGGCATGTTCTGCAATGCCTTCGCGCATGGCGTCGATCTGGTGATACAACCCGCCACCAAATATTACGCAGCCCACGCCGATGTGCTGATCGGCCTCGTGATTGCGAATGAAAAAACGTGGCCGCTGCTGCGCCGCTCGACGCTGGAACTGGGTCAACGCGCTTCGCCGGACGATTGTTTTCTCACGCTGCGCGGCCTGCGCACCATGGGCGTGCGGCTGCGACAGCACCAGCAAAGCGCGCTGGCGATTGCGCAATGGCTGCAGGCGCGGCTGGAGGTGGCGCGGGTGCTTTATCCGGCGCTGCCTGAAGATCCGGGCCATGCACTTTGGCGGCGGGACTTCAGCGGTGCCAGCGGACTTCTTGGTGTCGAATTGAAGCCGTGTACCGCCACACAGCTGGCGGCCATGGTCGATGGCTATGAGTTGTTCGGCCTCGGCTATTCATGGGGCGGCTATGAAAGCCTGGTGGTGCCCGCCGAGTTGCGCCATGGTCGCAGCGTCAATCCCTGGCAGGGCGGCCCGCTGCTGCGCTTTCACATTGGCCTCGAAGACGCGGAAGACCTGAAGCGCGATCTGGACAGCGGTTTTGCGCGCCTGTGCGCAAGCGCCTGATTGCCGGAAATCAGAACTTGAGCCGCAGGCCGAATGAAACATTGTCGGCACTGAACTCGCCGAGCGAGCTGCCGGCCATGCTGCGGAAGCGCTCCGCCTCCAGGCGCAATCCCAGGCTGTTGGAAATATCGTAACGCACGCCGATGCCCATTCGCGCCGCAGCCATGAGGTGCCCCAGCGAGGGCAGTCCGGGATCGATGTTGCCGGCCAGGCCGAGCGGAATATCGGTGCGGACGGTCTGGAAGCCGACGCGGCCAAACAAGGAAAAACGGTCGGACAGCGCGGTCTGGCTGATGAGATCGAAGGTATAGCCGCGCGCGTCCGGTGTGCGCGGGCGCGCCACGGAAAGCGGGTCACTGTAATTGAGGCGCGACTTTTCGCCATAGTTGCTTTGCAAGGCCAGATGCTCGGACAAGCGGTAGGCAAACTGGAGTCCGTAGATGGTGCGCGCATTGCGCAATGCCGCCTGGGGCGTTCCGAACTCCTGATCCTGAACGGGCGGGGAGGGTTCCTGGCCGAGCTGCGCAGCGGCGGAAAAGACCGGCATATTGAAAGCGAGGCCGCCGTAGTATTGCGCGCACGCCGGCAGGGAAGCGAACAGCATGCTGAGAATGACCATGGCGGCCAGATACTGTCCTTGCAATTGCCGAGTACGGGTCTTCATGCCGAATCCTTTGCGTATTAATTCCGCTTCCGCTTGCTTAATGCGCCGGTTCCAACTCGTCGCCAGATGTTACCCGCTTCCCGAAAATATGTCTCCTCCCTCAATCGCGCGATTCCTTCAGCCTCAGTGGCCCCTGGCCAGGCCTTCACGGCGCGGATCGGCGCCGCCGATCCAGCCGACTCGCGGCGCCTCGCTGGCGACGATGGCATGGACGCCGGAATTGATATCGCCCACGGCCACCGTATGTCCCTTCGCTTCGAGCGCGGCCTGCAGTTTTTGGTTCCCGCTGTTTCGTTCGAGCACCGTAGTGGCGCCGGTCTGTGCGCCGAAATTGCCCATGTCGATGGCTTCCTGGATACCCATTTTCCAGTCGAGCACCCCGACCAGGGTCTTGGTGACGAATTGAATGATGCTGCCGCCGCCCGGCGAGCCCAGCACCATGCGTACATGGCCGGCGCGGTCGAAGACAATGGTCGGCGCCATCGAGCTGCGTGGCCGCTTTCGCGGCTCGACGCGATTGGCAACCGCTACTCCGTTCACTGCCGGCACAAAGGAAAAATCGGTCAGCTGATTATTGAGAAGGAAGCCGCGCACCATCTGCTTGGCGCCAAATGCCGATTCGACGGTGGTCGTCATCGCCACCACATTGCCGGCAGTGTCGACAATCGAAAAATGGGAGGTGCCCGGCAGGTTCGCGGATTTATCCGGCGCCTGTGCTTTATCGACACCCGGCGGCATTCCGGCGAGGGGCACGCCCATGCTACGGTCCATGCGGATCAGCGCGGCGCGCTGTTTCAGATAACTTTTGTCGAGCAGGCCGGCCAACGGCACGGCGTAAAAATCGCTGTCGGCCATGTAGCGCGCACGGTCGGCATAGGCGAGCCGGTAGGCCTCGGCAATCAGATGGGTTGATTCCGGGGTCTCGGCGCCCATTGAGGCCAGATCGAAATTTTCGAGGATGCCGAGCGTCATCAACACGGTCGTGGCCGAGCTCGATCCTGCCACCGTGCAAACTTTCCATTGGGCGCGATACACCGCGCACACCGGCTCGCGTTTTTGCGCACGGTACTCGGCCAGATCGTCCTCGCTCAGCAAACCGGGATTGCCAGGATGGTTGCGTACCGCGGCCACCATATCGCGGGCCATTTCACCCTTGTAGAAGGCGTCCGCTCCACCCTTGGCGATGGCGCGGAAGGTCGCGGCCAGTGCGGGATTCTTGAGAACAGTGCCGACAGGCTTGGGCGAACCGTCGGCGTTGTAGAAATACGCCGGCGCTTCCAGTGGCTGCGCATTGAGCCGCGATTCGCGCGCCTGGCGCGCATCGCCTGCCGTCGCCGAAAACATGCGCGGACTGATGGCAAAGCCCTGTTCGCAAAGGCGAATGGCCGGCTCGAACAGCCGTGCCCAGGGCAGCTTGCCCTTCTCCTTCCACGCCAATTCCAGCATGCGCAACACGCCCGGGGTGCCGACCGCACGGCCACCGACGCGCGTCGAATACGGCAGGGGCGAGCCCTTGGCATCGAGGAACAGTTTTTCATCGGCGGCCGCAGGCGCGGTTTCGCGCCCGTCGTAGGACTCGAGCTTGTTCAGCTTGGCGTCATAGTGCAGCAGAAAAGCACCGCCGCCGATGCCCGAAGATTGCGGCTCGACGAGGTTCAACACCATCTGCACCGCAATCGCTGCGTCAGTGGCCGAACCGCCGGCGCGCAAAATTTCCAGACCCGCATCCGTGGCCAGCGGATTGGCGGCCACCACCATGTCCTTGGCGGCAAACACTGCCGTCTTCGGCGTCCAGCCCGAAGGCAGCTCGGGAGCCGGCGCTTGCGCCGCAGCGACAGCGGCGAACAGAAGACCCGCTGCGACTGAAACAAGGTGCTGCGGTTTGGCGATATTCACGACAATCCCTTTGGCGTTCATTGCAGTTGGATGGCGGGCATTACAGGCGACGCAGCAGCAGACCCTTGAGATAATCGCCCTCGGGGAAATTCAATGCGACCGGATGATCTTCGCCGCCGCTCAGGTGACGCAGGATCTGCGCATCGACATTGGCGTCCAGCGCCGCACCGGCGACGATTTTCTGGAACAGCTCGGCGGAAATGCCGCCGGAGCAGGAAAAGGTCATCAAGCGCCCGCCCGGACGCAGCAGTTTGAAGCCAAGCAGGTTGATGTCCTTGTAGGCGCGCGCGGCTTTTTCGGCGTGGTGCGCGGTCGGCGCAAATTTCGGCGGATCGAGAATGATGAGATCGAAGCTGCGGCCCATGTCGCGCAATTTGCGCAGGGCCGCGAATACATCGGCCTCCCAGAATTCGGCGCGCGCGGCATCGACGCCGTTCAAGGTCACATTGCGCGCAGCGGTTGCCAGCGCCGGGCCGGAGCTGTCGATCGACAGCACCGATTTGGCGCCGCCGACCAGGGCCGCCACGCTCATGCCGCCGGTATAGCAAAAGCAGTTGAGCACCTCGGCATCTTTGGACAATGATGCCGTGAGCGCGCGATTTTCGCGCTGGTCGAGATAGAACCCGGTCTTGTGGCCATTGACGATATCGACAGCGATTTTCAGTTCGCCCTCGTTCATTTGCACTTCGCCCTGCAAGGGCGCACCGGCAATCAGGCCGTTGCGAATCTCGAGTCCTTCGAGGGCGCGCACATCGGCATCGCTGCGCTCGTACACGGTCGCGCATCCCGTCTGCTGCTGAATGACGCGCGCCAGGAATTCACGACGCGGCTCGATGCCGGCGGTGAGCAACTGCAGCACCACGACATCGCCATAACGATCAGCGATCAAGCCCGGCAGGCCATCGGATTCGGCATGGATCAGGCGCATGGCATTGGTATGCGCCGCCAGCGGCGCGCGGCGCGTGATGGCGGCGGCGATGCGGCGCTCGAAAAAAGCATCGTCGATGACATCCTTTTCGTTGAAGCTGATGGCGCGCGCGACGATTTGCGATTCGGCACTGAACAAGGCCTGGGCGAGGAAGCGGCCATCCTCGCCAAACACCCCGACCATATCGCCGGACAGCGCGTCATTGCTGGTTTTCAACGCGCCGGAAAATATCCAGGGATGACGGCGCAGCAGCGATTTTTCTCGCCCGCTTTTGACAATGATTTTTTTCATGCCCTCATTGTAACGGTGTGCGCCCGGTCGCCGCGGGGCAGCCCGTATAATTGCCGCATGCAAAATGATTCCGATAATGACCGCGACAACGCGGACAACATCCAAACCGACACTGCTGCGCCGCGTCGACCGATTCGCAGTTTTGTCTTGCGCCAGGGCCGCCTCTCGACCGGGCAGGCGCGCGCGGTGGAAGAATTCGGACCGCAGTTTGTGCTGCCCTTCTCCGCCGGCAAGACCCTCGACTTCGCGGCGGCGTTCGGGCGCGAGGCGCCGACCATTATCGAGATCGGCTTCGGCATGGGCGGCACCACGGCCGACATCGCCGAGTCACTGCCTGATAAAAACTTCATCGGCATCGAGGTGCACACGCCCGGCGTCGGTGCCTTGCTGCGACAGATCGACGAGC
>JACXTT010012662.1_pt1 | contig 11181 bp, 15 predicted proteins | sample 9270951 | NCBI WGS metagenome assembly JACXTT01 (sample SAMN15532306, study PRJNA645909) | rock metagenome | isolation source: weathered quartz diorite | place: Puerto Rico | collected 2017-06-21 | reverse complement strand
GTCGCTAGGCTTGATCGGAAACGCCTCGGGCACGAACTTTCACGAGGAAGTGGGGGTGGATCCGAGGCGTTTTCGATGAGCAGACTAGGAGGAAGCCGCTGGTGTTTGCGGCGGACGCGGTGCGCTATGGGATTTGAACGGCGGTTTGGGGCGAATCAGGTCTATGGGTAGGCAGCGGAAGAGCCGATCAAGACCGTGTGCGGTGTTGCAGAAAACTGCGGGAGTGTTGGCGGAGGGTAGTGAGAGGGGTCGCGGAGCTCGGGTGAGCACACGAATGTATCGGCGTGCCGGAGCACATCCTGGTCGAGTCGTTTGTGATGGACACATCAGGAAGAATCGAAGTATGGGCATGCTGATAGTTCCGCAGCAGTGAATCTCTGAATCACGATCATCGATGCGCCGCAACGCGGGCAGTGCCAGAGAGAAGAACTCTCGGGCACGTGGTGTGCTTTAACTTCCTGCTCTGTCGAGCCAGTGGAGGCCAGCAGTTGTCGGCCCAACGCCAGACGGGAAGCCCGAAAGCGATTGGCCAGAAAGCCAAAGTGCCGGATGCGGACGAAGCCTTTGGGCAGCACGTGCAGAAAGAAACGGCGCAAGAACTCAGTGGCGCTAAGAGTCATCTCACCTTGCTTGCCACCGCGGGTGTAATCCTTCCAGCGGAAGGTCACGCGCTCTTGTTTGAAGATCAACAAGCGATGATTGGAAATAGCCACGCGATGGGTGTAGCGACCGAGATAGCGCAACATCTGTATGGGGCCGCCGAAAGCGGGCTTGGCATAAACCACCCAGTCGTGGCGATGGAGACGACGCAGGAGTTTTGCGAACTGTTGTCGTTTGGACAGAGCCGCGGCCGGCCCCGCACAGTGTAGCTTCTCACGATGGTGGAGGCGTTTCAGGCCAGCGAGGAACTTGCCACGAAAGACACGGCTGAGCACTCTGACAGGTAAGAAGAAAGGATAGCGGGGATGGACCCAACGACGATGGTCCCGCGAGAACCCGCCCGCGGGAATGACACAGTGAATGTGGGGATGCAGGAGCAGATTCTGTCCCCAGGTATGCAGGATGCCGATCACACCGATCTCAGCTCCCAAGTGTTTCGGATCGGATGCGATTTCCAGCAAGGTCTGTGCACTAGCGGTGAACAACAGATCGTAGAACAAACGCGGGTTTTCCAGGGCCAGCACATTGAGTTCGTGAGGCACGGTGAACACGGCATGGAAATAACTGGTAGGCAGGAGTTCGCGTTCCCGTGCTTCCAGCCAGCGCTCACGGGCTTGTGCCTGACACTTGGGGCAGTGCCGGTTTCTGCACGAGTTGTAGGAGATGACCTGATAGCCGCAACGTAGGCAAGCATCGCGATGTCCACCCAAGACAGCAGTGCGGCAGCGCTGAATGGCCCGAAAGGCTTTGAGCTGCTGAAAGTCGAAGCTCGATCGATACCGATCCAGAAAGCGATCACCTTGCGCGCGTAGAATGTCGGCCACCTCGAGGGTGGGCCGAGTCATTCTTGTTTTTTTCGCCTAAAGCTGCGGCAGATGTTCTGATTGCTGGCTAGAGAAAGGCCGTCCAGGGGATTGACCACCGTCTGCAAGTGCCGCTGCGACAGATGCAGATACTGGGCGGTGGTTTCCAGATCGCCGTGTCCAAGCAGGACCTGGATAGTTCGCAGGTCGGTACCGGCTTCCAACAGGTGGGTCGCCCAACTGTGACGCAGCGTGTGCGGCGTAACGCGCTTGCTGATGCCAGCTCGACGCGCGGCCTCGCTACATGCGATCCAGACGGTCTTGTCCGAAATCGGCTGATCGAGTCTGCGGCCAAGGGTGCGTGTGGGAAACAGGTAGAGCTTCGGCTTGCGCCAGCGCCAGTACTCGCGCAGCGTCTCTAGTAGGGCTGGGCTGAGAGGCAGGTCACGATCTTTGCCGCCCTTGCCCGCCACCACACGGATGATCATCCGTTGGCTATCGATGTCGCCGACCTTGAGACGCGCCAATTCGGAGCGGCGCATGCCGGTGCCGTAGAGCGTCATCAGCAGCGTCCGTCGAAACAGTGTTCCGGCTGCGTTGATCAGACGCGAGACTTCCTCCCGGCTCAGCACCGTCGGCAGCCGACGCCGGTCCTGAGGATAAGGCAAGAAATCACGGAACTGATGACGCTTGAGAGTCTTGACGAAGAAGAAGCGCAGCGCAGCCATTTGATTGACCACGGTACCGGGCGTTAGCTTGCGCTCTCGCAGCAGATAGGCTTGGTAGGTTCGAAGTTCGTTGAGGCCGAGCCGATCGGGAGGCTTGCCAAAATACTTGGTGAACTCGGTGACGACCCGCAGGTAATTGCGCGTCGTAATCGCAGAGTAGTTGCGCCGCTGGAGTTCCTCCAGCATCATCTTGCGTAAACGGGTCACAGGAGTCTCCTTTCTCTGTGACCCACACTATGTCAGTTACCTCAACCCTTCGAGTTCACCCCACGCGTAGCGTCCGCCGCACCAGCGGCTTAGTCCTGGTCGTCCAACCGGAAGTAATCCGGACAGCAGGCCCGCGTGGATGGTCAACTTGCCCGTCGCTCGGCAACAATCGCAAGGTTTCGGGCCGCCGCCCTCGCGCTATCGACTTTCGCGGCGAACGCAGATCGTTGAAGAGTACTTCGCCAGCGTCTCAGCTGAGTATGACTGGAGTCCCCGCTACAACATGCTCTGCGCCCGTGGAACTCGCCCAGATTCAGAATCGGCTCTTCTTGTAGTGGGACTGGGGGCTCTCGGATGACTCCCGCGAAATCTTCTGTCGTTCTAGATCGCGAGCTTGACCAAGAGAAGAGCCGCGACCCATCCGGTCCTCGTATTCGATGTCCACTGTGCGGTTGGTCACCCCGCAAGGACGACCTTTGGTCTTGTGACTGCGGCCATGAATGGAACACGTTCGAGACAGGAGGAGTGTGCCCCGCCTGCCTCCACCGGTGGACTTCAACCCAGTGCCTCTCGTGCAGTCAATGGTCGCCGCATGCTGATTGGTATGCGCAGACATGAATGTTCTAGCAGAGCCCGATGAAGACTGATGACGGTGGCTGGCGCATCTGAGGGCTCACTGTCTTATTTCGGCCCTTCGTCATATAGCGACGAGGACACGCCCCGGTTTCACCGGATGTTCCACCAACTGATGGGCGCGTGCTATCTGATCCAACGGAACAATTTCCGCAATATCAAGCCCCCGCCATCCCGCCTCAAGCGCGTGATTGATAGCGCGAGTGGCGTCGATCTTTGCATCAGTCGGAACGTCGTCGCTGCCGATAAAGAAGATTCTGGCGTTCATAAAGACGAGTTGCCAAAACGGAATTTCCGGTGTCGGCGCATTGGTGGCGTAAGTCGCGATGGAGCCGCCTTGCCCTAAAACTTCGACATCGGCGTTCATGTTCGCGGCGAACGCCACTTCGACTACGTGATGAACCCCGTTGGGAGCCAATGCCCGGATTCGCTCGACCAAGTTCTCGCTAGTCAGCAAAACCTCGTCCGCCCCGGCACGCGAAGCTATTCCCTTGTCGCTTTCAGCGCGGCAGGTGGCGATGACTCGCGCTCCCGCTCGATGCGCTAGTTGAACGGCAAAAGCCCCGACCGCGCCCGCACCGCCTTGCACTAAAACGGTTTGTCCCTTCACCGAACCCGCGACGTGAACAGCCCGATGAGCGGTTATGCCGGGAATACCGAGACAGGCACCCTGCTCCAGCGACACGCTTTCGGGAAGTTCAACTACTTGCTTCAAAGGAACCACCGTGTACTCGGCGGCGGTTCCGAAGGGACGATAACTTTGAGCGCCATAACACCACACACGCCGACCAATCCATTCCCGCGACACTCCTTCGCCCACTTCCTCAACAGTGCCCGATCCGTCACTGTGCGGAATGACACGTGGATATGGCATCCCGACGCAAAACGCATTCTGACGTTTTTTGACATCGCCCGGATTTACACCTGAAACTGCGATGCGAATCCGAACTTCACTTGCGCTGGGCTGAGGCTCATCCATTTCACCGATGGTGAGGACTTCTCGCGCAGCGCCTTGCTTTTCATACCAAGCTGCTTTCATGATTTCAGATCATTCTCACACACTCTCACACGCCAGACGTCGAATTCCTGCGGAGGTCTAGCTCTCCATGTCCCCTAGTCGGATTGCTGGGGACTCGGAGCGGCAACAGACGCCGTACCGCTGCCACAGACGAAACCACGGGCTGTTGGCTTGCATCTCATCGTGCCGTCGATTCGCAGCCGAGAGGTCGGTTGGGCTCAGCGGTCGGGTGTCCGGTACCGCGTAAGTGCGCTCTAGCCACTCGATTTCGGCAATGATCTGGTCAATGTCCATGCGCCTGCCAGTATAGCCAACCAGCATGCAGCCCAGCAGCGCGAGCAAGCATCGTACCGGTGCTATGCGCAACCGAAAGAAGTCCAAACCAGAAACCGACGCGCTCAAGGGCTGGCAAGAGATCGCCGCGCTTTCTCGGACAGCCACTCTCGGTCGCACAACGCTGGGAAGACTCGGGTATGCCAGTGGAGAAACGCGGTCGCTACGTTTGCTCGTCGCAAGAACAATTGAACCGTTGGCTCGGGCGAGAATCAGCCCGGAGAACCCGTCCAGATTCTTTGGACGGCACGGCGTACGATTGGACATGAGCAGAATACATCCAGAATGCCCCGACTCAGACCCTCCTGATCGGTCGGTAGCTGCCGATGTCCTTCTTCGACAAGAGCCGGACGAGGAAGAGGACGAAGACGAAGGCAACGGCAAAGAAGATGACAATGATGACGACGAAGACGACGACGGCTACTCGGAATGAGCGTGCCCATATTTATTTCAGCGAGTGAAGGATGAAGCGCGAACATTTCGTCAGGGTAGTCGAAGAGGTGCTCGACTCGCTCCCACAAGAGTTTCGCAGTCGCATTCGTAACGTGGCTGTTCTGGTGGAAGATGTTCCGCCAAACCAGCCATCACCGCAGTCGGGGCAGCAAAGGCGGCTACTTCTGGGGCTGGTAGAAGGAGACAACCGACCCGGCCTCGGATATGCGATCGCGCAAGCCCTCGCCCATGCCAGAATCAATCTCACATTTCTCGTGGCACAAGTAATTGGTAAGAAGTACTCGGCAGTGATTGGATTCGAAACGGCAGAGGATGCGAAGCAAGCTTCCGCCCTGATCAAGAAAGCAAGCCGCCGCGCCGGAAAGTGAGCGGGACCATGCGCCCGGCTCTTCAATAATCGTCAATGAAAGGCACAAGGATAGGCGTGCTTTGGGTTTCCCTTGGCAGGTTTCACAAGCGGTGTTATGCGGCCAAGGCTGTACGCAACGTCGAATCTCGTGCAGCAACATTGAGAGCCACGTTGCTGTGCAATCGGCAGTGGCTCGGAACTGGCTATCGCCAATCGCTTCTCCTTGTCCCGCTCTAGACGCAGCTCGCCCCCGATTTCCTTTGCGCTTTGATACCGCAATTCTTTAGTCTTTCTCAGTGACCCTGATCTGAAGACCGAGTATTCGGGATACCGGACGGCGGCCGCGCGCGGGCCGAAAGTAGGAATCGATAAGGCCCTCCGCCAGCCGGGCGCTGATCGTTGCCGGCACCCGCTTCCCACCGTCGAATTGGGCTAGTTTCCCGGCTGCTAGGCGCGGAGGCCCAAAGTTTGACACTAGTTTGCGCCGCCTCATAGAATCAAGTGGTTGGACGTGGCGGCAACCTTTCATGCAAGTCCTGCCAGGCTTGGCCTGTCCGCTGGCGTTTCCTCAAAGTCTGTCCCTGTGGCGGCGTAGCTCAGGTGGTTAGAGCGACGGTCTCATAATCCGAGTAAACCCTTTGTTTATGCGTGTTTTCATTGCCTTAGAACATGGCAGTGGGATTGCGTTGTACACGTTTGGCTGCGTCTGTAGGACAATGTTCTAGGAAATGTTCTAAGAAAATCGAGCCCGTGAGCGACGGTTTTCCGGCTCTGTTGACCGTCGCTCTGTGGTAGTGGTCTCCTTCAAAGGGCGTCGGTCATCTCATGAAATACTTGTCCTGTTCCAACCTTAGGCGGTAGGCTCCGCTTGATGCGTGCCCTTCGCGTCAAGTGTTCCAAAGATGCACTTCTGACGGTTGAACGTAGTCGGCAGTGGAGCCGCCGAATGGTCTACATTCTGGTCGCTGATAAAGCCTTCAAGTATTCCAACGGCAGACGAAGATCGCGAATCATCTACATCGGTACGACGGGCAAGGGAGCACGGCGACCCGCGACATCTGCGGTCGACAAATCGAGCGAAGCCTTCAACGACTTGCGTGGCGTCAGGAAAATCGAAGTCCATATCGCGAGTTGCGGAGGACGCCAAGCCGTCCAGACGTGGAAACACTTGGAGTCGTCGCTACTTGCGGTGTTCAGGGAACGCTATTGGGGATTGCCCAAGTACAACCGGAAGAAGGGTTCCGTCCGCTACGTCGAAGATGTGGATTTGTTCCGCACTCAGGCACTTGAAGACATCATTCGGCGATTCGGGGATTAGAACGCTACGAGACAAGCCTCTAGTTCTAGCACTCGATGCTTGACAGTCCCTTTGGCAAGTTTCGTGGTCAGCGGAAAACTCAGTCTTACCCAGATCGTGCCCCTCTCTAACACGAGCGAGCTATTCACCTGCCACCATAACGAGCATAGTCTGCACACATCCCACCCCGAGGTCAGAAAATGGCAGACACAGTTCGATGCCCCTATTGTGTTCTGGGTCTTGAATTCCGCCCGATGATCGCCCATGTCGACGGCAGGTACATCTGCTGCAAGTGCGGACATACTGCGTTTCCCCGAGATGCAGCCTACGAATGTCAGTGCGTCAGATGCCTGAAGATGAAGGTCTCGCTTGCCAGTTGAATCGAGATAGAATTGCTACTGTCAATGCCGACTTACGAAAAGGGCGATTACGTCAAGGTCGAGTTTCCCGACGAGACGACAGGTGTCGGGGAATGGATGTGGGTTCGTGTCCATCACTGCGACGACGAAAAGAAGCTGGTGTTCGGCACGCTGGACAATGAGCCAATCAATGACTATGGCGGCAGTGTTGAACTCGGCTCGGAACTCGCGGTCTCCTACTCGCAGATTCGAGAACACAAGAAACCGACTGAATTCACCAAACAGTGATTAGGTGGACACCTTCACCAAGTCGGAGCGTAGCCGGATCATGCGGGCCGTGCATTCGACGGGGACGACCCCAGAGAACAAGTGCGAAGCTCTGTTACGGACTCTGAAGCTCAAGTTCTCTCAGCACCCTTCCAATCTGGCTGGCCGACCTGATTTCATCCACAGAGGATCGCGACTCGCGATATTCGTCCACGGTTGCTTTTGGCACGCTCACAAGGGCTGCAAGCACGCGGCACTGCCGATTTCGAATGTCACTTACTGGGTGCAGAAGATTGGAAGGAACCGAAGACGGGATAGACGCGTTCGCGACGAGTTACGCAAGGCTGGCTGGCGAACTGCCGTCATCTGGGAATGTAAGTTGCGAGACACAGCGTCAGTCGCCAGCCGCTTGTTGAAGCTGACGGTCAGCAAGGGGAAAAAGCTGTGATAGGACGTTCTCCGCAATCCAACTGATGACGGGCACACAGACTGCGTCTCCGAAACCCCACAGGGCCTCGTTACGATTGACTTCAATCGGGTAGTCCGGGCATCCCTGAAGGCGGGCGTATTCGCGGGGCGTCATCCACCGCATGCGAATCTTTCCTTGCCCTGCCGTGAACACGATCTGCTTGCTGCTCCCGCCACGCGGTGTACGAAGGCAACCCGCGAGACCGTCAGTCCGAATCTCCGAACGCGATTTGCCTTCTCTGACTCGACGGTAGATCGTGCCGACGCTGACGATGCTCCCTTTCTTCAACGCGGTGATTCGCCTCAGATGTGTCGGGTGCATCTCGGCTAGATGCTTCCTGACACGCCGCTCCTCCCACCAGGCTTGTGAGTCATCGGTATCGATGCATAGATCGAGATTCCGGTTCTCCCTCGGCAGGTGTGGCAGACACAAAGGAATCCACCCGGTCTTCAGCTTTGTCGTCTCAAGTCTTTCTAGAAGTCGCCTTGGTCGCATGGTGCTCTCAAGCGGCTCTGGGTTCTCACGAAATGTCGCCAATGAATCACCGTCGAACAGGTAACCCTGATACCGCTTGGCTGGCATCAGCGGCTGCTCGAAGCCGACGATGAAGACGCGTGGCCGACTCTGCGGGGTGAAGTGTTTCGCATCAACAACAAACGCATCGACGAAGTACCCGAGGTCTGCAAGCTGCTGAAGGGCTACCCGGAAGAACTTGCCGTCGTGGGAACTCAGAAACCCGATCACGTTCTCGATCAGGACGGCTCTTGGTGCTCGACCCTGTTGCCGCAGCTTCTTCATCACCTTGATGAAGCCGTAGAACGCACCCGAGTCATCGCCGGATAAGCCTTTGAGATTGCCAGCGAGGGATAGATCGACGCACGGAAAAGAGGCCGTCGCAAGGTCTACGGGCCTCGCCGGGATTCTCTCCAGAATCCTCTGGGTCTTCCACACGTCTTCAATGTGATAGTAGTCGGCTGGGCCGAAACAGTCTTCGTACATCCGTCGCTTCTTGGGTTCAATGTCGTTCGCGTAGACGCACTTCCAGCCGTGCGATGCCAGCCCCAAATGAGTCAGGCCGATGCCTGCGAAGAATTCGATACAAGTGTGTTCACCTGAAAGGGAGTGCTCAGGTTCGAGACGGAGATCAGCCGTAGGCGGATTGAGAATAGCTTTCGCAGCTACCATCGGCTGTTGGGAGAGTCGCACATCAAAAATAGCACGGTGTCCTGTGGGAATCTACGGAATTAACAGCAACCAGCGTCTGGCGTGACAAGATCGGGATTGAGGCTGCGACCCCAGTGCCGAAGTTGGAAAAACCCGTGCCCGTTCCGAAGCCTGCGAACGAACCTCCGCCTGCGGTCGTGCCGGAAACGGAAGCCATCAGGAAAGAAATCGAAACGCTACTTGCCATCAAGGACGACAAGGGTCGCCGCATCGGGAGCATCCAGCACGGCGTCTACGCTTTCTATGATTATTTCGGCGAACCTATTTACGTCGGACGGACGAAGGAAAGCCTTGGAACACGTACCCGCCGTCACCTGACAAACCAGAGGACGGATGCGGTCGCTATGAGCGTTCTCGATCCCGTTGAAGTAGCCGAGGTCGAGGTCTGGCCATTCGACCTCAAGGGCAAGAGTAAAGAGGAAATCGAGCAAACCCTCAATAGTGCCGAGTACACGGTGAAGACAAAGGTCATCGCTGCGTCCAAGCTCAAGTTTGTGCTCAACGAGAAGGACATCCCGACCGCGAAGGAAATCAAACTGCCGAAGTCGTACCGACATCGGATTGTGCCATCCCCGATCTATGAGGCCCGTCAGAACCCGGAAATCCGAATCGCCCAGCGTGCAGCCACGATAGCCGACCTCGCGAAGATCATCGTGGAACGCAAGGTGAAGAAGGGTCTGAGGAGAACCCTGCACTTGCAGGCGGTACGTCTCCAGGCACTCGCGAAGGAACGACTCGATCAGATAGCGGAGCCAATTGAGGTCGAAAGCGGGGAAGAAGAAACTGGAGAAGATTCTTGAGAGCAGCCCTCGCATCGCCCTTAATTCTTCCTGCGAAGTTTGATTACGCCAGTGTTCTTGCGGTCGCGACCAGTGTAGTAGTCCCCTTCGAGCTTGTCAGTTCCGGTCAAGATGAGACGTGCGGTGCCCCGATGCATGTGCATTGTCTCTGCCGCCCCTAAAGTTGGCTCGTTGAGATAGTCGTAAATCAGAATGCACTCGTCTTCCGTGACTACCATTGACGCTGAGAGGCTGTGGGACTTCGACTCGGGTCTGATAAGCCGAATGACAATCTCAGTCCAGTCTTGTCCGATGATGACCTCCACATCGTGAGCGGGGCGGCTCTCCCCGTCGTAATCACTCTGAACTGTGCCGCTCCACGTCCCGTCCAGTATCGGGGTCGAGATAACGCCGATTCTTCGCAACCACCGCCACTTCCACGCAACTCCTCGGAAGAATCCGAATAGCAAGCCGTAAAGGAACATGACGCTTGAGAAATCTACCCAGAGTGGCGGAGTCCAGCCAATCCAGCGGAACAACGCCGCCAGTGCCAACGAGGCGAAGACAGCAAGAATAGCCAGATAGAACGGTACGTGTTTTCGCTCCTCCGAGTTTGTCGAGTACGGATGTCGCATCACTTCCACTTGTTCCACAAATCGACGAGAGCCTGTATGAAGGCATTCGCGTCATTCGTGTTCCATTGCGTCGAGGCTGGACCGAAGAGGGGCAACTGCCCGTTCTGGCAGTGGTAGTCGTCAATCGCATCAGCCGTCAGATGGCTAACCACGGAGGAATATGTGTCGCTGACGCTGGCGGTGAAATATCCATCAAGGACGTTGTACAGAAGGCACTCGACAAAGTAAGACGGTGCAGCACCATCGACAAGGAGCCCACGCTCCGTTGCGGTGTTGCGTGCATTCTTGAACATGCGTACGGATGGCTTATAACGTCCATCGGTTCGACCCTGAGAATTCTTCTGTTCTCCGTTCGCGATGTGCAGCTTCGGGTAGTTCAATGTCATCTTCCCGGCAGAATCAGCGAACTTGATGCCGGGTTCAAATCCCTCATCCGTCACAGAATTAAAGTACGTGTACTGCTTGTACAGGAAAGCAGGCAGAACGTCGGCTGTCATGTTCCCCGGCCCGGTGACCACATGAAACGCTTTCCCGCCGCCTAACTGCACTGCACCGGGGAACTTCCTCCGCAATACTTTCTCCACATCAGTACGCCAATTGACGGGGCCATAGTCAACCGTGCGGTGACTGCCTTCGTAGCGTTGTACTTCGACGGGCGACAACCGTGTTATATCTCGATTGAAGAATTTGTTGTATTGAACGACGAGGTCAACGTCGCTGTCGGCACGGATGTTGGTGCTGTTCTTGTAGGAACCTTGCAGGAATATCTCGAAGTCTGATCGGTTGAGACCTGAGTCGTTGGCTTCGAGTGCATTCCGAATGGCGTTGTGTGCGGCGATTGAGTTAAAGGTGTTCGTCGTCAGAACCTTTGAGACCAGCTTGGCCCAAGGGCCAAGCTACACTTTCGATTCCAGTTCACCCATGAGTTTGAGGTTCCAGCGGCCCAGATTGTAGCGCAGCCGCTGCT
>JACXTT010012661.1_pt1 | contig 11181 bp, 10 predicted proteins | sample 9270951 | NCBI WGS metagenome assembly JACXTT01 (sample SAMN15532306, study PRJNA645909) | rock metagenome | isolation source: weathered quartz diorite | place: Puerto Rico | collected 2017-06-21 | reverse complement strand
CCCCTGCCCGGCAGGCGCAGCTTGCGCACTGGCTGCGCGATGACTGCGGCGCCTGCCATGGCATGACGCTCAGCGGCGGGCAGGGGCCGCCGCTGACGCGCGAGGCACTGTCCGGCAAGCCGCCCGCGGGCCTCGCCGCCACCGTGCTGTACGGCCGCCCCGGCACCGCGATGCCGCCCTGGCAACCCTTCATGACGCAGGATGAAGCCCAATGGCTGATCGATCGACTGCAGGCCGGCAAGCCACCGGCCGCCTCGCCGCAAGGCAACTGATCCGCGGCCTGGCCGCGGCCTTGTGCGCCACCGTCGCCGCCGCGCTGGTGGCAGGTTGTGCCAGCACCGTGCGCGGCACCGGCGACCTGGGCGTGGTGGTGGAGCGCGCTGCCGGGCGGCTGCAGATTGTCGAGACCACCGGCATGACCCGGCTGGCAACGGTGGAAGGACTCGGCGATTTGTCCCACGCCAGCGTGGTGTTCTCGCGCGATGCGCGCTACGCCTATGTCTTCGGCCGCGATGGGGGCCTGACGCGCGTGGACCTGTTCAGCGCCCGCATCACCCACCGCGTGCTGCAGGCGGGCAACAGCATCGGCGGCGCGATCTCGCAGGATGGCCGCGTGGTGGCCGCGCAGAACTACGCGCCCGGCGGCATCCGCCTGTTCGACGCCCAGACGCTTGAGCCACTGGCGGAGCTGCCGGCCATCGGCAATGACGGCCGCCGCTCCAAGGTGGTGGGGCTGGCCGACCTGCCCGGCCGCCGCTTTGCCGCCAGCCTGTTCGAATCCGGCGAGATCTGGATCATCGACGCCAGCGATCCGCGCCAGCCGCAGGTGACACGCCTGCCCGCCGGCCGCGAGCCGTACGACGGACTGGTCACGCCCGATGGCCGCTGGTACCTGGCTGGCCTGTTCGGTGAGGACGGCCTGGCGCTGGTCGACCTGTGGCAGGCGCCGCTGCAGTCGCGCCGCGTGCTCTCCGGCTACGGCCGCGGCAGCGCGCCGCTGCCGGTCTACAAGATGCCGCACCTGCGCGGCTGGGCCATGGCCCAGGGCATGGCCTGGCTGCCGGCGATCGGCCGTCATGAGGTGCTGGTGGCCGACCCCGCCAACGGCTGGCAGCAGGCCGCGCGCGTGCCGCTGGCCGGCCAGCCGGTCTTTGTGATGGCACGGCCCGACGGACGCCAGGTCTGGGTCAACTTCGCCTTCCCCAACAACGACACGGTGCAGGTGATCGACACCGCCACGCGCCAGGTGGTGCGCACGCTGCATCCCTGCCGCGGCGTGCTGCATATGGAATTCACGCCCAAGGGCGAATCCCTGTGGCTGTCCTGCCGCGACGACAACCGTGTCGAGGTCTACGACACCGCCAGCCTGGCGCGCATTGCCACGCTGCCCGCCGACAACCCCAGCGGCATCTTCTTCACCGTGCGCGCGCAACGGTTCGGCATGTAAGGGCACCATGTACGATGAACTGAACCTCTACGACACCCTGCAGCGCGATTTCCCGCTGCAGCCGCGGCCCTACCAGGCGCTGGCCGGCAAGCTCGGCCTGTGTGAACACACGCTGCTGAGCCTGCTGGCGCGCGACCTGGGCGGCGGGCGCATCAGCCGCGTCGGCGCCGTATTCGCGCCCAACGTGATCGGCGTCAGCACGCTGGCGGCGCTGTCCGTGCCGCCGGCCCAGCTGGACCGCGTGGCAGCGCGCGTCAGCGCCTGCGCCGCGGTCAGCCACAACTATGCGCGCAGCGGCCACCCGTACAACCTGTGGTTCGTCGCGGGCGCGCGCGAGCGCCGCATGCTCGACGTCACGCTGGCGTCGATCGGGAACATGACCGGCCTGGCGCCGCTGGACCTGCCCATGGCACGCGAGTATCACATCGATCTCGGCTTCCCGCTGGCGCGCCCGGGCAGCGCACGCGCCCGCCGCGTGGCCAGCGCGGCCGCTCCCGCCGCGCCTGTCGCCCTGGACGATGACGACTGGCGCCTGGTGGCAGCACTGGAAACCGGCCTGCCGCTGACGCCGCGGCCGTTCCACGCACTGGCAGCGCAAGCGCGGATGCCGATGCCGCAGGTCCTGGAGCGGCTGGCGCGCTGGTCCGCGCAGGGCGTGATCCGGCGCCTGGGCGTGGTGCTGCAGCATGGGCGTTTCGGCTTCGGCCACAACGCCATGTGCGTGTGGGACGTGCCCGACGCGCACGTGGACGCCATCGGCATGCGGCTGGCCCGGCAGGCGCGCGTGACCCTGTGCTACCGCCGCGTGCGCCGGCTGCCCGACTGGCCCTACAACCTGTTTGCGATGGTCCATGCGCGCAATGCGGAGGACCTGCAGCCGGCGCTGGCGCGCATCCACGCCACCGCCGGGCTGGAACATGCGCCCGGGACCGTGCTGGTCGGCACGCGCTGCTACAAGCAGCGCGGCACACGCTATGCCATGCAGGGGTCGGCATGACCCGTGCAATCGCCGCACTCGATCCACTCGACCGCCGCATCATCAACGCGCTGCAGCGCGGGCTGCCGCTGGTACCGCGCCCATATGCCGAAGCCGCGGCGGCGCTCGGCATCACCGAGGCCGAACTGCTGGAGCGGCTGCGCGCACTGCTTGCCGCAGGCGTGCTGACGCGCTTCGGCCCGTTGTACCAGATCGAGCGCGCGGGCGGAAGCTTCGTGCTGTGCGCCTGCCATGCGCCCGCCGAACGGATGGACGCCGTGATCGCCGCCATCAACGGGCACCCCGAGGTTGCCCACCACTACGCGCGCACGCATCCCCTGAACCTGTGGTTCGTGCTGGCGGTGGCGCAGCCGGAGGAGGTCGCGCCGGTACTTGCGCGCATTGCCGCGGCGGCCGGCGTCGAGATCCTGCCATTCCCGAAGGAACGCGAGTTCTTCGTCAACCTCTACCTGCCCGCCTGATGCCCGAGCCCGTCGATCCCGTCGACCTGGCGCTGATCCGCGCCACGCAAGCCGGCCTGCCGCTGGTGCCGGCGCCCTACGCCGCAGTGGCCGACAAACTCGGCCTGACTGAGCACGAAGTGATCACGCGGCTAGCCGCGATGCAGGCGCGCGGCGTGCTGCGCCGTATCGGCGCCGTGCCCGACCACTACCGGCTGGGCTGGCGCGCCAACGGCATGACCGTGTGGGACGTGGACGATGCTTGCATTGACACGCTGGGCGAGCGCATCGGCGCCCTGCCCTTTGTCAGCCATTGCTATCGCCGTCCGCGCCACTTGCCGCATTGGCCCTACAACCTGTTCGCGATGGTCCATGCGCGCTCCCGCGAAGACGCCGCGCCGCAGGTTGCCGCGATCGCGGCATTGCTTGGCGACGCCTGCCGCGCGCACGACGTGCTGTGGTCCACCCGCATCCTCAAGAAAACCGGGCTGCGCCTGCCGCCGCCCGGCCCAGACCGATAGGAAACCCCGCCCATGTTCCGCCTGTCACGCTTCATGGAAGCCCTGCGCGATGCCGGCCCGGTGCCGCCGCCGCGCAAGCCCGCCGGCCCGGTGGTGATCTGGAACCTGATCCGCCGCTGCAACCTCAACTGCCGGCACTGCTATGCCACCTCCGCCGACACTGACTTCAAGGGCGAGCTGGATACCGCCGAGGCGCTGCGCGTGCTCGAGCAGCTGCACGATGCGCGCGTGCCCGCGCTGATCCTGTCCGGGGGCGAACCGCTGCTGCGGCCTGACCTGTACGAGATCGCCGCACGGGCGCGCGCGCTCGGCTTCCACCTGTCGCTGTCATCCAACGGCACGCTGCTCGATGCAGGACATGCCGCCCGGCTCGCGGCAGCGGGTTTCGACTACGTCGGCGTCAGCCTGGACGGCCTGCCCGCCACGCACGACCGGTTCCGCCGCAGCGACGGCGCCTTTGCACAGGCGCTGGCGGGCCTGCGCGCCGCGCGCGCGGCCGGCCTGCGCGTGGGCGTGCGCATGACGCTGACCGAAGCCAACGCGGCACAACTGCCCGACCTGGTGGCGCTGGCCGAGCGCGAGGGCATCGACAAGTTCTACCTGTCGCACTTCAACTATGCTGGCCGTGCGCGCAGCCATCGCGCCGAAGACGCGCACCATGCGCGCACCCGCGCCGCGCTCGACTGGCTGTTCGACCACGTCTGGCAGCGCACGCAGCAGGGCCATGCGGGCGACTTCGTCACCGGCAACAACGATGCGGATGGCGTGTACCTGCTGCACTGGATCGCCAGGCGCTTGCCGCATCGCCTGGCCGATATGCGCCAGCGGCTGGAACACTGGGGCGGCAACGCCACCGGCGTCGGCGTGGCCAATATCGACAACCTGGGCAATGTCCATCCCGACACGATGTGGTGGCACGTGACCGTGGGCAATGTGCGCGAGCGGCCGTTCGGCGAGATCTGGACCAGCCGCGCCGATCCGCTGATGGCGGGCCTGGCCAGCACGCCGCGCCCGCTGCAGGGGCGTTGCGCGGGGTGCGCATATCGCGCCATCTGCAACGGCAATACCCGTGTGCGCGCCTTTGCGCTGACAGGCAACGCTTGGGCGGAGGACCCGGGCTGCTACCTGAGCGATGACGAGATCGCGCATGCGCCTGGCACGGAGGTCACGGCGTGAAGACCGTGCTCCGATGGCTGGTCGCCCTGGCCTTTGCCTGCGCAGCGCAAGCCGCCATGGCCGCCGACCCCGCGGCGGTCTACAGCCAGCACTGCGCCGCCTGCCATGGCGCCGACCGCCTCGGCGCCATGGGCCCCGCGCTGCTGCCGGAAAGCCTGGAACGCCTGCGCGCCAGCGAACTAGACCAGGTGCTGCACGCTGGCCGCGCCGCCACGCAGATGCCGGCATTCGCAGGCACGCTGGCCGAGGCCGACCTGCAGGCGCTGGCGCGCTGGCTGCGCACGGCACCCACAGCCATGCCGCAATGGAACGTGGAGGCCATTCGCGCCAGCCATATCGTCCACCACGCCCCCGGCAGCCTGCCGGCACGGCCCGTGTTCAGCGCCGATCCGCAAAACCTGTTCGTGGTGGTGGAGGCCGGCAGCCATCATATGACCGTGCTGGACGGGGACCGGCTGGCACCGGTCCATCGCTTTGCCACCCGCTTTGCGCTGCACGGCGGCCCCAAGTTCAGCCGCGACGGCCGCTATGTCTACATGGCCAGCCGCGATGGCTGGGTCAGCAAGTACGACCTGTGGAACCTGGCCTATGTGGCGGAGATCCGGGTCGGCGTGAACACGCGCAACGTCGCCGTCAGCGACGACGGCCGCTGGGTGCTGGCCGGCAATACGCTGCCGCGCACGCTGGTGCTGCTCCATGCCGAAGACCTGTCGCTGGCGCGGGTGATCGACGTGAGGGGGCGCGATGGCGAGGCCTCGCGCGTCTCCGCCGTCTACGACGCCGCGCCGCGCCACAGCTTTATTGCCGCGCTGAAGGATATCGCCGAGGTCTGGGAGATTCCCTATGCCGATGCGGCCGGCACGCCACTGCCCGCGCTGGCACCGCGCGTGGTGGCGCTGGATGATGTGCTCGACGACTTCTTCTTCGACCAGTCCTATCGCCATATCCTGGGCGCTTCGCGCAAAGGTGGCGGACAAGTGATCGACCTGCAGCAGGGCCGCAAGGTTGCGGCGCTTGCGCTTGGCGGCATGCCGCACCTGGGCAGCGGCATCACCTGGCAGCGCGATGGCCGTGAAGTGATGGCCTCGCCCGACCTCGGGCAAGGACGCGTCACGGTGATCGACATGCAGGACTGGCATACGGTCGCCACCGTGCCGACCAACGGTCCGGGCTTCTTCCTGCGCAGCCATGAAAACACCCCCTACGCCTGGGCCGACGCCATGATGAGCCCGAAGCGCGACACGCTGCAGGTGATCGACAAGCAAAGCCTGCGGGTGGTCGGCAGCGTCACGCCGAGCCCGGGGCGCACCGCTGCGCACGTCGAATTCACGCGCGACGGGCGCTACGCGCTGGTCAGCCTGATGGAGCGCGACGGCGCCATCGTGGTCTACGACGCGGCCACCTTGCAGGAGGTCAAACGCCTGCCGATGGACAAGCCCATCGGCAAGTACAACGTTTTCAACAAGACCACGCGCTCGGCCGGCACCAGCCACTGAGCCGGCGTGGTGATGCCCCATTGCAGGAGCCCGAGATGAACCCACCCCTGAAACCCGGCAAGGTCTGGCTGGTCGGCGTTGGCCCCGGCAGCCCGGACCTGGTCACGGTACGCGCCATGCGCGCGCTGGCCGCGGCCGGGGTCTGGCTGGTCGATGATCTGGTCGCGCCGGAGATGTCCTGCTACGCCAGCCCCGGCACCCATGTGGAGTGGGTCGGCAAGCGCGGCGGGCGCTGCTCGGTCAGCCAGGAGCACATCCAGCAGCTGACGCTGCAGCATGCGCTGGCCGGCCGCACCGTGGCGCGCGTCAAGGGCGGCGATCCGCTGCTGTTCGGGCGCGGCGGCGAAGAAGCCGCCTTCCTGCGCGGCCACGGTGTGGCCGTCGAGATCGTCAACGGCATCAGCAGCGGCATGGCCGCCGCGCAGGCACTGGGGATTGCGCTGACACACCGCGCGCACTGCCACGGCGTGACCTTCGTGACCGGCCATACCAGCGCACACGGCTCGCCCGACTGGCAGGCGCTGGTGCGTGGCGGCACCACGCTGGTGATCTATATGGGCATGAGCCGGATCGCGGCGATTCGCGACGGCTTGCTGGCGGCGGGGATGCGCAGCGACATGCCGGCGGCGGTGGTGATGCATGCCGGCAGCGAGCAGGCACGCAGCTGGACCGGCTCGCTCGGCACGCTCGCCGAGTCGCTCGCGGCGGGGCTGGCGAGCCCGGCCGTGGTACTGGTTGGTGGGGTAGTTGGAGACGCACTGCAAGCGGTGCAGGCGGTGGTGCCGAACGCCGGCTCGCTGGCCGCCTAGCGTCGGCCGCCTGCAAGTTCTACCGGGTTTCAGCGAGCCGACTGTGTGCTCCCTCTCCCGCTTGCGGGAGAGCAACCGTGTCAAGTCGGTATGTTGTTGTGCCAGTGCCTGCCCTCTCCCCCTGCCCCTCTCCCGCAAGCGGGAGAGGGGAGCAAACCGGCAGCATGCAAAGTCTGTCAGCAATCGCGCGCCGATGCCGCACTCGCCTCGCTTGCCGGGAGACCGCTCAATACGGCAACCCCACATAGTTCTCCGCCAACACCCGTGACGCCGCCTCGGACCCCACCAGGTAATCCAACTCCGCCTGCTGCATCCGCAACGAGAACGCATCCGCATCGGGGAACCGGTGCAACAGCGAAGTCATCCACCAGGAGAAGCGCTCGGCCTTCCACACACGCTGCAGGCAACGCGCGGAATAGCCATCAAGGCCGCTGGTATCGGCATGGCGGTAACGGGCTTCAAAGCCCTCGGACAACGCCAGCACATCACTGGCCGCCAGGTTCAACCCCTTGGCCCCGGTAGGCGGCACGATATGCGCCGCGTCGCCCGCCAGGAACAGCCGGCCAAAGCGCATCGGCTCGCTCACAAAGCTGCGCAGCGGGGCAATGCTCTTCTCGATGCTGGGCCCGGTCACCAGCGCGCTTGCCGTCTGCGGATCGAGCCGGGTGCGCAGCTCCTGCCAGAAGCGCTCATCGGACCAGTCTTCCACGCGCTCGCTCGACGCCACCTGCACGTAGTAGCGGCTACGGTGGCGTGAACGCATGCTGCACAGCGCGAAGCCGCGCTCATGGCTGGCGTAGACCAGCTCATCGGCAACGGGTGGCGTCTCCGACAACAGCCCCAGCCAGCCAAACGGATAGACGCGCTCGAACACCTGCCGCGCCGCCACCGGCACGCTCTCGCGGCAGATGCCGTGAAAGCCGTCGCAGCCGGCGATGTAGTCGCAGGCAACCTCGTGCATGGCGCCATCCTTGCGATAGCGCACTGACGGCGTGCTGCCGTCGAAGCCCTGCACGCTGACTTGCTGCGCTTCATAGATGGTGGGGGTGCCGTCGGCGCGGCGTGCATCCATCAGGTCGCGCGTGACCTCGGTCTGCCCATACACCGTGACGCTGCGCCCGATCAGCGCATGCAGGTCGATATGGTGGCGCTGCCCGCCGTACGACAGGGCGATGCCGTGGTGCACCAGGCCGTCCGCATGCAGCCGCCCGGCCACGCCGGCGCGTTCCAGCGCGTCGACGGTGACGCTCTCCAGGATGCCCGCGCGGATGCGGCCAAGCACGTATTCGGGACTGCGTTGTTCGATGATGATGTTGTCGATGCCGGCGCGTGTCAGCAACTGGCCGAGCAGCAGGCCGGCCGGGCCGGCGCCGATGATGGCAACCTGGGTGCGCATGTCTTGTCTCCTTGTGGGTATCCGTCTTCTGCCGCTAAAGATAGTCGGCGGCGGCCCGCCAAGGAATGGACAGATCGAACCAATGACAGGACAATCGGAACATCGCTGGTAAACACCTAAGCCACCGTGAGACCTGTCCCGACGTACTCGCTGTATGGCATCAATCCCTCGGAACTGCTGTCAAACCAGCTGCATTTCGAATCCATTGCCGCACGCAGCCGCCTGCACGGGTGGGAGATCAAGCCCCACCGGCATGAGCGCTTCCTGCAAATTCTGTACATTCACTCAGGCGCCGGCGAAGCCCTGCTGGAAGAGCGGCGCGAACCGCTGCGCAGCGGTTCGCTGGTGACGATGCCGCCACGGCATATCCATGGCTTTGTCTTCACTCCGGACACCGACGGCATGGTCGTGACCATGACCGACAGCCACCTGCGCACGCTGCTGGCCGGTGTGCCGGATGCGCTGCCGCTGTTCGCCCATCCGCGCCACGACCGCGTGCGCCGGGGCCACGCGCTGGCCGATACGCTGGCGCTCATTCGTGACGAGATGGAAACTGTGTCCGCCTGGCGTGGGGCGTCGCTGTCGGCGTTGCTGACGCTGCTGCTGATCGGCATCGCGCGGCTGGCCAATGCCACCGCGCCCGCCGCGGTGCGCAGCAACAGCCGGCCCGCGCGGCACTTCCAGCACTTTCAGCAGATGCTCGAGTCAGCTTATCGTGAGCAGAAGGAAATCGCGCACTATGCCGGCGCCATCGGCATCACGCCCACGCAGCTCAACCGCGTGTGCCGCCAGGCGTGCGGGCAGTCGGCCCTGCAGATGATCCATGCGCGCGTGCTGGCCGAGGCGCAGCGCGACTTGCTGTTCAGCGACCTGGAGGTCAAGTACATCGCCCTGTCGCTCGGGTTCTCCGACGCCGCCTACTTCTCGCGCTTCTTCGCGCGGCTGGTAGGACAGTCGCCGACTGAGTTCCGGCAATCGGGGCGCGCGCGGCTGCCGGCATTTGCCATGCCGCCGCCCGCGGATGCGGCGGGGTGACCGGTCAGCCGGCCTGGTCCATCCCGGCGAACACCTCCTCGGCCAGGTGAAAGGCCGAGTTCGCCGCCGGCACGCCGCAATAGATTGCGGTCTGCAGCAGCACCTCCTTGATCTCGTCGCGCGTCACGCCATTGTTGGCGGCGGCGCGCAGATGCAACTTGAGCTCCTCCGCGCGGTTCAGCGCCACCATCATGGCGATCGTCAGCAGGCTGCGCGTATGCCGCGGCAGGCCTTCGCGCGTCCAGATCTCGCCCCAGGCATAGCGCGTGATGAGGTTCTGGAATTCCTCGTTGAGCGGGGTCAGCCGCGCGAGCGAACGGTCCACGTGCGCGCTGCCGAGCACCTCGCGCCGCACGGCAAGGCCGGCGTCGTAACGCGCATGATCGTCGCTCACGGGCAGCCGCCCGCGCACGAAATCGAGAAGCGCCGCCGTGAAGCGGCCGGGCTGCTCGAAGCTGGAAATATGCGCGGCGGTCAGTTCGACAAAGCGCGCACCGGGAATCGCGTCGGCCAGCGCGCGGCCTTCCTGCGCGCTGGTTGACGGGTCCTGGCTGCCGGCGATAACCAGCACGGGCACCGTTATCGACGCCACCGACTCGCGCAAATCGGCGTCGCGCACGGCCGCGCAACTGGCCGCATAGCCGCGCGGATCGAGTCCGGCCAGCACCTCGCGCAGGCCGTCCAGCGCGCGCTCGGCCGCGGCGGCAAACCCCGGCGTGAACCAGCGCTCGACCGAAGGCGCGACCATCACGGCCATGCCTTCGCGCCGTACGGTGTCGATGCGGGTATTCCATCCGTCGGCATTACCGATCTTCGCGGCGGTATTGGCCAGCACGATATGCGAGAACCGCTGCGGCGCATGGATGCCCAGCCACATCCCCGTGAGCCCGCCCATCGACAGGCCACAGAACACCGCCTGCCCGATCCCCAGCGCGTCCAGTATGGCGATGACGTCCTGCCCGAGCTGCGCCACGGTAAAGGCTTCGCCCGGCGCGGTCGAGCGGCCGTGGCCGCGGGTGTCATAGCGCACCACGCGAAAGCGCCCGGCCAGCGCGGCAGCCTGCGGCTCCCACATGGTGTGGTCGGTGCCGAGCGAGTTCGAGAAGAGGATGGCGGGCGCGGAATCGGGGCCGTCAACGGTGTAGAAGAGCCGGGCGCCGGCGTGGTCGAGGTAGGGCAATGCAGTCTCCTTGGGTGCGCGGCCGGCGGCGTGGCCGGCGCATCGCGGTAGTTCCGGGCTCAGGGCGGTCTCAGGACGGGCGCGCCGCCAGTGCGGATTGCCAGGCCTGCACGGCGGCATCGGCAAAGGCCGCTGACTGGCCCGCGTAGTTGGCGGGGTCTGCAAGTCGGTCCAGCGCGGCGTCATCGAGCAGGCCGGCATGCGCCGGGTCGGATTGCAGCGTGCGGGCCAGTGCATCGCGCAGGCTGGTGCCGTCGGCCACGGCACGCTGGGAGGCGCGTTCCACCAGATGGTGCGCCGGCAGCCGGCCGATCCTGCTGCCAAGTTCAAGCATCGCCGCCTCGCCGAGGATCAGGCCATGGGTGAGGCCGAGGTTGGCACGCATGCGCGCCGTATCGACCTGCAGCCCCGCCACGACCTCGCCCATCTGGCGCAGCGCGCCGGCGGCCAGCGTCACGATCTGCGGCAGCGTGTCCCACTCTGCCTGCCAGCCGCCCAGGGCGCGTTCATGTTCCTGCACCAGGCCCGCCAGCATCGTCGCCACCAGCGGGGGCACGCGCACCGCGGCCGTCAGCACTGCCGCGCAGCCGACCGGGTTGCGCTTGTGCGGCATGGTGCTGGAGCCGCCGCGGCCGGGGCCCGAGGGCTCGGCCACTTCCGCCACCTCGGTCTGCATCATCAGCG
>JACXTT010012660.1_pt1 | contig 11181 bp, 8 predicted proteins | sample 9270951 | NCBI WGS metagenome assembly JACXTT01 (sample SAMN15532306, study PRJNA645909) | rock metagenome | isolation source: weathered quartz diorite | place: Puerto Rico | collected 2017-06-21 | reverse complement strand
GCGGCGCCTCGCCGGGCTACACGGAAATCCCGAACGCGATGCAGCGCTTCCTCGAGGCGGCCCAGGCACGGCACGTCGCCGCACGCGTGGCGGAGCCGGGAAGCTGGATCGAGCTCTGAGCGCCGCCCTAGGCGGCCTTGCGGAATCGCGACTTGCCCGGCTTGCCTTTTTTCGCGCGCGCGTCGAGAAGCTCGATCGCCTCTTCGAGCGTGATCGTCCCGATCGCGTCCTTGTCGGGGAGCGTCGCGTTCACCTTGCCGTGCTTCACGTACGGGCCGTAGCGGCCTGAATAGAGGGCGACGGGCTGGTTGTCCACGGGGTGCTTGCCGAGCACCTTCAGCGCGCCGCGCGCGTTGAACTGCTTCGGCTCCTTCAACAGCGCCACCGCGCGTTCGAGCCCGATGTCGAACACGCTCTCGTTCTTCGGGATCGACTTGAAGTGGCCGTCGTGGCTCACGTACGGCCCGAAGCGGCCGATGGCGGCGTGGACCTTCTTTCCGCTTTCCGGATGCGCGCCGAGGTCGCGCGGCAGCGCGAGCAGCTTCAACGCGGTCTCGAGCGTCACGGTGTCGGGCGCGATGTTCTTCGGCACCGACACGCGCTTCGGCTTCTTGTCGCCTTCGGGCTCGCCGAGCTGCACGTACGGTCCATACGGTCCGTGCAACAGCTGGATCGCCTTGTGCGTCTTCGGATCGACGCCCAGCTCGCGTTTCGCCGCGGCCGCGGGCTCGCCGTCGACGTTGCGCGTGTAGTCGCAGTCGGGATAGCCGGCGCAGCCGATGAAGCGCCCGCGGCGTCCCAGGCGGATCGTGAGGTGATGCTTGCCGCACTTCGGGCACATCTCCTCGAGCTGCTCCTGCGTCACCTCTTTCCGCGACACCGACTCTTTCTCGCCTACCTGCGCCGAGAAGTCCTTCCAGAACTTCTCGAGCATCGGCAGCCACTCCTCCTTGCCGTTGGAGATGTCGTCGAGCTCGTCCTCGAGCTTCGCCGTGTACTCGTAATCGACCCAGTGCGCGAAATGCTCGGTGAGGAACTTGTTGACGACGCGGCCGACGTCGGTCGGCATGAAGCGCTTCTTGTCGAGGATCACGTACTCGCGGTTGACGAGCGTCGAGATGATCGATGCGTACGTCGATGGGCGGCCGATGCCGTACTGCTCGAGCGCCTTCACCAGGCTCGCCTCGGAGTAGCGCGGCGGCGGTTGCGTGAAATGCTGCTCGCCGTACAGCTTCGCGATGGCGACCTGGTCGCCCGCCTCGAAGGCGGGCAGCCGCTTCTCTTCTTCCTCGACCGCGTCGTCCTGGTCCTCGTGATAGACGGCGAAGAATCCGGGGAACACCATCGTCTGCCCGGTGGCGCGGAAGACGTTGCCGGCGCCGCCGACGGTGAAGTCGACCGCGACCGTGTCGAAGCGCGCCGGCGTCATCTGCGATGCGATGGCGCGCTTCCAGATCATCTCGTAGAGCTTGCGTTGCTCGTCGTTCAGGTACGGCGCGACCGACTCCGGCGTGCGCGCGATGGACGTCGGGCGGATCGCCTCGTGCGCCTCCTGCGCGTTCTTCGAGCTCGCGCGGTAGGCGTTCGGGGCCTTCGGCAGGTACTGCGCGCCGTACTGCTTCGTGATGAACCCGCGCATCTCCGAGATCGCGTCCCTGGAAAGCGTCACGGAGTCGGTGCGCATGTAGGTGATGAGGCCGGTCACCACCTTGCCGACGGCCACGCCCTCGTAGAGGCTCTGCGCGACCTTCATCGTGCGGTCGGTGGAAAACCCGAGCTTCCTCACGGCTTCCTGCTGCAGGGTCGACGTGGTGAAGGGCGCCGCCGGCGAGCGCATCTTGCTCTTCTTCTCGACCTCGCGGACCTTCGCGACGCCCTTGCCGTGCGTCTCGAGGAAACGGCGGATCTCTTCCTCGCGCGCGCCGCCGCCGATCGCGAGCGGCTCGAGCTTCTCGCCGTCGAAGTGCGTGAGGCGCGCCGTGAACGCGACCTTGTCCTTGGTCGCGTCGAAGTGAATCGTCCAGTACTCCTGCGTCTTGAACGCTTCGATCTCCAGCTCGCGCTCGACGATGAGGCGCAGCGCCGGGCTCTGCACGCGCCCCGCCGAAAGGCCGCGGCGGATCTTCTTCCACAGCAGCGGCGAGAGGTTGAAGCCGACGAGGTAGTCGAGCGCGCGCCGCGCCTGCTGCGCGTTGACGAGATCCATCGAGATCGTGCGCGGATGCTTCACCGCGTCCTTCACCGCGCCCTCCGTGATCTCGTAGAAGACGACGCGCTTGAGCTTCTTGTCCTTGAGCGCCTTGCGCGACTTGAGGATCTCGGCGAGGTGCCAGGCGATCGCTTCGCCTTCGCGGTCCGGGTCGGTCGCGAGCAGCACGCTGTCCGCGTCCTTCACCGCCTTGGCGATCGCATCGACGTGACGGGCGTTACGGTCGATCAGCTCGTACTTCATGCGGAAGTTGTCGTCGGGGTCGACGGCGCCCGCTTTCGGCACGAGATCGCGGACGTGGCCGTACGAGGCGAGGATGTCGTAATCCTTGCCGAGGTATTTCTTCAGCGTCTTCGCCTTCGAGGGCGACTCGACGATCAGGAGGTTCGCTGCCATGGGATTCGGAACGGGCTTACAGTTTTCATTCTATAACGCGCTGCGCCGCGCGCTGGAAACGCCCGCCCGGAAGCGCGGCGACGCGCCCGTGCATCTCGAGGCGCGCGAGATGCGCGGCGAGCTGCGGCGCGGTGAGCCCCGTGAGGACCACCAGCTGGTCGATCGAGAGCGTCGCGTGCCCGATCGCGCGCAGCACCGCGTCGCGCGGCGCGCGGTCGTCTTCGTCCGCGTCCTCGCCCGCCGGCGCCTCCATGCGCAGCTCGTGCAACACGTCGGCGACGCACTCCACGAGCTTCGCGCCGTCCTTGATGAGCGCGTGGCATCCCTTGGCGAGCGGAGCGTGGATGGAACCCGGAATGGCGAACACGTCTCGTCCCTGATCGAGCGCTGCGCGCGCGGTGATGAGCGAGCCGCTCTGGGTCGCGGCCTCGACCACCAGCACTCCGCGCGCGAGTCCACTGATCAGACGATTGCGGCGCGGAAAGTTCCGCGGATGCGGAGCGGCGCCGAGCGCGAGCTCGGAGACGAGGCAGCCCTCGGACGCGAGCCTTGCGCCGAGCTCGGCGTTGGCCGGCGGATAGATGCGATCGACTCCGGTGCCGAGCACGCCAATGCTGGCGCTCGCTCCGGAGAGTCCCCCGCGATGCGCCGCTGCGTCGATGCCGAGGGCGAGGCCGCTGACGATCGTCAAGCCCGCGTCGGCGAGCGCGCGCGCGAACGCTTCGGCGTCGCGCACGCCCTGGGGCGTGGGGTTGCGGCTGCCGACGATGGCGAGCGCGGGCGCGCTCAGAAGGTCGGTGCGTCCACGCGCGTAGAGAACCGGTGGCGGATCGTGGATCTCGCGGAGCATCCGGGGATACGCGTCGTCGGCGAGCGTGAGGATGTGGTTGCCGGCGACCGCGGACCAGGCGAGCGCTTTCTCGATCAGCTTGCGCTGCGCGGCCGGCCCCACGCGGGGGACGAGCGCGAGGCGCAGGCAGGCTTCGAGATCGCGTTCGGTTGGCGTTGTCATCGTGGGCTTTCGCGGGAACGGGAGAATGCCCGATAAACGGCGCGCGGTCACGCGGCGATGACCCGCAGGAAAAGCAAAGGGGGCCGAAGCCCCCTTCGTTGCACGGCTGTCCTGCTTTAAGGCGAGCGCACTATATCGCCGAGATAAATGGGCCGCGTCGCCTTCATCACCATGGCATACGACATCTTCTCGAACACGCGGAAGACGAAGAGCAGGCCGTTGCGCTCCTCGGGTAGCACGATCGCCCGGCCTTCGAGCCTCTCGCCCGCTTTCGCGGTGTCCTCGGATTTCGTCAGGCGCCGGAACCAGCTGCCGGCGCCGCCGAAGGCGTCGCCCGACGTGCGCGAGGTTCCGGCCGTCATGGGCTGGGCCTGGCGATAGACGGCGAGCACGTTGCCGACCTCGATGCCGTCTCGCGAGCCGCGATTGATCGTGACGATCTGGTATTGGCCGACCTCGGAGACCCCGCCGTCGACCGACATGATGACGCCGCGGATCGGCTTGTCGGGCGCGCGCGGCACGTAGTTGATCGTGCTTACCTCGCGCGCGGGCATCAACTTGTCGCCGCGGTTGACCTCTTCGCGCGCCTTCGTGATGACGATCGTGGTCGGATTCCCGAAACGGCGCACGCGCGCATCGCCGATGTACTTCGCCTCGAAGCCGAGGAGCTCTCCGCTCTCGGGATCGCGCAGCGCGGCTGCCGGGCGGAAAATCTGCCAGTTCACCGCGGCATCGGTGCCGATGCGGTCGGCGTACGCCGTGTCGCCGCTGCCGAGGATCACGCGGCTTTCCTCGGTGGCGACGATGACGGGCGCATTGTCGATGAAGCTCGAATCGACCACGAGCGGCTGCGACAGGAACGGGCCGATCGCGCTCGACGGAATGCTCGGGATCGCGGTCTGCAGCGGTTCGACGCGGATGCGCGGATCGAGCTTGACGACGTTGGCGGCGGCTTCGGCCTCGGTTCCGCCGCTCGCTCCGCCCTCCATCGACAGCTGCGGGCCGCCGGCGGCGCTCTTGTCGAGGCGAATCACGTTGCCCGGATAGATCCAGTGCGGGTCCTTGATCTGGTCGCGGTTCATCTGCCAGATCTGCGGCCACTTCCAGGGGTCCTTGAGGAAGCGTCCCGCGATTCCCCAGAGCGTGTCGCCCTTCTGCACCGTGTACGTATCGGGAGCGTCGGGCTGAAGGTCGCTCACGGCCACGCGCGAGCCCGGCGCAGCCGCGCCGGTGGTTTTCGTGGCTGCCTTGTCGGTCGACGGGGGCATGCCGTCGCCGTCGGCCTTGAGCCAGACCGGAACCAAACTCGTCGCGGCGACGACTAAAGTTATGATTGCTCTTCGCATAGACGACACCTTGTGGATATGGACTCAGGGACCCATATTCAGAAAAAGGGTTACGCCCCCTTTTTCAAGTCGTTTCGCAGATTCTGCACATAATTTCTTCAATTAGCAAGCATTTATGGCCCTTCTCGAGATCCTGCAGTACCCGGACCAGCGCCTTTCCACGCCCGCGAAACGCGTCGAAAAAATCGATGCGTCGACGCGCAAGCTGATCGAGGACATGGCCGAGACCATGTACGCCGCCAACGGCGTCGGCCTGGCCGCGACCCAGGTCGACGTGCACAAGCAGATCATCATCATCGACGTGAGCGAGGACAAGAGCGACCTGCGCGTCTTCGTGAACCCGGAGATCACGCGCCGCGAGGGCGTCGCGGTGAACCAGGAAGGCTGCCTGTCGATCCCGGGCATTTACGACAACGTCGAACGCGCCGAGAGCGTGACGGTGACCGCGCTGGATCGCAACGGCTCGCGGTTCACGCTGAACGCCTCCGGCACGCTCGCGACCTGCATCCAGCACGAGATGGACCACCTCTCCGGCAAGATCTTCATCGACTACCTGTCGGAGCTCAAGCAGAACCGCGTTCGCGCGAAGCTCAAGAAACGCCAGCGCAAGGCGGCCTGAGACGGCCGCGCCTTTGCGCCTCGCCTTCGCCGGCACTCCCGCATTCGCCTCCGCCGCGCTCGCCGCGCTTCATGGCGCGGGCCACGACATCGCGCTCGTCCTGACGCGCCCCGACAAGCCCGCCGGGCGCGGGATGCGTGTCGCCGAGAGCGATGTCGCGCGGCTCGCATCGAAGCTCGCGATCGACACGTTCAAGCCGCTCTCGCTTCGCGGTGAGGAAGGGGCGCGGCGTATTCGCGAAGCCGCTCCCGACGCGATGGTCGTCGCCGCGTACGGCCTCATCCTTCCGCCGGGAGTCCTCGGGATTCCGCGCTACGGCTGCCTCAACATCCATGCGTCGCTCCTGCCGCGCTGGCGCGGCGCCGCGCCCATCCAGCGCGCGCTCCTCGCCGGCGACGCCGCGACGGGCGTGTGCATCATGCAGATGGATGCGGGTCTCGATACGGGCCCCGTGCTCCTCGAGGCGCCGCACGCGATCACTACGCGCGACACGGCGGGATCGCTCACGCAGGCGCTCGCCCAACTCGGCGGCGATGCGATCGTGCGCGCGCTCGCAGCCATCGGCTCGCTGCCGCGCAAGCCGCAGGACGACACGCGCGCCATATACGCGCCGAAGATCGCGAAGGCCGAGGCGCGTATCGACTGGAGCGCGCCCGCGATGGCCATCGATCGCCAGATCCGCGCCTTCAATCCGGTTCCCGGCGCCGAAACCACGCTGGGCGAATCGAGCGTGAAGATCTGGGAAGCGCTGCCGGCCGAAGGCTCCGGAACACCCGGCGAAATCCTCGAAAGCCGCGCAGGCGAGGCGCTCGTGGCTTGCGGGGCAGGCGCGTTGCGCGTGCGCAGCGTGCAGCGATCGGGCGGCCGTCCAATGGCCGCCGATGCGCTCTTGCGCGGCGCTCACCTGGGCCCCGGGGCGCGGTTCGGGTCGGCGGCACCCGTCGCCTGACCGGATTTCCCAGATTAAATCTTTGATTTAATTGACTTTACAACCATCTTCCGCTGTTCGGCTTCGTCGACTTTTCCCTAGCAAGACTGTTGGAAAGGTGGTAAATTTGTATCCGGGCCGCATCACCTGTCTCGCCTGTACCACACTCGATGTCGCGCGTTGTGGCGCATTCGCCGTGGCGCACGGGACGAGACAGGTTCGGTCACGACGGCCGAGAGAGTGGGATGAGCATCGCCCTTGTCTTCTGGACGCTCGCACGCGCCGGCCGCGCCATGGCGCGCGGCGCGCTGCTGCGCACGATCGCGCTCGCGATGGCGATGGCCCTCGCGCCGCTCGCGCACGCCGAGGGCATCGCGGTGAAGTCGGCGGTCCTCGAGCCCACGGACGACGGCTGGCAGCTCGACGCGGACTTCGACGTGCAATTCAGCCCGCGGCTCGAGGAAGCAGTGAACCGCGGCGTGCCGCTCTACTTCGTCGTCGACTTCGAGCTCTCGCGCCCGCGCTGGTACTGGTTCGACCAGAAGCCGGTGCAATACACGCAGACCTACAAGATCGCGTACACGCCGCTGCTGCGCCAATACCGCCTCTCGGTGGGCAGCGTGTACCAGAACTTCACGCGCTTCGAGGAAGTGACGCGCGTGCTCTCGCGCATTCGCGGGCTCCATGTCGCCGACCCGCAGGCGCTCAAACGCGACATCACCTACCAGGCGGCCGTTCGCATGCGGCTCGACACGTCGCAGCTGCCGAAGCCCTTCCAGGTGAACGCGATCGCGTCGCGCGACTGGACCCTTACGTCGGATTGGCACCGCTGGTCGATTAGTCCGTGAGAGTCCTGATCTTCCTGTGTGTGGTCGCCGGCACGGCGCTGGTGTACCTCATGTCGGAAGCGCCGTCGAACACCGCGGTCTTCGAGAAGAACCTCCAGCTCCTCCTGTATCTCGCGGGCGCCATGGCCCTCGGGCTCATGGCGCTGATCGTCTATCAGCTGCTCACGCTGCGCAGGAAGCTGCGCGAACGCGTATTCGGCTCGAAGCTCACGCTGCGACTGGTCGTCGTGTTCGCGTTGATGGCGCTGATTCCGGGCGGCCTCGTGTACGCGATCTCCTTCCAGTTCCTGCAGCGGTCGATCGAGTCGTGGTTCGACGTGCGCATGGACGAGCCGTTGCGGGCGGGCCTCAACCTCGCGCAGAACGCGCTCGCCAACTCGCGCGACCAGCTCGCGCAGAAGGCCGAAGCCATGGCGCAGTCGCTCGCCGCCTCACCGGGCGAGGAGACCGTGACGCTCAACCGGCTGCGCGAGCAGCATTCGATCGAGGAAGCGACGTTGCTCAGCTCGCGCGGGCGCGTGATCGCGCAGTCGGGATCGGAGCCCGTGGCCCTGCTTCCCGACCTGCCGAACCCGAGCGTGCTGCGGCAGGTGCGCGCGGGCCAGTCGCAGCGCCTGATCGAATCCATTCCCGACCGCGGCCTGTACCTGCGGGCCATCGTGCCGGTGAACGTGAGCACCATCGCCGATGAGGGCCGGATCTTGCAGGTGCTGCAGCGCGTGCCGTCTTCCATCGCGAAGGACGCCGATCTGGTGAACACCGGCATCACCAACTACGGCGCGCTGCAGGACTACCGCCTCGGCCTCAAACGCATCTTCGGCGTCACGCTGACTCTTGCGATGCTGCTCACGCTGTTCTCGGCGCTGGCGCTCGCGTTCGTCCTCTCGGAGAAGCTGTCGGCGCCGCTGTCCGCGCTTGCGGAAGCCACCCGCGCGATCGCGAAGGGCGACTACTCGAAGCTGAATCCGGTGAAGAGCCGCGACGAGTTCGGCGTCCTCACCCAGAGCTTCAATACGATGACGCGCCAGATCGCCGACGCCACCGACGCGATGGAGCGCAACCAGCAGCAGCTCGAGAACTCCAAGGCGTACCTCGAGAGCATCCTCTCCAATCTGACCGCCGGCGTGCTCACGTTCGACGAACGCTTGTACGTGAAGACCATGAATGCCGCGGCGAACGCGATTCTCGCCGTGCCGGCGGGCGCCTTCCACGGGCTGAAGCTCACCGATTGGCCGCGGCACGTGCATTCGGTGGCGCCGTTCGCGGAGATCGCCATGCGGCAGTTCGCGGTCGCGGGCACGCGCCAGTGGGAAGAGCAGATGGAGTACCACCGCGCCGACGGGCCGCGGACGCTGCTGCTGCGCGGCACCCGCCTGGGCACGCGCGGCGACACCGGCTATGTCGTCGTGTTCGACGACATCACCCACCTCATCCAGGCGCAGCGCGACGCCGCGTGGGGAGAGGTCGCGCGCCGCCTCGCGCACGAGATCAAGAACCCGCTCACCCCGATCCAGCTCTCCGCCGAGCGCCTGCAGCAGAAGCTGAGCGCGAAGCTCCCGGAGACGGAAGCCGACATCCTGCGCCGCGCGACGGGCACGATCGTGAACCACGTCGCCGCGTTGAAGGGGATGGTGGACGACTTCACGCAGTACGCGCACGCCGCGCGCATGAACGCCCGCGCCGTGAACCTGAACGAGCTCGTGCGCGAGGTGCTGGTGCTCTACGAATCGATGGGCACCGCGATCGAGGCGCGGCTCGCCGACAACCTCCCGCCGATCCTCGCCGATCCCGCGATGCTGCGGCAGGTGCTGCACAACCTCTTCCAGAACGCGATCGACGCCCTCGCCGGCGTGGACAATCCGCGAATCCTCGTGGCGACGAGCCTCGGAACGGGCGGCGTGCTCCTCACGGTGCGCGACAACGGCGCGGGCATCGCGGAGGGCGTGATGGGCCGGATCTTCGAGCCGTACGTCACGACGAAACCAAAGGGCACCGGCCTGGGTCTCGCTATCGTGAAGAAGATCGTCGACGAGCACCACGGCCGAATCCTGGTCGAGAACGTGAAACCCCACGGCGCGACCGTAAGCATCGTGCTGCCGGCCAAGGCCGCATAAGGAAACGGGCCGGAGCCGCATGTCCGCCAACCAGATCCTCGTCGTCGACGACGAAGTCGGCATCCGCGAGCTGCTGTTCGAGATCCTGCGCGACGAGGGATACGGCGTGCGCCTCGCGGAGAACGCGCAGACCGCGCGGTCGGCGCGCAAGGAGATGCGCCCCGACCTCGTCCTGCTCGACATCTGGATGCCCGACACCGACGGGATCACGCTCCTCAAGGAATGGGCGGGCAGCGGGCTGCTCACCATGCCGGTCGTGATGATGTCCGGCCACGGCACGATCGATTCCGCGGTCGAGGCGACGCGCATCGGCGCCTTCGATTTCCTCGAGAAGCCGATCAGCCTGCCGAAGCTGCTCGCGACCGTGGGCAAGGCGCTCGCCGGCGGCAAGGTGCTGCCCAAGACGGGCCTCACCCTCGTCAACCTCGGCCGCGCGCGCGTCGTACAGGACCTGCGCCAGCGCCTGGAGCAGATCGGGCGGTTGCGGACACCGGTGCTCCTCACGGGCGAGCCGGGCTGCGGCTTCGAGCTGTGCGCGCGCCACCTGCACCTCGCGAACACGCCGTGGGTCGCTCCCGAAGAAACCGAATGGCTGGCATCCAACCCGTTCGAGCCCCTCAACGAGGCGCGCGAGGGCACGCTCTTCCTGCCGGAGATCTCCAACCTTTCGAAGGCGGAGCAAAAGGGGCTGGGGCAGCTCCTCGGCAAGCTGGAGAAATTCAACGTGCGCCTGGTGTGCGCGGCGACCGGGCCGCTCGCGGCGATGGCCGAGGACGGCCGCTTCGACGCGAACCTCTATCACCAGCTCTCGGGCCTCACGATCCGCGTGCCGTCGCTCGCGGACCACCCCGAGGACATTCCCGACATCGCGACCACGATGCTCACGCAGCTCGTCGACGCGAACGAGGTGCCGCTGCGCACGCTCACCGTGGGCTCGCTCAACGTGATGCGCAACCTCAACTGGCCCGGCAACCTGCCCGTGCTGCAGAACGTCGTGAAGACGCTCGCCTTGACCACGCTCTCGGGCGAGATCGGCGGCGACGACGTGAACCGCGTGGCGCGCGAATTCAACCTCGGACCGCGCGAGCAGGCGACGACGGAAGTCGCGGTATCGCTCGACCTGCCGCTGCGCGACGCGCGCGAGCAGTTCGAGAAGCAGTACTTCCTGCACCACATCCGCCGCGAGGACGGCAACATGTCGCGCGTGGCCGATCGCGTCGGCCTCGAGCGCACGCACCTCTACCGCAAGTTGAAGCAGCTCGGCATCCGCCCGTCGGGCAAGACCGAGGACGCCGGCTCCTAGCGCGCCTCGAGCCGGCCGAGGCGCACGGCCGTGAGGCCCGTCTTGATGTTGTTCGGCACCGGCATCACCAGCACGCAGTTGTCGTAGGGGGCGCGCACCGCGTCGTCGCCGTCCCACGCGATGACATCGCCGCGCCGGGGAATGACCTCCAGGCCGGTGAAGGGCTTCGCGAAGCGGAAGGCGGGCGAGCGCGCGATCACCGCGTCGGTCACGCGGATGAGCTTCTGCCGGCCGCCCGCGGGCTCGATCTCGCGCTCGGCAGCCGCAGCGTCGACGACGCCGAGCGCGCGCAGGAACCGCCACGTCGTCTGCCATGCGACGCGTTCGGCGTTGCGCTCCCAGTGCTGGCCGCACTCGACCAGCCGCGCGGTCCTGGTTCTCCGCGGGTCCCCGAACCCCCCGGACT
>JACXTT010012659.1_pt1 | contig 11181 bp, 11 predicted proteins | sample 9270951 | NCBI WGS metagenome assembly JACXTT01 (sample SAMN15532306, study PRJNA645909) | rock metagenome | isolation source: weathered quartz diorite | place: Puerto Rico | collected 2017-06-21 | reverse complement strand
AGGAGGAGACAGACGCAGAAAATGTCCCGGAGTATGACCGCCATGATTAGCGGATTGCCGAGAATACCCGGTGTGCCCCCAGCCTGGAGCAGAATTACTGCCATCATCGTGTCGCGTTTTCCTCTAATACTGCCTATGCCGTGTACTGCGCGCGCCCCGTCTGGATCTCGACCCATAGAAGGAACACTCACCGCGCGCCGGGGGCAGGTACCACACCCTCGCGATTCACCGCGGCTGGTTGCTCTGTGATTCTCCGCAGACGGACGGCGCGCACGGACTGCCGGGGTCACTTCACGGGCTAAAGCCCGATTGGTTGCCCGGCGCTTATGCCGGAGCTAAAGCTCCGACCCCCGTTATCACACACGGTGTCAAGCCGGACCCGCAACGTAACGCGCCCGCACCTCGGATGCGAAATTCACGAGATTCCCAAACCCGATAGCCTCACGGATTTGCCGCATTAAGTCAAGGTAAAAGTGGATATTGTGGTGGGTGGCAAGGATGGCGGCGGTGAATTCTCCGGCGGCGAACAGATGCCGAAGATAGGCACGGGTATAGCGACGGCAAACACTGCAGGAACAGGTGGGATCGAGCGGCTTCTGGTCTTCGGCATAGCGCTTGTTCTTAATAAGCACGCGCCCCTCACTGGTATAGATGCAAGCGTGGCGCGCGGCGCGCGAAGGGAGAACGCAATCCATCATGTCAATGCCGAGCGCGAGGTAGTCCGCGAGCTGTTCAGGACGGCCAACGCCCATCAGGTACCGCGGCTTGTTTTGGGGAAGAAGGGCGGTGACCTCCGCGGCCATCTCGCAAGTGATTTCGTGCGGCTCGCCGACCGCGAGGCCGCCGACCGCGTATCCGGGAAAATCGAGTTCGACGAGTTGCTGGCAGCTTTGCCGGCGCAGGTCGGCGAAGGTTGCGCCCTGCACGATGCCGAATTGCCACTGCGGCAATTCCCCATTTTGCTGCGCGCGCTGGTGGAAATAGGCTCGCGCCCGCCGGGCCCAAGCGGTAGTGCGCTTCAGCGCGGCTTCGGCGACTGCACGCGGCGCAGGAGTTTCAATGCATTCATCGAGGACCATGGCGATGTCCGAGCCTAGAGCAAGCTGAATTTCGGCGGCTTTTTCGGGAGTCAGCAAATGTTCGGAGCCGTCCAGATGCGAACGGAAGCGGACGCCATCGTCGGTGATTTTGCGGAGCTCGGAAAGACTGAAAACCTGATAGCCGCCGGAATCGGTGAGGATGGCGCGATTCCAGGACATAAATTGGTGCAGGCCGCCGAGTTTGCGGATCAGTTCGTGGCCCGGGCGCAGATAGAGATGATAGGTATTGGCGAGGATGATTTGCGCGCCGAGTTCTTCCAGCGCTTCGTTACGCAGGCTCTTGACGGTGGCCTGTGTGCCCACCGGCATGAAGACTGGCGTTTCGACTGGACCGTGCGGAGTGGTCAGGCGGCCTCGGCGCGCACCTGTGGCGTCAGTCTGAAAAACTTCAAAGGCGAAGGGCACGCCTTCAGTGTATCAGGAGAAAATCCAAGCCAAGCCCATCTTGCATGCGGTGAAGACCGCCCAAACCGACGCAGCTATGGCGAACGACTTGCCCGCAAGTTTCTTGGGATTGACCGCAGCAAAGCCCACGGAAATGAGGACCAGGATCCAAATGGCGAAGATGTCCAGCGATTTACCGAGGGACTGCAGTGCCTTCGGAGTGCTATCCGGAAGGAACGCCGCAACGTTGGTAGCCACAGGATTTTCGATGTCAATGGTTCCGGGAGCCTTCAGATAAAGGATCAGAATCAACAGCAGGGTGCTTAGAATCGTCACAATGAAAGCGTGCGAGACGATTCCCAGGGCCGCGCCAAATTTCGCACCTGCGCCGCCAATCAGGTTATAGGCCAGCAGCATCACGGCAGCGACAACGACAACCGCCAGGATCGGTCCGACGGTCCCAAACACGTAGGTCAGCGGCCGCGAGATTTTGGCGCCCATTTCGATCTGCTGCTCCTTTTGTTCGGCGCTTAGGTTGGCGGCGCGAGGACTCTCCTCAATACGTTTGCTGGCGACGTCGCGCCAGTCGATTTTCTGGTTCATCACTACAGCGACGACGATGCCGAGGACCGTCATCAGAATCACCGGAACCAGCCAGCTCGGCCGCTGAGCGACATCTTCGAGCGTGGCTTTGGGCGAGAAAAATACACCAATCAGGCGGCCAAAGTGATTGATGGGTGCGGGCGCTTCCTGCGCCACGGGGGTTGTAGCCATGACCACTCCTTTGCGACAAGTTTTGCGAGCAGAGACTGTTGCTTGATGATACGTCGGCGGAGGCCAAAAGATTTCAGGAATGTGGGAACCGCTTTTTGCGAGGCCGGTCGAGATAGGTCAGGGAGCCCAAAGTGGCTTGGGCCGAAAGAAAAGAGGCCGCAAGGCAAAAGACAACGGAGCTCAGCGTCGACCGAGCGGAATCACAAATTTCAGTGCGGTATGAGTGGCGGAAAATCCAACGACTTTGACGTCCTTTAGTCCGGCTTTGCGGCCGGCGGCGATCACGTCACTCTCGCTGATTTCTTTTTTGCCTTTCGGGTACGCGACCCACAAGGCCTGGTCGCCTTTAAGCTGTTTGGCTTGCTTTCGGATGGCCGTCTGATCGTTCGGGTCCTCGATGCCCAAAAAGACGATTGCGGGCGGTGCAGAACTGCGGCCGTCGAGGATTTCAGCCTTGGCAGCCTTCAATTCGTGCACGAACGAAGCCTCAAAAGCGCCGACCAATCGAATCCGAAGTGCCGGTTGGATGCCGAGTTTTTCGGCGCGTGATTTTGGATGAAGAATTTTGTTGCGCCACTTTTCCGCAGCGCTGCCTATTTCGAAAACCGCGAGGCCATTTCCTGTCTTGAGGCCCAACTCGCCGTCCTGGACGGATACGCCGCGAATCTCGGAAAAAGGAATCCGTAAACGGAAGGTTTCTCCGCGAAAGCGAATTTCGCTGGTTTCGAGCAGGATCTTTCCGAGATACCGATTGCCGCCCGACTTTACCGCGCCTTTGATTTCATTGCCCATTGCTTACCTCCTTTCGTCGCCCGACGTTCATGCGGTGGACATCAACCAAAAACGATTACCGAAGATTGTAAACTGTATGGTCTCCATGTCCGAATCCGCGGCCACAACCCTGCCCCGCACCGACTGGCGCCTAATCTGGGCGCAGCGCGGATTCCGTTATTTTTTCTTCGCGATGTTCATTTCGTTGTTCGGCAGCGGCATGAACTTTGCCGGCGTGAGCTGGCACATTCTGGCGCTGACGCATTCCACGGTAAAGGTCAGCTACCAGGTGGCGATGGCCACCGCGCCAGGGCTGCTGGTGCCGTTCATCGGCGGCGTGCTGATCGATCGCTACGACCGGCGGCTGCTTGGTATCCTGCTGGATCTTTCGCGCGGGGTCGCAGTTCTGGCGACTGCGTACATCGCCTGGCGCGGGCACCTTGAATTGTGGCACCTCTATTTCATCACGCTGATTGTCGGGGTCGGTTCGGCGATGTACTGGGCCGACGTGAATGCGCTGGTGCAAGAAGTGATGCCGGCAAGCCAGTTCACTGGCGCCAACGCGGCCGTGGTCGTTGGCGTGCAGACAGGCATGTTCTTCGCCGGAATGCTGGTGGGATTTGTATATGACGGCGCGGGCATCGCCGGAATTTTGCTCGTGGACGGTCTGACTTACTTTGTGTCTGCCTGGTGCCTATACAAAGTGCGAAGCGGCTACGTATCGCCTCGCGCGCACCTGACCAAATATCCGCGCGAGTTTTCGGAGGCGACGGAAGGTACAGCCGAGGCGCTGGAGACGAGCGAGCTGCCGGATGTGGCGGAAGCGGGCCTTTCGCTGGCGGTTTATTCCGACTTGAAAGAGGGCCTCATTTACTTTTGCCGGCAAACGACGGTGCGGGCGCTCGGCTTGACCCATTCGGTGCTGATGGCCGGTGTGGTCAGCGGCAACGTGGTGCTGGTGGCGCTGGTGGCGGACATCCTACATGCGGGGGCGCGCGGGCTGGGGTTTCTGGAAGGCGGCTGGGGGCTTGGGGCGATTATTGGGGGCTTACTGGCATCACAGTTGCGCAATCGTATCCGAATGACCCTTTACGCTCTGTCTCTTGCTGGCCTGGCGCTGGGGCATCTGACCATGCCCTTCATAACGATCCTGGCGTTTGCAATTTTCTTGCAGTCTCTTTTCGGGTTTTTCCGCGCGCTTTCGGGGGTAGTTGCGCAAGCTTCGCTGATGCACATTGTGCCGCGGCATTTCATGGGACGCACGCAGTCCGCGATTGCGATTCTTACCACCGTGCTGCAGCTTTTGATGAGCTTTGCGCTGGGCTGGATCTCGCAGCGAATCAACATTCACGCGGCTTTTGCGTTTCTGGCCCTGATCTATGCGCTGGGCACGGCCAGCGCGTTCCACGCGCGGCGGCTCTTGGGCGGAGCATCAAGCGCAACAGCTTAGTTGGCAATCTGGCCCGGACCGGGATGGGTACAGAAAAATGTCGCGCCCTGGCCAGGCCGGCTCTCGGCCCAGATTGCTCCGCCGTGTTTGCTGATGATTCGGTGAACGGTGGCCAGGCCGATTCCGGTGCCCGGGAACTCGCTGTCGGCGTGCAATCTCTCAAAAGCACCAAATAATCTTAGCGAACCTTCGAACCCGAAACCGGCAACCATGATCGCTCACGAAGAAAACAGGTTCGCCAGAATTCACCCGGTTGCGCTAAGAGCAAAGTCCGAGGGATGCCAGCGGTATTGACGGAGAATCATGCGGGCGGACCTTCGCGGGATATTCCTGCCGGTTGCTGTTCGCCGCGCAACTTTTTTAACCTCTCTTTCGCGTTGTCGTTCTTGGGATCGAGTTGCAGTGACTTTTCATAGTTTTCAATCGCCAGTTCCTTCTGGCCCGCTTTTGCGTAGGCTTCGGCCAGACTGTCAGAGACATTTCCAGAATCCCGAAAGTACTTCACGTTTCTCTCGAACAGCAGAATCGCTTCGGCAGTTTTGCCATCTTGCAGCGCTTGGTAACCGAGCATATTGAGGACAAATTCGGGAGGACGCTTTTGCGGATCGCCGGAACTTTTCAGCTCATCGTATTTGGCCAGAGCCGCTTCGGTTCCGCCCAATCGTGCGGCCAGGTGGAACTCTTCGAATGGACCGCGCGCCTGCACGGACTTCCATCCGTATTCCTTGGCGATGCTGCGCAGCAACTCGTTCATCACCATGATCCCGTTGTCCGAGTTGGCCATCAGCGCCGCGCCTTGTCCGGTCTGCCAGTTCATCACCAGCAACGCCTGGAAACCCTCGTCCGCGCCATTGTGGCCGAACTCTCCCGGCCGGTCTTTGGGCATGAAGAACCCGAGGCCGGCTTCCTCTTTCACCGGGGTCAGCATCTCCTCCACTGTTTTTTGCGTTAGGACCTTGCTCGATTTGCCTTGCCGGGCCAGCGCGATTTCGATCGCGAACTTCGCCAGGTCGGTGGGCGTAGTCCACAAGCCAGCAGCCGCCATTTCCGGATAGACGTGCCATTTGCCGTGAATCAGCTGACCGTCACCTCTGGTGCCTGTCGGCGTTCGAGCCCGCCAAGCTGGTGGTAGCGGTTGTTCATAGCTGCTGTCGCTCATTCCAATTTTGTTCAGCACCAATTCTTTTATCAGCGCCGGGAAAGATTCCCCGGTCACATCCATCATCAATTGTTGTTCGATCGTGATTCCGCCGCCGGAATATCGCTCGAGCGTGCCAGGCACAACGTCCACTCGTATGGGCGCTGTGTTGGCGGGCTTCAGGCCGTTGAAGATCTCCACCAGTGTTGGCACCTTTTCATCAATGTCGTAACCCGGAAAGCCATGCACGGTCAGGCCGGCGGTATGGCTTGCCAGTCGGCGCAGTGTGACTTTTTGCTCCTTCGTAAATTCGTTTTCGGGCACGTTCCAGGTTTTCAGCTTTACGTTCACATCCTGGTCGAGCGAAAGCTTTCCGGCTTGCACCAGCGCCAGCATCCCCGTAGCGGCCACAGGTTTGCTGATGGATCCGGCCTGAAACAGGGTCTTGGTTGTGATGGGCTCATGGCCACCCAGCTCCGTTGTTCCGTAGGCCTTGGCCCAAGCGATCTGGTAACCGTCAATCACCGCAACGCTGACTGCCGGAGCGTTCATCAGCTTCATCAGTCCCGACAAATCCAGCTGTTTGGTTTGGCCTTTCCCAAGGTCAATTGGCGCCAGACCCTTTTCAATGCGCTCGATTCGACGGTCGCGAGCGGCGCTGTGGGTCTTCTCCACCTTCTGGTCCACCTGCGCCGAAAGCGTCGGCGAGAACGTGAAAACAACAATGCAGGCGGCGAGACTTGTAGCCCACCTATGGATTATCCGATTGACCTTTGTTTGTCCCCGCGCCAGGGCATGCAGCTTCGACATGTTTCCTCCCTAATATCCTCAAGCCTTGTTCAGATCGGAGGCGACTTCCGTCTGTCTAAGAGACGTTTGCGGCACGATTTGGTTCCGTGCCGGACGCCTCTTCCCTGCTGACGGCGGCAATAGGAATTGGGTTGCATAGTTCCCAATTCTCTGGCAAAAGAGTGTTCCATGCCTTCGAAACCGGCCATGCAAATCGCGACGCGCCAGCAGGGCGACGCCACAATCCTCGACCTTACCGGGGAGATCACCCTTTTCAATTCTCCGGAAATCCGCAAGGCGGTCCTGAACCTGCTGCGCGAGAAGCGCGTTCCTCATCTGATCGTGAACATGCTGGGCGTTCCTTACGTTGACAGTTCGGGCGTGGCTTCTTTGGTCGAGGCACTCAAGGTGTCGCGGGACGTCCATTCGCGCTTTGCCCTCTTCGGGCTTTCGAAATCCGCCCGTACGGTCCTCGAACTTACCCACCTGTTGAAGGTTTTCGAAGTTCATCAGACCGAAGAAGAAGCTTTGGGCGCGGCTGCTCCGCCAACTAACGGTTCGGCCTGATTCCTGAATAGAATGCGAGCCGGATGCGTCCCCCGAGCATCCAATAGACGCGAATATGCTCTCTCCTCAAGCCATCGGCGCTGCCACCATCGACGGACTCGCCTACGTCGGCGGACTGGCACGGCTCAGCGTCAACGCGGTCCGCGCGCTCTTTCAGGATATTTTTTCCCCGCGTCGCCTGGCCTACGGCCGGGCAGTCCATCAATCCACGGCGGTGGGCATCGGAGCGCTGCCGATTCTTTCGCTCATCTCCTTCTTCATCGGCACCATCCTGGCGCTGCAGGCGGCCTATGAGCTGCGCAAATTCGGCGCTTTGCAGTACGTGGCCAGCGCCGTGGCGATTTCCGTGTCGCGCGAGCTCGGCCCATTAATGACCGCGATCCTGGTGATCGGGCGCTCGGGATCTTCTTTCGCCGCCGAACTCGGAACAATGAAAGTGAACGAAGAGATTGACGCCATGGAAACGATGGCGCTCGATCCTATCCGCTTCCTGGTAGCGCCGAAACTCTTTGCCATGCTGCTGATGATGCCTTGCCTGACGATCTGGGCCGACTTCATGGGCGTGCTGGGCGGCTCGGTGTTCGGCATGATCGCAGCGGGATTCAGCTTTTCCGGTTACATTCAAGCCACTTTGGATGCCTTGGTGCTGCGCGATATCATCACCGGCCTAATCAAGAGCCTTATGTTCGGCTTGGTCATTACCGCTGTCGGCTGCCAGGAAGGGTTGCGCACCGGCCTCGGTGCTGAAGAAGTGGGGCGCTCGACCACGGCGGCCGTGGTGAAATCTATCTTTCTGGTGATCATGGTGGACCTGGTGTTTACCGCGCTGTTCTATGTAAACGCGCAGGGTTGAACGGAATGCCGGCCGAACCTTACTCGAGCAATAATACGCCGTCGTCGCCGCGGGAGCCGGCGATCTCCATAAGGAATCTACGCGTGTCCTACGGCGAGCGCGAAATTCTGCACGGCATCACATTCGACGTGCCGGCGGGCGAAACTGTCGTTATTCTCGGCGGTTCAGGATCCGGAAAGAGCACACTGCTGCGCACGCTCGTGGGACTGGAAACTCCGACCAGCGGCGAAGTCCTTGTGCGCGGCAAGAATCTATGCTGTTTGTCTCTCGAAGAGTGGCGCGAGCTTCGCCAACACATTGGGATTTCGTTCCAGAGCGGGGCTCTGTTTGGTTCAATGACCGTCGGCGAAAACGTGGCGCTCCCGCTGCACGAACACACCCGGCTCGATCCGGCGACAATCGGCATCATGGTCCGCCTGAAATTAAACGAAGTTGGCCTGAGCGGATATGAAGACTACATGCCGGCGCAGCTCAGCGGAGGGATGAAAAAGCGCGCAGCAGTCGCCCGCGCGATGGCCATGGATCCTGAGATCCTGTTCTTCGATGAGCCCTCGGCTGGACTCGATCCCATCATCGCGGCGGGCATTGATCAGCTGCTGCTCAAGCTGAAAGAGGCCTTCGGGATCACCATCGTGGTCGTTACTCACGAGTTGGCGAGCGCTTTTCTGATTGCCGACCGCATGGTGCTTTTGGATAAAGGCCAGATCGTCGCCAATGGCACTCCGGAAGAGCTGAAGAACAGCGCGCATCCCCGCGTTCGGCAGTTCTTGGACCGCATCGCGGAACCTGAGCTCAGTCAGGAGATCGATTACCTGCAAATGCTGACCGGAGAGGTTCCGAGGCCGCGGCAATGATTGTATCCGCCGGGCCGGTTCGATCATCTGAATTGCGCGGGCAGAGGCACGCTTCCGGGGCGGTCAAAGCAGTTCGTGCTATACTCGCGCCTCTTTCCGCAGCGATCTCGATTCGCAACGTGTACAGGCTCGCACGCTCATGAATTCGGCATCCACTCGTCGCCAGGAAGCAATGGTCGGGGTCTTTGTGTTGATCGCAGCGGCACTGCTGGTCTTCACGGTTTTTTCACTCACCGGTTTCTTCAACCGCGGGGATGTCGCGTATCACGCCTACTTCCAGAATGCCGGTGGTTTGCGGCCAGGAGCCGAGGTGCGTTACGCCGGAGGGCCGCCGGTCGGCCGTATTGAGGACATTCGTACCGACCCGCGCGATAGCACGCGCATGGAGATCGCCTTTCGCATCAAACCGGACGTGCCTGTCAAAACCGACAGTGTTGCGGAAATCACCAGCAACAGCCCACTCAGCGACAATTATCTCGGTATCATTCCCGGCTCGTCGGCGGCGCAGCGCGCTCCTTCCGGCTCCACAATAAGGTCAAAGGAATATGTCGGATTCAATGAACTGGAAGAGGAGATTGCCGAGCTCGGCCCGAAGGCCAAGGTGCTGTTAGATAATTTGAATCAACGGGTAATCGAACTGCAAACCACGCTAACCCGCGTGAACGATCTGTTGAAAGACAAAAACCGCGCCGAGCTCAGCGCCAGCCTGGCCAATGTCCACGGAATCCTGGAAGAAAATCGCCAGCCGCTGCACAGCACGGTCAATAACGTGAATCAAGCCAGCGCGAAGATCGCGCCACTGCTGGACGATCTGAAAAAGACCAACGCGGAAGCGCAAAAGGCTATTGACAACCTGAATGGCACGCTGACTGAGAATCGCCCTGATGTCCGCAAGTCTGTCGAGGATCTGCGCCGTCTGCTGGCGACGGCAAACGAAGTAACCGAACAGTTGCAGGGTACGCTGAGCGCCAACGGCGAGAATATTGACGAAATCCTGAACAATTTCCGGGAAGCTTCGCTGAATCTGAGGCAACTGACGCAGACATTGAAGCAGCGGCCTTATACCTTGTTGCGGTCGGCCACGCCGCGACCACACAAGCCGGGCGAGATTCCAAAGGACTAGGCTGGAACCAGGGTCGGAGCAGGGTTGCAATTAGGCCAGAGGGAGAAAGAAGCATGAGACGCTTGGCCCGATGCACATTGTTGCTGGCATGCGCGCTGGCGGGCTGCGTGAGCGCACGGTCGCCGCGGTACTACACCATCTCCATCCCGCGGGCCACCCCGGCTCCTGAAGCGCAATTTCCAGTGACTCTTGTGGTGGGTAGGCTGTACGCGCCGCATCTTCTGCGCGACGACCGCGTAGTTTACGGACTAAGCGACGTGGAACTCGGCGTTGACGAATATCACCGCTGGGCTGAGCCGCCTACCGGAATGATCGAACGGCTCCTGGTCGAGCATCTTCGTGCTTCTGGCCGATATCGAACCGTGCAGCATCTTTCGAGCAGCACCCGGGGCGATTTTATCTTGCGCGGGTATCTCGGCGCGTTGAATGAAGTGGACGAGCCCGGCGGCGGCTTGAAAGCGAGATTCTCTCTGCAACTCGAACTCTTCGATGCGAAAGCCGGCCACGTCGTCTGGAGCGACAGCTTCACGCACGATGAGCCGGTGCCGCAAAAATCGGTGCACTCCGTGGTTGAGTCCCTGCAAAAAGGCGTGGACATGGGAATTGAGCAGCTCACCGCAAGCCTGGCCCGGTTTTTCGCATCGCCAGCCGCCCATTAGCCGAGACTCGGCCGATGGCGTCAGGCGGGATTCGCGCCATTCGTCCAAGTGCATTCAGCTCTCTTTTGATCACTAGCTGGACCGCGCCTCGGCCACTCCACGCTTGCCCAGAAGTTCCACGGCGGCCTGATTCAGCTTGGTGCGCAACTGGTAGCGCTGATGGGCTTGCGTGATGTAGCGCACCGACAGTTCAACACCTCCGAGAATGGGTTTCAGATTGATCGCCGGCTCCGCACTGAAAGAGGCGATGTCGCGATTGCCTGCTGCGCCCTTCCATTCGAGCGCGGCTTCTTTGGCGCTTTGCTCGGTGGCTTCGATCACGCGCTTCTGTATCGCTTCGATCATGGGATACGGATCTTCGCCCGTGGGCAGCACAACTTGCAGCTCGTCCCACAACCATTGGCCCGAGGTCGAAAAATTAAAATAATGACCTTCGATCGCGTACCTGTTGGTGAACGTAACGCGGCGCCCAGTGGGATGGCGGGATTCGGTCCAGTTGCCGGTTTCAAGCAAAACGGTATGGAAGATCCCGATTTCCACGACTTCTCCCGTGACGCCGTTGATTTCCACCCAGTCGCCGAGGCGAAGGCCGTTCTTCCCCATCAGCACGAACCAGCCGAGGAAGCCGACGATGAAATCCTTGAGCGCGACGGTCAGTCCGGCTGTGGCCAGACCGATGAAGGTGCCGAGCTGGCTGGGCGGTCCCATGATCACCAGCA
>JACXTT010012658.1_pt1 | contig 11183 bp, 8 predicted proteins | sample 9270951 | NCBI WGS metagenome assembly JACXTT01 (sample SAMN15532306, study PRJNA645909) | rock metagenome | isolation source: weathered quartz diorite | place: Puerto Rico | collected 2017-06-21 | reverse complement strand
TTGGGACGACAACGTGGCAGGGACCAAACCCCGCGAAGTATTGTTTCGTCTTTGCGCCAACACTGATCCGCAACGGGACAGCACCTTCACCAAAGGCCCGGCGGATGTGCTCGACCACGCCACGTCTGAAATTGCAACCGGCTCTAAACTTGGAATGGACGCCACGAGAAAGTTGGCGGGCGAAGGCTTCAAACGCACTTGGCCACCGCTCATCAAGATGGATGAAGCCGTGAAGGCGAGGGTGGAGAAGCTCTTTAGCAGCAATGCTTGAATTGGCATGGAAGCGCAAGCATGAACCCAAACAACGACGCGCGCAAAATTCCCTCTCCCCCATCGGGGGAGAGGGTCAGGGTGAGGGGGCGACGCGGAAAACCACCTGAATACGGAATTGCCATTCGTTATCTCCTCGGCGATCACGTCGATTTCAACCCGACGACCCAAACCTATTCCGAGTCCGCCAACGCCGTCACGAACCATTCGCCCATTCTGGCCTGGGTGCGCGACGGTTACCCGGTTTACGGGCCGTACGGCTACTCCAATGCGACGAATCCAACGAGCGGCGTGCGGCGCATGATTTCCGGTTACGTGTTGCGCAACGGCCTGAACGGAACGCAGAACCTCACCATCGTTGGACGAACAAACATCCCGCCGTGGGCCGCGCGGCTCTACAATGTGCCCGCCAGCCAAGTCATCGGCCCCAACGTGAGCACGACGTATCCGCTCGGCCGCTACATGGAAGACAATGATTATCTCGGCGACCTTGGCAGCGCTCAAGGCGTGGACTTCGATCTCGACGAATACAACGGCCGCTCTTGCGTGACGCCGGAATATCCGAACGGGACCTACGCGTATTTCGTCAGCATCCGCAGCAATGGCGCACCGGCGTTCCCCTACAACATTGGCCGCGCCTTTTACGGAAGTCCGACCGGCGGCAATGTCACGAGTATCGCCGAGACCGTGGTGACAAATTTCGCCGGCGGGTCGAACTCGGTGCTGAAGCTCCGTGGGCCGGCAATCACCTCGGAAAATGTGACTCTCACTTGGAGCAGCGTTGAAGGAGGCACGTATGTCGTCAGCGGCACGAGCGATTTCCAAAGCTGGACTTCGACCTTCGTGGCCGCGGTGACTGCGACCAACGTTGTCGCGACCGCGACGGATGTGAGCTATGCGACAACGAACGCACTGCGGTTCTAGCGAGTCACACGAACGGGGCTCGCGAATTCAGCAAATTGAATTTCCAGAATAACGGACGCAACCCAATGAGGTGCATCGTGTTGTGCTTGGCCCCTTCTTTCAGCCGCTCAATCTTTGTTGCACCTGCAACAAAGATTGAGTGGCCATTGGAGCGCCGAAACGCACCGACTCGTCAGAAAACTGAGAGTGCGCCTGCGGCTGGTCCTGCGGACAGCGCCCTCGTGTTGGATTTTATTTGATTGGCGCGTTCGTCGCAACAGCCGCAAGCGAAGCGCAGACCAGTTCCTTGTCGTTGCGTGCAAAGACGCGCTGACCGGAGTAGGCCGGCGGGACCCAGGCCATTTTCCGCGGGCCATAGTCGGCGGTGGGATCGAGCAGATGAGAACGGCCGAGTTCCTCATAACCGGCCGGGGTGAGTCGCGAGAGGATCAAATCGCCGCGGTCGGTGAACAGGAAGGCGCAACGAATCCCCGGCACGGCTGTGATATGGATGCTGGCGCCGCTCGTGGACTCGCTGATGCCATTGGTCTGCCAGAGTTGTTTGCCGGTGGTCGCGTCAAGACAGACAAGATGCCCCTTGGAGGTGGGTGTGAACACCAATCCGTTCTGAAGCAACGGCGTCGAGGTGTCGCTCAAATAGATGCGCAACGGACGCAGTTCGTCCGGCCAGAGAATGGAAGCGCCAGGCTTGTCGCGGTCCAATTTCAACATCAACCCGCTCAACAAGAGCACATCGTCTTTCCACACCGGACTTGGGACGGCGTAGTTTCCTCCCACTGGAATTTCCTGCCGCCAGAGAATGCGACCGGTCAGCGGGTCAAGAGCGGCGACGGATTTGTAGGCCCAAACGATGAGCTGCCGACGTCCGGCGAAATCGATCACGATCGGCGACGTGTTGGACGGGATTTCGTCGAGCGCTTCCCAAACCTGCCGTCCGGAATCTTTGTCGAAGGCGACGACGGAAATCTGCGGGCTTTTGGCGATGGCGATGATAACGAGATTACTTTCAACGATCGGCGAGGAGTTGGGTCCGCGCAGATCCTCCTGGGTCCCGAATTCCTTAGGAAGGTCATGGCTCCAACGCACACGCCCGCTCCTGGCGTTGAGGCAAACGAGATGCGACATCCTGCCATACGTATAAATCTTCCCATCGGCAATGACCGGCGTGGCAATTGGGCCGAACGGATGGTCGGGATCGGCGCCGTACTCCGGGTAAACCACGTCGTAAGTGTAGGTCCAAATTGATTTGCCCGTGCCTACGTCCAGACAGCGGACATTCTCACGCGCATTGCTGCGGGTGACGTGCGAATCGGTAACGTAAACTCTGCTTTGCGCGACCACTGGGCTGGAAAAGCCCGCGCCAATGTGGACACGCCAGAGAAGCTTCAAACCGTCGAGCGGGAAGGACTGGAGGATGTTGGTCTCGTGCCAGACAGCATCCCGATGCGGGCCTCGCCATTGTGGCCAGTCTTCGGCGCGCGACACGGCGGCCAGCCCCAACACAATGATTGCGCCAATCGTTCCTATTGTGCGGGAATGTTTCAGAAGCAGTCTCCGTTGCGTCTGGTGAATTGGTATCGCATCGGGTCAACTCAGGAGATTCTCTGCCTCTGATCGTGGGGTCAACTGCGCCGCCCCGCAACTCGACCAGCGCATCTCGCTACGCCATCACCTTGCGTAGGACTCCCGCTCCTCCTGTGAGCGAGTATGGAACGGGAAAGGCGTCCGAAAATTTTGTTGCACCTGCAATAAGGTCTTGTTGCGACGGTGCTGCCGACTCCGAGCAGTTCTTCGTCACTGGTCGTTGGGAGGATGTGGGCGGGGCGTGTGCTTGATGAACTTGTTGGCCCAGGCGATGAAGTGTTTCATGTTGGATCGATCCTCATGTCCGCCGTCGTGCTGGCGCCAGGCGAGTTCGCCATCCACCAGCCCGCTGTTCACAGGCGGCATCTTCGCGGCGCGATAATCCTCCGTCACACCCAGGTCGCGCGCACCCAAGAGGCGGAACACAGGCCCGGCAGCGACCGTGGCCATGTAACTGCCTTGTTGATCGAGCCAGTTAGCATCGCCTTTTTCCGGGATGCCATAACTGATGAAGGTGAGACGCGGTGCGCATAGGGCAATGAGTTGATGGGCGTCCACCGGGAGGTCCCCCGCCGTTTTGCTTCCAAAAGTGGCTTCCGCCGCGCCGAATTTGAGAAAATTCCCGGCCATCCAGTGGTATTCACCCGAGCCGGTCAGGTTCTCCACGGCTTCGCCGAAGTTCCGCCGATGCAGCTTCGCTCCACCCTCACCAGAAGAGCCGACCAACGCCATCGCGAAACGCGGCTCGAACGCCAGCGTGACGAGCGCGGCTTTGCCGTAACGCGAAACGCCTTCGATGCCGACTTTCCGTGCGTTCACGGTGAGATCGGTTTCCAGGTAGTCCAGTCCGCGCGCGGCGCCCCACGCCCACGCGCGGAGGGAACCCCAATCGTCCGGCTTGCGCGGCTGCCCTTTGTTCACGAGCCCGATGATGCCTTTGGTCAGGCCCGCGCCGTTGTCCGGCTGAATGCTCCCGGGATTGATGGTGGCATAGCCCCAACCGGCAGCGATCAACTGCTCGGTCGACGGGGGATCGGCGAAGGTGCCGCCGCCGAATCTGCCAAAGCGATTCGTGGGCTCAGGCTCGCCGGGACGCCGGGGAAACCCGCCGCCGCCGAATCCGCCGAACATCATCAACACCGGGACCGGGCGCTCGGCCATGGCCGGCGTGACGAGCGTCATCTGGATGGTCACCTCGATGGAGGGACACATGGAATTGTCCGCTTTGCCGGCGAGTTGGCGCGCATTGACCGGGATACTTCCCACGACGCGGTCCAAGGCCTGCGTCGTGATCGTCCAGGTCACTTTGGGCACGTTCTTCGGCACCCGCCCGAGGACTTCGCGCTCGAAGTCCTCGACAATTTCCTGGCGGCGCTCGTGCCACCACATCTCGGCGGTCGTGACCTTTCGTCCATCTTTCAACCTGAGCGGGTCGGGCAAATTGGGGAACGGATTGGCCTTGGCCGGATCGTAGTTGGCGGAGTTGGTGGCGTTAGGTTGGCCACTGGGGCCGGGCCGGAGGCGTTTTATCCCCAATTGGTCCATCATGTTCCTGTGATCTTGTTGTGCAGTCCAGTTCGTCGATCCGGGAGCCGTGCTGGTCGCAGGGGGAGCGGAAGCTGTCTGTGCAAGCAGATCGCCAACGGATACCGCCATGAGCAAGCTGACAGCAACAAATGAACGCCGCCGGTTCAAGGCAGGAAGGAAGAGGTCCATGGACCGAGGTTCGCATAAATGCGCCTAAAGAAAAGACATCATTCATCCTCCGCCGGATGCGAAGAGACGAGGGGCACGCTACAAAACTTTGTCGCGTACGCGAGAAAGTTTGGGAAGATCCAAAGGCTTTTCAGTAAGCGGAACAAACCGAAGCCTTTTCCTTCGGCTCGTTAGCAGACGCGAGGAGTCCCTGAACGGATGACAAAACAACACATCTGCAAAGATGGCGCGCCGCCCAGACGGCGCGCCCTCGCAGAGCCGGGGCGCCACGCCAGCGGCCACTTTTACGCTCCGGGTGGTGGCGGAAACTCCAGGCCGTATTTCTTTCCTATTTCGATCACGCGCGGAATGTTCTGCTGCTGCTGCGGGCTGAGCGCGCCGATCTCCTCGAAGAATCCTTCGAAGCCGGACGGTGTGATCACGCACATGAGCCGTCCAGGGATCTTGCCCAGGTATTTGTAAGTGTGCGGGACGCCGCGCGGTGCGAAAATCGTCGTGCCCTTCTGCGCGACGAAGGTATCTGCGCCGACGGTCCATTCGTAGTCGCCCTCGAGGATTTGAAACGTTTCGTCCTCGCGGTGGTGGATGTGCGGTGGTGGACCGCCACCGGTCACGTCGTGTGATTCAACAGCGCTGACGATACCGCCGGTGTCACGGCCGTGGATGCGAATGAACATTGGGATGCCGAGGACATTGACTTTCTTGCCGCCGTCGTTGGGAACTTGGATCGGGTTCATGCAACTCTCATTTTGTTTTAACTGAGCAGAATCTTTTCCCTCGCCCGCGAAGAAGGCGCAGAAAGAGGGGCGTTCAATAAAACCGCGTCCTCTCCTCGTGTCGGGGAGGAGAGGGAGCAGACATCCTCAGCCCGGGCCGGGATGGTTGAGGCAAGCTGCGTTCATTTGTGTTCGAGGAGTGCTATTTGTAAGCCACGGCGGCGCTCGAGGCGCCGGCGAGGTAGATAACGTCAAAGCGCTTGAAACCGACCTCGCCGCACCATTTACGGAAGTCCGCGCCGGAATAGTCGAAGGCATCGCCGAATTCGATGAGCATGTTCAGCGACATGAGCAGGCCCTGAACATTCTCACGCCGGGCATCGTCAATGAGCGCTTCGATGGCTACGAGCGCGCCACCGGGCGGCAGGGCGTCGTAGGCGGCTCGGATGAGGTGCATCTTCTTTTCCAGATTCCAGTCATGCAGGATCATGCCCATCGTGAGGAGGTCAGCCTTGGGCAGCGGATCTTTGAAAAAATCACCGGAGGCGGTGCGGATGCGGTTTGCCAATCCGGCGGCGGCAATGTGTTTCTTGGCGACGGGCTCGATGGCTGGCAAATCGAAACTGATGCCTTTGAGGTGCGGATGCCTTTTCGCGGCTTCGATACACAGCAGCCCGGTCGCGCCGCCGACGTCGCAGAGCGTCTGGAATCTTGAGAAATCAAATTTCTCCGCGAACGCCTCGAAGTTGAGGCGCGACAAGCCGGTCATCGCGCCCATGAATTGCTCGAGTTTGGGCAGGTCGGAATACAGTTCCTCGAAGATTCCCTTCTGCCCGTGCTTGCTTTCGTTCTGAGCCTTGCCCGTGCGCAGGCCTTCCGGCAGGTCGTTCCAAAACTTGAACAGCCGCGCGTTGAGCATGACCAGGATGCCGCCGATGTAGCGCGGGCTCTTTTCGTCGAGGAACAGCGCCCCTTCGGGTGTGTTGAAGTATTTGCACTGCGGCCCGTCGCCTTCGCGCCCGAGGAATTTCATGGCGACCAGAGTGTCAAAGAAATCGGCCATCCCGCGTGGGTGCAGGCCGAGTTCGCGACCGAGTTCCACGCCGGTCAGCCGTCGATTGGCGAGCCGGGTGAAGACGCCGAACTCGACGGCCGTGAGCAGAACTTTGGAGGACCAGAAGGAGAAGGCGGTTTTCAGGATGGCGGACGGATTGAGTTGCGATGACGACATGAGAGGATTCTTGCAGGTCAAGATTGCGCGGGCAAGGCAGCAATTGACTTTGCGGACTAAAAAATCGTCCGCTTTGAATTTCGGCGACGTATGATGGTTGCATGGGCGACGTGGCGGACCAGAACCTGATTGGCGAATACGCCCGGAGCGGTTGCGAGGAAGCGTTCGGCGAGTTGGTGCATCGCCACGTTGATCTGGTTTACTCGACGGCCTTTCGCGTGTTGCGCTACCCCAGTCTCGCCGAGGACGTGACGCAGCGCGTATTCATCGCGCTGGCCCGGAACGCGACGAAATTGCGCAACCGAGCTGTGCTGACGGGATGGTTGCACGAAGCCGCTCGCAATTTCGCGGTAACGACCGTTCGGAGCGAGGAACGCCGTCGGCGGCGCGAACAGGAAGCTGCGACGCTCGACGCTCACGGTTCCAACGAAACGCAAACCGCGTGGCGACAGATCGAGCCGCATCTTGACGGGGCTCTGGAGCAACTGGGCGAGGCCGACCGAGACGCCCTTCTGCTGCGTTACTTTGAGCGCAAGACCGCGAAAGAAATCGGCGAGCGCCTCGGTCTCACGGAAGAGGCCGCGCAAAAGCGCGCGACCCGCGCCCTGGACCGGCTGCGTTTGATTTTGGCGGAAAGGGGAATCGCCCTGCCCGTCGTGGGATTCGGCAGCCTTCTTTCCATTCAAACGGTTCAATCCGCCCCGGTTGGACTGACCGCGTCCGTGATCGCAGCCTCGGGAAGCGCGGGAGCGTTCGTTCCAATGACCTCAACCCTCGGACTGATTATGGTTTCAACAAAAGTGAAGATCGGCCTGGCCGCCGTGCTGGTGGCCGGTGTTTCCACCTCGCTCGTAATGCAATATCAATCGAGCGCGCGTCTGCGGCACGAAATCGCCTCGTTGCGGCAGCAAGGCGCAGAGTTGGAGCGATTGCGCGAAGAAAACCAGCGCCTGGCCGCGCGGGCCACCGCCCCGGAAGAGACGGCGAAGCAGCAACAGGAACGGACGGAACTCCTGCGCCTGCGCGGCGAGGTCAGCTCCCTGCGCGCGCGCGCAGCTGAATTGTCGAAAGCGCGCGAAGGCCGTGCCAAGGAAGCGGCTTCAAAACCGGCCCCGGCCGACGTGCCCCTCATCCCGGCGGAATCGTGGGCGAATGTCGGCCACGCCACGCCGTCTGCGGCGTTTCAGACCTTGACCTGGGCGAAAGCCAACCGGGCGACGAACGTCATTGCCAACTCGCTCGCCTGGGGCGATGAGCGATCGCGTTCCCAAATCGAGGCGCTCTTTGCGTCGGCCCCCGAACACGTGCGGGCCAAGTATGGATCTGCTGATGCGTTCATCCTGAGTCTATTCGATTATCCAACTCCCGACGATTCCCGGCGGGTCGTGAGTTACAGAATTCTGAACGAGGAAACGGTCGGAGACACCGCGACATTGGCGTATGAGGCCCACTTCGCCGACGGTCATACATTTCAGAATTCGATGCGGTACGTCCGCGTCGGCAACTCGTGGCGTCAGGCGCTGGATTTTGGCCCACCTGAAACCGGCAAACTCAGCCAAGTGCTTGAAGTTCCCGCGGCGAGCCAGGCCGACAAATAATAGTGACCTGTAGTTAGGCCCGGCAGCGGTGGTTCGTTCGCTCGAATTTTGACTGGATGGACGCCGCTGCCGGTTCGATCACGCTTTCACCTCGCGCGCGGCTTTGCCGCGCTTTCACCCTCCTCCGCGCCGCTGCGGCCTCAACCTTCGCGTCGCCACAAGCAAACTAGGCGAGCGCTTCCCGACAATACTTGATGGCGCGCGCAATCTCAGCCATGCGATCGGAGCCGGAAGGAATCTTGTACTCAAACTCGATCGTGGCTTGGATGTTCCACTTCTTGTCCCGGATCAGGCGCAACACTTCGCCAATGGGTGTGTCCCCTTCGCCAAAGGGCGTATTGGCTCCGTTGTGCAGCTTTCGGTCTTTCACATGCACGTGCGTAATGCGGTCGTGGTACGCCGTGATGAAGTCGATAGGGGAACTATTGTTGCCCGCGACGAAGTGCCCAAGGTCCATGTTCGCGCCGTTGTGTTTCGCGAAAGAGAACGCCCTCTCCCAGTGCTCCGGCTTTGTGGAGGCGTGTCCGTGATACCCCACCATGAGTTGGTGCTTGTCGGCAAATTGCCCGAGGCGCTTGAGTTGCTCGTTTTGGGTTGAGATTTCGGTGGAAATGGCCCGACCGCCGAGCGCCTGGGTCAGGGCGAAGACATAATCCAGCTCGACGTCCGTCATCTTGAATATCCCGTCCACCTTGACGATCTCGATCACCACTCCTGCCGTTTCGTACTTTCGCCGGAACTCCCCCACCCGCTCTATCGAGACGGACTTGCGCCATTGCTTCAGTTGTTCGGCGATGGCCGAGGCGTCGGCAGCTGGTTCCGAATTCTTCGGATTGATGAGGTTTAGCGGCACCCCAAGAAAAGCCTCCACCGGCTGCGTCCTCAGTTCGACCGCACTGATATCGAGCTGAACGCAGTTGCGGAGGATGTCGTCGCCACTCATGAGAGGATTGGCGAAGCTGTAGGGCACATTGAGGCCCAGTTGGACCCCGGCCACCTTCGAGTTGGGTTTCCCGCGTTCCGCGGCGCCGAGCCAGCTCGTCCAGGACAACCAACCGGCTCCGGAGAGGGCCGCCAATGAAAGCTTCGTGAATTCTCGGCGCGTATAAAGAGGCACCTTATTGGAAGGGCAGTTGCGCTGGGCGCTCCGCGCGGGATCGGAGACCGGCTTGTTTGCGGGGCTCATGGAATTCAAGTTAAGGCCGACGTCCGCGGGAGAAAAGCACAACTTTCGACGACTCGGCGCGGCGCACTTGATAACTGCATGAAACGGCCAGAAGGGGCTTGCGCTGCTGTGCCCAACGGGCATTTTCGTGAACGAGCGGCTTGTCGCGGCGGGTGAGAGCGCTACGAGCCGTTTGGTTGATCGCGGCGACAGAGCCGAGAAGGGTTCAATGACTGCGAAGCGAATCATTCTGTTATCACTTGTTCTGAGCGCTGCCGTTTGTTGCGCGCAATTCAGATCGCGTCGAGGTTCCAGCCCAGGCGCGGGTGAAAGCGGGAACCTGGTTCGCATCGAAGGCGGTCTGGTGCTGAACGAGGACGAAGTCCGCACCGCTCGCGAGACCGATACGCACAGCACGGGCACTCCGGAGTGGACCAATGCGCCTGGCTTCGAGAAGGACGTCTTCACTTTCACGAGGGTCATTTTCAAGTCCGACTCCGGCCCTGATCGGGAGTGGAGCCGATGGCGACGGTTGGGCTGGTGGGTGGATTATCCCGATGCGGACCTGAACTTTTCACACCGCCTCCAGCAGTTGACTTCGATCAAGACCGACCCCGATGCGCGTGTTCTGAAGCTGTCGGACCCGGAATTACATCACTACGCGCTCCTCTACATGGAGCATGCAGGTTACATGCGTCTGCGCGACGACGAGGTCATTGCGCTGCGGAGCTATTTACTCGCTGGTGGTGCGTTGTTCGTGAACGATTTCTGGGGTTCGCAAGAGTGGGATGGTTTCGCCAGAGAGATCACGCGGGTCATGCCCGGGCGGGTCTGGACGGAACTGACGACCAACCATCCAGTGTTTCATTGTGTTTTTGATCTCAGCGGACCGATGAAGAGTTTCCAGGTGCCAACCATCCAGTTTTGGAACCAGGACCATGATCCGAATGATCCGCATTCGCCCCTCCAGCGCGTCTACCGTGGCGAAGGCTCCGACGAAATGCACGTCCGCGCCCTGTTCGACGACAACCAGCGGGTCCTGATCCTTGCCGTCCACAACAGTGACATCAGCGATGGCTGGGAACGGGAGGGTGAAAACGAACTTTACTTCAACCAATTCTCCGAGAAGGTGGCCTATCCCCTCGGCATCAACATCATCTTCTACCTGATGACGCACTAGTACTCGCCTAGCGAACTCCAGGCTGCACGAGGTCTTCCACCGTGATGATTGCGGAGTCTGTTGTTCTTCGAGAATGTCCGCTGCGTCCGATGCGGGAAAAGCGTAAGAGGGCTTCCACGAGCCGTAGGCTGGGCCGCTCTAACTCCTTGGAATCCGCAGTTCGCTCAAGGCCAATCCTTCGCGCTTGCGCAGCGTGCCTTCGACCTTGGGAACGTACATCTGCGTCTCGGCCGGCAACCGATCGGCGATCCCGTCGAACGTGCCTGCCTTGTATTTTCTGAGCAGCTCATCGACGCGCGTTTCGCCTGCGTTGTAAGCGGCCAGCGCCAGCCGCCAATCCCCAAAGCGCTCGTAGAGATGGCGCAAGTGCCGGGCGGCGGCGTGTGCGCTTTTCCCGGTCTGGAGCCGTTCGTCTTGCGGCTGCAGGACGAGCTTGAGCGCGCGGGCGGTGGTCGGCATCAATTGGAATAAACCGGCGGCTCCTGCCGGGCTGCGCGCCTGCGGATTGAACGACGATTCGACTTCGGCAACCCAGACCAATTCCGGCGGCACTTTTTCCTCTGCAAAGATTTGTTTCAGCCGGGGCACGTAATCCTCCGCCTGGGCCGGCAGAGAGCGATCTTTCAATTCCCTGACCCAGATCGAGCGTTCGACCTGCGGCGTCGGATTAGGCAATCGCGGCGACGCCTTTTCCGCTTTGGCTTCGCGGCGCAGTTGCTCTGCGACGTCGAAGTAATCGAGACGCGTTTGCAACCAGACCGCCCAGGGCCGTGTTTCCTCGAACTGTTGCAACACGGGA
>JACXTT010012657.1_pt1 | contig 11184 bp, 11 predicted proteins | sample 9270951 | NCBI WGS metagenome assembly JACXTT01 (sample SAMN15532306, study PRJNA645909) | rock metagenome | isolation source: weathered quartz diorite | place: Puerto Rico | collected 2017-06-21 | reverse complement strand
TGGGTGGCGTCTGGCTGGCATTCTTCGCCGGGGAGTTGATGAAGCGGCCATTGCTACCTCTTCGAGACCCCCGAATGAAGGAGTCATTGAGTCATGCAAGAACATGAGGAAGTTCCGAGGGGGACGCACGAGCAGAATCTGGTGAACACGCGGGCCGTCGCCGAGTTTGGAATCGCCCTGTTCCTTCTGTTAGCACTAACCGGCGTTCTGATGTGGGGGATTTTCAGGTACTTTGCCGCTCGTGAAGCCAGCTCTGAGCCGCCACCATCCCAGCTTACCAAGAGTCCCGAACAGAAATTGCCTCCCGAGCCTCGCCTCCAAGGTCTGCCAGGGCATCCGATTCAGCCTCCTCTCGAGATGACAGAGCTGCGAAAGGCCGAGGACGCCATTCTCGAGAGTTACGGCTGGGTGGATCAACCGTCAGGTGTTGTAAGAATTCCGATCGATAGAGCGATGAGTCTGATCGCCGAGAGGAGCGACGCGGGCAAGAACCGACGCGCAGATGGGAAAAAAGACTGACGCGGTGAGCCACCACGGCGGGCAAGCGCGGCGACACGGGGACACGGAGAAGGAGAGATGGAGAGAGGGTAGGAGAGGAAGACCGGCGGGAGGAGTCGGGGACGCGGCGAGTAGTCGAGCATACATAACTAAGCAGCCAGAGTCCGCAGTGGAGCGGAGCCAGAACGAATGAGGATGCATGATATCAGCACGGGGCGGAATGGCTTCGGGGTCAACGCTTGTGATCAGATGCCCCCCAGTCCTTCGCCGCGTCCTCGTCTCGCAGCGCTTGCCCGCTGTGGCGGGTCCCCTCGTCGGTCTTTCCCCTTGCTCATTCTCACGCTCTCAGTCTGTCTATTAACATTCGCGTCTTGCTTCTGCGTCTACGCGCAACGATTGGTCCCGCCACGCGCCGATGAGAATACGACAGCTATTCCTGCAAGCGCGATGCCGCCTGAGTTGCGAGAGGTCGGAATTGATCAGCACCTCAATCAGGCGATACCCCAAAATCTCATTTTCCGTGACGAAACCGGGAGGGCCGTCCGGCTGGGCGAGTACTTCAGCGCCAAACCCGTGATTCTCGCGCTGGTCTACTATGAGTGTCCGATGCTCTGCACGCAGGTCCTAAACGGTATAGTCGGAAGCCTAAAGGCCCTCTCTTTCGATATTGGGAAGGAGTTTGATGTCCTAAGCGTCAGTATTGATCCACGCGAGACTCCGGCACTCGCGAACGCCAAGAAGGGTGCATACATTGGACGCTATGGGCGGAAAGGAAGCTCCGCAGGCTGGCACATGCTCACCGGCGAAAAAGGATCGATCGACGCGCTGACCAGCGCCGTAGGTTTCCGATATACCTTCGATCAGAAAACAAATCAGTTTGCACATGCGGCGGGCATCATGGTACTCACGCCACAGGGGCGGCTCTCACACTATTTTTATGGGATCGAGTATGCGCCCAAGGACCTCAGACTCGCCCTGGTAGAAGCCTCAGCCAACAAGATTGGTTCGCCGGTCGATCAGCTGCTGCTCTATTGCTATCACTACAATCCTGCTACGGGGAAGTACGGCGCAGTGGTGATGAACATCATCCGCGTGGGCGGGCTGGCCACGCTCCTGGGCCTGGCTCTGCTGGTCGCCATTCTTCGGCGCGGCGACGCGAGGCGTCGAAGGCAAAAGGAAAGAGCAAAACGACAAAAAGCGGAATCGAGTGTTTCAAGCTTCTGTCTGGTTCCTTCTGCCTTTTCCTACTGCCTTTGTTCCCTGAGCAGGCCTCCACAATCGCTGGCCGCGTGGACGCACTCTACTTCTTCCTCTTGGCCGTCAGTATTTTTTTCTTGGCCCTGGTCACGATATTGATCATCTACTATGCCATCAAGTACCGCCGTCACCCTGCCCGTCAAGTAGGCGAAGTGATCGAAGGCTCAGCCAAACTCGAGGCTGTTTGGATCATCGTTCCTTTCATCATCGCCATGATCATGTTCGTATGGGGCGCAAGTGTCTATTTCGCCATGTACCGCCAACCCAAGGAGGGAGTGGAAATCTTTGGTGTGGCAAAGCAGTGGATGTGGAAGTTTCAGCATCCCGACGGCCTCCGGGAGTTTAACGGCTTACATGTCCCGATCGATCGAAACATCCAGCTCACCATGGCGTCGGAGGACGTGATTCACGACTTCTTCGTGCCTGCTTTCCGTGTCAAGGCGGATATCGTTCCTGGACGCTACACCAAGATTTGGTTCAGGGCCACGAAGCCGGGGCAGTATCATCTCTTCTGTGCCGAATACTGCGGCACTCAACATTCCGGCATGGTCGGATGGGTGACCGTGATGCAACCCGCAGCGTATCAGGCTTGGCTGAGCGGAGGAGAACCTGGAGGAGCGCAGGCGACCGGCGGTGGAGCGGCGCAACCCGCTGGGAGCAGCGGAGCGGCCAAAGGGTCACTGGCCTCCGCCGGCGAAAAGCTGTTCACGCAACTAGCCTGTAATACTTGTCACCCCCCGGAAGGGGCGGGCATTGGTCCGTCGCTCCAAGGACTCTTCGGCGCGAAAGTGGACCTGGAAGACGGAAAAACAGTAACGGCTGATGACGCGTACCTTCGCGAATCCATTCTCAATCCCGCTGCAAAGGTCGTGGCAGGCTTCCCGCCCGTGATGCCAACCTTTAAGGGGCAGCTTAGCGAGGAGCAACTGTTTGAGCTCGTAGCCTACATAAAGTCCCTTGGGTCTAAGGGAAAGTAGACCCCAGCACAAGCGGAGACTTCCGAACCGAGGCCGGAATGATGATGAGCACGACCCTCAGCACGCCCAGGCTACACTATTTGAATATTGACTACGGAGTAAAATCGTGGCTGCTGACCACGGATCACAAGCGCATCGCATTGCTCTATCTGGCGTCCATCACCCTCTTTTTCTTTCTCGGCGGGTTCTTCGCCGTGCTCATCCGTTTAGAGCTGCTGACTCCTCAGGGTGACTTGGTTCAAGCCGAGACGTACAACAAGTTATTTACCATGCACGGTATCACGATGGTCTTCTTCTTCCTGATCCCGTCGATACCTGCGGTGCTAGGAAACTTTCTCATCCCATTGATGATTGGGGCGCGAGATCTTGCTTTTCCCCGAATCAATCTGTTGAGCTGGTACATCTACATCATCGGCGCCGTGTTTACCCTCTATGCCGTAGTGAGCGGTGGAGTAGACACAGGCTGGACGTTCTACACCCCTTACAGCACGGCCTATTCGAACACCCACGTCATCGCCACGGCTATCGGGATTTTCATTACCGGGTTCTCTTCGATTCTCACTGGGCTCAACTTCATCGTTACTATCCACACTATGCGGGCCCCGGGCATGACATGGTTTCGCCTTCCGCTATTCGTTTGGTCCCACTACGCGACCAGCCTGGTCATGGTGTTGGGAACCCCCGTGATCGCCATGGCGATCGTACTCGTCGGACTGGAGCGACTATTTCATCTTGGCATATTCGATCCGGCACTTGGGGGCGATCCGATTCTGTTCCAACACCTGTTCTGGTTCTACTCGCATCCAGCGGTGTACATCATGGTGCTGCCGGCCATGGGGGTTGTCAGCGAGCTAGTCGCGGCGTTTTCACGGAAGCCGATCTTCGGCTACAAGTTCGTCGCATTTGCGAGCATTGGAATCGCCGTCTATGGCTTTCTGGTTTGGGGCCATCACATGTTCGTTGCTGGACAATCGATCTACGCGTCTATGCTTTTTTCGTTTTTGAGCTACTTCGTGGCGATCCCCTCGGCCATAAAGGTGTTCAATTGGACCGCGACTTTGCACAAGGGCTCAGTCTCGTACGATACGCCGATGCTTTATGCCCTTGGGTTTATTGGCCTATTCCTCATCGGCGGCCTCACCGGATTGTTTCTGGCGGCGCTTGGCATCGACGTCCATGTCACGGATACCTACTTCGTGATCGCGCACTTTCACTACATCATGGTCGGTGGCGCCGTGATGGGCTACCTCGGCGGATTGCACTATTGGTGGCCCAAGATCAGCGGGCGAATGTATCCGGAAGGATGGGCTAAGCTCGGTGCCTTGATCGTATTCGTCGGGTTCAATCTGACCTTCTTTCCCCAGTTCATCCTCGGTTACCTGGGAATGCCGCGCCGATATTGGGCCTATCCTCCCGAGTTCCAGGTACTGAACGTATTGTCTTCATCGGGCGCTTCCATCCTGGCCGTCGGATACATCCTGCCGATGATTTACCTGATTTGGTCAATGCGCTATGGGCCGGTCACTTCCTCGAACCCATGGCCTGCCACCGGATTGGAGTGGCGAACTTCCTCTCCACCGCCCGTTGAGAACTTCGAGCAGACTCCGGTCGTGACTTGGGAAGCGTACGAATATGAGCCACACGTGAGGATCCAACTCACGGGAAGGTTGGAGAAAGGAGAGCAAATGGCATAGAAGAGTCCGAGGTCCGGAGTCGGAGGGAAAGGGAGTCCGAGGTCCGGAGTCCGAAGTCCGAGGCCGGAGGGAAAGGGAGTCCGAGGTCCGGAGTCGGGCCTGAGGCCGGGACAACGGGGGTTGCGACTGGGGAGCATGATTGGCATAAATATGTGAGTACTCCGAAGTTCGAGTCGAGAGATCCTGATCGGCGGCGAAGGCGCTTGAAAAATACCTGAGGAGAAAATAATGAGCGCTATAAGACGATTCGAAGATATCCAAGCATGGCAAAAAGCGAGAGAGCTAGTTCGCGAGGTATATATTGGAGGCGCTGCGAAGCGGCTGGGGAAGGATTTCGACCTACGAGACCAGTTACGCCGGGCGGCAATTTCGTCGATGAGCAACATCGCCGAGGGATTTGCCAGGAAGAGTGATCGGGATTTTGCTCGTTTTCTTGACATTGCGCGAGGTTCCGGGACAGAAGTTCAGTCCCTTCTCTATATAGTTTTGGACGCAGGCTACATCAATAAGGGGGAATTTGACCGATTGTACAAGATGGCGGGAGCAATGGCTGCGGCTATCGGCGGCTTCACATCATACTTGCGAAAGTTACCTGGATAAGGAAGCCATGCCGGACTCCAATCCCCTGACTTCGGACCTCGAACTTCGGACTCCCGACCTCGGACTTCGGACCCCGGACTTCGGACTTTTTGAGGGAATAAGGCTTGGCTGAAATTCAATCAGTGTTAGCCCATCACTTCGACGATGTTCAGCAGCAACGTGATGCTGCCACCCTCGGGATGTGGGTTTTCCTGATGACAGAGATCATGTTCTTCGGAGGGCTCTTTACGGCTTACATCGTCTACCGGGCGTACTATCCGGATGCATTCGCCGGAGCGAGCCACCACCTCGATCTGACCCTGGGCGGAATAAATACGGTCGTGCTCATTGCCAGCAGTCTCACGATGGCCATGGCAGTTTATGGCGCGCAGGTGGGGCATCGACGAATGCTGATCTCGTGCTTGGCACTCACCTGCCTTCTTGGGGCGACCTTCTTGGTGATCAAGGCCTTCGAGTATTACCACAAGTACATTGACCATCTCGTGCCAGGTAGCTCATTCATCTATCCGGGAGCCAATTCACGACAGGCTGAACTGTTCTTCTCCATTTATTTCGCCATGACGGGCATGCACGCATTTCACATGATCATAGGCCTGGGGATCCTCACGGTCCTCATCGTCAAGGCGAGGCGGGGCCGTTTCACAACCAGCTATCATTCGCCAGTCGAATTGTCCGGTCTCTACTGGCACTTTGTAGACATTATATGGATTTTTCTCTTTCCTTTGCTTTATTTGGTCGGCCGGCACGTCCATAGCTAAAAGGAAACCCGCGTGTCAGAACACATCGTGCCAGTGAAGGTCTACTTCGGCATCTTCGGCGCCTTGGTAGCGCTGACACTGGTCACGATCGAGGTCGCGCTGATCGATCTCGGCCGATTGAACACGGTCATTGCTCTCGCCATCGCAGTGTTTAAAGCCCTCCTGGTCGTGCTCTATTTCATGCACGTCCGATACAGTACGCGGCTGACGAGGCTCGTGGTTGGGAGCGGCCTGCTCTGGCTGGCGATTATGATCGCCCTGACGATGGGGGATTATCTGACGCGCGGCTGGTTGAGGACCTCGGTCCCCGCGTGATTCTTGGGCGGGTCACTTTTCCAGCAATCGCTTTATATTGAGGTTGCGGATCAGTCGATGTAGGTAGTTGGGATGCACGCCAAGGAGATTCGCCGCCTCGGTATAGTTCCCGCCGGCCTGCTCGACCGCTTTGAGTATGAGTTGTTTCTTCGACTCCTTGACCGATTCGTGATACTTGGTTATTACCGCGCCCGGTGATGGGTCGCCTTCGAACATGGCTTCGGGCAAATCCTCCGGCAGAATCACTTCGCTGGAGCCCAGTACAACGGCGCGTTCGATAGCATTTTCCAGCTCACGAACATTGCCCGGCCACTCGTAACCGCTCAAGAATGTTCGCGTCTCGGGGGCAATTCCCGTCACTCGTCGCTTGCACTTCTGGCTGTATTTCGAAACGAAATATCCAGCTAAGAGCGGAATGTCTTCGCGTCTTTCGCGGAGGGCCGGCATCGTTATCGACACCACATTTAGCCGATAATAGAGGTCTCCGCGAAAACCGCCGCTGCGGATAGCTTGCAGCAGGTCCTTATTCGTCGCCGCGATTAGTCGAATATCCACCTTGATCGGGCGCGTCCCGCCTACGCGTTCGAACTCTCGCTCCTGGAGGACGCGCAACAGCTTGGCCTGGAGCGTTGGAGCTAGTTCGGCTATCTCATCCAGGAACACTGACCCGCCGTCGGCGATCTCTAGTTTTCCTTTCTTCTGTGCGGTGGCCCCCGTAAATGCTCCCTTCTCGTGGCCGAAGAGTTCGCTCTCCAAAAGTGTCTCTGTTAGCGCCGCGCAATTGATGGCTACGAATGGCCTTCCGGTCCGCCTGCTATTCGTATGAATCGCATGAGCAACCAATTCTTTGCCGGTGCCGCTCTCGCCCGTAATCAGGGCCGTTGAATCAGTAGGCGCCACCTTGGCGATCCACTGGTAAATCTCTCGCATTCGGGGACTCTCTCCGACCATGTTATGTTCGAGATTGATACTTTCCAACAGGCGGCGGTTCTCACTCTCCAGCCACTCGGCGCGCCGAGCGTTCTGCAACGCCACAGCGGCAATGCTCCCAAGAGCCGTGACCAACTGAAGATGTCCCTCATCAAAATGAGTCGAGGGATCGGTCGTATCCAGATACAAGACGCCGATGCGTTCCCCGAAGGCTACGAGTGGCGCGCACACGAGCGATCTGGTATTAGAGGCGATTAGACTCTCAGCTGATCCAAAGCTTCCACTCCCCAATACCTCATTACTGAGAAGAGGTGTTTGTTCCTCAAGCACTTGTTGCGCGACGGTTCGGCTTACTCGGATCGAACGTTCCGGACCTGAGGCTCTGTTCCGACCGAAAGTGGAAACCCACTCATCAGCCGACTCCCCGACCAATAGCACGACACCGCCCTCGGCTGGAATTGCTTCGAGTGTCAGATCGAGCAGTTGACGCTGCAACTCATCCAGGTCCCGAATCGAGTGTATCGCCGTGCTGACCTTCAATAGGGCTCTCAGATCGCGCGACATTCGTTCGGCCTGCGGATGCTCGGCCACCAGCTTTCCAGGCCGCAAGTATATGGCATCTTCCATCCGCAGACGGCGCGTCGAGCCAGTGATCCATTTTCCATCTTCCAGCTCCACCGGGGCAGACCCGTGCCGAACCTCGGCCTCCTCACGGACAAGAAACAGGAACTGGGAATCTCCGATCGCAATCCGATCCCCGTGTTCGAGCAGTCGTTCCTTAACTGGAACGCCGTTGACGAGCGAGCCATTGAGACTGCCTAAGTCGACGAGACTGAACTGCCCGGCACCTCCTCGAATCACACAGTGCCGCCGCGACAGGGCCAGGTCGGCGATGTGGAGTTGGTTGGAGGGATCGCGACCGATGGCTAACTCTTCATTCGTGAGCGCAAAGGTCGCGTCCTTCAGAGGTCCCATAATGGCTACCAATCTAGGATTCACGTGGGGATCCTGTCATTCCATACTTGAGAATAAGGCCGCGCGCCGCAAGCATAGGTTAGCTCGTCGCAAGTCTGCAATCAGGTTCAGCCACGAGTCGATCCTCGACTATCCGCCCGGATAGTTGGGCTATCCGATTGGATAGTGCCGAGCGGTGATCGCTGCGGCAACCCACCTCCTGCACACCGCCCTCATTCGGCTGAGAACTTCCATTCCAACAAGTAATTGACCCAAGTCCATCGGGAATGCCTGTCGGGTCTCCACCTATTGGCACACTAATTCCTATACCTGAAGCGGCTCGAAGATCTTGGCAGCGGATGAGCAGGAGCGAGTTCGAAACGATGGTGGCGAAGCAGGAGGTCATGAGATCGACTCCACCCCAATGAGATCCGGCGAGCGGTCAGCTTCAACCATCGCCACACCGACGACCAAGGGAGGTCATATGAAAAAGGCAGCTTTGAAAGTGTTAGTGATGTTCAGCATGTTTGTACCGATGAATCTAGTGGCCATCTATGCACAATCTCGGCCGCTTCCGATCCAAAAACGAAATCTCGACCAGCTCCCCGGAAGTGGACAGCTCTATTCAGTCCAAGGATCGGGTCCAGGGCAGTGGAGCATGGCACTCATCGGCGAGTTCAGTGTCGCGGCAGGCAGTATGAATAACCACTACATCGGACTCGTTCAGCAGGGCCAGAGGTACAGGGTTGAAGCGATTGGCCTACGAGACTTTGCTCCGGTTATCCTGACCATAGAGGCGCATCTGGTTGATGATAGAGAACCGAACGGTGTGATCGCGAGCAGTGACACCTGTGATACTGGCGGCCAGAAGGCCTGCTTGGACACCCGAGCGACCGGCGACGGACCTCTAATCGTCTTCTTACGAGGGGCGGACTTCAAAGAAGGTCGTTACCGACTGTTCGTCAGCGTAGAGAGGACTCCCGAGCGCGCCGAGTAACTTCTAGGCGCAAGCAATCCGTGCCAGCAGGAATTGATGGCCACGGGACACCGAGGGACGCGGCATCATCCGGTCTCCCCCCACGGGGCGGCCGGATGATGCCGCGTATAAGACACACCGCCTACCGGACAGCAGCCGCCGCACCACCGCCCGTAACGCAAGCTCTCGCAGACTGGGGAATAATGAAATTTCCCGACTCTACAGTTTCTATCCCCTACTGGTGAAGAATCAATCCAGCTCCTTTCGAATGATGTCGCGCACTTTTCTCGCCAATCGCCCGGCATCATTCGTGGTCAGTCTTCTCTTCTTGTCATGAAAGACGCCGGAGCGAGGAACTAGCATCTTGATTTGCTGCCCTGTCTCCTTGTTGGTGAAGGTGAATTGGTAGAGCATCGTGATTTCCATTCCATTCCCATTATAGTGTTCTGGCATAGCACTGGCTCCTATTCAGATTCTCAAGAATTGCACAGACGTAATCGTCCCCGAGTCCCCGGTTTCAGAGAAAGTCCTGACCCTGAGGCTTCTTCTGATTACGCAGAGAGGCCAATCCGTTTTATCAGTTGCTGAAACCTTGGATCGGAGCGAAGCCGATCCATCGTAGGCTCGACATTGATGAAAATCAAGGAATCGGACCGTTCAGGCGAGCATGCCCTATCCAACCACTCGAAGGCCGAATCCTTTTCGCGGAGACCCGCGTAGATTGTGGCGATGTGATAGGAAACGTAACCACCTTGCTTGGACAGCGACTTCAGTTGCTCGAGGATTGCACGGGCGTCTCGCTCCCTTCCGGAAAGCGCGTAGGTGTATCCCAACATTCCCAAAACTGACGGAGCCCCGTTCGAGAGCTCGACTGATTTTTGGAGAGCCGAAACCGCATCCTGATAAATGCCCTTTTGGCCGTAAGCAACGCCCAAGTAATAGTGGCCGCGATATGAGTTCGGATCCATATCGACCAACTTTCGACATTGCTCGATCGACTGGTCATATTGGCGCGCGTAGTACAGAGTCCGCGCGAGAGCGGAGTTGATGATGAGCGAGAGCGGATCGATTTCCTGCGCTCGTCTCGCCTCGGCTATGGCTTCGCTCAGTTGCACCCTAACGGTCAGGTAGATGGAGTACCACTGGTGGCCGGTCGAGTAATTGGGGTTCTGTTGGATACCCTGCTTAAGTTCTCTTTCAGCTCCCGGCCAGTCCCATTCGTAGAGCATCTTTGCCAATCCAAGCGAGGAATGAGCTTCAGCCAGCCCATCATCCAATGCCAGGGCCTTCAGTGCCGCGCTCTTCACCTCCCTAATGGCTTCCTGCGGTGGTAGGCCAGCATAGCCGGCGGTACCGAGAAGCGCATAGGAGTCTGCCAGGCCGGCATAAGCCAATGCATAATTGCCGTCCCGTTCAATTGCCTTCTTGAAGTACTCTATGCCCTTATTTAGCCCCTCGACGGTTCTCTGGTTCCAGTAGTAACGACCCTTCAGATAGAGTTGATAGGCTTCGGAATCTTCCGTGAAATGCTTGGCCAATCTCTGTTTCTGCTCCCGACTCAGCCGGAGTCGTAACTTTTCGGCTATCTCCTCAGAGATTTCTTCCTGCAGGCCGAGGATATTGGCCAGTTTTCGGTTGTATTGCTCGCCCCAGAGCTGTGATCCGCTCGTGACATCCACCAACTCCGTTTGGATGATCAAGACCTCCCCTCGCTGGAGAACTCTTCCCGTCAGTATGGCGCCCACTTTGAGATTGGAGCCAACCTCCCGCGGGTCAGCGTTACGACCCTTGTAGCGAGCCACGGTGCTGTATGCCATTACTTTCAGCTGAGACAGCTGTGAGAGGCTGTTGATAACGCTCTCGGTGATTCCGTCGCTGAGATACTCCAAGTCGGGGTCGGAACCCGCATTAATCAACGGCAAAACGGCTACGGAGTCAATCGCGTCACCCCGACCAGTCAAGAGGCGAAAAGTGATGCCCAAGAGGACAATCATACCTAGAGCCGATGACACGACCGCGACGCCCCGAAGCGTCGTGCGGGGCCGTGCGATGGTCAAGTCGCCTCGGGCAATCGGACCTGTGGTCGTGTCCCGTTTCAGCCGCATCAGGTCGGCGCGCAAGTCCGACGCGGTCTGGTACCGCAGGCCTCGCTCCTTCTCCAGCGCCTTGGCGATGATGGGTTCCAGCTCCGGCGGTAACGGAGGACCTGAACGAATTGGCAAACC
>JACXTT010012655.1_pt1 | contig 11185 bp, 6 predicted proteins | sample 9270951 | NCBI WGS metagenome assembly JACXTT01 (sample SAMN15532306, study PRJNA645909) | rock metagenome | isolation source: weathered quartz diorite | place: Puerto Rico | collected 2017-06-21 | reverse complement strand
GTCGAGCGTTACGGCATCGAGGAGGTGTCGCAGTGGTATTTCGAGGTGTGGAACGAGCCCAACCTGCAAGCCTTCTGGACCGGCACGCAACAGGAATACTTCGAGTTCTACGGCGCCACAGTGCAAGCCATCAAGGGCGTCGACGTGCGCTTGCGGGTGGGCGGCCCGGCCACGGCCGGCAACGCCTGGATTCCCGAATTCCAGCAGTACTGCGCGGCAAAAAATCTCCCCGCCGATTTCATCAGCACCCATTACTATCCCACCGATGCCTTCGGCGAGATCGGCGCCGATACCATCACCCAGCTCGAACACGCCCCGCTGGACGTCATGCGCCAGCACGCGCTCGTGGCGAAAGACCAGGCGGCCGGCAAGCCCTTGCTATACACCGAGTGGAACATCACCTCCAATCCGCGCGATCCCCTGCACGACAGCGCGGCCGCCGCGGCTCTTGCCGTGCGCATCGTACTGGGCGTGGACGATGTCGTCGATGCCTACAGTTACTGGACCTTCAGCGATATTTTCGAGGAAAATTATTTTCCCAGCGTGCCCTTTCACGGCGGCTTCGGATTGATGAATCTGCACGGCATCCGCAAACCGATTTACCACGCTTTCGCCATGGTGGCGAAATTGGGCAGCGGCCATTTTCCCATCGCCCAGGAACACCCGACCTTGATGGTGTGGGCCGGCGTGCCGGACGGGCAGGGCAGCAGCCACGTGCTGGCGATCAACCAGGCCATGCCGCGCCATGACATCGCCGAGGAGGCTTTGACCTTGCGCCTGGATCCGCCGGCCGGCATGCGCGCCGCTGCGGTCAGCATCGCCCGCATCGACGAGCAGCACGCCAACCCCGTCGCCCTGTGGCGCAGCTGGGGCGAGCCCGACTACCTGTCGGCCCAGCACGTGGCGGCGTTGCACCAGGCCGCTGCGCCCATCGCCGAGGCGATCGCCTTCGGTATGGAGGGCGGGCAACTGACCATCAGCACCATCTTGTTGCCGCAGTCGGCCAACCTGCTGCGCATCGACTGGATTGCAGCATGAGCATGGATACCACGCCGGACGCCGCCACCCTGGCCCTGTTGACCAGCCTGCAGCGCGATTCCTTCGCTTACTTTATCCACAAGGTCAATCCCGCCAACGGTTTAATCAAGGACAAGACGGCCGAGAATTGGCCGGCCAGCATCGCCGCCGTCGGCATGGCGCTGACCATTTATCCGATCGGTGTCGAACGCGGTTACATGTCGCGCCACCACGCCGCCCGGCTGACCCTCGCCGCGCTGCGCTTCTTCGCCGACAGCGAGCAGGGCACCGGGCCGGACGCCACCGGTTACAAGGGGTTTTATTATCATTTTCTGGACATGCAAAGTGGAAAGCGTGCCTGGCACTGCGAGCTGTCGAGCATCGACACGGGCTTGTTGATGGCTGGCGTGCTGGCGGCCGCCCAGTATTTCGGCGCTTCTCCGCAAAACGAAGGCGAGCACACCATCGTGTCCCTGGCCGACATGCTGTACCGCCGGGTCGACTGGCAATGGATGCAAGCCAATTCTCCCTTGCTCTGCCATGGGTGGAAGCCGGAGAGCGGCTTTCTGCCCTGGCATTGGGAGGGCTACGACGAGGCCCTGATCCTGTACCTGCTGGCGCTGGGCTCGCCCACTTTCCCCATCGGCGCCGACAGCTATGCGGCCTGGACCGCATCCTACGAGTGGAAAAATATCCACGGCATCGATTTCCTGTATGCGGGCCCCCTGTTCATTCACCAGATGTCGCATCTCTGGATCGATTTTCGCGGCCTGCGCGACTCCTTCATGGCAGCACACGACAGCGATTATTTCGAAAACAGCCGCCGCGCCACCCATGTGCAGCAGCAGTATGCGATCCGCAATCCGATGGGCTTCGAGGCCTACTCCGAGCTGTGTTGGGGTATCACCGCCAGCGACGGCCCTGGCGACACGGTGCAAAAGGTGGACGGCGTCGAGCGGCGCTTTTTCGATTACGTTGCCCGCGGCGCACCCTTCGGCCCGGACGATGGCACGGTGGCGCCATGGGTGGCCGCCGCCAGCCTGCCGTTCGCGCCCGAGATCGTGCTGCCGACCATTCACTACTTTCAAAAGCTGCGCCTGCGCGAAGTCAATCCCTACGGTTTCAAGGCCTCGTTTTCTCCCACCTGGAAGGGGCCGCTGGGGCACAAGGCGGGCTGGGTCTCGCCTTACCACTTCGGCATCAACGAAGGCCCCACCGTCATCATGATCGACAACTATCTGCATGACTTCCCCTGGAAGCTGATGCGCTCGAATCCCTGGCTGCTTGCCGGCCTGCGGCGAGCGGGATTTCAAGGTGGCTGGCTCGCTCAAACCCCCATTAACCAAGGAAGCTCACATGCAAATCACTCTTGACGGAAAAATCGCCCTCGTCACGGGCGGCAGCAGCGGCATCGGCCAGGCCATCGTGCGCGCGCTGGCCGCCAGCGGCGCCGCCGTCGCCGTCAATTATGTGACCCACCCGGAAGCGGCAGAGGCCACCGCCAAGGCCGTCGTCGATGCCGGCGGGCGGGCGCTGGCGGTGCAGGCCGACGTCAGCGATCCGCAAGCGGTGCAGGCCATGTTCGATACCGTCGAACGCGAGCTGGGGCCGGTCGGCATCCTGATCAATTGCGCCGGCATCGACGGCAAGCAGGCGCCCAGTTGGGAAATCGGTCTCGACGACTGGAGAAAGGTGGTCGAGGTCGACCTGTTCGGCACCTTTTATTGTTCGCGGTTGGCCTTGAAAGGCATGGTGGCGCGCCGCGCCGGCGTGATCCTGAACATTTCGTCCGTCCACGAAACCATCGCCTGGAGCGGCTACAGCGCCTACACCGCCAGCAAGGCGGCGGTGTCGATGCTGACGAAAACCATGGCGCAGGAGGCGGCGCCTTTCGGCGTGCGCGTGCTGGCGCTGGCGCCGGGCGCCATCCAGACCGACATCAACCGTTCGGTGTGGACCGATCCCACCCAGTTGCATGATTTACTGGGCAAGATCCCGCTGGGCCGCATGGGCCAGGTGCAGGATATCGCCGGCATGGTGACGGTGCTGGTGTCCGATGTCGGCGGCTATGTGACGGGCACCACCGTGTTTGTCGATGGCGGCATGACGGACTATCCGGAGTTCGCGCACGGCGGTTGATTGCCTTTTGTTGGATGGCAGGGGTGTGCCAGGAACAGACGAGCCGCCGCCTATCAAACCTTGCCGGCACGAACTGATCAGATATACTGTGTTTTTATACAGTAGTTTCTTGTTCAGTTCGAATCATGCCGTCCCCCAATCTTGTATCGCCGACAGGCTTGCCCGCATCGGGTCTACCTTCTTACGCCGAGCTGTTCTGCCTGTCGAACTTCTCCTTCCTGCAAGGCGCCTCGCACGCCGAAGAGCTGGTCGCGCGCGCCGTCCAGCTGGGCTACGCGGCGCTGGCGCTGACCGACGAGTGTTCGCTGGCGGGGGTGGTGCGCGCCCATGCCGAGGCGAAAAAGGCGGCCTTGCCGCTGTTGATCGGCGCCCATTTCCATTTGAAGGGGGAGGATGGCAACACCGCCCTGTCGCTGATCCTGCTGGCGCAAAACCGCAATGGCTACGGCAACCTCTCGGAACTGATCACCATTGCGCGCACCCGCGGCGACAAGGGGACGTATTTGCTGAAACCGGCCGATCTGCAGGCGCCGCCGGCCGAGTTCGAACACTTGCGGGGGATGCCGGATTGCCTGGCGATCTTGTTGCCCGCCTACCCGGGCCACGATGCCGACGCGGTCGACCGCCTGCACATCCAGGCCGGCTGGATGGCAAAAGTGTTTACAAATCGCGCCTGGATTGGTTTGAACCTGTTGCACCGCGCCTACGACGAATCGCACCGGCTGACCATCGAGGAAGTGGCGGCGCAGCACGGTCTGCCGGTGACGGCCATCGGTCATGTCTGCATGCACGTGCGCTCCCGCAAGCCGCTGCAGGACACCTTGTCGGCCATCCGCATCGGCAAGCCCGTGGCCGAGTGCGGCTACGAACTGGCGCAGAATGCCGAGCAGCATTTGCGGGCGCGCCTGCGGCTGGCGAATATCTATCCGCCCGCCGCGCTGGCCGAAACCTTGCGTATCGCCAGCCTGTGTACCTTTTCACTGGACGAATTGCGCTACGAGTATCCGAACGAAGTGGTGCCGGACGGCCACACGCCGGCCTCTTACCTGCGCAGCGAAACCTATATCGGCGCGCACCGGCGTTTCAAGGACGGCATTCCAGCCAGAGTGAATGCGCAGATCGAGCACGAGCTGGGCTTGATCGGCGAGATGGAATACGAGCAGTATTTTCTGACGGTGTACGACATCGTCCGCTTCGCCCGCTCCAACAATATCCTGTGCCAGGGACGCGGTTCCGCAGCCAACTCGGCGGTCTGCTATTGCCTGGGCATCACCGAGGTCGACCCGGCGCGCGCCAACCTGCTGTTCGAACGTTTCATTTCGAAAGAGCGGAATGAGCCGCCCGACATCGACGTCGACTTCGAGCACCAGCGCCGTGAAGAGGTGATTCAATATATCTACAACAAATATGGCCGCACCCGTGCGGCGCTGGCCGGCGTGGTGATCAGCTACCGGCCAAAAAGCGCGCTGCGCGACAGCGGCCGGGCGCTGGGCATCGACCTGGCCATCGTCGAGAAAGTGGCGAAAACCCACTACTGGTTCGACAGCAAGCACGACCTGGTCAACCGCCTGGCCGAATGCGGGCTCGACCCGGAATCGGACCTGGCGCTGCAATGGGCGACCCTGGCCAGCCTGCTATTGAACTTTCCCCGCCATTTATCGCAGCATCCGGGCGGCTTCGTCATCGCGCGCGGCAAGCTGTCGCGCCTGGTGCCGATCGAAAATGCCGCGATGGTCGACCGCAGCGTCATCCAGTGGGACAAGAACGACCTGGAAGAACTGGGCCTGATGAAAGTCGACGTGCTGGCGCTGGGCATGCTGTCGATGCTGCGGCGCGGTCTCGAACTGATCAGCGCGCGCCATGGCAACCTGTTCGAAATGCAGGACATTCCGCACGACGATGTCGCCACCTACGACATGATTTGCGAAGCGGACACGGTGGGCGTGTTCCAGATCGAATCGCGCGCGCAGATGAGCATGCTGCCGCGCATGAAGCCGCGGGTGTTTTACGACCTCGTCATCGAAGTGGCGGTGGTGCGCCCCGGCCCGATCCAGGGCGGCATGGTCCATCCCTATCTGCGGCGGCGCCAGGGGCTGGAACAGCCCGAGTATCCGAAAGAGGAAATCAAGGGCGCGCTCGAACGCACCCTGGGCGTGCCGATTTTCCAGGAGCAGGTGATGCAGGTGGCGATCCTGGCAGCCGGTTTTACGCCCGGCGAGGCGGACCAGTTGCGGCGCGCCATGGCGGCATGGAAGAGAAAAGGCGGCCTGGAAAAATACTATGACCGGATCGTCGGCGGCATGCTGCAGCGGGGTTATCCGCTGGAATTCGCCGAATCGATTTTTGCCCAAATCCAGGGTTTTGGCGAATATGGTTTTCCGGAATCGCACGCCGCCAGTTTCGCTTTACTTGCGTATGCAAGTTCTTGGATGAAGCGCCACGAGCCGGCCGCGTTTTTGTGCGCGCTGCTGAACAGCCAGCCGATGGGGTTTTACAGCCCCTCCCAGCTGGTGCAGGACGCCCGCCGCCACGGCATCGAGGTGCGGCCGATCGACATCACCGTCAGCAACTGGGAATCGACCCTGGAGGAAATCGATCCGGCGCGCCGCCAGCAGCCGGCGGTGCGCCTGGGTCTGGCCCTGCAAAAGGGCATGCAACAGGAGGTGGCGGCGCGCATCGAGGACGCGCGCGCCATCCGGCCATTTCAGAACGTCACCGACCTGGCGCGCCGTGCCGGCCTCGACCGCGGAGACTTGCAGGTGCTGGCTGCATCGAACGCTTTAGTTTCTCTGGCCGGCCACCGCCGCGAAGCCTTGTGGCAAGCGGTCGGCGCCGTGCCCGACAAGGACCTGCTGCGCCCGACCACGCCGGACGAGGAAATCCCCGTATTGGACGCGCCATCCGAAGACGACGAGATCGTCGGCGATTACCGTTCGCACGGTCTCACTTTGGGCCGCCATCCGCTGGCCCTGCTGCGTCCGCAATTGTTCAAGCAGCGCTTCATGACGGCCGAGGTGATGAGCCACTATCACAACGGCCAGCTGGCACGAGGATGCGGTATCGTCACCGTGCGGCAACGGCCGGGGACAGCGAAAGGGGTGCTGTTCATGACCCTGGAAGACGAGACCGGCAACGTCAACGTGATCGTCTGGCCCAAGCTGGTCGAGCAGCAGCGCGCCGAAGTCTTACGGGCGCCCTTGCTGGGGGTGTATGGCGTGTGGCAATGCGAAGGGAATGTGCGGCACCTGGTGGCCAGGCGGCTGGTGGACATGTCGCATCTGCTGGGCAAGCTGGGCACCCAAAGCCGCGATTTTTGCTGATCGAAAAGCTGTTCCCCGAGGCGACAGATGATCTGAATCGGGGTTGCGTATCAGAAAAAACCTCGGCTTTGCCGAGGGCTTTTTCCTCTGACTAAACCAAACAAAAGTAGGGTTTCACTTTTGTTTGATCGTTTCACACGCCCGTGGTACCGTAATAGCCATGAATTTGCGAAGCCCAGGTCTGGTCGGCCATATCCGGCCAGTGATCGCTATCGAAGCCCGGCGCCGCTTCGATTTTCGCCTTGTCCATATTCAAGCTCATGCGGTGATTGGCCGTATCGAGCGTCAGCGCCTGCCAGGGCACCGCGAACAGTTTTTCGCCGATGCCGAGCACGCCGCCGCTGGCCATCACGGCGTAGGCGATTTTGCCGCTACGCATGTCGAGCATGATTTCCTTGATCTCGCCCAGGTGCTCGTTCTTCAGATTGTGGACGTGGTCGCCGATCAGGGTGTCGGCGCCCATCAGCTCAGGGCCAGGGCCTTTATGGTGTTTGTTCGAATACATTCCAAAGGTGTCGCGCTTCAAAAATGACATGGTGGCCTCCTTGTTATGAAGAGGCCAGCATGCGCGCGCCCATCAACCGGGTCTGTACGCGCGCGCACGTAAGCATCAAGGCGCCGGCGGCGTCGGCAGGGCTTGGTCGGCCCGTCGCAGGCGAACACTTCGCTCGGCCGTGCCGGGGTGGCTGGAGGCGTAGGGCAAGGTTTGTTTCATCCATGCCGGCATATTGCGCGCACCGCTTTTTTCGTCGACCTCGTCCAGCCAGTCCAGCAGATCCGCCAGCGGCGCGGTCGGCATGCCCTTGGCGCGCAAGGTGTCGATGGCGTACTGGTCCGCTTCAGTTTCCATGGCGCGCGAGTAATGCAGATTGGCCAGCACCGCAGGGATGCCGGCGGCGACGGCGCTGAAGTCGCCGAACAGGGTGGCCGAGGCGGCCGCCGTCAGGGACGAGCGCGCCAGCACGCGCACGCTGTGGCGCCGCTGCACGTGGCCGACCTCGTGCGCCAGCACGCCGCTCAAGGCGGCCCGGCCGGCGTCGTCGAAATCCGTTGCCTTGCCGAGTACACCCAGCACCATCTGGTCGGTGATGACGATGGTGCCGTCCGGCAGGGCCAGGGCGTTCGGCCCCAGCATGGGGGCGTTGCGCACCAGCAGGCGCAAGGGATGCCGCGGCGCTACGGGGGAAACTGCCGCCAGCAAGGCGCGCAATTGATCGATGCGTTGCTCGCTCAGGCGCGAGGGCAGCAGCAGCTTTTTTTCCAGGCCTTTCAAGGCACTGGCGCCGATGCTGGCGTCGAGCGAGTCGGGAATGTTGGCGGCAATCTTTTCCGCTGCTGCCGGCAACACATACCACCAGATGCCGGCGCCCACGGCCAGCAACAGCACCAGCGCGGCCAGCGCCGCGTACCAATGGCGTTGCCAGCGCATCACCATGCTGGGGCGGTAGCCGAGCGCATCGGCGAGGGCGGCGCGGGCGGCCGGGTCGCTCACTTCGCAGCGGCCGCCATCCGGCAGGTACAGCACTGCCGGGGCATCGATGAACGGTTCGGCCAGGCGCACCTGGTCGAGCGGGCAGCGCTGGTCGATGCCGGCGCCGGCGATGGTCAGATGGCCGTCGCCGCTGGCGAGTTCGACCAGGTGGAGGCGGGCGCTGGCGCCGTCGAAATAATGTGCGTTGCTCATGGCCGCCTTACCAGGAAAAATCGAAACCGAAGAAATCGGCGGCGCCGTCGCCGCTGGCGCTGCCCGCGGCCCCCGCTTGTGCCAGCACGTGGTCAAAGCCACCGCTGGCGACAATCGTCATGGCGGCCAGCCGGAAGCGGTGAATGCGCACCACCGCGAACGGCCTGAACAAGCCGAGCGTGACGATGGTCAAGAGCACATTGACCACTTGCAGGCGCGCAAAGGCACGCGCCGACATGGCGCTGGTGATAGTAATGCCGGGGAAGCTCGTGTTTGACCAGGTCAGATTGGCAATTCTCGCGGTCATGTAGGGAATGCACATCAATACCGCGATGTAATACAGCAGTACGCCGCCCATGGTGGCGGCCATCATCACCCAGGAGCCGCCGCCAACCATCTTGCCCACCATGGTGACGGCGACCGCAACAAGCGCGAACGCCAACGTTGCCGCCAGGCTCAGCCCGAACGCGATCAAATAAAACTTGTAAAAACGCCACGGCGACACGCTGTAGGACGAGTGGGCAGCACCGAAACTGGCGTTGCTGTGTTGATAGCGCGCGAGCACGCCATGCAGCACCGGCCACAACAAATACAAGAGGAAACTGAGAAATACCAGCGGATTGGTCGGCGCGATCGTGATCAACAGACCCGGCAGCACGAATATCAGCATGATCGGCAGGAAGGTGGCGTAAGCGCCCGCAGCTGAACCCGTAAAGGCAAAACGGATGCCGCGGTACTCGGTATTGCGCAAACGGAAACGCAAAGCGCCGCGCATCAGAAAGGGCAGGGCGATGCCCAGCAGGCCGATGATGATGAAGGAGACGCTGGAGGCAAAACCGAAGGCATAGTGGTAACAGACCAGCATCACCAATGCCAGTATGCGGCCGCGCAAGATCGCTTTCGGGTCGCCCCGAAAATCGAAGACGGCGCCACCCAGCTGAGTGTTGCGATCAAAATACTGCAAGCGCCGCACCTTGGCCCAGGCCGAATAAATCCCCAGCGTCGCCACCGTCAGGAACAGGTTGACGATCCAGATGCGAAAATATTCCTTGCCGCTGCCGGTGAAAACAGGCGTCAGCGCCTCATCGAGTGCGTCGGGCGGGACCGGGTGGCCCCAGTCACGGCCGTCGCCCATGCCGCCCTTCCCCTTCAACCCGACTGCCTCATCCACATGGTCGTCCATGCTTGCCTTTTTTGTTGTCAGAAATAAAGAAACAATTGTATCGGCCAAGAAGAAAATTTAGTAAAAAATTAATGTCGATCAAGCAAAAATGCAACGGCGTCAATACACCTGGCGGTAAGGATGGCTGCTAAAAAGCCAAGCCGCAGACTAGTCAATGCACCATTTTCTGCCTTGTTTTAGAGCAGGTTTAGAGCAACAAGCGTCGTGATCAGGTATAATTTCAATTTCCCGCACGTGCCATTCGGCACCATCTGCAATGACCAAATTTGTCTTCGTCACCGGCGGCGTCGTCTCTTCCCTGGGTAAGGGAATTGCCGCGGCCTCTCTCGCCGCGATCCTCGAATCGCGCGGCCTCAAAGTCACCATGCTCAAGCTCGATCCGTACATCAACGTCGATCCGGGTACCATGAGTCCCTTGCAGCACGGCGAAGTGTTCGTCACCGACGATGGCGCCGAGACCGATCTCGACCTGGGCCACTACGAGCGCTTCATCAGCACCCGCATGAAAAAGGTGAATAATTTCACCACCGGCCAGATCTACGAGTCCGTCATCCGCAAGGAACGCCGCGGCGAATACCTGGGCAAGACGGTGCAGGTCATTCCGCACATCACCAACGAAATCCAGGATTACATCTACCGCGGCGCCGAAGGCGCGGACGTGGCGCTGGTCGAAATCGGCGGCACGGTCGGCGACATCGAGTCGCTGCCTTTCCTCGAAGCGGCCCGTCAACTGTCGCTGCGCGCCGGCCGCAAATCGGCCGCTTTCGTGCACCTGACCCTGGTGCCTTACATCGCTTCGGCCGGCGAACTGAAAACCAAGCCGACCCAGCACAGCGTGCAAAAGCTGCGCGAAATCGGTATCTCGCCGAATGCATTGCTGTGCCGCGCCGACCGCCCGATCCCGGACGACGAGCGCGCCAAGATTTCGCTGTTCTCTAACGTCGAAGAGCAGGCCGTCATTTCCGTGTGGGACGTCGACACCATCTATAAAGTGCCGCAGATGCTGCACGACCAGGGCCTCGACGCCATCATCCTCGAAGCGCTGGGCCTGGAAGCGCGGCCGGCCGACCTGGCCGTCTGGACCAAGCTGATCCACGCGATGGAGCACCCGAAAGAAACCGTCACCATCGGCATGGTCGGCAAGTATGTCGACCTGACCGAATCGTATAAATCGTTGACGGAAGCGCTGCGCCACGCCGGCATCCACACGGAGAGCCGCGTCAACATCGAGTACCTCGATTCGGAAGACATCGAAACCAAGGGCTGCGCGCACTTGTCCAAGTACGATGCGATCCTGGTGCCGGGCGGCTTCGGCAAGCGCGGCGTCGAGGGCAAGATCATGGCCGCCCGCTACGCCCGCGAGAACAAGATTCCGTACCTCGGCATTTGCCTGGGCATGCAGGTCGCGTTGATCGAATACGCCCGTCACGAAGCGGGCATGGCCAACGCCAATTCGACCGAGTTCGATCCGGACACCGATCAACCGGTGGTCGCCCTGATCAACGAATGGCAGAACCACGACGGTAAAGTGGAAAAGCGCGACGAAAGTTCCGACCTGGGCGGCACCATGCGCCTGGGCGCGCAGACCTGCGCCGTCAACCCGGGCACCCTGGCCGCCGAGATCTACGGCAGCGTGGTGACCGAGCGCCACCGTCACCGCTACGAAGCGAACAACCATTACCTATCGCGCGTCGAAGCGGCCGGCCTGGTTGTTTCGGCACGCACGCCGACCGAAGATCTGTGCGAGATCATGGAACTGCCGCGCACCGGTGTGCACGCGCACCCGTGGTACATGGGCGTGCAGTACCATCCTGAATTCAAATCGACGCCGCGCGCCGGCCA
>JACXTT010012654.1_pt1 | contig 11185 bp, 12 predicted proteins | sample 9270951 | NCBI WGS metagenome assembly JACXTT01 (sample SAMN15532306, study PRJNA645909) | rock metagenome | isolation source: weathered quartz diorite | place: Puerto Rico | collected 2017-06-21 | reverse complement strand
CCGCCAGCCCCGCCGCGAGGGGCAGCCGGCGCGAGCGGCGAAACGCCCGCGCGAGCAGCGCGCCGAGGACGCCGTACTCGAGGAAGTGGCAGACCTTGTCGACGTTCGGGAACGTGATCGGCGGCCGGAGAAAGGGCTGGGCGCTCAGCGTGAAGATGAGGGCCAGGTAGGCGAGCACCGGAAGCCACAGCCAGAGCCACGGCCCGATCCTGCCCGGTGCGGTCGAACGTCCTGCCATACCTCTCCTTTGCGTGGGTCGGGCCGGTGGACGGCGAGGGCGCGGCACGTCGTCGGGGCGCGAGGCCGGAAAATAGCACGGCGCCGCGGCGGGGCGCGAAGCCGCGCCAGGCGCTTGCGCGCGGGCCTCCGGAGCGGGTAGGTTGCTCGTCCCGCGTCCCCACTCCTGGCGCGCCGCTAGCTCAATTGGCAGAGCAACTGACTCTTAATCAGTAGGTTGAAGGTTCGATTCCTTCGCGGCGCACCAACTTAGCTGGAGCGATGTAGCCCAAGTGTAGCCCAAGGCAGAAAATCGCCGGCTCAGGTGTCGATCTCTTGCGGATGCGAGCCCTAGGGACTGGTCGCTTTTGGTCCAAGGCACACCCGATCGCGGGTCAGCCACGTGACTCAGCCACGCCTCATTCTTGCTCACCCATGCGTCGTGCTGTTCGGAGCCGGCGCATCAAGGGGCGGACTCGGAGAGCAACCCATTCCTCCACCGGTGGACGCGGATTTTTTTGCCGTCGCGAACCAGCTGAGGGGCCATGGAACGCCGGCCCTTGCCAGGCGCGTGCTGAAGTCGGTATGGGACCTCTATGGGCGTGTGGAGGGTGTCGCGCTTGAAGAGTACTACCGGGAAATAGAGACCAGGGCCACCATCGGGCTCATTGCAAAGTCTGTGGGCAAACCGAAGGACTGGTCCAAACGAAAGACGGACCTCGAGGAACTCATCCGGCGTGTATATGTGCAGACCACCACCAAGGAAGCGCCGCAGGGCCGACAGGCGTGCCCGAGCCGAGCCCACGCGAAGATCCTCAGCAGGCTTGGACGCGGTTCGACAGTTCTGACCTTCAACTACGACCTTGTGATAGAGGAGTCGTTCGCGTCCGGCGCGAAGTGGAACCCGCGCGACGGGTACGGCACACGGCTGCCAGGGGCAACGCTGGACTGGGCAAGGCGGTGGCTCAAGGGCAGAAACGCCCAAAGTGGAGCCCGCAGCGACCTGCTTTTGCTGAAGCTGCACGGCAGCCTTGGTTGGGCCCCATATCCAAACCGCGCTGTGAAACTCAAGGCGCGACCGTACCTAGAAGCCATCTCACAAACGGTTGGGTGAGTTAAGCTGCTCCTGAACGGCATCACGGACGATGCCGGGGAGGGAGCCGTGGATCTCAAGGACGCGCAGTGGGCCATCCTGGAACCGCTGATTCCGAAGCCTCACGTTCGCCCCGACGGCCGCGGTCGCCCGTGGCGGCACGCCCGCGATGTCTTGAACGGCATCTTGTGGGTGCTCCGCACCGGTGCGCCGTGGCAGGACTTACCCGATCGGTATCCGTCACCCGCCACGTGCCATCGGCGCTTCCAGGAATGGTCGCGTGGCGGGGTGTTCGAGAAGATCCTCCACGCGCTGGCGGTGGACCTGCGCGAGCGAGGTAAACTCGATCTCTCTGAGTGCTTCATCGACGCCAGCTTCGTGGGGGCGAAAAAAGGGGGCTTTGTGTGGGCCCTACCAAGCGGGGTAAGGGGTCCAAGCTCATGGCAGTTGCGGACCGCCATGGTCTTCCTGTCGCGGTCAACGTGGCCAGTGCTTCGCCAGCTGAGGTCAAGCTCGTCATCTCCACGCTCGAAGCCCGCTTCCTTCCCGAGCTCCCCGAGCGACTCATCGGCGACAAGGCCTACGACAGCGACCCGCTCGCGGCGCAGCTAGCCGAAGGCGATGTCGAGCTGATCGCGCCGCACCGCAGCAACCGGAAGGTGAAGACCCAAGACGGGCGTCCGCTTCGTCGCTATCGTCGGCGCTGGAAGATCGAGCGCCTGTTCGCCTGGCTCTACAACTTCCGCCGGCTGGTGACTCGGTGGGAACACGATGTCGTCAACTTCCTCAGCTTCGTGCAGCTCGGCTGCATCGTCATTCTGCTACGCAGATGTTTGTGAGATGGCTTCTAGTCCGCGATGGCAAGTTCGAGGCTGTCTCAGTGCTGCCGCCGGGTTGGAACAAGCGCATCGACCTGAACCCTTACCGACGAATTTGGAGGCAAGCGCGGCTTCGCCTCGAGCAGTGCCATTCGCTGCTGATCATCGGCTACTCGTTACCGGAAACCGATCTGCTCGCAAAGGCCCTCTTCGCGGAGGTAGTGCGTGTCCGCGCGGGCAGAGAAAGGTTCTTGGACCAACTTATTCTGGTTGATCCCAACGCAGCTGTTCGCGCTAAGTTCGTGAGATTATTCACGCGGGCACTCGGCCCGCACGCGCGGGTTCTCCAGCTGGATAGCTTGTCCCATCTCGTTAGACGGCTGACTTCGTGAAGGTACATGGTGGCTGGCCGACCGCCTTCGGGAGGTCCCGCACCGGCGGGCCGACGAAGTCTGACGTGGGGAGAGCTGGAATGTCCGTGTTCAACGAATACGCCGATCGAGAGGTTCCTGGACCCGACCGGAACCGACGATGGAGCTGGAACGTCCACCATCCGAACCCGGGCCGGGGCTGCGGTCTTAGACGCGGACGGCAGTACGCTGCGCAGCCTCCGCCCAGGACCACGTGCGATCCGGCAACTGGGACATGGCGTCACCATCGGGTGTGCACCGACCCGCCGTCCCCCGTCCGCGGCGCGGCGCCGGCACGGCCGGGAACACCCTTTCCCGGGCAGCGCTAGGCGTCAGGGCGGTGTCGTGTCGGACACTACCGAGGAGATTCTTAGTAGGTGGCGCGAATGGCTGGATAGGATCCGCGAAGATGTCCTACATCTTCACCTGAACCGACACGTGTGGCGTGATTTGGTCGCCATCGTGCGGAGTAACCCCGCCATCCCTGAGCCAGGGCACATAATGGGCTGGTTTGCCGCCCTGTACAGCACGACACAGGCAATCGGGATCCGCCGGCACGCTGACCTCGACAAACAATCGATCACGCTTGCGCGGCTGCTGGAGCAGATCCGTGGTCGGCCAGACGTCATGTCGCGCAGCCGATACCTGCGCTTCTACCATGACGCTGATGAGCGCGAGCGCAAGCGCGCTCATGCCGAGTACGACAGCTTCTCGGGCGGAGGGCGCGACGTGATTTCGGTTACGCTTGTTGCCGCAGACCTTGCGCAGTTGGGCGAGAGTACGAAGCGGATTGCCAAGTACGCGACGCGTCTGCTGGCCCACCTTGACGCTAGAGGTATCGACGACATTCCCACCTACGACGATCTAGATATCGCGCTCGCCGAACTTGAGAGGCTGCTGAAGAAGTACACCCTGCTCCTCAGGTGCGAAGCCCTCGCAAGCGCGGAGCCGGTTCTCCAGTACAACTGGAAGAGTGCGCTCACTGTGCCCTGGATCCCGCCTGATCCCGCGTAGGGAAAGGGCATAGCCCTGCGCACGAGTGCTGCTCCGGCTGCGCCGTCGTGAAATACCGATGCGCCGACGACGGTCGTGACTGAATTTCGTGACCGGTGACACGCTCGCGCGGGTTCCTTCGCGACCCAGGCGTCGATTCTCGGCAGACGCTTCATCCCCGGCGCCCGAACGGCTGCCGGGCGAGCGTGATCCCGCACACCGATCTTGCCCCGCCCAGGATCCGAATCGCTCGGGCGACTTCGTTAAGCGTCTGACCGTCAGTGAAGACGTCGTCGTAGACAAGGATTCGCCTGCGCGAGGTGCGATCCGGCGCGGGCACTCGAAGCGACTGCCGGAGCGGGCCTATAGCCACGGCGTGACGCTGCTTCCACGTTCTGGCCTGCACCATCGGGTCCGTGTTCGCGGTCTTGATAATCGCGGCCGGCTCTTCAAGATCGAACGGCCACTCGGGGGCGATCTGAGCGGCTCGCTCCAGCACCAGCCGAGTGTGGTCCCACGTCCGCGCCGAACCTTCCCCGGTGTAGCTCGGACTGGCGACGATCAGATCGAACCGCGAAAACGTCTCGCGCTCCGCCTCGAGCTTCCCGACGAGTACGCGTGCGAAGATCAGCGCCCATCCTGTCTTGTTGTCGTATTTGTACGTGTGGATCGCGTCCCTCAGGACGCCAGACCGCATAGCTATCGAGTAGTTCCGGTCAAAGTAGCGGTCGTCGAACTTGCATACTGGGTTCTGGCACTCGCTCTGGCCGGGCCGATAAGGAAGATCGCAGACGTCGCAGCGCTGGACCGCGAGGCCCTCAAAGGTTTCGCCCGCGCAGCCGGAGCAGATCGCTGGGGTCCCCGTGTCCCGGTAGGCGCACTGGTAGCACCTGCCGAATCCGGCCGGAGTGGGGGCGTCGGCCATCAGCCATCAAGGACAAGGTCGATCTGATGCGCCTGCTGCGCGAGGCTGCGGATGTCCTCGGGGGCGCGCAGCTTCGCGATGATGTCGGCCACGTCCTTCACCTCAACGGCTCCGCGCGCTATGTACGACTTCGCCCACGGCTGGTGGGTAACGAGGGCCCTCACGAGGAAGACCTTCTTCCCGTGTTCGAGGGCAAGGCGCGCCTGCATCTTCGCGCCCGAGGTGGAGGACGCCTCGATCACAACGGTCCCCTGCCCCATGCCCGACATCGTGACGTTGCGTCGGGGGAATGAGTAGCTGGTAGGTGGTGCGTCAGGCCAAAACTGTGAGACCAATGCTCCGTTGGCGGCTACTTGTTCTGCAAGTTCTTCGTGCGCCCGTGGGTACATTTGCCGCAGCCCCGAACCGAGCACAGCAACCGTCCGGGCGCCGGCCTTCAACGCCGCCTCGTGGGCCGCGGCGTCGATCCCGAGCGCCAGACCCGAAAGCACCGTGACGCCCTGATGCCCCAGGAGCCCTGCCATCTTCCCCGCTCGACGCAGACCTTCGGCGGTGGGCTTCCGCGTCCCGACCACAGCCACAGAACGTGCGTCTTCGTCCGCTTTCAACTCGCCCCGGTAGAACAGGAACGGCGGAGCATTGAAGATCGTCCGTAGGTTGAGCGGGTAGTCATCGTCGAGGACAGTCGTGAGATGCATGCCCTCCGCGAACGCCGATCGGAGGAGGGAGTCAACCTCCCGCCGAAGTTCATCGAGGCCCGGGAGCGCGTCGGCGAGCACGCGTCGCTGCTGCGTAGCTTCCTTCGAGCGCTCGGTGAGTTCACCGCGGAGCAGGCGCGGCAGGCCGTCGGGCCGTCGGGCTTCCCGGGCGACGAGGTACCAGCTCAAGCCCTTGACCCGGCAAAGGGCGAGCAAGCTGACATGATGATCCATCTGGCGCACGCTACTCCTCCCGCATGTTCGCGTTCGCTAGGCTGCCGGGGTGGAGTCCCCGTCCGGGCATGCTAGCAGACGTTCCGGACGAGGATGTCAGGCCGGCGAAGCCCGCCCAGGGCGCGCGGGAAGCACGCCTTCGCGATGCTTCTCCTACGCATCATCTCGCGGCGTGGGACCGTCCAGGAACGAGGATCGGCATGCTCGTGAGGTTGGAGGAAGTTGTTCGACCTCGGCGCGCGGCTTCGCGGCGTCGAGCATCTGATCGCGTGCGCCGCGATGTAGCCCAACAGTTGCCCGAACTCACGCGCTCGCCCCGTTCTCGTTCCTTGCCGAGAAGCAGGAGCTCCGCGTCAGTCACGGGCATGCGCCCTCCGCCGTGCACCGGAACCGATATCGTTGAGGTACGCGCCCAGGCGCCCTACGCCCTCAGCCAGATCCCGCTCAGATGTGATGTTGTATCGATCGAACATCGCGCGCGTCTTCCACCCGCATAGATCCATCACGACCTTTTCCGGCACTCCCGCTCGAACGAGATTCCGCGCCGCTGAGCGTCGCATGTCGTGAGGGGTCAGCCCTGGCTGCCCGGCCTTCTTCACCGCGTTCCGCCATCCGGTCCGGAACCCCTTGAGCCGGCTACCCTCCAGATGGAAGACCCATGGGATCATACGGGACGCAGATCGCTCCAGGGCCGCCGTTCGCTCCCGCTGGTCGCGCAGAAGAGCCGCCAAAGCAGGCAGGGCTGCAAACGGGAACACCCTCGGCCTACCGCTCTTGGCCTGCTCGGCATCGAGGCGAATCGTCCCGGTATGGAAATCCACCTGCCGCCACTCGAGTCCGAGTACCTCGCCAGTTCTCCATCCGGTGACGTACAGGAAGCGGACCGGCCCCTTCGCATGATCTGGCAAGTGCTCGATCACCTTCTCGATGTCTTGCGGGCTGGCAAACCCCGACCGCGCATTCTCCACGCGCACGGTCGGGAAGGCCGGGACGCGGTCTACCTTCCCAGCGCGGTATCCGATCCCGAACATGCGTCGCAGCACGGCTCGCTCGTACCTCACGGTTGCTGGAGACACAACCGCCAGGCGCTGGGCAATGTAGCCGTTCACCGCGTCGTAGTCGATGTCCTTCGCCCTGAAGGCCCCGAAGAACGTCCGCAAGCGCGGGAGAATGTTCTTCTCCACGTTCGAGATCGAGCGGCGTCGGTTCGCCCGCATGTCATCCAGGAGCATCTGCTCCAAGTCGTCGAAGCTCGCCTGCCCCCCGGCAGGTGTCGTCCGGCCAATGTGAGCCTCTGTGAGCCGCTTCTTGAGCAATTCCTCGGCGACTTCCCGGCTCGTGCTCCCCGATGACTCTTGCCGCTCTCCGTGGCGGAGCCGGATCCACCAAATGTTACCGCGCCTGTAGACTGTGCCGAGCCCGCGCGGGCGCCTTACACGCCCCCGCTTCTTCCGCTTCGCCGGCTCCGCTTTGCCGCCCTCGTGTTGCGTTGCCATAGTTGCCTTCTCCTGCGTGCCTTGCGCCGCGAAAGCCACAGCGCCACGGCTTCGCGGATCGCCTCGTTCATGGAGATCCTATCCTGAACTCGGGCGAGGGCGAGGCCGCGGTGAAGCCTTGCGGGCAGGTGCACGACGAGTGCGCGCATCCCTTCGCGGGTCCTTGCTTCCTTGAGTTGTACGTGCACGAACTAACAGTATCGTGTCCCACGGCAAGCATCAAGGCCGATGCAGCCACCGCTCGAAGTCAGCCTCTGGGACGAGTATGGTCCGCCCCTTTTTCACGGCAGTCGGGAAGGTCTTCCGCCAGTGGGTGTAGAACCAACGGCGTGTCTTTCGGGACCGCTCCTGCATCTCGCCGAGAGTTAGCAGCCGCCTCAGACGGTTTGGCTCAGTCAAGGTCTGCTGCTTCCGTCCTGCCACGGCCGCCTCCTCAAAGCCGCGGCAGGACTCCATGAGGAGACGAGCCCGAAGCAGTTCGGCCAAGGCCCCCACCTGAGCGAGCATCGCAGCAGCCGCCTCGCGCGAGATCCTGAGGCTGCGGCAAGGATCCGATAGCAGGTCGGCGAGCGTCGGTGTGGCCCCGATCTGTGGCTCATGACTCATGGCCACCCCGTGTACGATGGCTGGCTCTGCGCGCCTCCTCCTGCCTCCCCGCTTTTCGCACGATTCGCACAATCACCCGGTGAGATGCGCGAAATGTGCGATTCTCGCGACAGGCTCGCGGGATTCACCTCGTAGGTCGGGCTAGGCCGTCGACCTCGGCGGTTGCGAGGAGCCTCGGGGCAAGGTCGGACGTAGCGGTACTCCTCCAGCATCGCGAGGGCCGGCTCCATGGCGGCAACGCGTTTGAAACGCCCTTTTGTGCCCTCGAATGCCTCTCGCTTGGTGAAGTCCTCGCAGCCCAAGCGCTTCAGCCACGCCAGAAGAAAGCGGGCATGCTCGACGTCAGGATCCGCTCCCATCTGCCCAAATGCCGCGCAAGCATGTGTCACGAGATAGTGACCGATCAGGACGGCGCGCTCGGCGCACTCACGGGCGATTGGGACCTCCCAGGGGGGACCGTGCTGGGCCAGGTCAGCCACGTGGAGGAGCCCGGCAATCCGACCGATGGCTCCCACGAGCTTCGCTGCCCAGTCGGCGACGTGCGCGAGTTCGCCGTACTCCCCCAGCTGGGGTTCCAGTCGGCGTTCGAAGTCCAGTAGAACCGAACGCGCTTCAGAACTCGTCGCCACGACATGGGGCGCCGGCGACCCGGTTTCATCCGTGCCGGCCGGCCGGCGCAAGATTGCTTGAATCCCCAGGGCGTATGCCGCGCGCACGCCCGACGCGACGGGTGGAGGGTCGACATTTCGCCGGCCGAGCGTGCTCTTGGGAACCGAGTACAGGAAGCGCGCGAGCAGTCCCCGGCCACGGAAGCCAGGCCGAGCGATCAGCCCTTGAAGGATCTCGGGCTGCGTTGTGATGCCGAGCGTGAGCGCCGGCCTGCTCACGAACTCGGCCGCGCGTCCCTGGCGATCCACGCGGAGGGGGTCACCCGAATGCCCCTTGAGGTACACGCCGAGGTTGGGGGCGCCGTTGCTTGAGTAGCGCCCGGCCATGATGTCAAACGCATCGCCTTCGGGGCTGAGGAGGGCGATCCTTCCGCCATGCTCGTGAAGCATCGACGCGAGCTTCTCAGGGCTGCAGTCGTCCACGATCAGTCTCGGCTGCACGGGCACAATGACGTCGTCGCGCTCGCGCCGTACGCGGTCCGCTTCTTCGAGCAGCGCTCCCCGTTCCCGGTCTTCAGCCTTGGCTGCGCGGTCCTCGGCCAGCTTCAGACGCGCATCCAGGACCCGCCGACGTTGGTGTGCACACGCGATTCGGTCCCGCATGCGATCCGACTCGCCGGCCTCGAACGCTTCCACCGGCTCGGTGACGGCCCGAAACACGGCAGTCTTTCGGTTGCCGGGTGAGAGCACAATCAAGACAAACAGGTTCAGAGGTTCGTCGTATCCATCCTTGAGGTGTACGACCATCTTGCCGGCACACGATGCAGAAATGGCCGCTAAGACGAGCATGGCCGTCAGATCCTGGGGGGTTTGGGTTGCATTCGCTTCGGCCTCGACGAAGTCATGAAGCCAGGGGGAGAGCGCGTTGGTGGGGAAGCCTGGGACCGGAGTCTCACCGAACGGGATAGGCATGTCCCAGGGAGCGTCTTCCTCGGCCTCCCGCACCGGCCGGATCTCCGCGCAGGCGGGCGCCTCCGTCCCACCGGCACGCGTTTGGTCATCAGCGGCCACGACGCGCCTCAAATTCGGCCTCGATGCGCGCAAGGCGCTCCAGAACCCACGCTGGCGGCCGCGGCCAAAATAAGAGGGACACTTGGAGTCGGCGGCGTTCTGACCACAGCGCCTGGTCATCCAGTTTAGGCAGGTCCTGGTGGAAATAGCGCTCGTTAGGCCCAACAGGAAGCCGCGCCAGTTTCCTCGCAACATGCTCCGACGGACATGCCGACGCGCGGCGCCTAATCATGGTCCAGACGCCGTATGCCGGCGCCTCCAGGACGTCCCATGATCATCCCCGCGGGCCCCTTCCAGTCGCCGCTGGCTCTCGCAGCCCAAGCTGTCGGGCCCGTTTCGCCGCCGCTGCCGCGTTTCTTTGCTGCCGCCGGAGCCACGCGTCCCAGGCCGCACGCGGGATCCGTAGCGCCCCTCCGATTCGCACCGCAGGAATGATCCCCTTGCCGATGAGCTGGTAGACGCGACCCGACGTGACCCCCAGCATCTCAGCCACGTCTACTGGCTTCAGAACCGCCCTGTCGTTCATCTCGACGCCCTCCACGTGGTTCGATTCAATTGCACGCTGCTATCAAGCGGCATCATGCTGTGCTCGCGTAGCACGTCGTTGGGAGAGCACATGGACTGGCCAAGAACTGATGAAGCGGTGAAGAGCTGGCTTGCGGGACAGCTGAAGCTGGCCGCGATCTCCGAGCCCCTCTGGGAACTTCTTGTCAGCGCTGGATTCGTTTGGCCAGCGCTCGATGAACCGAGCGCAGAGACCTTTGGCGAGCTCGAGCGTGCGGCTCGCCAGTTCATGCGTCTGGCCATTGAATCTGTGCGTCCAGCCGCCCGTGGACGCGCGGGCAGGCGGGCGCGTTCCACTTCGCTCCTGTTGCCGAGTGACGTCGGTCGAGCTGCTGCCGTCTCGAGGTTCCTTGGACGCCTTGCAGGAGAGGAGACAGCAGTCCGCCAGTTCCGCGAGCAGGTTCTGGGCGGCCAAATTGCGTCGGCGGCACAGGCGGATGGACTGCTTGGGTCTCCGACCCTGTATCTACTCAGCGTCGATGAGCTTCGGAGCAGCTTCGTCCCGTTGTGGGACCACGAAGCAAGCGTCGACTATCGACGTGAGGAGACAGGGAAGAGCACATGGAATGAACGAGTCGGGTTGAAGCTGAGGTGGGCTGGCCAGTCAAAGACTTACGATTTCGTGATACCAAGATCCGTGCACGACGGAATGTGGATCGACCTTCCGCCCCAGTTCTGGGGGAGAAAATCCCCCCTCGGCGGCGAGCAGCCTTTCGTCCGCCCCGGGTCCGCCTTAGACGAGCTGCGGAAAGCAAGTCGTTGGCTGACCCAGCGGTTCCCGTGGACGGCTTGGGGCGGCGTTTGGTTTGTGCTGACGGACGTGCCACCAGTCGTTTCTCCGATTGAGGTAGGCTCCGAACGTCGGAGCAGCAGGCGCGACTCTCCAGACTCGGAGGAGGTGTTTGGCCGTGACGTTCTGACGCTGACAGTTGATCTGTGGGTCTCGGCCCAGTCCGTGAGCCGCGTGTTCAGGGCCTACCAGCGGGAGCTGCTCGGCGCGCGGAACCGGCCCCTACAAGAGAGGGCGTTGGCGGTGTTCGAGTTCGTGACAGGCCGGCGGGGTATCGCTCGTGGCCGAATGAACTGGCCCGAGCTGATGAAGGAGTGGAACCACGGCCACCCTGATCGACAGTACGCTGACTTCCGCGCGTTCCGGGGCGCGTACACGAACGCGAGGGAGAGGATTCTGCTTCCGAAGAGGCGCCCTATCCGACCCATCAAGCTCTGGTAAACATTGCTGGTCCGTAGACGGTGCGCCCCCATGGACTGACTCGTCGTCTCATTGTTGACTGCCTTGTTGGTCTCGTTGTCGACTGCCATGCTTACTCGGTTGTTTGGAGTTGACCCGGTTTCGTGGACGCCAGACCCTTTGGGTCGGAGGTCACCACGATGCCGAAGCGAACAGCGCCCCCCGCGCCATACCCGCCTGAGTTCCGTGCACGCCTGATCGAGT
>JACXTT010012653.1_pt1 | contig 11186 bp, 6 predicted proteins | sample 9270951 | NCBI WGS metagenome assembly JACXTT01 (sample SAMN15532306, study PRJNA645909) | rock metagenome | isolation source: weathered quartz diorite | place: Puerto Rico | collected 2017-06-21 | reverse complement strand
GTCGGGCGCGCAAAGTGTTTCAACGCGTCGATGAACGGCTGCATCAGAGGTCTGCCGGCTGCTCTACCGGCTGCCGCATCACGTGCCACCACGTGAGGCGAAGCGCTTCGGGCGAGGGCCGCGCCGGCAGCACCACGCTCAGGATCCATCCGGTGACAACGGTTGCGGCGAGTCCGAACGTCGACGGCCACATGAAACCGATCGATGTGTGGTACGCGACGTAGTAGCTCGTCGCCGTGCCGATGACGCCGGCGGCCAGCGTGCCACCGCCCGTCGCGCGCCGACTGAACATCGCCAGAAGATAGATCCCGAACAGCGGTCCGGCAAAGGCGTTTATCAGCTTGTTGGCGATCTCGAGCAGCGTGCCGATCCGCGACACATTCGTGGCCAGCGCCGTGCCGATGGCACCGAACAGCAGCGTCGCGGCGCGCGACGCAATCACCTGCCGCCGCTCGCCGACGGAGCGTGAATCGGCGCGGGTGACGAAGCGAGCATAGATGTCGATGACGAGAACCGACGTGCACGAGTTGATCGCCGAGTCGATGCTCGACAGCGACGCGGCCAGAATCGCCGCGATGACGAGCCCGACCGCGCCGGACGGAAACACCGTCGCCATGAAGTACGGAAGGATCTTGTCGGGCGCGAGATCGGCTGGCGCCGGATGATGATTGAAGTACGCCAGCAGCGCGAGGCCGACGAACGAAAGGCCGAACATCCAGAGCGCGTCACCTACCGCATTGATCACGAAGGCGCGCTTCGAATCGGCCAGCGACCTCGTCGTCTGGAACCGCTGCACCATCACCTGGTCGCTCGTGTAGCCGGCCATCCGTCCGAACACGATCGCGCAGAGGATCGCCGTCACGTTGATCGGCTGCTGAAAGTACGCGCGAACGTGATCGAACAGTCCCGCGCCGGCTGCAAGCGGCAGCGGCGCGGCCAGCGACGTCTTGCCCGCCTGCGACGCGGCCGTCCAGATCTCGGAGAGACCGCCGGGCACGCTCGACAGCGCAATCCACACCGTCGCCGCCAGGCCGCCGAACATGATGCAGAACTGCATGACGTCGTTCCAGATCACGGCCTGCACGCCGCCGAGCATGGTGTAGAGCGTCACCAATGCGCCCAGAACGACGATCATCGTCGTCAAATCGGCGCTGCCGTTGGTCGCCGCGTTGATCGCGAGGCACGGTACGTAAATCGCCGTCGCCATCCAGCCGAGACGCCAGATGATGAAGATGCCTGCGGCGAGCAGCCGCACGCGCACGTCGAACCGCGTCTCGAGAAACTCGTACGCCGTGAACATACCGAGACGACGGTAGAACGGCAGCGTGACGCGCGCGACCCAGGGATAGAGAAAGAGCCACGAGCTCGTCCCGACGAGCAGAATCAGGCCGTATTTGATCGTCGACGCGGGCTGCATCAGGTAGTCGATGCCGCTGTTGAGCGCCGCCATCAGCGACAAGCCGACGGGGAGCCAGGCCATCGACTGGCGCGCGAGGAAAAAATCGCTCAGCGTCGCCTGGCGGCGCGAGAAATAGATGCCGACACCCGCCAGCGCGGCGAGGTACGTCAACACCATCACGACGTCGATCGTGTGGAGACCAGTGGACACAGTCATTGAATCAGCCCGAGCAGCGCGCCCTCGCCGGGATCGTTGCCTACCCACTCACCCGCGTACGTGGCGTAGGCGCCGGGCGGCAGCTCGAACAGCGCCCACATCAGCTCGCCGGGCACCCATTCCTCCGGCGCGAGGATCGCGTCTGGCGTCACGAACGATGGACCGCCAATCGGATACGGGTACGCGTGGACCCACAGCCGCCGGTTCGACATCTCGCCGCGCACGCGGAAGTACACGATCAGCTGCGTACCGCCCGACGCGGCGCGACGCGACGTGAACCCGACGATGACGATGTCGCCTTTGCGCAGCGGCGCGTCGAGCCGCTGTCCGCGGCCAGCCTCGATTGCGGACTGCCCGGTCTCGCCGGCGTCGTGCGCCAGCGTGATGCGCACCAGCGCAACCGCCTCGGCCAGATCGGAATCCTCTTCTGCGCCGGCGAGCACGGCGGCAAGCGCACCGGCCGCTGACGGCTGCGGGCTCGACCCCCCGCGCCGCAGATCGTTCGCCAGCATCAGCAAGGCGTCGCGATCGCGCAGCGAATTGCCGCGCGCCAGCCACTGCCAGAACAGCGCGCGCGCCGACGGTGAGCTGCCGCCGAGCAGCAGGCTCGGCGTCTGGTCCGCCAGCGATCGCAGCACCTGCGACTGGGGATACGACTTCACCGCCGACACGTAGAGATTCGCGGCGCGCGCTGTTTCGTGCGCCCCGAGGTAGCGCGAGATCAGCGCGCCGTAGTCGTCGGCGGTCATCGGTGCGTAGAGCGGGCGCACGAACGCGGCCAACAGCGCGACGTTCGCAACAGCGAGCGCCGCGCACAGCGCAGGCACCGGCGAGACACGCGGGCGCGGCCACCTCGCGCGCGCGGCCAGCACGATCACCGCGGCAAGCATGCCAAGCCCAATCAGTGCGTCGTCGACGACGCTGACGAGCCGCGGGCGATCGCCGTAGTGGTAGCTGTTGATCCCCGCCCGCAGATCGTTTCCAGTCGACGTCAACCACAGCGCCGCGCCGACTGCGGTGACGATGAGGATGGCGACCGCGGTGCGATACGGCCGCCGGCGGGCCACGCCGGCAACCTCGGCGCCTCCGAGCACGAGCGCGATCGCGATGGGCCCGAGCATCGCGAACAGCCAGCGTCCGTACCAGAGATTCAGTCCGGCGATGGCGGGTCCATAGATGATTGGCAGCCACATCAACCCGATGCCCGCCGCCATCAGACGACGCGCGAGCCGTCGTCGCCGCTCGGCATCGGACGGGGCCGCCGCGTGCCGCAACCGGAGCACGAGGCCAGCCAGCGAGAGCAGCATGGCCACGAGAATCGCCGCAAAGATCCACGCGGGCAGGAGTATGCTCGGCTGCCCCATCCATCCCCAGAAACCCTCGAACAGCTTGGGAAAGAATTCGTACGCGTAGTACGGCCCTCCCGGGCCAAGCCAGCCGCGCGCCGTGTTGACCGTCGTGAACGGCAGGAACGGGTGGTAGGCGAGGTAAAACCACGGCGACAGATCGGTCCCGACTTCAGTGTGCTGCGTGACGATCTGCGCCGAAATCGCGACCGGTACGACAACGGCCACGGCTGCCACGGCGCGCGCGCGCCATGTACGCTCGGTCGCAACGAGCGCGAGCGCGGCAAACGGCGACAGAAAGAGCGCCTGCCGATCCACGAGTGGTGCGAGCGCAATCGCGAGCGGCAGCAGCACCCACGCCGCTGCGCGCGACACCCGGCCGGTCGCGCGGCCGACGATGACGAGCGTCACGGCGGCCGCGACGAGCCTCGTGATCGCCTCGGTCGAAAACGTGCCGTTCACGAAGCAGAACTGCGGGATCCACAGACCGAGAGACGCGACCAGCGGCGCGAGCGAGCCGTCGGGCAGGCTCAGCCGTGCGATCGCATACATCAACAGGACCGTTGCGGCGCCCAGCACGACGATCATCGAGCGGAGCGCCAGCAGCGTGCGCACGTGCTCGCGCGGCGCCACCTGCCGGTCATGCACGAAGCGGTTCACCTCGCCGCGCGCATTGCTCACAAACCTGAAGGCGGGATTGTATTCGGGTGCCGCCATGTCGGCGGTCGGCGACATCGCGTGGATGATCGGCGCGGCCAGGCGGTAGACGAGCAGCTCGCGCCGCTCGGGGCGCACGGCGAACTCGCGCGCGCGATTGTAGAAGTACAGCTCGTCCGTCCCTTCGAACGGCGGGATCACCGCCATCCACGCGGCGCCGGTCACGAGCGCGGCCGCCGCGAGCATCGCACACTGCGCGCGCCAGTCGTCCGCAACGGATGGTCTGTGCTCAGGCAAGAATGACGTTTAGATGATACCCAAGAAGGCTATCTGCTATTCTCGCAGCCACGATGACGAAACGCCTGGCGTGGAGCTGCGCGGCCGGGTTGTGCCTCGCCGCCTCCTACACGGTGACGCCGCTCACGTTCTGCGTCCTGTCCGCCGCGGCGGCGACACTCCCGATCCTCATCAGCGAACTTCCCGTCGACGAGCGGCGCCGCGTGACGGCGATTCTCGCGCTCGCGCTCGCGGCGCGCCTCATCGTCGTCGGCGCGATTTTTCTGCGGCAGGTGCCGTATCACCACGATCAGTTCGTCGGCGCGACGACGGGCGACGAGGCGTATGCGATGTCGCGGGCGCTGCGGACGCGCGACATTCTGCGGCACACACAGACGACCGACCGCTACGACTATTTCGTGGCGTTCGATGAGTACGGCCGCAATAGCTACGTGACCGCGCTCACGGCGGCGCAGCTGGTGTTCGGTCCGGCGCCGTACGCCATTCGGCTGCTCAACGCTCTGCTCTTCACGATTGGCGCGCTGCTGCTGTTCCGAGTGGCGCGAGACGCGTTCGCCCCGCTGCCTGCGCTGGTCGGCCTGACGATGATCCTGTTCTGGCCGACGCTCTTTTTCTGGTCGATCTCGCTGCTGAAGGAATCGCTGTACTTCTTCCTCGGCGCCACGGTGCTCAGCGGCCTGGTGGCGGGGGTGCGGGGCACAGGCTGGGGCCGGCGGATCCTTGCGTGTACGCTCGCAGGCATCGCCGCATTCCTGGGCCGCGATCTGCGGCCGGCCGCGCTCGCGCTGACGGCATCCGGCGTCGCCCTCGGATTCGTGGCGTATTTTCTGTCGGCTTCGATCCGCCGGCTGACCGTGGCGGCAGTCGCCGCCGTGGTGTTCGGCGCCGTCGCGCTCGCCCAGCCGCGCGTCGAGGCCGGCGTGCTGGAGCGCCTGGATGCCGCGGCGAAGACGCACGCGGGCCACGTGTTCACCGTCGGCCACGACTACAAGCTGTTGGACGACGGCTTCTACCTCAATCCTGTGACGCCGGCGGCGTCGTCGCTGGCGCTGTCGCGCGATCAGGCGGCGCGTTATCTGGTGCGCGCGGCAGTGAGTTTTTTCGTCGTGCCCGCGCCGTGGCAGCTCGACTCGACGCGCGAGCTGGCTTATCTGCCCGAACAGCTTGCCTGGTATGTCCTCGTGCTCCTGTTGCCCGCCGGCATCATCGCGGGCTGGCGGCGGGATCGCCTGACGACATCGTTGCTCATCGGGATCGTCCTGCCGACGGCGGCCGCGCTGTCGCTGACCAACGGCAACGTGGGCACGCTGCTCCGCTTGCGCGGTCTCGTCATTCCGTATCTGATTTGGCTGAGCGCGGCCGGGTTTTGCGCCGTGGTGGGCACGTTGGGGGAGGGACGCCGCAAGATCAATCCGATCGACGCCGCGGTCCTCGTGTTCGTGTTTGCCTTGATCCCGATCGCGTACGGAACGTACCTGCTGTTTCGAACGCCGGCCGTGCGCCTGACGTCGGTCACGCGTGCGCCGATAGGCCGCGAAGAGCGCCGTGTCGCCGGCGGCGCACGCCTGATGGGTAAACTGAAAGTGCGCGGCCAGAATCTGAGGCCGATGCTTCGCGCGACGATCGACTCGACGCCCGCCCTCGGATTCGTGTTCGAGGATCCGAACACGGCCGATGTGCTCGTCGGAGACGTCGCGGCAGGCGCGCACGATCTCGTGCTGTACGACGGCGTGCAGGAAGTGGCGCGCCTGGCCAGGTCGGTCGTCATCGAGGCGACGGCGGCCCCGCGCGTCGCGGCGGTGGGCACACTGCTGCACCTCGACAAGGCCACGGTTGATTCGCTGAAACCGGGCCCGCTCATCGCCGGCAGCGGCTTGCAGGACTCGATCGTGGCGCTCGGTCCGCCGAAGCAGGAGGCCGGCGGCCTGTGGATGCGACCGGCCGAAGTGCTGCTGCAGTGCGATCCCGACCCGAATGGCGAGGGATGTGCGGTTGCAGGCACCCCGCTGTACTTGCGGCCGCTGCCGACGGTGAAGCTCGTGGGCCCCTCCGGCGCGGTCGTGCTGTTCGCGCTGACGGAGTTCTTTCCCGACTCGAAGCCTGTCGCGCTCACGGTCACGATCCGAGTCGCCGCGCCGGCAGAAGTGCTGAGTCAGATTCACACCGGAGACCGCGACAACACGCTCGACGAGCGCGCGGCGGCAGTCGTCGCAGCCGGCAGTCGCCGAAAAGGCGCTGCGATGCCTGAAATGGACGTGACGCTGCAGTTGGGTGCGGACGATGGAGCGGATGGCTGGCGCTACCGCGATCGCATCCTGAAGGCCGGAGCGCCGGTGTCCCTCACGACCGATCGGTATGCGATGGAGGGTGTGGTCTTGAGCGTGGCGCGCGACGGGCGAGGATCGCGGTGAGCCGGGCCTCGTATCACGATCCAGTGATGGATCGAGCGACGGTGATCATCGGCCGAAGCCGAATCGTGCAGCTCGTCGGGCGATGCATCGACGTCGCGACGGCGGGCCTCGCGGCGTCGCGCGCGATCGGAATCGCGCGCGCGCGCGTGCGCGCATTCGCCGGGTTGCCCGAGGCGGATCGCCGGTCGAGCGCGATGGTCGCGATCGGGATCGCCGTGGCCGGCCATGCGATCATCGCGTCGATGTTGCCATTGCCGACGCGGCCGACGGTGGCACTGACGGCGATCGCGCTCCTTGGCGCCAGCCTGGCAGCAGTTGCAGCCACCGCTCGAACGAGATGAGGCTCCACAACTGCGGACCGAGATTCGCCGCTCCGGACAGATGACGGCGTACGGTGCGTTCGACGAACGGACCCGACAACATCGACCGATAGCGCGCATCCGGCGACAGCAACAGGTCTCGCATGTACTCCCGCAGCTCACCGCGGAACCACGCACCGACCGGAACGCCGAAGCCCATCTTCGACCGCCGGTCGATTTCCGGCGGGATCAGATCGGCGAATGCATCCCTCAGAATCGCTTTGGAACGGCTGCCGTCGAGCTTGAAGTGGTCCGGCAGCGCGGCCGCGTACTCGATCAGATCGCGATCGAGAAACGGACACCGCGCCTCGAGCGACGCGGCCATCGTGCAGCGATCGGTCTTCACGAGCAGGTCGTCCGCCAGATACGACGTGAAGTTGACGTGAAGGAGGCGGCTCAGCGTCGAGCGCCCGTCGAGGCGTTGGCGCTCGGCCGCCAGCGCGTGGAGCTTGTCGATCGGTTTCAGCGAGCGCACGAAGGCCGGCTCGAGCAGATCCTCGAGGTCGGTGAAGAACTGCGCGTTCCACATCGTGACGCGCTCGTCGAACGGCAGCGCAAGCGCCGTAAGGAACCGGCGTGCGTCCGCCAGCCGGCTTCGCTCGTGCGTGCGAACGGGCAGCGCGGCAAAGAGCGCGCGGCCTGCACGAGCGGCGAGGCGAGGGACGTGCTCAGACTGCACGGCGGCGCGGAACCGGCGGTAGCCGGCGAACAGCTCATCGCCGCCGTCGCCGGTCAGGGCCACCGTCACGTGCGCACGCGCGAGCTTGGCGACGATGTAGGTGGGAATGGCGGACGAGTCGCCGAACGGACCGTCGTGATGCCAGACCAGCGGATCGATCAACTCGAGCGCCGATGGCGCGACGCGGAATTCCGTGTGCTCGGTTCCGAATCGCCGCGCGGCAATCCGCGCGTACCCGGTCTCGTCGTAGGCGGCGTCTCCTTCGAACCCGATGCTGAACGTCTTGACCGGCTCCGCCATGAGGCGGCCCATCAGCCCGACGACGATCGTCGAATCGAGCCCGCCGCTCAGAAACGCGCCAAGCGGCACGTCGCTGACCAGACGGCGCTCGACGGCGCGCGTGAGCCGGTCGCGAAGGCCGGCGGCGGCTGCGCGCTGAGACATCGGCTCCACCGCCGATTCGATCGGGAATTCGATCCGCCAGTACCGACGGGCCGAGACGTCACCGTTCGCCTCGACCGTCATCACCGCGCCGGGCTCGAGCTGCCGGACGTTCCGATAGAAGGTCTCCGGCCCCGGCACGTAGCCGTGAATGAAGTAGTACGGCACCTCGTCGGGATCGATGTCCATCGCGATGTCGGGGTGCGCGAAAAACGATTTCATCTCGGACGCGAACGCGATGAACCGCGACGTGTGGTGATAGAAGAGCGGTTTCTTGCCGGCGCGGTCGCGCGCGAGCGTCAGGCGATTCGCGCGCTCGTCCCAGATTGCAATCGCGAACATGCCGTCGAGCTCGGCGATGGCATCGGCGCCCTTCTCCTCGTAGAGGTGCACGATCGTCTCGGTGTCGCTCTGCGATCGGAACTGATGTCCGCGAGCGGCCAGACTCGCGCGAAGGTCCTTGAAGTTGTAGATCTCGCCGTTGAACACCACGCGGACCGAGCCGTCTTCGTTCGCCATCGGCTGGCTGGCGTTCGGCGTCAGATCGATGATTCGCAGGCGCCTGAAGGCGAGGCCGGCCGAGCCGCGGCTGGACACGTAGGTGCCGTCGCTGTCGGGGCCGCGGTGCACGAGCCGATCGCGCATCGCGACCAGCCGCGCCTCGCTCAGCGGCGCGCCGTCGAATCTGATTTCACCGCAGATGCCGCACATCGACGATCAGTTCCTTATCGTACGCGAACGGGCATCAGCTGCGCGGATCTCGCACGCCGCCGCGAGCAGTCCGACGAGCATCCACACGTGCCGGGTGTTTTCGAACGACCCGGACAACGTCTGGTACAGAAATCCGGCGATGAAGGCGACCCGCAGGCCCGCGACGATGCGATCGTAGGTCGTGCCGCCCGCATCGCCGCGCGATTCACGCAACAGGACGACGACGAGCGCCGCGAATGCCGCTTCTCCAATCGCGCCGCACTGGACGAGAATGCTCAGCCACGTGTTGTGCGCGTCGGTGAGCACCTCGCGTTCTCCCTCGGGATTCACGTAGTGGATGGCGACGACGTCGGTGCCGGTGCCTTTGCCGAACAGCGGATGCGCGGGGAACGCCTTCATCGCGCCGATCCACGTCAACGTCCTGGATGCCGGCCGCAGACCCTGCAGCGACGGCGCGCCGCCGGGCTGCGGTGAGACGGTGATCGCCGCGACGAAGAAGACCGCGGCCGCCGCGGCTCCCACGACCGTCGCGCGGACGAGGTGTGGGCGCGTCCGACGCCACGCCGCGTGAACCGCGAACGCGATCACGATCACGATGCCGCCGAATCCGGGCGAGAGCGACAACAGCGCCGCGCAGACGATGGCCGCGCCGCCGATCACAGCAGTCCGGCGCGAGAGCCATGCGGCCCGGTACGCGGTCACGACGATGGCAAGGCTCGCAACGAGATAGGCGCAGTACATGTTCGGGTTCAGGAAGAGGCCCATGACACGCGGGTAGGTGCCGCCGGGCAGGCTTCCGTGGGTGCTCAGGAACGGATTGCCGTCGTACGGACCGCGCAAGCCGGCGGCGAAGAGGCCAATGCCGGCAACCGCGGCGGCGATCGTGATGGCGGCGCCGATCATCCACGCGAAGAGCGCCCGCCTGAGCGCGTCGAGCGATCGCACGTGCAGCAGCGCGAGACCGGCGAGGCCGAACAGATACAGATTGCCGGCGAATTTGATCCGGCTGAGCGGCCAGTCGATCGACAGCACCGCCGACAGGCCGACGGCCGCCGCGTACGCGGCGATCCATGGCAGCACCGGCGACCGTGGCAGCGATTTCCTTCCGGCGCGCAGATCGATCGCCGCGGCCGGCACGGCGACGAGGAACAGGAAATCCGCCGTCGGAATCGTGTACGTGCGCACCTGCAGGAGCGTCGGCCGCATCACGGGCAACGACGCGATCAGGACGAGGAAGATCGCCTCGCTCGGGGTCAGCCGCTCGGCGCTCACGCCAGCAGCCCGTACGTCAGCAGCAGATGCTCGAGCCACGCCATCCACTGCACCGACCATCGCGTGGCGGTCGACGCCCCGTTCGGATGCGCGGCCCAGCTGTTGTTCGTGCGACGAGCGTCCAACGCCAGGATGCGATCGGGGTCGACGGCCGTGAATGCGACCGGCGCCACGCTCTCGTACGTCACCGTCGTCGCGCTCGCGCGGCCGTCCCATGCATCGCGGAGCGTCGTGCCATCGGCGAACGACGTCGCGATCTCGATGGCGCGGCCCGACTGGAAGCCGGCGATGGGCGCGCGAGACGAGCCGGAGAAGACGCCGTCGCCCAGGCGCGCCGCCGTGACGGTAGTGCGATACCGCGGAGGCAACGAGAGGCGTTCAGCCCGGACCTCCTGAATCGCGTAGTCGAACCGGCGCCGCGTGTCGAACGCTTCGTCGAAGAACCATTTCAAATCGCGGCCGCTGACGCTCTCGGCCACGCGTAAGAAATCCTCCGGCGTCGGATGCGCAAAGCGAAACTGCCGGCCGTATTCGCTCAATACCATTTCGAAGGCCGGAAAGCCGACGTAGCGCTCGAGCGTCTCAGGCGCGCTGTGCCTTTCGCCGATCACGCGGACGGCTCGAATCGCGTACGACAAGAAGCCGCCGAAAAAATGCGCGGTCAGAAACGCGGCCGGGCTCGCGCTCGCCAGCTGGCGCTGCACGAGCGGCTCGGCGAGGCGGAGCGCCGCATACGCCGACAGCTCGTCGACGAGCCATGCGTGCGCGACGGCGTCGGCGGGCACGACCGCCTGCCAGGCATGCCGGGCCACGCTTCGCGCAATCGCCGCCTCGAGATCGGTCGCGCGCAGCGGCGCAATCCACGGCGTCGTCAGCGTCACGAACGCGGGAAAGACCTCGCCTTCCGCCGCCGAGCGCCACGGCAGGTCGAAGATCGTGAGCGTGGAGTACGGGTACGGCGCCGCGGCGGAGTCCGCTCGCGCGAGCGCAGCCTGCACGCCTGCGACGATTCGTTCGCCGTGCCGCGCATGCTCCGGCTGAAGCGCGAGGCGCAGATCGATCGGATCGCCGCCGATCCGCTCCAGCCGCGCGCGGCGCTCGATCCACGTCCGGCCGGCGGCGAACGCGAAGTCGGATGCGTCGGCCAGCACGAATCGCCGGCCGCGGACGTCGGCCGCCGGCTGTGCTTCGCGTCCGGCCGCGATCACCTTCCAGCCCGGCGGCGCGTCGATCGTCACGTCGAACGCGCTTGCATCGGCAAAGACGTAGGAGCGCGCGGCGTTCTGATGCGCAGTCCATCCGCCGCCGCTCAGCACCGCGAGCTGCGGAAACCAGTGCGCGACGAGCGCGCACTGCCCCCTCACGGCGGCATCGGGGATCGTTGCCGTCCACTGCACG
>JACXTT010012652.1_pt1 | contig 11190 bp, 11 predicted proteins | sample 9270951 | NCBI WGS metagenome assembly JACXTT01 (sample SAMN15532306, study PRJNA645909) | rock metagenome | isolation source: weathered quartz diorite | place: Puerto Rico | collected 2017-06-21 | reverse complement strand
GGCGAGTTCGCCGATCGTTTTGTCCTCGCCCCGCATCAGCATGCCGTGATATTGGTACGCTTGGACGAGGAGACGGGAGAGACTATGGTCGGGGTGTCTGCGCTCGGTGCTGTCTGCGCTGTCGATGAGCAGCCGTTTCTCGATCCCGGTGCGCCGCAGGCGAACCGGGATGCGCCAAGTGATCGTGCGCGGGTTCGCTTCGGCCGGGGGCTTGCGGTCCGGGGAAATGTTCTCGCCTCGCAGGATAGCGAGGAGTCCGCGGCACACCATGCGAATCTCGACCGAGTCGCGATGGATGTCGACCCGAGAGAGCAGGGCGAGCAGCATCCGGCGCCGCTCGGCAGGCGCTCGCTCGGGCCACGAGCCGGCCAACTCGGCTGCGCGAGCGATGAACCCTGAGCATTCCATTGCGTCTACCTGTGGTCCGCAATAATTCGATCAGATGCCTGGAAGGCATTTGAGGCAGTACGAGGCTGTGGCATGATGCCCGCATGGTCGGCTTGGTCCGGATAACCCTGCGGTTGCTGGCGGACATCCTGCAGTTAGCGGTCTCGATGCTTCGGCCGGCGCGAGCGCTGGCGACCGAGAACCTGGTGTTCCGCCGGCAGCTGGCTCTCTACCGGGAGCGGGGCATCAGGCCGCGCCGGGTCGACCCTGCGACCCGAGCGAGCCTGGCCTTTTTCACAAGGTTCATCGACTGGCGCGCCGCTGTAATAGTCGTACGCCCAGAAACAATCGTTCGTTGGCACCGGGCTGGATTTCGGCTGTTTTGGCGCTGGAAGTCCCGGCCGGGTCGCCCGCCGATCCCAGTAGAGTTGCGCCGGCTGATCCGGCGCATGGCAGTGGATAACCCGCTCTGGGGTGAGGAAAGAATCGCCAACGAGCTACTCGTCAAGCTCGGGCTTGACCTGTCTCCTCGCACCGTTAGGAAGTACATGCCGAAGCAACCGCCCGGACTGCCGCGGGGCGGTCTGCGCTGGTCGAGCTTTCTACGAAATCAGGCGAAGGGGATTCTTGCCTGTGATTTCCTCGTGGCGGTCACCGTAACGTTCAAGCTCTTCTACGTCTTTGTCGTGATCGAGCACGGAGCAAGGCGCCTGCTGCACTTCAACCTGACGCAACACCCCACGGCGCCGTGGACGCTCCAGCAGCTGCGCGAGGTGGTGGGTTTGCGTGACGGGTACCGCTATTTGTTACGTGACCGCGACTCGATATACAGCCGGGAGTTGAACCGGGCCGTAGAGCACCTGGGGCTGAAGAGCGTACGATCCCCGCCACGCAGTCCGAAGGCGAACGCAATCTGCGAACGGGTGATCGGGACGATACGGAGAGAGTGTCTGGACTGCGTGATTCCGGTGTCGGAGGTGCACCTGAGGCTGATCCTGCGGGAGTGGGTGACGCACTACAACCGAGCTCGCCCGCACAGTGCGCTCGGACCAGGTATTCCAGACCCGCCGACAACAATGCGCCAACTCCAACAAGGCTGCGCTACGCATCAGCGGCTACCAGAGCCCGGGATGATTCGGGCGAGGGCAGTGCTGGGCGGGCTGCATCACGAGTATTCATGGGCAACGGAATGTCTTTGATCGAATTATTGCGGACCACAGCGGCTTCGATCCCGAAAAGAAAGAACCCGTCCGGCAATTCCTTTGTAGCGGATTAGAACTCGAGTGGACGAAGGAGGCGTACCCGAGCCACAACCCGTTTTGGATCGTCCGAACGACCAAGGACATCATGCACGGTCACAACGACATCTTCAATGACAACATGATCGCTTTTGTGCGCCAAATGTTCACCGCTTTTGTGGCGGCACGCAACCAATACAATGATGAGCGGAGGGCCAAGGACAGGAAGTGAATTCGTGCCCATAATAGTGCTCGCGTCGGCCGGTACCTAGCCGCCTCTATGCTTCCAGGGATTGGGTAGAGGTGACGTCAGCACGGATTGACCTACTTCCCCCATGAGCACAGATCCTATTCCGCTCACGCCCGACCAAAATGCCGCGCTCGTTCGAAAGAAAGCGACTTGCCCCTTCATTGGTACGGCGGTCGCAACCGGAAATCTTCCGGTTCGAAATGATCCCAACAGCCCGCTTGCGAGCATAGAGGACGTGGTGAGGTTGGGGAATTCCGGAGGCGGCGACCTCGGAGGAGTGCTTAAGGTCTTCGCGCAAGGGAACCATGCATTCATGCTCGGGCCCAGGGGCAAGCTCGATCAGCCGGTCCCCGCGGGACAGTTCAGCTTGGACTTTCCGGGTTCTCAAGGCTCTCACCCGGGGCACAGTGGCATTCTGCAGGGAGACCCTGGTGCGCTCGACTCGGGCAGATTCAGCGATTCCGATTTCGCACGGTTAGCCGGACGCGCCAAAAACGGTTACATCAAAAGGTCGGATATCGGCAAATTCATCGCAGAGAACCTGGTTAAGGACCCAGACTCGAAAGTGTTTGGGGCGCGCGTCGTCGAGTTGCTCGCCACGGATCTGGGTGGGTTCATTCGCCAAATCGGTCCGAGCTTACTCGAAAAAATCGAAAACAAGATCGAGGGAACAGACGCGTCAGCCGAAGAGCGCAAGCTCTTCGAGTTCCTAACGAAAACAGCAGGGGAAGACAATCTAGTTGGTTCTGCAGGAGAGTTCGGGCTGATGCTCGCGTTCCTCGCGAACAAGCCGGGGGGTCAGCAAGTCGATAGAGAACCAGCTGTTTCGGTCACCGATTTGACTGCGATGTTCAAAGACAAACGGTTTCCCAACGGGTGGCAAACCTGGCCAAAGACGAGCAAAGACTGGGTATCCAATACGACGGCTTTGGTTATCGCTGCGGGCGCGGAGTATATGAAGCAGAGGATGCACTCCTAATCACCCTGACAACGCGCTCTGGCTTTAGGCATCCGACCTATTGGGGTTTCAGTTCGAGCGTGTTCGATCCGTTAAGCCGCCACGGTCTTCGCGCGCCAATATTGAGGAATCGGAGCAGAATTCTTTATCAGAAGACCAGGAACTGATTTGCCGTAATAGCTGGTAGTCTCCTCGAGACTGATTGGCCTCCGAGCCGATCTATTCGAACACCTCGTCTCCCGTCGGCTCGTAGTGGGCCACGGCATTCATGGTATGCCGCAGTTTTGAGAGTTCCCAATACATACGACGCCGGGCACGGCTTTGGTTTCCCAGAGGGCGGTGTTCGGGGATGCAGTGCCAGGGGTTGTAGGAGAGGCGCTTGGCGAAGTCGAGCTGTGCCGGGGAGTCGAATTTCTGTCGGGGGATGCGCAGGGTCGCCACCGAAACGCGGGGAGAGAGCTTCTCGGGCCACAGCACTGCCGCGTTCTCGATCGGCATGAGGTGAGGATCGGTTTGCAGTTGCAAGCGAACGTCGAGTTCCACGTCGCCGGAATCCAGTGCGGCGACCATCGCGTTGCGCAAGTAATCGTCCGGCGGGCGGAATGGCAGGCGCGGTATTGGCGTGCACCGCGTTGTCTTCGGCCAGACGGAGTACTGCATCGCTTGGCCTTCGCCCAGCAAATATGGCACACAACTAAAGTACGGTGCTTCAAACGGGCTGCTTTGCGTCTTGATCCACAGCCCTTGCATGATGAAGTCCAGCAGATGCGGACGATGGAAGTTGAGGAAGTAGAAGATCGACGCGTTCTTCACGCTCTCGATCTGCAACTGGGCGTTGGCGCATACATCCGGCGTCACGAAGGTGGGCGTGGAAGGTACACACGCAACGCCGCGAAATTCCCAGGGGGGTGTCAGCTCTCTCGCTGATGTTCTGATCTCGGGCTCTAAAATTGGCTTCACTCACCCCTTGCTGCGCTCCGTTCGCGCCGTGCCAAAACAGGGGAGGGAAAGACCGGCTACCCGGACTGCTTGAGGAGCTCGGCCTGGGCGGCAGATTTCTGTAGCTCGCGCTGGAGCATCGCCAAGTGGCGCGCCATCAAGTCGACTTCGACGACGACGTTCGCTGCGCGGGCCGCGTTGATCTTCTTGAGCACGACGATCTCGTTATCCTGGAAGCCCGAGCCGATCAGCTTGGTCAGCTGCTCCAGCTTCCGCTCGAACGCGCTCAGCGCGGCGGCTTCCTCGCGGGTCGGGACAGGTAGATCGAACAGCGCGGACTGCGATTCCGCCGCGAGCAGACCGTCGGCCGTGGCGCGCAGCTTGGCGTAGGTGTCGCACCGGCCGGCCGATAAAATCGAAAACAGGCTGCGCTGGCCAGCGGGCCCAAGCCGCGACAGCTCGAAGGCCTGGGACGGTGTCAAATGCCCTGCTCGCAGAGCGCGAGGTACTCGGGGAGCAAGCGAAGCAGCTGCGTGCGATCAGTGATGCGGTGCGGCTGTTTCAGGCCGAGCCGCTGCGCGAGTTCATCCACGGTCATGCCCTGGTCGAGCATGCGCTGGAACGCGCGGCCCTCTTCGAGGGGCGTGATGTCGGCGCGTTGGAGGTTCTCGACGATCGCCAGAACGTCCCGGGTCGTCGCGTTCACCGCCTCGACCTCGGCGCGGATTTCGGACGGGCCCGCCAGCTGGTGAGCGCGCCAGCGGCGCTCGCCGGCGACGATCATGTAGCGGGCCTTGCCGCGCGGCTCGATCGGCGTGACGCGGATGGACTGCGCGAGGCCGTTCTGCTTGATGGATTCGGCCAGCTCGCGGAGCGCCGCTTCGTCGAAGCGTTTGCGCGGCTGCTCGGGGTTGGGGATGATGGAGTCAACTGGAAGTAGGCGCTCATAGCAGCTTGCCCTGTTTGGAGCCGACTTCCGGCACCTGGATTTTGAGGTTGCGCTCGAACCACTCGGCGACCATGCGGCGGTGGCACCAGTTCGCGGGTGACAGGGGAGGCCTCTCCCAACAGAGCAGCACCGGCTCGGCGGGCTCGGCCAGGCGGCAGAGCCTGTCGTACATCTGCTGCGGGTCGAGTTTGGCCAGCTGCTTCTCGAATAGCATCAAGTAGCGCGCGTATGAGATCGTGTTCCAGTTGGCGAAATTCGGTGCGAGTTCACGGCACACTTTGAAGTCGGCGAATCCGGGCGGGGCCCGTCTCGCGATCGAGATCTTGCCCGGGCCCGGGTAGGAAAAGAATGAGGCGGTTTTCATGCCGCGCCGTCCTCAGGCTCAGCAAGCTCATTCGGACTCGGGCTTCCGGCGAACGGCATTCCGTCCCTCACAGTAGCCCCCTTTCCGCGAAACTCAGCGATCGGGTTCCGGCGATGACGAAATGATCGAGGACCTGAATATCGACGAGCGCCAAAGCCTGTTTCAAGCTCCGGGTAAGAATCTCGTCCGCATGGCTGGGTTCGGCTACCCCGGAGGGGTGGTTGTGCGCAAAGATGACCGCGGCGGCGTTGTGCCTGAGAGCGGCCTTGACGACTTCCCGTGGGTAGACCGAGGTCTGGGTCAGCGTACCGGCGAAGAGATCCTCGACGGCAGCCACGTGATGCTGCGCATCCAGGAACAACGCGGTAAAGATTTCTCGCTCCAAGCCATGCAGGCGCAAGCGCAGGAAATCTCGTACCGCGGCAGGACTAGACAGAGCGTTGTCGGTACGAGCGCGTTTCTCGAGAATCTGCAGCGCTGCTGCGATGACGTCGTCGTCGGGATTGAGTGGAGCGCTTCTGTTGCTGAGGGGCCTGAAGCCCGCTAAAGTCCTTGTAGCCATTAGGTCGGTTGACTGGTTAGAAGGTCACGGGAGTTAGAGCTCTCGTGGCCTTCGCTTTGATACATCCTAAGTATACATAACTATCTGATTTTCAACAATAAAAGAGTTTAGGTGGTTAAAGAAAAGATCGCACAAGCGCGACTTGTTTAGGGCAGAGCGCATGGTGGTTCGCAAGATCACAAAATCCAACGACACGACAGGGCAAGTTGATTCAAGGACAGCGCGGACAACGCCTCTATCGCGAGCAGCTCGCGCAGCGAGAGATCGCTACGCCCCGAGCGCCTTCGGTCCCGACTTGCTGCTGCTACCGTAGCCCGCCGGCGGCGGATTCGCCTTCGCCAGCTTGTCGATCACCGCCTGCGCGGCGTCCGCGGCGATGTCCATTGGTATCCCGAGCCTGCGCTCCGCCTCCTCGCGCAGCTCCTCGTCCGAGAGCGCGTCGATCGCGACGTCGTCTTCCTTCCCAATCCCGAGTTCCACCCAGGTGCGCACGCGCGGGTCCACCAGCGGCCAAGCGAGCTGCGCCACGCTGCCCTCGAGCCGCGTCAGGTCGAGCCGGCGCACGCGGGACTTGGGCGCGCCCCTGAGCCTGCGCGCGAGCCGGCGCAGCTGGTCGGTCGGCGAGCGCTGGCTCGCGGGCAGGTAAGGGTCCAGGTCGACCTCCGCCAGCTCGAACGGACGACCGAAATCGAACGCATCCGCCGGCTCGTCGACCAGCGCCTTGAACGGCGACTGCGGCTCCTCCGAGCTCGTGAACCAAGGCCTCGCCATCGTCGCCTCGCCCAGGAAGTCCTCGGCGGGCGAGCCGCGGACGATCCCCGGGAAGCCCGCCGCCCGGGCCGCGACGATCAGCCGCCAGCTGTCGAGCAGCATCGGCGGGAAGCGCAACGCCTGGCGGGAGCGCTCAGCGATCAGGGCGCGGTCCGCGGCACGCGCGCTCTCTCCCGCCATCAGCGCGCCCAGCCCGACCGCCATCACGTCGGGCGTCGCGCCGATCAGGCGGATCAGGTTGGCGGCCACCGCGTGCAGCAGCGCCGCGTTGGCGCGCGCGGAGCGCAAGTGCAGCAGCGCAGCGTAGATGCCGAGCATGGGGTTCTCGAACTTCTGCGCGTACATCAGCGAGCTCAGGCCCCGCTCGAGCGCCCCCTGTCCGCGCAGCGCGCGCAGCGCCGTCTCGGTCCAGAGAACGTCGGGCCGGCCCTGGCCCAGCCAGTCGAACTCGAAACCGCGCTCGACCTTCGCCATCATCACCGACATGCGGGCCATCGAGGCGCGCCGCTCGCGCGCCGTGCGGTCGCTGAACAGGAACACCTGCGTCTGCCAGCCTTCGGCCACGTACATGTAGCGGCGGTCTCGCCGGCCGGAGGCGAACGCGCACTCGATGATATAGGGCCCGGGCCGCACGCCCAGGTTCGCGCCAGCCCAGCCGTCCGCCTCGTTGACGTCGGCGTCCTTGTCGAAATCGAACAGCAGGTGTCCGTCCGCCTCCTGCACACGGAGACCCTTCGCCGCGTTGCCGCTGCGTTTGTCGTCCAGGTCGCGCACGAACACGAACAGCCGCTGCTGCATCCCGGGGCCGTGTAGGTCGCGCGCTACTTGGCTCAGGGCCTTCGCGGGCTGACGATGGATCTCGCGCGTCGAGGGCGTTTTCCGGAGCGGAGTCGGCGTTGACATTAGCGGCGCATCCTCCTCGCCGAGATGCTTCTCGTAGCGCGCTTCGCGCTCATCGACGATGAACGTCGTGTCCTTGAACCAGCCGCCGCGCGTCAGCCGCGCCGTATACGCGCCCGGCGCGACCGCAACCTCGAGCGCCCCGAGCGCCGAGCGCGCGCCAGTCGTCTCGAGCGCGACCGGCTGCAGTGCCGCGTCGAGGAGCTGGACCTGCGTGGCCGAGTCCGGCGCCTCGACGTAGACGGTCACTTTCTTCGTTGCGTCAGAGGGTGGCATCGTGATTCCCCGTCTCGACCTTGCAGGCGGTCTCGCGGAAGCCCGCTTCTCCCGGCTGCCCGGCCTGAAGGATGTATGTAAAGAAGGGCGGCACTTTGAACGTATAGGTGTTGCCGGCCGACTGCAATCCCGACACCGACACCGGCGAGCGGTCGAGGCCGCTCAGGACGCTGAGCGGCAGCACCGGCGCGCTCATCGTCACTTTAACCGTGGCGCGCTTCGCCGCGAGCCCAGTCGCGAACACGAGCTCGTCCGCCGGACCGTATCCGGGCTCCTGCTTCCCGTCGCTCTGCAGCAGCCGCTGCATCGCCCCGGGAAGATAAGCGCGGAGCGAGCTCGAGGTAACCGAGCCGGCGGCGTTGACCGCGTCGCCGTTCAGGCCATCGACGAGCGCCCGCGAGAACACCCCGTTCACGCGCCCGCGGATCTCGCGCTCGCGCGCGAGCAGGCCGAACTGCGACGCGAAGGCGAAGAACTTCTTGACCTGCGCGGCGTACGGCGAGATCCTGCGCCGCGTCGGGTCGACCGGCACCGGCGCCTCGATGTCCCAGGGGCGGCAGCAGTCCATGAACAGCACGACCTCGTCGAAGAGTGCCTTCTTCCAGTAGTGCTTGGCCGCCGCCGCGCCGGCGAAGTGCATCAGCGCCGTGGACGTCGCGTCGACGGTCAGCAGTCCGACCTCGTCGACGTCGATGCCGAAGCCGTGGCCGGCGAGGAAGATATAGATGCGCCGGCCGACCCGCTCGCCGTCGGGGACGAGGCGCGTTATCTGGTCCACCTTGCGCCAGACTTCGGTGTCGCTTGGCGTCGAGGCGGCGTCGTCCGACTTCAGGAAGTACGGGACGATGTTCTTCTCCGGAACCTTCCCTCCCGTGTCCGACCGCAGCCAGCCGATGAAGTCCTCGGCATCGTGGATCGGCCCGTTCAGGCGCTGCAGCGACTGCGCGTCCTTGTACTTCTCGATCGCGACCACCAGCGCGTAGTCGGTGTCGGCCATCGCTAGAAGCCATGCGCGAGGATATTGGCCAGGCTTTGGCGGGTGGTCGTGTCCTCATGGAGCGCGCCGTGCGTCTTCGCCTGCGACGAGCGTCCCGGGCCGTCCGCACACACCGACCACGCGAGCTTGCCATTCAAGTAATCGGCGACGGCGCCGTAGTCCGCGCCTGCGTAGGGCGCCGCGCCTGCGTAGTACCGCTGCATGCCGAGCACGGCGGCGTCGACCTCGCCCTCGCACAGCCCCGACACTAGGTACAGGAGCGAGCGCGGATATATGCCCGGCACCTCCCAGTAGCCGCTCTCGACCTCGTCCTGCAGCCCGAACAGGCGGATGTTGGCGACGCGGCGCTTTAGGAGGTCGAGGCGCTCGCGCAGGAATGAAAACGTGCATGCCGGCGCGAGCAGGATCACGTCGACGCGCGCCGCGGGCTCCATGCGGTCGATCCGCTCGAGAAGGTGCCCGATGTAGATCGCACCCGTGCTATGCCCGATCAGGGTGATGTGCTTGCCGGGCTTCCACCACGCCGTTATCTCCTCTATGAACGCCGTTCCGCCGTCTTGCTCGGCGGCACCGAACGACTGCTCCGTGTCGCGCTTGATCGCGCTCCACGCCGCGATGCCGACGTTGTCTAGATAGAGCTGGCGCAGCGCCTCCTCGACGCAGGTCGCAAGCAACCCGTGGTCGGTATGCTTCCAGCAGCGCGCCAGGATGGCCTTGACGACCTTGAGCACGTACATTGCGAGTGTCACCGGCGACACGAAGGCGCGTACGCGAGCGTCGCCCAAGCCAGTTTGGGCCACGCTCTCGACTATCTCCTTCTTGATGCGCAGCGAGATGCGGCTCCGGACCGGTGCGGCGGCCGGGGCGCGCGCGCGCACCGCGGCCTCCGCGGCAGGCGGCGCCTCGGCGACCGCGATGCCGCGTTCGAAGGCCTGAAGCTGCGGGTCGGCGTGGAGCTCGCGCAGGATCTGCTCCTCCTCCGCGCGGCTGAGCACGTATGCCTCGGGCGCCACAGGACGCTTGTCACGGGCGCGCACGGCCTCGGAGAGCGCGGCGGAGCCGGCGGCGTCACCCGGCCGCGGCACGATGAGGTCACGTGTCTGGCCGACGACGAGCGGGGTGAGCGCGGCGCGTCCCGGCGTGCTCGCCTTGTCGAACTTGGCCGAGACAAAGTCGATCACCCGCTTCAGCACGTGGTCGTAGAGGTCCTCGCTGACGAAGTCCTTGAGATCGCCGAACAGAACCGTGAGAAGGTCGGAGTTCCAGACGAAGAAAAACGGATAGGCCGACGCGTCGTAGTAGGGATACAGCCCCTCGGCGCCCTCGAGCCCGGACTTGCGGCTGACGAGGCCACCGTGGAAATGGACGACGAGATGATTCTTGCCCGACGCACCCAGGGACTGGAATGCCGCCGCCAGATCCGTGCGGCTGGTTTCCGAAAAACGCCCGTCCACAAGATCGACGTAATGGTTTTTGTTGATCATCACTCCTCCCAACCGCTCGCGCGGCAGCTGCAGGCTGGCGACCAGGCTGTTCGCTGTCGTCTAGTTCTGGTTGTCGGCGACCGATCGCGGCAGGCGCATCTTACGCCCCGGCCGGGAACGGATAGAATAATCAATTCTCCGATGGATAGGATAATCAATTCTCCGGCGCGCCGCAGTCTAGTGCTTGAAGCTGTCAGAAGGCGATCGGCCCACAAGATTCGAAGCAAGAAGGGATTCCTTGCCTTTCGATAGTCGAGGACAAACTAGGGCGATTATCTGCTACTTGACATGTCAAATGGCAGATAATCGCCCTAATTAATGATGGTGCCAGAGCCGACAAAAGATTTGGCTTAGTGCCCGTTGATACGTCAAAAGGCCGATATTGGCAGTTCAAGAAACGGCTTAGGCAGTAGCATTTTGCTGAAGATGACGACTGCAAAACGCGCTTTGGGCGGCGGTTATTCCCTGAAGGCTGTCGTGGTCCTTTTCTGTGCGCTAGGAATGCCAGCTACCCCGGCCTGCGCGCTTTTCCCCGATCGGGGGTCCGCGGGCTCCCGCCTCAAGAACTGCATCGCGGTATCGCCGACGCCCGATCCAATTAGTCCGGACAACGGCTCGGACAACAACTGACACCAAGAGCGCAACCGGTTCATCTGCGGCTGTCAGGTAAACCCGACAATCGATGTCAGGTCTAGCCCTAGATCAGTCGGGAATAAATCTCTTAGGCCGCTTACATAATGTGCTCAGTGAAAGGAAACCGCGCGCCTCTTGAAATGGAAGCACATATCAAGATAGTAAAGGTGCACCTGGGGTTTTGACGGGTATTGCAAACGGAAAAGTTCGTGTAGAGTCCCCCGAGGATTTTGGAACGTTGCCGTCAACACCAAACGCTTCGCTTTGCCAAGAGAGCGAAAGGCGCCGGGAACGGGAAGGCGTGATCAGGGAGAACAAGGGGTCGTGCGTGCCCGCCTTTGTAGCGTCCTCGTGCCGCGCTATTGTGCCGGCGCCCGTCCAGGCATCCTCCGATCGTTCTTGGGAGTTGGCCTCATGAAATGCCATCTGCGCCTCGCTGGGTTGATTCTCGCGTGCTGGGCGAGTTTGTGGCCGGGCGCCGC
>JACXTT010012651.1_pt1 | contig 11190 bp, 10 predicted proteins | sample 9270951 | NCBI WGS metagenome assembly JACXTT01 (sample SAMN15532306, study PRJNA645909) | rock metagenome | isolation source: weathered quartz diorite | place: Puerto Rico | collected 2017-06-21 | reverse complement strand
AGCCCGACGGCCCGAGCAGGGTGACGAGGCTGCCCGCGTCGATCGTGAAGCTGACGTCGCGGACCGCGGTGACGGGCCCGTATCGCTTGGTCACGTGCGAGAGCTCGATACGCGCGGCGCGCGGCCCAGTCATGCGGAAGCGGCCTCGGTCGGCAGCGGCACGGGCGCCGGCACCGCGCGACGCAGCCGGCGCTCGCCGACGAGCAGCTGGATGAGCCCGATCGCTCCGAGCATCAGCACGATCAGCACGGAGCTGTAGGCGATCGCGACGCCGTAGTCTCCGTTGAGGACGCGGTGGATGATGTACGTCGTGGCCATGTCGTAGTCGGCCGAGACCAGGAAGATCACCGCGCTCACGGTCGTCATCGCGCGCACGAAGCTGTAGACGAGCGCGGCCACCACGGCCGGCCGCAACAGCGGCAGGATCACGCGGCGCAAGGTCACGAAGCTCTTGCCGCCGAGCGTGCGCGAGGCCTCGTCGAGGCTCGCGTCGATCTGGCTCATCGCCGCCATGCCGGCGCGGAGACCGACCGGCATGTTCCTGAACACGAAGCAGACGATCAGGATGACGGCCGTGCCAGTCAGCTCGACCGGCGGCACGTTGAACGCCAGGATGTAGCTGACACCGATCACAGTCCCGGGAATCGCGAAGCTCAGCATCGTGGCGAACTCGAACGCGGCACGCCCCACGAAGCGCTGGCGCACCAGGAGATACGCGGTGAGGATGCCGAGCGCTGCCGTCAGCGGCGCGGCCATCGACGCGAGCTCGAGCGTGGTCCAGAACGAGCGCCACGCCGAGCCTGACCAGATGAGGCCCGTCGCGCCCGACTCGATCGAGAACGCCTTCGCGTAGTGGCGGAGGGTCGGCGTGTAGTCGCGTCCCCACGTCTCCACGAATCCACCAGCCAGGGCCATCGCGTAGATCGTCAAGGTCAGCATCGCCCAGGGCAGTGCCATTCCGAACGCGACGCGGCGAACCAGCGCCGGCAGCGGCGCCGCGCGCCCGCTGTCGCCCTTGCCCGAGATGGCCGTGTAGACCTTGCGCCCGACGACCCGGCGCTGGACGACGAACGCCGCAAGCGCCAGCGCCAGTAGCAGCACGCCCAGCGCCGCCGCCCGGCCCTGATCGAGCTGCGCGCCGACGATCGAGAAGAACACTTCGGTGGAGAGCACGCCGAAATTGCCGCCGAGCACGATCGGGTTGCCGAAGTCAGCGATGCTCTCGATGAAACCCACCAGGAACGCGTTGGCCAGGCCCGGGCGCATCAGCGGCAGCGAGATCAGGCTGAACGTCTGCCACCGGTCGGCGCGCAGAGTCTGCGAGGCTTCCTCGAGCGACGGGCTCACGCCCTCCACGACGCCGATCAGCACCAGGAACGCGACCGGCGTGAAGGCGAACGTCTGAGCGAGCCAGACACCCGGAAGCCCGTAGATCCAGCGCGAGGGCGGCACCGCGAACGCCCATTCGATGAGCTGGTTGACGAGACCGGAGCGGCCGAAGATGAGGATGAGCCCGAGGCCGATCACGAACGGCGGCGTGATGATCGGCAAGACCGTCAACACGCGCAAGAGGCGCTTGGCCCTGAACCCGGTGCGCGTGACGATCAGCGCGAACGCGAGTCCGAGCGTGGTCGTGGTCGTCGCGGTCAGCACTGCCAACAGGAGCGTGTTCCATCCGACGCCGCAGCCGCGCCCACCCGTCAAACAGTCCAGGCGCCAGATCTTCGGCGCGAACAGCCGCTCGGCGAGCGCCCGGAGGGGGGGAGCGCCGTCGCTCCCCTGGATCGCGCTCACCAAGATGCGCGCGACCGGATAGAACGTGAACAGCGCGACCAGCGCCACGACGATCACGACCGCGCCCGCGACGAAGACGTCGCCCCTGAAGAAGCCGCGCGCCGCGAGCCCGATCGCGAACAGCATCAGGAGACTCGTCGCGACCACCGCGGCGCCGGCCCCCATCCCGGGCTGGCCGCCGACCGCGACCCCTTGCGCCGCGATATAGATGAAGCCGCCGGCGCCCAGCACCATCAGCCGGAAACCGAGGGTTTGGCGGCCGAGCCGCGCCGGCAGATTGCGTAGTGCGAGCGCGGCCAGGAGCGCCAGCCCCGGCACGAGCAGCTGGACTTTCCCGGCTGGAACGCCGTCCGAGGTTACGTACCAGGGCAAGAGCACGAGGCCGGCACCGCCGACCAGGCTCCAGACGACCGCCGAGCGGCGAAGGGAATCCCGCACGGCGAGCGCGCCTACTTGGGCTGGCTGTTGACTTCTCGCTCCCACCGCTCGAGCAGACGCTTTCGCTCGGCGCTCGCGCCGTACTTCGCGAAATCGTAGTTGATGAGCTTGATGTCGGCGAAGCGTGGCGCCTCGCGCGGCAGCTGCGCGTCGCGGTTCGAGGGCACCTGGAATTGCTTGGCCTCGGCGCCCAGCTTCTGCGCCGCCGGCGTCAGCGCCCAGTCGACGAACTTCTTGGCGCCCTCGAGATTGCGCGCGCCCTTGATGATGCTGAGAGAGCCGACCTCGTACCCGGTGCCCTCGCAGGGCGCCTGGATCTTCACCGGGAAGCCGGCGATCGCCTCGGTGACGCCGTCGTGCATGAAGCTGACGCTCACCGAGGTCTCGCCGCGCGCCACCGCCTTGATCGGCCCAACGCCCGAGCGCGTGTACTGGTTGACGTTCTTGTGGAGCTGTCGCAGGTAGCGGAACGCCTCATCCTCGCCGAAGAGCTGTACGATCGTCGCGACCGCCGTGTACGCGGTGCCGGACGAATTCGGGTTCGCGATCTGGATCTCGTCCTTGTACTCGGGCTTGACCAGATCCTTCCAGCACGCGGGCGGCGCCAGCTTCTTCTTCTGCAGGAGCTCCGGGTTGTAGCCGAAGCCGAGGGCCCCGGCGTAGATGCCGACCGTCTTGAAGCTCGACTGCTCGGCCTGCCGGCGCGCCCAGTCGTGGAGGCGCTCGAGGTTCGGCGACTTGTAGGCGACCGTCAGGTTCTGCTCGGCCGCGGCCAGGTGCGGATCGCCCGTGCCGCCGAACCAGACGTCGCCCTTGGGATTGGCGGCCTCGGCCGTGACCTGCGCGAGCGTTTCGCCGGAGCCTTTCAAGGTGAGCGCCACCCTGATGCCCGTGTGGCGCTGGAACGCGTTGGCCACCGCCTGACACCACTCGGCCTGCACGCTGCAGTACACGTTCAGGCTGCCCTGAGCGAAGACGGTGCCGGGCACCGCCAGCGATGCCACCGCCAGCAGCAGCACCGGGGTCAGCAAGCGGCATTCACGCGTCGTCAATCGCCCCTCCCCTTGGCTTCGAGGTCGCGGTATTCTCCCACAACGGGAGGATGGCTATGACCCTGGAAGAGCTCCGCGACCGCATGAAAGCGGCCCGAGTCGAGATCGCCGAGAACCGGCTCGAGGTCGTGCGCCGGCTCCTGACCGACGCGCTCCGGCCGATCCACGCGATGGATTCGCGGGCGAACCGCACGCTCGAGCCCGCCGTCACGTTCGATACCCTCCGCTCGCGAGGCGATCATGGCCAGTGAGGAGCTCTTCTACGCGACGATCCGCGACATCGGCGCACGCTTCCGGCGCCGGGCGCTGTCGCCGGTCGAGCTCACGCACGCGCATCTCGAGCGCATCCAGCAGCTCGATTCCAAGCTCCACGCCTTCGTGACGGTCACCGCCGACCGGGCGCTCGCCGACGCCAAGGCCGCCGAGGCCGCGCTCGGGCGCGGCGACATCTCGAGTCCGCTGCTCGGCATCCCGATCGGCTACAAGGACATCTACGCGACGCGCGGGATTCTCACGACCGGCGGCTCGGCGCTGCTCAAGGACTGGATCCCCGACGAAGAGTCGACCTGTGGGGTGCGGCTGCAGCGTGCCGGGACCGTGATGCTGGGCAAGCTCATCACGCACGAGTTCGCCTTCGGCATCCAGTTCCCCGGGCATCGTTTCCCGCCAGCGCGCAATCCATGGGACGTCCAGCGGATGCCCGGTGGCTCCTCGAGCGGCTCCGGCGCCGCGCTCGCCGCCGGCATGGTCTTCGGCGCACTCGGCTCGGACACGGGCGGGTCGATCCGTGGGCCCGCCTCGCTCTGCGGCATCGCCGGGCTCAAGCCCACGTACGGCCGCTGCAGCCGCGCCGGCGTCCTCACACTCTCGTGGACGCTCGACCACACCGGACCGATGGCGCGCACGGTCGAGGACTGCGCGTACCTGCTCCAGGCGCTCGCCGGCTACGACGCGGCCGATCCCGCTTCGAGCCGCGAGCCCGTGCCCGACTACGTCGCGCCGCTCGGGCGAGGTGTCCGCGGGCTTCGCGTCGGCGTGCCGCGCGAGTACTTCTTCGAGGGCGTCGACTCCGAGGTCGAGAAGGGGTTCGAGCAGTCGATGGCCACCCTGCGACAGCTCGGCGCCTCGGTCGAGGACGTCCAGATCCCGAGCATCCAGTCGGCCGGCGCCTTCATGGCGATCATGCTGTCCGAGGCGTTCGCGTATCACGAGCGTGATCTGCGCGAGCACCCCGAGCTCTTCGGCGAGATGCTGCGCGAGCGGCTCCTGGCCGGCGCGCTCATCACCGCCTCCGAGTATGTGCAGGCGCAGCGCATTCGCGCGCAGCTGCAAGCCGAGATGAACGCGGTGCTGCGCCGGGTCGACGTGCTGGCGACGCCGACCAGTCCCAAGCCGGCGCCCACGTTCACACAGGTCTACGATCCCGAGTACGGATTCCCGCGTGGCAACACGGGCCCCTTCAACATGACGGGCCTGCCGTCCCTCGCGGTGCCGTGCGGCTTCACGGGCGGAGGCCTGCCGATCTCGCTCCAGATCACGGGCCGCCCGTTCGACGAGACCACCGTACTGCGCGTGGGCCACACCTACGAGCAGGCCACCGACTGGCACAAACGCCACCCCGCGCTCTAGAGGACCGGCCATGCCATCGAACCTCGAAGAAAAGTTCCAGACGCTTCACGAGATCGTGCGCGCCGCGCGTCTGCATCTGGCTCCCGGTCCGTGGGACTACCTCTCAGGCGGCACCGAGACCGAGACCACGCTGCGGCGTAACCGTCAGGCGCTCGACTCGATCGCGTTCCGGCCGCGGGTGCTGCGCAACGTCTCGAAGATCGACAGCACGTCGACCCTGTTCGGCCGCCGGGTGCGGATCCCCGTGATGATCGCGCCGGTCGGATCGGTCGAGACGTTCGAGCCCGGCGGCGGCGCCACCGCCGCCAAGGCGTCGGCCGAGTTCAACGTGCCGCAGATGCTGAGCTCGGTCTGCAACCCGGGCCTCGAGGCCGTCGCCGCCGCCGCCGACAACTTCCGCATTTTCCAGCTCTACGTCCGCGGCGACGACGCGTGGGTGGACGAACACGTGAAGCGGGCGAAGGACAACGGCTACGCCGCCTTCTGCCTCACCGTGGACACCGCCATGTACAGCCGCCGCGAGCGCGACTTGGCCCGGCGCTTCGTCAAGCCGTGGCGCGCGCGGGCGACCGGTCAGGAGTTCCAGGCCGCGCTGAACTGGGATCACGTGAAGCGCTTCAAGGACCTGCACGACATCCCGCTGATCCTCAAGGGCATCGCCACTGGCGAGGACGCGGCGCTCGCCTGCGAGCACGGTGTCGACTGCGTCTACGTGTCCAACCACGGCGGCCGCCAGCTCGATCACGGCCGCGGCAGCGCCGACGTGCTGCCCGAGGTCATCGACGCCGTGCGCGGCCGCGCGACCGTCATCGTCGACGGCGCCTTCATGCGCGGCACCGACGTCGTCAAGGCGATCGCGCTGGGCGCGCAGGCGGTCGGCATCGGGCGGCTCAGCTGCTGCGGTCTCGCCGCCGCCGGTCAGCCCGGTCTCGTGCGGGTGTTCGAGCTCCTGGAAGAGGAGATCCGCATCTGCCTGGGGCTCCTCGGTGTCGATCGCTTCTCCGCGCTGAACTCGTCGTACCTCCACGCGGCGTCGCCGGTCCGGCCCGCGCACGTGGCCAGTGCGTTTCCGCTCCTCGAGGAGGAAGGCTACTGACCGGAGACCAGCGATCCCCAAACCGGCGCTGCCCGAAACCCTTCCGCTCGATCCGCTGCCGCTGCTCGACAGCTGGCTGAAGGAAGCCTTCGCCGACGTCCGCAATGCGCATGCGATGGCGCTGGCGACCGTCGATCCCGACGGTCGGCCGTCGGCGCGGATGGTGATCTGCCGCGGCATCGACGTGCGCGCGGGCTGGATCGTCTTCTACACCGATCGCGAGAGCACGAAGGGCAAGGCCCTCGACGTCAACCCGTTCGCCGCGCTCGTGTTCAACTGGGACGCCCACGAACGGCAGGCGCGCATCGAGGGCCCGGTGACCCTGGCGCCGGATTCGGACTCCGATGCGTACTGGAGCTCACGGCCGCGCGATTCGCGCGCCGCCGCGTCGGCCAGCGATCAGAGCCGTCCGATCGAATCGCGCGCCGCGTTCCTCGCGAAGGTCGAGCACGAGACGCGCCGCGGCGACGACATCCCGCGCCCCAAGCGCTGGGGCGGCTATCGCGTGTGGGCCGAGCGCGTGGAGCTGTGGGTGGGCCAGCCGGCGCGCGCTCACGATCGCGCGCTGTGGACGCGCGCGATGACGGCCACCGAGGACGGCTTCCGCGGCGGCGTCTGGCGCTCGACTCGCCTGCAGCCCTGAGCCGAGCGTCGTGATGGATAGCTTGAGATGAGCGCCTCGCTCCACGACGAGGTGATGGCGCTCGTGCCCGCGCGGCGCGGCCACTTCCTGTTCGAGTCGGGTCATCACGGGGCTCTGTGGCTCGATCTGGAGCTCTTGTGCTTGGCGCCGGAGCCGGTTCGAGGCCTCGCCGGGCGGCTCGCGGCGCGTCTGAGGGCCCACTCGGTCGAGGCGGTCTGCGGGCCGCTCGTGGAAGGCGCCTTCGTCGCGCTGATGGTCGCCTCCGCGCTCGGCGTGCCCTTCACGTACTCGGAGCGCTTCCCGAACCCCGACAGTCGCGATCTCTTCCCGGGGGACTATCGCGTCCCGCGCGCGCTGCGCGCGAAGGTCCGTGGACGGCAGGTCGCCATCGTCAACGACGTCATCAACGCCGGGTCGGCCGTCCGGGCGACGCTCCGGGATCTCGGTGCGTGCGGCGCTCGCGTCACCGCGATTGGGACCTTGCTCGTGCTGGGCCCGTCGGCTGGACGAATCGCCGCTGACAGCGGGGTCGCGCTCGAGACGCTCGCATCCCTGCCGAACGACATCTGGACGCCCGGCGAATGTCCGATGTGCGCGCGCGGATTACCGCTGGCGAGCGGCCTGGGTCCTGAGCCCCTGGCCTGACGAAGGCGAGGTCGTGTGGTCCGCTAGCCCAGCATCGCGACGACCTCGATCTCGACCAGGAAGTCGGGATGGGCGAGGCGTCGCACCTCGACGGTGGTGCTGGTAGGCATGGCCGGGCCGAAGTACTCCATGCGCACGTCGACGTGCTTGAAGTACTCGTCCATGTCGGTCACGTAGGTGTTGGTCTTCACGATGTCGCCGAGCGTCGCGCCCGCTGCCGCGAGCGCGGCCTTGATGTTCTCGCCCACCTGACGGATCTGCGCGCGCATGTCGCCCTTGCCGACGACGTGGCCGCCGCGGTCGCGCGCCAGCTGGCCGGCGACGAAGATCATCCGCTTGCCCTCGACCGAGACGACGTGGGAGTAGAGGGTGTGACCGCCGCGGACCGGCGCGGCGAGCGCCTCCGGCTGCATGTTCTTGCGGGTGACGGCCATGATGGGTCGACCTCCGATCAGGCGGTCCAGTGGTCCCAGGCCCGGGCGGCGAGCGCCACCTCGAGCTCGATGTCCTCTTCGAGCATGTAGCCCTGCGACGCGAGCGCCGCGCCCGCGCGGCGAACACGCTCGAGATAATCGTCGCGCGAGCGATAGCGCTCCTCGATGGACGGGCGCGGATCGCCCGCCGCCTCGCGCTCCCGGCGCGTGCGCGCGAACGGAATCGTCGCGCCGGCGAACACCAGACGCTGCGCCTCGCCGCCGATCGACGCATGCCGGAGCGTCCACCCGGTATGGCTGCCGAGCGGCACCGCGACTTCGGGCAGCGCGATGCCGCCGGTCTCGTTGCCGTCCGGATCCACCGCCGAGACGAGCGAGCCGCACGCGGGCCCGGGTCCGGGCGGCAGGGTGGAGAAATCGAGCCGGCACGGACGGGCGTGATGGCGCGGGTAGTTCGCGCCGGGGATCTTGTCGAACACCGCGTGAAGCGCCTCGAACGGCACCGCCGTTCCATCGGCCAGGCGTGGATGACGGCTCGGCGGCGGCTCGATGCCCGCGACGACCCAGCGGTCCAGGTTGACCAGACACGCGCGCAGGAGTGGCGCGTAGTCGATCGTGTTGCGCAAGTTCTGCGAGTTCTCCGACGGCTCCGACGGGTCGGCCGGCGCGAGCTTCTGCCACGTCGGCGGCCAGACGCCCAGCCCGTGCTCGGTACCGGCGAAGTGATAGACGCGCGCTCCGGGGCCGTTGGCGACGTCGCGCGTGCCCTCGGCGTTCGTGTGGGCGAGCGAGGCGTCGCCGCGATGGTACTCGGCCGAGCTGTTCGTGTAGAACACCTTGAGCGCGCTGCCGCGCGCGGTGAGCCTCTTGTGCACGTCCTGGTCGGTAGCCGGCTGGACGTAGTCCATCATGTGCGGCCGGTCCTTCGAGTTCTGGCCGAACCGCTGATTGAACTCGCCGCGCAGGCCGCCGGGCACGTTCGCGATGATCCCGTCTAGCGCCTCGCGTCCGTGCTCGTCGACATTGAGATCGTTGAAGACGAGCGTGCGCAGGAGCCGCCCGGTCTGCGAGCGGCCGTAGGCGTATGCCTGGCGCAGCACGCCGGGCGCCGGGTTGCCCTCGCGCGCGGTCCCGTGCTTGAGCCACGCAGCGGCGTCGCGCAGGGCGGCGATGCCGAGCCCGATCACCGGCGCGCCCATCGCCGTGTAGGCCACCTGATAAAGACGCCCCTTCTCGAACCCGCCCTCGAGCCAGATGTACCGCGGATCGGGCACGACCTCGCCGCCGGCCACGCGGGCGAACCGCCACCGGCGCCGGTCGATCGTGGTCGCGTCGCCGTCGGGCTGATCGCGCACCAGCAGCACCGCATCGCGCTCGTCGAGATCGGCCGCCGGATAAGGGCGATGGCCGCGGTCCGAGAGCAGCAGATGCGTCGCGGGTGCAGGCGTCTGGAGCTGCGTGTAGACCCGGCCCGTGATTCGGTTGCCGCTCGGGTCGAGCGCTTCGGGTCCGCGCAGGCCGAGCAGCCCCGGCACCTCGGGCAGATCGATCTGCCAGCCGCACGAGATCACGACGTACCCGCGCCGCATCAGGAAGCCGTCACCCGGATCGACGGGCGGATCGGGATTCGAGCCCGGAACGAACGTCGGACGCGTCCCGCGGTTGAAGTTCGGCATGGCGACCGTGTTGCCGCGGTTCACCACGTCGAGCATCACCCGGCCGCTGGCGCGCGCGCGATCGACCGGCAGCAGGATGGACGCGTCGGCTTCGAACGCGACCCGCCCGGCGTGATCGCGCGGCGCGAGTCCGACGTCGGTGATCCGCTCGTTGGCCGCGTTCTTCGGATCGATCGAGAACCGCAAGATGCCTTTCAGCTCTTCGTACGCGCCGACGTCGCCGAAGGGGGCGCCGCCGGCGAGCGGGCGCCGCAGTCGCACGTCGAACCGGGTCACGGGCATCAGGCCTTCTCCACGAGCTTCGGCAAGATGGTCGAGATTGAGCCGCGCAGCACCGCGTCGGCGAGCTCGTCCATCTCGGTCGGCTCCGCGTTCAAGATCACGACGCGCGCGCCGGCGCGCTTGGCGACCGGCACGACCCCGGCGATCGGATACACCGAGAGCTTCGTGCCGACGGCGAGCATGAGATCGCAATTCGCGGCCGCCTGCTGGGCGCGGTACAGATCGTCTTGCACGAGGCCCTGGCCGAACGAGATCGTCGCGGATTTCAGGATTCCGCCGCACGTCCGGCACGGGGGATCGTCCTCGCCGGCGCGCACGCGGGCGAGCGCCCGCTCCATCGCCGCTCGCTCGCCGCAGGCCAGGCACACGACCTCGTGCATCGTGCCGTGGATCTCGATCACGCGCGAGGGCGACGAGCCCGCCTTCACGTGCAGGCCGTCGATGTTCTGGGTGATCAGGGTGTCGAGCTTGCCGCGCTTCTCCAGGGCGACGAAGGCGCGGTGGCCGTCGTTGGGCTCGGCCTTCCAGGCCGGCGAGGTCAAGCGACTCTGCCAGGCGCGCTTGCGCACCTCGGGATCGGCGACGTAATTTTGTAGAGTTGATTGCTTCTCGGCCTCGGGGTTCTTCGTCCAGACGCCCTGCGGCCCCCGAAAATCGGGAATCCCCGAGTCCGTCGAGATCCCGGCGCCCGTCAGCGCAACCAGGCTCCGGGACTCTTCGATCCACTTCCGGACGGTGTCGATCAGCGCGCGAGCTCCTTGGCGACCGCGCTTTCCACCACCGTGCCCTTGAAGAAGTCCGGGTTCATCGCGGTGTGCAGGCGCGCGGCGTTGCCGAAGACGAACTGGCGGAAGTCGTCCTGCGTGATCAGGCCGTGCTCGACCAGCTCGTGCGCCTCTTCGAGCACCTCGGACATGTCGGTCACGTCGAAGTGGCCGACGTCGGAGCTGAAGATCGGGTTCAGCCGGTGGTTGCCGTGACGATCGAACGCCCACGCGGTCGTCGGGTCGTCGGCCTCGCAGCCGAAGTAGAAGTGATCGGTGAACTGCCGGCGGAGCGCCTCGGCGGAATTCACGTGAGCGGCCGCGAAGTCGTCGAGCTGCTCTCGGTACTCCCGCTCGGTCATCTCCTCGGCAGACTTGAACGGCGGCACGAGGCTCAGGCAGCTCATCAGCTCGTCCATCTTGTCTTCGTAGGCGCGCCCGCCGAAGCGGGTGAACAGGTCCTTGAGCCCCTGCTTGTCGAGGTTGGTCGGGCGCGTGTTGGCTTCCATCGCGCGGCCGTTGCGCTTCTCCCAGTGGCCGATGAGATCGGTGATGAGATTGCACGCCCAGCCCACGCCACCCTCGAGCATCGCGAAGCGGAGCATCGGGAAGCGGTGGACGACGCCGCCGAGGATCAGCGCCTTGGCGAAGGCGTGGCTCGCCGTCGCGAAGTGGCCGATGTGGTTGAACACGAAGCTGTTGACCGACTCGCGGCCCATCCAGCCCATGCTGCCGGA
>JACXTT010012650.1_pt1 | contig 11191 bp, 12 predicted proteins | sample 9270951 | NCBI WGS metagenome assembly JACXTT01 (sample SAMN15532306, study PRJNA645909) | rock metagenome | isolation source: weathered quartz diorite | place: Puerto Rico | collected 2017-06-21 | reverse complement strand
ACGGCCGCGACGGTCTCGGCGAGCTGGTCGGTTTGCTGAGCTTTCCCACGCAGCAGACGCACGAGTACGCGATGGCGCGGACCTCGAACGCGAGCCGCAACATGATGAGCACGATCCCGTACTCGGTGCTCGGCGGCGGGGATCACGCTTCGACGATGGGGCCGCTCCGCCCCGGGACCACGAGCCTCCCCGCCAAGACCGGCGCCTACACCACCTCGCGCGGCCGGCTCGACCTCGGCACCTACAACCTCCTTGCGCGCGAGTTCCGGCCGAGAGTGCTCGACGAGCGCTACCGGCATCTCGACGACGAGTGGATGAAGGCCGCCGCGGGCACGCCGCTCGCGGACGAGCTGTACGCGCTCACGCAGCGGCGCTCGCGCCGCCTCGCGGGCAAGGGCTCCGCGCTGCGGCGCGCGGACATCCAGCGTCTCCGGGAAGACGGGCGGGGCTGAGCGGCATGGCGATCTCCGAGAAGGACCTGCTGCAGATCCTCGACTGGCTCGAGAAATCCGAGTGGCAGGACCTCCGGCTCGAGACCGCGACGTTCAAGCTGTCCGTTTCGAAGAGCGGACGGCCGCCGGAAGAAGGACCGGCGCGCTCGACGGTGACCGTGTCGCGGGCCGCGGACGAGGCACGGTCGGCCGTGTCTCCTCCGGCCGTCGCGGCAGCGGCGGCGCCTCCGCCGCCGGCCAAGGCCGCCCCCGAGGAGCCGGCCGATCCGAGCTGGGTCCCCGTGCGGTCGCCGACGCTCGGCAACTTCTACGTCGCACCGAAGCCGGGTGCGCCGCCCTTCGTCTCGCTCGGACAGGCGGTCGGGGTGGACGACACGGTCGCGATCGTGGAAGTGATGAAGCTCATGAACCACGTCCCCGCCGGAGTGAGCGGCACGATCGCGCGCGTCTGCGCGCGAAACGGCGATCTCGTGGAAGAGGATCAGACGCTCTTTCTGATCGCACCGGGCGAGCCTCGTGGCTAGCGACAGCCGGGTCGTCTGCATCTCGCGTACGCTCGCCGCCGGCGGCGAGAGCGTCGGAGAGCAAGTCGCCACGCGACTCGGCTTTCGCTACGTGGACGAGCAGATCATCGACGCCGCCGCGCGCCAGGCGCAGGTCGATCCGGGCGTCGTCGCGGCGGCCGAGCAGCCACAGAAGCTGGTGGCGCGGATCCTCGAGAAGCTGCCGCGGGTCTGGGACGTGGCGGGCGCCTTCGCGATGGCGCCGTCGGTCGCCGACGACGGCCGCGTCGGGCACATCTCGCTCGACGACATGCGCAGCGTGATCCGCGCCGCGATCCACGAGGAGGCGCGCTTCGGACGCGTGGTCATCGTGGCACATGCCGCGTCGATGGCGCTCGCGGGCGAGGAGGGAGTCCTCCGCGTGCTCGTCACGGCGCCGCCTGCGGTCCGCGCGCGGCGCCTGGCCGCGGCCCAGGGTATCGACCTCGCCGCGGCCGAAGCCGCGATCGAAAAGTCCGATCACGAGCGGCAGGACTACCTCCGGCGCTTCTACGAGGTGCACGAGGAGCTGCCGACGCACTACGACTTGCTGATCAATACCGAGGTCGTGAGCTCCGAGCGCGCGTCCGCGGCCATCGTCGCGGCCGCGCGAGAATCGAACATGTGAGCTGCTGCCGCCCGCGCGCAGCCCATGAAGACACTTCTCCTCTCCGACATCCATTATCGCCTGAAGCAGCTCGATTGGGCGGCGCGCGTCGCCTCGCGCTACGACCTCGTGATCATCGCCGGGGACCATCTCGACATCGCTTCGTCCGTGGCGATCGAGGCGCAGGTGGCGGTGACCCTCAAGTACCTCGAGCGGCTGGCGGCGACGACCCGTCTCGTCGTGTGCTCCGGAAATCACGACCTCAACGCGCGCAACGACGCGGGCGAGAAGGTCGCGCGCTGGATGTCGCGCGTCCGGCTGCTCGGCATCCCGACGGACGGCGACTCGATCGCCTTCGACGACGTGAGAGTCACGGTGTGCCCATGGTGGGACGGGCCGTCGTCGAAGGAGTCGGTCCAACGATTGCTCGCCGCCGACGCGGAGCGGCGACCGGGAACGTGGATCTGGCTCTACCATGCTCCGCCGAGCGGATCGCCGATCAGCTGGAACGGCACCCGCCATTTCGGCGACGACGCGCTGCGCGGCTGGATCGAGCACTTCGCTCCCGATCTCGTGCTCTGCGGGCACATCCACCAGTCGCCCTTCCGCGGAGGCGGTTCCTGGGTCGATCGCATCGGTACGACCTGGGTCTTCAACGCCGGCTGCCAGATCGGCGAGGTTCCGGCGCGCGTGGTGATCGACACCGCGAGCCGAGTCGCGACGTGGTACTCGCTGGCGGGAACCGAGACGATCGGCCTCGACGACGGGGAGGTCCGCCGCATCGTGCTCGCCGCCGAGGACATTGACAGGGCGAGCGCCGGCTCGTAACCGTCCCAGCGACCATGGGTCGATCCACGCTCGATTTCTGCGCCGGTGCTCCCGAGCAAACGTTCGAAGCGGGCCGAGTGATCTTGGAAGAAGGAGTTCCCGGACCGCTGTACGTGCTCGCCGAAGGCGCCGTCGAGATCCTCAAGGGAGAGTACCGCATCAACGTCGTCGACGAACCGGGCTCCATTTTCGGCGAGGTGTCGGTGCTGCTCGGCGGCGTTCCCATGGCGAGCGTTCGAGCGCTCGTGCCGTCGCGGCTGTTCGTGATCGAAGATGGCGCTGCGTTCCTCGGCTCCCGTCCTGAGCTCGCGCTCGACGTGGCGCGCCTGCTCGCGCGCCGCCTCCGCTCGCTGACGAGCTACCTCGTGGATCTCAAGCGGCAGTTCGAAGGCCATGGCCACCTCGGCATGATCGACGACGTGCTCGAGACCCTCGCGCATGATCCGAGCCCAGGCGATCACGACCACACCGGATCGGATCGCGAGCCGGATCCGAACGACTGATCCCGGACGCCGGAACCCCGGAACGGATGGAGGAGAAGCGCATTCGGCGGCTGTTCGTCGCCAACCGCGGCGAGATCGCCGTGCGGATCCTGCGCGCCTGTCGCGCGCTCGGCATCGAGACGGTGATCGGCGTCTCCGATGCGGACCGCACCACGCTCGGCGCGAAGCTCGCCGACCGCACCGTGTGCATCGGCCCGGCGGCGGCGCGCGACAGCTACCTGAACATCCCCGTCGTCATCACCGCGGCCAAGGGCACCGGCTGCGACGCGATCCATCCGGGCTACGGCTTCCTCTCCGAGCGCGCCGAGTTCGCCGACGCCGTGGTGCAGAACGGCCTGACGTTCGTCGGACCGCGTGCCGAGGCGATGCGCGCCGCGGGCGACAAGATCGCGGCGCGGAAGATCGCCGAGCGGATCGGGGTGCCGCTCGCCAAGGGCTCTCCCGAGATCGATTCGCCGCGCGAAGCCGCGCGCATCGCGGCGGAGGTCGGCTACCCGGTCTTGCTCAAGGCGTCGGCCGGCGGCGGCGGGCGCGGCATGCGCGTGGTTCGCGAAGAGCGCGAGATCGCCTCGCAGTTCGAGCAGGCGTCCGCGGAGGCCCGCGAGGCCTTCGGCGACGGGCGGCTGTTCCTCGAGCGCTTCGTCGAGCGTGCGCGACACGTCGAGGTCCAGGTGCTCGGCGACCGCCACGGCAACGTGGTTCACCTGGGCGAGCGCGATTGCTCCGTGCAACGCCGTCATCAGAAGCTCGTCGAGGAAGCCCCGGCGCCCGATCTGTCGGCCGCCGTGCGGGCACGGATCCTCGACGCCGCCGTCGCGTTCGCGGGCGAGATCGCCTACGACAGCGCCGGCACGGTCGAGTTCCTGTTCGAGCCCGAGACCGGGCGCTTCCACTTCCTGGAGATGAACACGCGGATCCAGGTCGAGCACCCCGTGACCGAGCAGGTCACGGGCATCGATCTCGTCCAGGAGCAGATCCGGATCGCGGCGGGTGCGCCGCTGTCGTTCGTGCAGTCCGCGGTGCGCGCGACCGGCCACGCCGTGGAGTGCCGGTTGAACGCCGAGGACCCGGCACGCGGGTTCCTGCCGAGCCCCGGGCGGATCGAGCACTGGAAGCTCGACCCGGGGCCGCGCGTGCGCATCGATACCCACTGTTACAGCGGCTACGTCGTGCCGCCGTTTTACGATTCGCTGCTCGCCAAGGTGATCGGCTTCGGGGCGACGCGCGACGAGGCGATCGCCAGCACCGCCGACGCGCTCGCCCGGAGCGAGGTGCGGGGCGTCCGGACGAACGCGGCCTTCCAGCGCCACGTGCTGGCGCATCCGGATTTCCGCGACGCGCGGGTCTCGACGCGCTGGGTCGACCAGGCCGGCCTGCAAGCTTTCCGCGGCTGACCGTCGCCCGCCGGGTCCTCACCGCGTGACCCGGAAAATCCACATTTGCGCAAAATTCCAGCAACCTCCTGGGGGGTGGCACCGTTATCCCCATGGGAGGGTTTCCCGGCATGCGGAGGACGAAGCGAGTTCTCATCGTCGACGACGACCACGACGCCCGTGAGGCGCTGGCCGCGCTGCTCTCGCTGTCGGGATTCAGCGTGGCGATCGGGCGATCGGCTTCGGAAGCCTACAGCCTGTTGCCGGTCTTCGACCCGAGCGTGGTGCTGAGCGACCTGTCGATGCCGGGCGAGGATGGCTTCGGCCTGCTGCGCCGGGTTCGCGAGCGCGAGCGGCTGACCGATCGCCAGGTCGCCGTCATCGCGATCTCCGGACGGCGCGAGCTCGACATCGAGGCGCGGGCGCTCGGTGCGGGCTTCGACTTGTTCTTGACGAAGCCGACTCCACCGAACGAGATCGTCGCCGCGGTGCGGCTCGCCGCGCGGATCGTCGGCGCCGGTGGCGGCGAGCGGGCCGCCGCGGATTCCGAAGCCGCCTGATCCCCGGTCGGGAACCTTCCTTCACGCGAGATCGATCGCGGTCCCGGCGACGACGCCGGGACGGAAGGAGAGGTCTGTCATGGGCGTCATCCTGTTGGTGATCCTCGTCCTGCTCGTCATGGGCGGGCTGCCGACCTGGGGCTATCACGACTACGGTTACGGGCCGTCCAGCGTCGGCAGCATCGTGGTGATGATCGTGTTGATCCTGCTGCTGACCGGACGGCTCTGAACGCACCGCGTTGACATTCCGCGCCCGCGGTCCACACTGCGGCGCGCATGAGCTCGAGCTTCGACTTCACCGCGCTTCGCGAAGCCTACCGAGCCGGCACGCGGACCCCCACCGACGTGGTGCTCGAGGCGCTCGAGCGCGCGAGCGCCGCGGATCCCGCGATCTGGATCTCCCGTTTCGACGAGCCCGCGCTTCGTGCCGCCGCGCGCGCCGTGGAATCGGGGGCGCGCGACCTCCCGCTCTACGGCATCCCGTTCGCGGTCAAGGACAACATCGACGTCGCGGGGCTGCCGACCACCGCGGCGTGCCCGGGTTACGCCTACGCGCCGTCGCGCTCGTCGCCGGTCGTCGAGCGCCTCGTCTCCGCCGGCGCAATCGTGATCGGCAAGACGAATCTCGATCAGTTCGCGACCGGTCTCGTCGGCGTGCGGTCGCCGTACGGCGTCCCGCCGAACGCATTCGACGCACGCTACGTTCCCGGTGGATCGAGCTCGGGCTCGGCGGTCGCGGTGGCGAAGGGGCTCGCGAGCTTCGCGCTTGGCACCGACACCGCGGGCTCGGGTCGCGTGCCGGCGGCGTTCAACAACCTCGTCGGGCTGAAGCCGACACGCGGTGGGATCAGCACGCGCGGCGTGGTGCCCGCCTGCCGGACGCTCGACTGCGTGTCGATCTTCGCGCTCTGCGCCGCCGACGCTGCGGACGTGTGGGCGGTCGCGGCCGGGTTCGATGCCGAGGATCCCTACGCACGCGAGGCCGGAGCGATCCCGCCCGAGCGGCGGAGCTTCGCGGTGCCGCGGATGCTCGAGTTCTTCGGCGACCCAGCCGCGGAAGAGCTCTTCGCGACGGCATCGGCGCGTCTCGAGGCGCTCGGCTTCCAGCGGCACGAGATCGACTTCTCGCCGTTCGCCGAGGCGGCGAAGCTGCTCTACGACGGTCCGTGGCTCGCGGAGCGTTATGCGACGATCCGTGACCTGCTCGCGCGCTCGCCGCAGTCGATCCTGCCGATCATCCGCACGATCGTCGAGCCGGGGGCGCGTCTCGCCGCGACGGACGTGTTCGCGGCGGACGAGCAGCTCCGCCGGATCGCACGCCGGATCGCTCCGCTGTGGCAGACGGTCGACTTCCTGCTGTTGCCGACGGCGGGGACGATCTACCGCGTCGCCGAGGTCGAGGCCGATCCCATCCGCCTGAACACGAACCTCGGCCGCTACACGAACTTCGTGAACCTCCTCGACCTCTGCGGGCTCGCCGTGCCGGCCGGGTTCCGGCCGGACGGACTGCCGTTCGGAGTCACGCTGATCGCGCCTCCGTTCGCCGAGCCGCGGTTGCTCGCGATCGGCGGAGAGCTCCAGCAGGCGGCCGGACTTCCGCTCGGAGCCACCGGGCATCCGCTGCCGCCGCCCCGAGCGGCCGTGGCACCTGCGGCGGGTCTTCCGATCGTGGTCTGCGGCGCGCACATGGAAGGGCTGGCGCTGAACCACGAGCTCACGGGCCTCGGCGCTCGGCTGCTGGCGCGCACGCGTACGGCGCAGCGCTACCGGCTCTTCGCGCTGCCGGGCGGCCCGCCGCACCGCCCGGGCCTGGTGCGCACCGAAGAGGGTGGCGCCGCGATCGAAGTCGAGCTGTGGGATCTTCCCTTCGCGGAGGTCGGTGCGTTCCTCGCGCGCGTGCCCGCGCCGCTCGCGATCGGCACCGTCGAGCTCGCGGACGGGCGCTCGGCGAAGGGCTTCGTCTGCGAAGCGTACGCCGTCGCGAATGCGCGCGACATCACGTCGCTCGGCGGTTGGCGCGCGTTCTTGGCTTCGCCGCTGCGCGCTCCGTGAGCGCGCGCTGTTGTTCGGCGTGCACGCGCCGCACGCGCGCGTGAGCATCCGCGCGTCGTTCCGCTTCGTCTCCCGACCGCGAATTCGTTGATGTGGCGCGCCTTCCCGCGCTTCGCGCGCCGCGCCGAGCGCAGCGCGGCATCACGATTGCAATTCCGGAAGTCGAGACCGACGCGCGCCGCTCGGCGCGATGCTCGGGGGGGCGGCCGACGATCGAAGGGGAGCGACGATGGCGTGCAGGGGAGACGAGCGCGTGGCGCGAGGGCGCCGGCGGTGGGGGAGTGCGGGGCTGGGTGTCGTCCTCGCGCTCGGTGCTTGGACGAGCGCGCCCGGAGCGGTGTACGCGGCCGACGACCATTCGACGCCGGTTCACTTCGTCATCGATACGAACGTGAACACGGATTACTACACGCCGCGCGGGCTCCACGTGGAGAACGAGGGCGCGAGCTTTCACTTCCTCGCGCTGGCGATCCTCGATCTCTACAAGAGCTCGAGCGATCCGTTCTTCAGCGCCGCATCGATCACGGCCGGTGCCTGGAACAACATCCAGACGCACCACGTCGGTCCGAAGGGCCCGAACGGCAGCATCGTCTCGGTCTCGCCGTACAACGAGGTCGATCCGATCCTCTCGCTCGAGGTCGTGGTGCTGAAGAGCTGGACGCTCGGCGCCACCTACGTGCCGTTCATCAGCCCGCCGAATCTCTTCCCGGGCGGCGCCGAGCACAACATGGAGTTCAAGATCGCCTACGACGACGGCGATCTGCTCGGACCATTCGCGCTCCACCCCTACGTCAAGCCGTTCTGGAACTTCTCGGGGCCCTCTCCGGTCGTGCTCGGGCGCCACGGAGGCTGGGACTTCGAGATCGGCATGAATCCCTCCGTCGTGCTGTTCAAGGACTCCGACCTGCCGCTGACGGTCTCGTCTCCGTCGTTCATGACGGTCGCCAACTCGCACTGGTTCGGCGGCGAAGGCGGCGTCGGCCACGTCGCGCCCGTGCTGAAGCTCTCGGTGCCGTTCCCCAAGAGCGTCGCACCGCCGGTCGGCTTCTGGTCGCTCTACGCGGGCATCGAGTACTCGCACATCTTCAACGACCCGCTGTTCCTCGCCGGGAAGATCCTCTCGGGCCGGAACGATCGCGACGTCTGGGTCGCGACCGGCGGCGTCAACGTGTTCGTTCCGTGAGCGGAGCCCGCATGCCCAAGACGATCGCGCACGCAGACCCCTATCCCTGGCCCTACGACGGCGACCTGCGGCCCGCGAACACCGCGCTCGTCGTGATCGACATGCAGACCGACTTCTGCGGCAAGGGAGGCTACGTCGACTTGATGGGCTACGACATCGGACCGGCACGCGCGTGCATCGCGCCGATCCTGAGCGTGCTCACGGCCGCACGCGAGAAGGGCTACCACGTGATCCACACCCGCGAGGGCCATCGGCCGGACCTCTCGGATCTGCCGGCGAACAAGCGCTGGCGCTCGCGGCGGATCGGCGCCGGCATCGGCGACCCCGGCCCGTGCGGCCGCGTGCTCGTCCGCGGCGAGCCGGGCTGGGAGATCATCCCGGAGCTGGCGCCGATCGCGGGCGAGCCGATCGTCGACAAGCCGGGCAAGGGATCGTTCTACGCGACCGACTTCGAGATGCTGCTCCGCCAGCGCGAGATCCGAAACCTGGTGCTGACCGGCATCACCACCGACGTGTGCGTGCACACCACGATGCGCGAGGCCAACGACCGCGGCTTCGAGTGCCTGCTGCTCGAGGACTGCTGCGCCGCGACCGACATGGGGAACCACCGCGCGGCGATCCAGATGATCAAGATGCAGGGCGGGGTGTTCGGATCGGTGTCGCGCGCACCCGCGCTCGTGGAGGTGCTATGAGCGCGCCGGTCGCCGCCGAGCCTTACGAATTCGACCTCGAGCTCGCGCATTGCGCGCTCGTGATCATCGACATGCAGCGTGACTTCCTCGAGCCCGGAGGCTTCGGTGAGATGCTCGGCAACGACGTGTCGCAGCTCCGGCGCACGATCGACCCGAACCGAGCGCTGCTCGCGGCCTGGCGGGACGCCGGCGGCCAGGTGATCCACACGCGCGAGGGCCACCGCCCGGATCTCGCGGATCTGCCGCCCTGCAAGAAGGTCCGCGGGCGCGGCGCGCGCACGATCGGCGACGCCGGCCCGATGGGGCGCATCCTGGTTCGCGGCGAGGAAGGGCACGACATCATCCGCGAGCTCTACCCGCGCGCGGACGAGCCAGTGATCGACAAGCCCGGCAAGGGCGCGTTCTTCGCGACCGATCTGCACGCGATCTTGCAGCACCGCGGCGTCCGCCAGCTCGTCGTGACGGGGGTGACGACCGAGGTCTGCGTCAACACGACCGTGCGCGAAGCCAACGACCGCGGTTACGACTGTCTCGTACCCGAGGACTGCGTGGGCTCGTACTTCCCGGAGTTCCAGCAGGCCGGGCTCGCGATGATCAAGGCACAAGGCGGCATCTTCGGATGGGTCACGAGCTCGCGGGAGATCCTCGCGGCGCTCGGAGGAGGGGCCAAGTGACGAACGAGAAACCGACGATCTGGACGCCCGGGGACTTCAACGCGTTCTTCGGGTTCGGGACGAACATCCTGGTCAACCTGCTGACGTTGACCGCGTTGCTTCGCTTCGTGCTGAAGATGCCGGACGCGATCGTGTTCGGGCGCATCCTGCCGGCGGCCGGAATGATGCTCTGCCTGAGCACGTTCTACTACGCGTGGCTCGCCTACGACCTGGCGAAGAAGACCGGGCGCTCGGACGTCTGCGCGCTGCCGTCGGGCATCAGCGTGCCGCACATGTTCGTGGTCACGTTCGTGATCATGCTGCCGATCGCGCTCAAGACGGGCGACCCGGTGAAGGGCTGGGAGGCCGGTCTCACCTGGGTCTTCCTGCAGAGCTTCGTGCTGATGGCCGGAGGCTTCGCCGGTCCCGTCATCCGCCGCATCACGCCGCGTGCGGCGCTGCTCGGCACGCTCGCCGGCGTGTCGATCACGTTCATCTCGATGCGCCCCGCGCTCGAGATGTTCATGACGCCGGTGATCGGCATCGTCTGCTTCTCGGTCATCCTACTCAGCTGGTTCGGCGGCGTGCGCTACTACCGCGGAACGCCGGCAGGCCTGGTGGCGATCGCTCTCGGCACGGCCATCGCCTGGGGCTCGACCGCCGTCGGCCTCGACTACGGCGGCCTCGGCGTCGAGAAGCTGTCCGCGTCGTTCGCGAACTTCGGCTTCTCGGTGCCGCTGCCGGCGATCGGGCACGTGTTCTCGGGTTTCGAGTTCCTCGGCGTGATCCTCGTGACCGCGATCCCGTTCGGGATCTACGACCTCGTCGAGGCGCTCGACAACGTCGAGAGCGCGGCCGTCGCGGGCGACTCGTATCCGACGACGCGCGTGCTCACCGCCGACGGGGTCGTCAGCCTGATCGGTTGCCTGATGGGGAACCCGTTCATCAACGCCGTCTACATCGGCCACCCGGGCTGGAAGGCCATGGGCGGGCGCATCGGTTACTCGGCTGCGACCGGCGTGATGGTCATCCTGCTCGCCTGGCTCGGCATCATCTCGGTGATGGTCGCGCTGATCCCGGTGGTCGCGATCTCGCCGATCCTCCTCTACATCGGCATGCTGATCGGCGCGCAGTCGTTCCAGGAGACGCCGAAGAGCCATGCCCCGGCGATCGTGCTCGCGCTTACGCCGCACCTCGCGGCCTGGGGAAAGCTGCAGATCGACAACGCGCTCGGCGCCGCCGGTACCAGCGCCGCGGCGGTCGGGCTCGACAAGCTCGGGCAGGTCGGCGTGCTCTACCACGGGCTCGAGGTGATGGGCGGGGGATCGATCCTCGGCGGGCTGATGCTCGGCGCGATCGCGGCCTTCGTCATCGATCGCGAGTTCTCCAAGGCCGCCGCGTTCTCGTTCGCCGCCGCCGCGATGACGTTCCTCGGCTTCATGCACGGCGAGCGAATCGGCTTCGGCCAGACGCCGTCGGTGGCGTTCAGCTACCTCGCGGTCGGCGCCGTGCTGATGGCGTGCGCGAAGCTCTCGGTCGCCACCACGCCGATGACGATCCACCACGAGGTCGAGGAGCACGGAATGCCGGCGCACCCGCAGCCGGCATCCTGACAAGCGGGCGAGGGGTCAGGCGCGCGGCGCGAGGCCGAGGCGGCGGATCACCGATCCGCGGGCCTCGCGGAGGATCCGCCGCGAGTGCCGCTCGTCGGTCGCGGCCCTGGCCAGCGCGAGCGCTCCGGACATC